>Ga0316620_10000032_pt1 | contig 64577 bp, 48 predicted proteins | sample OWC_Aug_M1_C1_D5_FD_207651 | JGI IMG/M metagenome (GOLD analysis project Ga0316620, IMG submission 207651) | Wetland soil microbial communities from Old Woman Creek delta, Ohio, United States - OWC_Aug_M1_C1_D5_B | ecosystem: Environmental > Terrestrial > Soil > Wetlands | place: USA: Ohio...
GCGGGCCCTGCGTGACGTTGTACTCCTTGCGCGCCCGGATGTCGTACAGGTAAACCTCCGAGTTCATGTCCTCGTCGCGCCGGCTGTACACCAGCCACCCGCCATCGGCGGAGTACTGCTGGAGATTGAAGCCGCCGGCAGGATTGCTCGCCAGTTCGCGCGGCTGGGGCGCCGAACCCGAAAAATCGATCTCCCAGACCCTGTTGTCGCCTGTGTAAGCGAGCTTCTGCGAATCAGCTGACCAGATCAGGCTGGCTTTCTCCGACTGCTGGTTCGTTATCCGCTGGCGCGTGCCGGCGGCAAGCTCGTACACCCACACCTCCTGGTCACCCGACTCGTCGGAGATATAGGCGATCTTCTTGCCATCGGGGGAGTACCTGGCGTTGTTCTCTCGCCAGGGAGTTGCAGCCAGCGGCGTCCTCTCCCCGATTCCCTGTTCGCTGGGCACGATGTGGATGTCGCCGTGGAAGTCCACTGCCACGTATTCGCCGTTGGGGGATGGCCCGAATCCGTCGGCACGGCTATCCGATGTGATCACCTCGAGGTCACCGTCCTTCGGATCGAACGACAGAGGTATGGAGAGTCTTTTGGGCGTGCCGTTCGGCAAATCGAGCGTCCAGAGATCAAAATCGTTCTGAAAGATGATGTGCCTGCCGTCCGGGGAGACCGAGGGGAAGAAGACGCCTCCCTCCTTGAGGTGCGTCACCTGCTGGGGAGCGCCGCCTTTAGGCGGGATGCGCCAGATATTGTATGTTCCGTCGCGTTCGGATGAGAAGTAGATCATCCCATCCGCGCCCCACATCGGGTAGACATCGTTGCAGTGATTCCTGTAGTCGCGCATGTCCGCGTTGGTGATCTCAACGATCTGCCCGGTCTTGACATCCATTACCATAATGCCTGGAGCGGAGTTGCCTTTGAACGCTTTGCGCCACACCCCCGTGGACGGCAGCGCGCGGTTGTAGGCGATCAGGGTGCCGTCCTGCTTCATCATGCCGAGACGAGCCGTCGACATGCCCATCGGTTCCGGAGGGCCGCCGTCCAGCGGCAGGCGGTACAGCGGCGAACCATATGCGAACGGGCCGCGGTTGCTGTAGATGATGATTGCCTTGCCGTCCGGAGTCCAATAGAGCGCCTGATCGTCGCCCGAAAAATAGGTGAGCTGGCGCGGCTCGCCTCCTGTCGAGGGTATGAGGTACACATCATTGTTGCCGGCGCGGTTGCTCGTGAAAGCGACCCACTTGCCGTCGGGCGAGAAGCGCGGGCTGCTGTCATTGGCAATATGCGCCGTCAGCCGGCGGCCATTCGACCCGTCGGGATCAGCCAGCCAGATGTCGTCGTGAAACGTGAAGGCAATGCGCCCATCGTTTGCGATGTGCGCCAGGTGTGCGAACTTGATTGGTGCAGCCGCCTGTTGCGGGCTCCAAGCCGCTACGCCTAAAAGAACCGCAAACAGAAAACTGAGCACGCAATTTCCCTTGACCATCGTTTTACCTCCGTGTTGGATCCGGACTGCTGCCTTGGCGCTTGAGTGCGATGGCCCGCAGGATAAGCCGATTCCCTGTCAAAAGGAATCCCTTAATCTATCGGGGCGCCATTGCAGCGCCTGGCGGGACGCTTGCTCAACAACCGCGGGAGAGTATGCTTCTATTTGGAATTTGTGCAAGACGGAGATGCGCAGGTCATCTCGGGTACCTGCGGACCGCCGTGCGTGGAACATGACGCTTCAAGGGGGAAGTGCTTGGGCGCGGCCGTGCTCCTGGTCGGCGATCCGGAGTTGGCGGAAAACCCCTCCGGACCGGAATGATGCAGCAGCAGGGCCGCGAACATGGGCAGCTTCGTTTCACAAAGGGGGGTGACGCATGTTAGGGGAACTGCTGGGTGAACTACGCGGCAAGATGACGGGCACCAGGGTCCTGCCGCCCGATGGCGAATATCCCAAGGTTGAAGTATCTTTCCAGGAAAGCGGCAAGTTCCTGGGCATGGAGGCGACCGAAATCGGGACCTATTGGTCAATCACAAGGTCGGACGGCACTCTCTACGGAGAAGGCCACGGAGTTCTGATGACCAAGGATGGTTCGACTGCAACATGGGTCGGCAGCGGGGTCGGAAGATTCACAGGCAAGGGCATGGGCACCAGTTTCCGTGGTGCGATTTATTACCATACCGGATCCCGCAACCTGTCTCGTCTCAACAACATTGCCGTTGTATACGAACACGAGTGCGACGAGAACGGCAATGTTCAGTCCAAGGCATGGGAATGGAAGTAGCTCCTGCCGGCGGCGGGCGCAGGTTTCGCGCATTGCGTTGACACGGATCCCCTGCGCTCCGCCGCTCCCGGTTTTCGCAAACAAGCTCCTTCCACTCCCTCTGTAGGCAGGCCGGTCCGTTGTTTCTCCGACAAGCGGACTAACGGGCGAGCCCGTAAATACGTTTGCGCCGCGCCGCCCATTCATGAGTCGGGTATATGCGGGGAGCAACTTCAACAAGGCGTGGCAGCAGGTTGAAAACGTCGACCTGAGTCCAGGAAGCGCCCAGGCGCGTGCGGAAACCGCGGGCGTTTACACATTCAGCGACTTCGGAGAAGGGTTTGTCGGCGACCAGCATCTCCAGCATGAGAGTGAGCGCCTCTTTTTCGTCGGGATTCTCGACCAGGTGAAGGCAATCATCGCCCACTTTCATGCCGTAAGGGACCTCTTCCATCCAGAGTGTTTCCCGGCTTTCGCGCTCATTTTCCCGCTCCCATTCAGCAGCGACCAGCCGCCAGCCAGCCCTGGTCTTGGATTCCCAATACTCGGGGCCCGGCGGATCCGGAAACACTTCACGCATGCGCTCCTTGCGCTTCATTGTCTTCCCTCCCGGCAGCAACGGCAACTTTGCGACAGACGCGGCCTGTCACGACTTCACAGACCAGCCCTTGCGATCGCTGCAAAATTCATGCCAGCATCTGCAGCACAACCCGCGGATCTCGTTCCGGCCGTTTCTTGTGACTTTGGCTCGCAAGTTATTTCAAATCAATATTTGGAGACCTTGTGGAGCACTCGCCCAAGCGAGCGTGGGTGCTTCGGGCCGGTGGGTTTGAGGAAATGACGTTCGCATATGGGACAGAACCTGCCCGGTAGCGAACACCTCAGGCGTCCGTCATGCAACGGGAAGGATCTCCGGGGCCTTTGATCGGGCCCCGGCGAAACAAATCACTTCAATCGCTCCATGACAGCCAGGACTGTGCAACTCAGTCCGTCGCGGCGCAGTGCACGCTCGATAAGGCGGCTCTCGAGCTGGCGGGCGTACGCCGTTTCCCGGTCTTCAGGTGTGAGGTCCCACCAGGCAGGTGAAGGCAGAATGCGACCCCAGGCAGTTCGTTCGCGGAATGCAGCTGCAGCCTGCTCGATCAGGAGGTCTTTCGGATCGTCGCTCATGACAGGATTCCCTCCAGGCGCACTCCCCGCCTCTCCAGGCATTCGCGCAGCAACCGGCGGGCCCGGACGATATTCTGGAAAAAGGTGTTGGTCTTCATGCGCAGGTTTGCCGCGAGTTGCCGGTCGGTAAGCCGGCTATTGTGCACCCTGGCCCAGAGCGCTTCCCGGGGCCGTCCGGGCAGACGTTCCATGCACTCCTGAAGCTTGCGCGCCAACGCCGGATCGGGCGGATCCGGGTCGATGCGGCCTTCGGGCAGGCCGTCCAGAGTCTCGAGATTCACAAACCTGTCCTGGCGGTAGCGGCGCATTTCCTCAAGAGCCACGATCCTGCCGACGGCAAAAGCATACTTCAGCGAAGCCTGGCTGCCCTGCAACATCCTCTCGCAGTCCCCGGCCACCAGCCACATGCGCATGAGCGTTTCCTGCACTACCGCCTCCACGTCCACCGCGCGCGCAAACCTGTGGAGGCTGCGCCGCAGAGGGATCTCCACCATTCCCATCCACCTCGCAAACGCTGCACGATCGCCTTGCCGGGCAAGCCGGAACAACTCTTCCAGCAGGTCTCCCTGGTTTTCATCCACTTGCGTCATGTCACCGGATCCCTGTGCACTTGGCGCGCGGAAGCAAAATATGAGTCACGAGGGCCTCAAAGACCTGAAAGAAATAGAAATACATTCTTCGCGGTCTTTGAGGCCTTTGTGATTTTTAGATGGTCATGTGCAGGTCGACATCATTACCGTCAGCCCCCTGCCAGGAGATGCGCGCCTCATGGTGCCGCCAGCTGTTCGGCGCCGCCAACATCAGGCCCAGGCGGACCGTGAGACCGGCTTCATGAGGCCCGACCGGGCTGCTCTCGCTCCCGCGCACCTCCGCATCCGCCACCGTGCCGTCCTCGAAACGAACCTGGACGGCCATGCCGTCGCGAGGAAGGTTGAAGGCGTCCACCGGAACCTCAAACTCAAAAACGAGCAGTTGGCCGTCCAGCTTGAGTACCCGCGCGCCGAAGATCTCAATTCCCGAAGGAGCGGCCTCAATTGGAGCTATAGGCGCTTCTTCCCCCAACACCATGGAATAATCGGCCTCGCATTGCATCTCCTCATCGCTGTCAAACTCCGCGCGATGAAAAGGACTCTTCATCGAATCAAGGAAGGCCGGAGCGCTGCGCACGGATCTGCCCAATCTCATGGGAGGCGCCATCGCATAGCGCGCCTGAGGCGCTGCATATCCCACCCCTTCAGCCGAGATTTCCGCCGGCATCTCGACCGCGAGCCGCTGGCGCCGGCGCGGATCTTTGGGGTCGACGGTCGGGTCTTCGGACACCGCCACCAGGCTGGTTTTGCGGCTGGCAATGCCATGGCGCAGCCCCAGATCCTCGATGCGCTGGTCGAACGCTCCGCCTTCCCGGCCCCGCGCAGCGGCAGCCAGCTGCAGTTCGACATCTTCGATGGCTTCCCTGCCGAAGAGCGCGCCGAGCGGGAGAGTCGTCCTTTGCAGCAACTCTTTCGCACCAGCGCTCTGCGCTTGTGCTGTCCAATCCGGTATTTCGACCTTCTGGCACCAGACATTCTGATCTCCCTGTCCGCGCCCGCGGATTTCCAGCTGTCCCCCGGAGGCGGCAATCTCCGCCAGCAGCACCAGCGGCTGCCCTTCCAGAATATCCTGGGGCCGCTGCGGCGCCAGCCCGATCAGGGCGGGGCCTGTGACCTCCACATCTGTGAGGACGGGCCGCACGGTTGCGCGCAAAAGCCGACGGGAGGCGACCCGCGCGTCGTCATCATCGCCCACCAGGATCTCGACGCCGCGCCCGGCGCGTGCCGCTCCGCGCGTGAAGGTCCGGTTGGGTGCGGCGCCGATCCCGACGGCGTGCAGCCGCGCGCCGGGAACCAGCCTGCTCATGATTTCTCCGATCACTTCCCCCTCGAATCCGATGTAGCCATCCGAAAGCAGAATGACTTGACGCTGCGAATCCGCTCTCAATGGCTTGAGAGCCGCCACAATGGCCTGGGTCATCTCAGTGGAGCCTTCCGCCTGGAGTTTTCCGAGGGCCGTGATGGCATGCCGGACATTCTTCTCGTTCGCTGCGACGGGCCCCGAGACCAGGGTTTGGACATGGCTGGCAAAAGCCAGAACCTCGAACCGGTCGCCGGGATCAAGGCTGCGTATCAGTTCTTCAGCCACGATTTTGGCGCGGTCGAGAGGCTTGCCTGACATGGACCCGCTGGCATCGATGAGGATCGTCAGATCTCGGGCCAGGCCTTTGTCGACCGCCGCCGGCGGCGTCAGGGTGATGAGAAGGTAGCGGCCCGGGTCGCACAGGAGCCCTTTCCCTTCGGCAACGCGCACGCCCACCTGCTGTTTCGTGGCGCGCCAGCGGAGGATCAGGTCGCGGTCGAGCTTCATCTTTTCGCGCAATACGACCTGCACGCCATCCTCACGGTCTGCCAAATCGAGTTCCTGCCCCGGGGCCTGCGGCCGGAGTTCGGCTCCGGCGCCGTCCGCGAGGAGCAGTTTCGCCTCCAGCCGCACCGGAAGTCCTGTGCCGTCCGTCCGATCGACATCGAGCTTGTCAGCGTCGGGAACTCTGCCCTGGGCGCCTTCGTAGCGCACGCCGGCCACGGTCGGAAAACGGTACTCCCACTGCGCCGGCTGCTCGCCGTCGGCGGGCAGAAATGCCAGCGGCTGAAGCACTTCAATCTGCACCTCCGCCGTCTCTCCGGGCGGAAGGCAGCCGAGTTTCTGCGTGAAGGTATCGGCGCGGTCCTGCTCCAGCAGGGCGGCCGTCCGGCCTTCGAGCAGGGCTTTGCGGTATTCCTCGCGCGCCTCCTCGCGCCGCCGGACCTCGCCCCGGATGACCGTCCGCCCGAGGCGGATAGCGTAGCCGATGACGGCACCGTGCGCCGGCAGCGGCAGCGTGTAGAGCACCTCCAGCGGTTCCTTATAAGGATTGCCGTAGGATTGCGTAAAAGTCGTCGCTGCCACGCCGCCTTCGGCGCGGGCTTCGACTTGTGCGGATTTCAAGGGGTACGTGCGGCCGTCCACGGAAACCAGCCCCACGGTCCGGTTTGCATAAGTGCCTGATACTGCGGTTGCATCGGTCATATCCTTCCTCCTGTTACCGGGATATGATCAAAAGACGGGTTTTGGTGACAACGATTATACGCTCGCAGCAAGATTCCGCATTGTTTCTTCCCCGGCTTAAGCCTTAGAATCTCGCTTGTCTCAAAGGAGGAAGACATCCATGTATTTTGGCAAGATCGTCCTACTGTTGGTGGCATCGATGACGGCGATTGCTACGGTCGCTACCGGCCAGGGCGCCGGCCTCGACAGGAGTAACCCTTTCTTTTCACCTTACAAGACGCCCCTGAATACCCCGCCGTTCGACGTCATCAAGAATGAACATTTTGTGCCGGCAATCAAGGAGGGCATCCGGCTGCAGCAGGCTGAGATTGATGCCATTGTGAACAACGACTCCGCGCCGACCTTTGCCAACACCCTGGCGGCCCTGGATGCCAGCGGGAAGCTGCTGTCGGAGGTAAATTCGGTCTTCGGCGCCTTGCAGGGCGCCGACACCAATCCGGCTATCCAGGCCATCGCCAAGGAAATATCGCCGCTCACGGCGGCGCACAGCGATAACATCCGCCTGAACGAGAAGTTATTCGCTCGCGTGAAAGCCGTTTATGACCAGCGCGCCAAATTGAAATTTGCCCCGGAAGAGCGGTTCCTGCTCGAGAACACCTACCGCGATCTGGTGCGGGGCGGCGCGCTGCTGGACGCTGCCCAGAAGGCCCGGCTCCGCGAGCTGAACCAGCAGCTGACGATGCTGTCCCTCAAGTTCGGCGACAACCTCCTGGCCGAGACCAATGATTTCAAGCTTGTCCTCGGGAGCCGCGAGGAGCTGGCGGGCCTGCCCCCATCCGTCGTGGCCATGGCCGAGGAAACCGCCCGGCAGCTCAAGATGCCCGGCAAGTGGGTCTTCACCGTCCAGGTGCCCAGCATGACGCCTTTCCTGCAGTACTCGACGAGGCGGGACCTGCGCGAAAGGATCTACCGCGGCTACATCATGCGCGGCGACCGCGGCAACGAGCGCGACAACAAGGACACGATCCGCCAGATCGTCAACCTGCGCGCCGAAAAGGCCCGGCTGCTGGGCTACGCGAGCCATGCCGCATTTACCGTGGAAATCAACATGGCCGGGACACCCAAGGCCGTGGACGATTTTCTCCTGAAACTCTGGACCCCGGCGCTGGCGCGCGCCCGGAGCGAGGTGGCCGACATGCAGGCCATCATCGACCGCGAAGGCGGCAAGTTCAAGCTGGCCCCCTGGGACTGGTGGTATTACGCCGAAAAAGTCCGCCAGGAAAAATACGCCCTCGATGACGCCGCCCTGCGCCCCTACTTCAAGCTCGAGAACGTCCGTCAGGGCATCTTCGCACTGTGCGACAGGCTCTACGGCCTGAAATTCACCGAGCGGCGTGACATCCCGGTCTACAATCCGGAAGTCCAGGTGTTCGAAGTGCGCGAAGCCGATGGACAGTACGTCGGCGTCCTCTATATGGACTTCCATCCCCGGCCCAGCAAGCGCGGGGGCGCCTGGTCGGGTGCTTTCCGGCGTCAATATCTCGAAAACGGCAAGAGGGTGGCGCCCCTCTCCACGATCACCTGCAACTTTACGCGCCCCACAGCCGATGCTCCGTCGCTCCTGAGCGTGGACGAGGCGCATACCTTCGCCCACGAGTTCGGCCACTCGCTGGCCACCCTGCTTTCCAGCAGCACCTGGCGCAGCCGGTCCGTCCCCCGGGACGCAGTGGAACTCCCTTCTCAGATCATGGAAAATTGGATGCTGGAGCCGGAGTTGCTCACCACTTATGCCCGACACTACCAAACGGGAGAAGTCATCCCTCCGGACCTGGTCAAGAAGCTCCAGAACAGCACCCTGTTCAACCAGGGCTTCGCAACCGTGGAATATCTGGCGGCATCCATCCTGGACATGAAATGGCACGAGATGGCCGAAGCCAGGCCCACCCTGGACGTCAATCAGTTCGAGAACCGCGCCATGGCCGAAATCGGGCTGATCCCGGAAATCACGCCGCGCTACCGGAGCACCTACTTCAACCACATCTTCAACGGAGGCTATTCCGCCGGCTACTACGTCTATATATGGGCGGAACAGCTGGACGCCGATGCCTTCGAAGCTTTCAAAGAGAAAGGCCTGTTCGACAGGGCGACCGCGCTGGCCTTCCGGAAAAACGTGCTCGAGAAATACGGCGCCCTTGACCTGATGACCCAATATGTGGCCTTCCGCGGCGCCCAGCCGAAAATCGAGCCGCTGCTGAAACGTCGAGGGCTCCTCGAGGCCAAAAAGTAACTCGGTTATCATTCCGCAGAGGGTCGCGGGAGGGCGAAGGAGGCCGATCGCTCTCCCGCAAAACCGCCGGAGCCTTCCTCCAAGCCTGACCGATAAGGCGCGGCGGCCGGCCGGTCTCTGCTCATTCGGTTCCAATAAGCCCTCCGTTTCGCACCGTTTGGCTGGCTGCCGGATCGGGGGGTTTCCGATGCAAACAAATTTATTACCTTTATTAATAAAAACTCTTGATTCCTTCGGAGTAGAGGCGTATGGTTCGGTCCGCGGAATTGACGCCCGCTTCCTGCAGGCGCCAAATCTAGATAAAAGTAAGGAGACAGAAACTCATGGCAGCACTTGCAGTTCTCGGTGGGCTGGTCGGGGGAGCTGTAATTCTCGCGACAATTCGTTCAAAACGCAATGCTAAGAAACCTGTTCATATTCAATCGATGCAGCTCCGGTAGCTTACGCCCTGAACGATCCATCACAAAGGCCCGTGCCGGGCAATCGGCACGGGCCTTTTCTATTTCTCATGCCGCACGGCAGAGAATTTTTTAACCTTCCCTGTGTGAAGGACCCGAGCCATGCGCCAATCACGCTCGGGCCCCTTTCCCTAAGCGGGGCAGTTTGCCGAGCGCTCGCAGGATCCAGCGGTGCGCCCGGTGGATAAATGCGGCAGGTTCGAGGAACATCAGGATGCACTGGCCGTGGACCACGCGAATGCCGCTTTCCTTGCAGTAAGCAATCGTCGCGGCGGATTCCGAACCCTGCTGCAGCCAGATCCTGGGAATGCCGGCCTCCGCTATTTCGCGTACCACCCCCTCGGTCACGGAAGGGGGGACGACAAGCACTGCGCCGCCCACCTGTTCCGGCAGTTCCTTGACGCTCGGCCAGGCGGATAGGCCGTTGATGGCAGAAGCCTGGGGATGGATGGGAAAGACTTGATATCCTTTGGCCAGCAGTTCCTTCCATACCGCGTTCCCGAACCCTTTGCTGCTGCGGGAAACACCACTGAGCGCGAGCTTGCGCTGCGCGAGAAATTCGGAAATCAATTGCCGGCTGCACATCGTTCCACCCCTCCTGCGATCGCCTTCTGCATAGCAACGTCACGAGAGCGCTGGGCTTGGAAACGAATGCGGATCAGAATCGGGTTGTTCCAGGTCCATATTCGATCTCCTCTCCCACCAAAGCCTACACGAAATCCGCAATTCATCAAGCCGCTCCGAAAATAGAGCCAAAGCCAGGTGTGTCGGGGTCGGGATCGGGATCGGTATCGGTATCGAAGGCGCATCAGCTCGATCCCGATTCCGACCCGATACCGACCCGAACGTTTCCATGCGTCACCGGGTGCGCCCCAGAGATTGAGGGGCTGTTCCGGGCAAGTGCCATTTTGCCGGAAAATCCATCACCTATCCCAGCTGCCATGCCGGACCGGGCCCGGATTTTGATGTGTCGCCGAATCATTCCAGCGGTATGATAAACCTCCGAAGCAGTGACGAGTCATGAGTGACGGGTACTCATCACTCATCACTCTTTTTAAGGAGGCTCGGATGAAGAGGGGAAGGCCGGTTCTGGTCGCATTAGCAGCTCTCTGTTTTTGCATGTTCAGCCGCGCCCAGGCGCCGGAGTTTGATCTCGTGATTGCCGGGGGGACCGTGTTCGACGGCACCGGCGCTCCCGGGATCAGTGCCGGTATCGGGGTCAAGGACGGCGTGGTCGTCTCGATCGGCCCGATTTCGCCTGCCGCCGGCAAGAGGGTGATCCAGGCCAAGGGATTGTACATTGCGCCGGGCTTCATCGACATCCACACTCACGGCGACTCGGGAATTATCAACGATCAGCTCAAGGGCGCCCAGAACTACGTGGCGCAGGGTGTGACGACGCTGGTCACAGGCAACTGCGGCAGCGGCACCTATGAGGTCGCCCAATATTTCGCCCGCATTCGGCAGCAGGGAGCCGGAACCAACATCGTCCACCTCGTCGGCCACGGCGCGGTCAGGGGCGCGGTGCTGCGGAACGCGGATCGCGCGCCAACAGCCGCAGAGCTGGAAAAGATGAAAGGCCTGGTCGACAAGGCGATGCGTGAAGGAGCTGCCGGGCTGTCATCAGGCCTCTTCTACGCTCCCGGCAGTTACGCCAAGACCGAAGAGCTGGTTGAACTTGCCGGGATTGTACGGCCCTACGGCGGCATCTACGCCAGCCACATCCGCGATGAGAGCGACTACACGATCGGCTTGAAAGCCTCCATAGCGGAGGCGATTGAGATCGGCGAAAAGGCCGGCGTGCCTGTTCAGATATCCCATATCAAGGCGCTCGGCGAACCGGTCTGGGGACAGGCGCCGGAAATCTGCCGGATCATCGAGGCGGCGCAGGGGCGCGGCGTGAAAGTGGCAGCGGATCAGTATCCGTACCATGCATCCAGCACCAGCCTGGCCGCCGCCACGCTGGCGCGCTGGGTTGAGGCGGATGGCAGGATGCGCGAGCGGCTCAAGGATCCCGCGCTGCAGCCCAGAATCAAGAAGGAAATGGCCGACAACATCCAGCGCCGTGGCGGTCCGGAAGCGTTGATGATCGCATCGTATCGCGCCCGGCCCGAGTGGGAAGGCAAAAACCTCCTCGAAATCAGCCGAATCCTGGGCAAATCCCCCGTCGATGCTGCCATCGAGCTGCTCATCGATGGAGGCGCCGGGGTGATCTCATTCAACATGTCGGAGGCGGACATCGAGTTCTTCATGCGCAAGCCCTATGTGGCCACCGGTTCCGACGGCAATATCGTGGCCTTCGGCAGCGGACTGCCGCACCCGCGCAGCTACGCCGCATTCACGCGCAAAATCCGGGTCTACGTCATCGAGAAGAAACTGATTGGTATGGAACAGGCCATCCGAGCGGCTACCAGCCTGCCGGCCGGGATCCTGGGCCTCAAGGACCGCGGTCTGATCAGGCAGGGCTATGCGGCGGATCTGGTCATTTTCGATCCCGCCGCCATTGCCGATCGTGCCACGTATGAGAAGCCGCACCAGTATGCGGCAGGCATCGACTACGTCCTGGTCAACGGCAAGCCGGCCGTGGATGGCGGCAAGCTGACGGGGGTCCTTGCAGGCAAGCCGCTGCCGTTGCACCCGGCGCGATAGCCCTCCGTCAATGGCGGCAGACCGGTTTCCAGGTCAGTTCGGGTACCAGTAGTGGCCGCCGCCCCCTCCTCCTCCCTCGCTGTCGCAAGTGCACACGGTGTCGCAACTGCACACCGTATCGCAGGTGCACACCGTGTTGCAGGTACATCCTATGGTGCTGCCGCCGCCGCTTTTGCACTCGGTAGCGCTGACGTTGGCCGAAAGGGTCGTATCCTGCGTGATCAGCAGCGCGCTGCCGGAAACGAGGTCCCAGACATGAACCCTGCTGTCTGCGCCGGCGCTGACGACCTTGTTGTCGACGCTGACATCGACGGCATAGACATAGTTGGAGTGCCCGGTATACTTCAGGATGAGCGCGCCTGTGGCCGCATTCCAGACATGAACACCGCTCTCACTTCCGGACGAAACAACTTTTGTGCCATCCTTGTTGAAGGCAACGCAATTGACGGTGTCAAGGGCGTGCCCTGAGTATTTGACGATCAGCGCTCCCGTGACCGCATTCCATACCTGGGCTCCGCTGCTGCCGCCGCCCGAGACGATATTCTTCCCGTCCGGACTGAAGGCGATCTTATTCACCCCGTAAGTGTGTCCGGCGTATTTCACCAGCAGCAGGCCCGTGGCCGCATTGCAGACGTGAACTCCATCATAGCTGGCTGAGGCGATCTTGCTCCCGTCCGGGCTGAAAACCGCTGCCTTAGCGTCAAAGACGCCGTGTCCCGTATATTTCCACAGCAGCGTTCCCGTGTCCGCCTCCCACACATGAACGATGTTGTCGGCGCCTGCGGAGACCACTTTGCTCCCGTCCGGGCTGAAAGCCGCGCCGAAAACCGCATTGCTGCCGTGCCCGGTGTATCGTGTAACCAGGGCTCCGGTCCAGGAATTCCACACTCTGATCGAATAATCGTCACTGCAGGTGGCCACCTTGTTGCCGTCGGCGCTAAACGCGACTGCATTGACATCGGAAGTGTGCCCGGTGTGTCTGATCAGGACATTCCCGCTTGGAACATCCCATATCTTCGCCACGTTGTCGTCGCTGCCCGAGGCCATCCTCTTGCCATCGGCGCTGAAAGCCACCGAATTGATCGTGCTGGTGTGGGACAGATAATATTTCGTCTCACAGGAGCTCGTCTTTTCGGACGTTCTCGGATTGGAGCAGCTGCCGAGGGTTGCGGCTGCCCCGACCGCGCCGCCCGTGACCAGTCCGCCCCTGATGAAATTCCTCCGGCTGAAGCCCTTGTCCCCGGTTTCGCGTTTCAAAGAAGCCATTTTGATGATCCTGGCCTGGGGCTCTTTGTCATCCGCAAGGTCAAATTCCCTATCCAGGCTGAAGTCCGGCCTGTCTTTTTTGGGTGTTTTATCCTTGTCGCTCATTGGGTTGTCCTTTCTGAGATTCTAGACCCGGACCCTGCAGACACTGCATCATCTGGTCTTTGGTCAGCTCCCGGTTGATGCGGCACCTCGCGCTGCGTGACGGGTCCCACGCATCGCCGAGCATCGCCAATTTTGCGGCGCAATCGCCCGCGCAGTGCCATCTGCAAAAGCACTTTTCACAATACGGCTTATTCTCCACCGACAGCGCCTGCAGGCGCTTGATCTTGTCATGATTGAAGATAAAGCGACCGCTTCTGTGATCCAATCTGCCGAAATGGAACAGGGACGCCCTGGAATCCTGCGGATCTGTGACTTCGTAACATGAGGTCAGCAGGCCCTCCGCTGTCACTACAAGCGATTTGCCGGCCGCTCTGCAGAAAACATTGGTCAGGGTTCCGAAACGTGCGCCCGAGTATTTCAGTTCCTTCCCGTAGCTTGCTGCGATCTTACGCGCGGTCCGGTATTGTTCCACAAAATGCTCCGGTTCGATGGCGCCCAGCTGATTGGCCTGCGCCCGCCCTGCGGCGAACACGGGTTCCACCTGAATCGTTTTTGCGCCAGAGTGCCTGCACATGTACTCTATGGATTCCGGGAGCATTCCCAGACTCTCCCGCGTGACGGTTGAGCGGATGCCGTAGGCAAACCCTTTGGCGTCGAGGTGCCGCAGACATGCCGACACCACGGCAAAGGAATCCCCTCCATTTGACAGCGGACGCTGCGCATTTTGAATCTGCTCAGTGCCATCCAGGGAGAGGGTCGCGCCATCCAGGTTTTCCGTCACCCACTGCGTTGTACGGCCATTCATGACGCCATTCAATCCCGCTTCGATGCGAACGGCGAGGCCGAAGGCCCCCGCCCTCTGCCGCGCATACTCGACGCATCGTGCCATCCATCCGCGGCCGCCGCGCGCGCGGCTGCCCCCATGAAACTGGAGATAAAAGCCCGATTTCCCCGTATCGCGCGCATGGGCTGCGATCCAATCCACGGCGGCTTTGGCGGACGCCCACGGCATGCTGGCGGTATCATCGCCCCCGCTGGCATAGCAATAGATGCAGCGCATCGAGCACCCATTGGTCGTGATGAGCGTCACCCCTCCGGGATCGAAAGCCGCATCGCGGGCGAATCGTTTGCCGCCCCCGGCATCGGCGGCCCCCGGTTTCAGAATATTGGCGTCCTTGAAGTCCCTTGCCGCCTCCGGTTCCGGTCCGCCCGCAGCCATCCTGCCGGCCTTCACAAGCCGCAGCCATTGTACCGCCGCCCCGTTCACCAACAGGAGCGCCCTTTCAAAAGGGGCATAGACCAGAAACTTCCCGCCTTCAGGGATTACAAACAGTTCTTCAGCGACATGCCATTCGCCGTTTCCGGAACTGAGTGCAGATTGTCTGGCTGCCATCATGGCACACGCTTCCCCGCCCGCCGCGGCGTTTCGACGCCTTGCCCGCATCTTCGCCGCTCAAAACAGGTTCGTGATGAATCCCCTGTTGATGAGTGACAGCACTGCCCTGGAGCGGAGCACGTCCCGCGTGCCCCACATCCCGTTGCCTTCCCACAGGAGATGGTATTTCAGCGTTATGAAATTGCCGCCCCGGCGGATTTTCAACGCCAATTCATCGGACATCCTGGCATCAAAGCAAGCCTTGACGGAGTCATAAAGACTGTCCACCGTCTGCCCGTTGACTGCCGCCAGCACGTCCCCCTCTTTCAGCCCCAGTTCGCCGGCCAGCGAATGCGGATGCACGTTGACGATCCGTATACCGTCGACGCGCCCGTCGCGGCTATGCATGTCCAGCGAGAAATCGAGGACGTCATTAACATCCCCTTGGAACACCTGATACGGCTTCAGCACCCATTCATTGTCGCTTACTTTCTTGAATTTCTCCGGAGGGTTGCCGAACGGCGTGTTGTTTGTCGAAGTGCTTTCATAAGAGTATAAAGTCAGTTTCCGCCGGACGCCCTCTTTCTCCAGAACGATGTAATGCTGTTGAATATCGACAATCCGCGAGAGATCCGATAGCAGATCATCAACGTGAACAATGTGGCGTTCCCCTGTGCTCACATCGCTGATGACTGCGCTGCTCATCGCGGGCGCGGCCGCAAAAAAGGTGATGCCGATCAGGCGGAAGAAACCGAAGGCCTCTTTCTTCTTCGATGAACTCAGGACATTCAGGATAAAAGAAGAATTGTCGGACACGTGGTCGCGGGCCGGCTTGGACGGCGGCTTGAACTGGGACGGAGACCCTTCGCCTTCCCTGTCGGACCGGGCTGCAGGCACGCCGTCCTGCGCGCGGTTCGAAATCGCGATTCCTTCGTGGGGATAAAGGCCGGCCGTACTTGAAGGCCCCTGCAATGAAGTGCGGAAAAAAAACAGCGCCAAGGCCGTTGCGAGCACACCCGCCAGCAGAATGCCCGAATATATGAATCGTTGCTTACACATCAGGAGCTCAGCGGCATCAAAAAACGCTCGATAATACGCAAGTACTGCAAAAAGCACAAGATCGCCGCCGAGCGGCATTTATGACCCGACCAGAGGGGGGGAAGCATTCGGCTACACTGCCGCCTCGTCACTTCCTGGCCGGAAACAGGCGCTCGGAACAACCCTCGCTAACCATGATCAATTATGTTGCTAAATTACATAAAAATAAGGATTTGTGTCAAGAACTATTTGCGCCGAGAGGCGCTTTCGCGACCAGAATCGGCGGTTCATTTCGGCTGCGGACTTTGTGGGCTGGAAACCCCGCTGGAGCGTTTGCCTGTATTCGGGCTTTTGCTGCTGCATCAGTGAAATCTTATGCTTGCGGACATCCGAACCTGTCCTTGCAGCTTTCCCGGATTGCCCGAAGCGTTCTTCTCCCACTCCGGATAGCCCTGAGCGTCCTCCTGGTCCGGCTCGTTGCCGTCGTCGGCGTGGGGCTCGGTCGATGTGTCCCTGGCCCACTGGGCGCCTTCGCGGATAACGGCCCCCTTCCAGTTCCAATGGACCACCTGTACCGGCACCCACTCGTTCGCCGGCCCTTCCGGCATGAACATCAGGTAAAGCCGGAACTGCATGTCCACGGCGAACGATCCGCTGTCGGCGAAGGAGCCGAGCTCGGTGATCGAGCTGTCGTCGTTGATCCGGTAGATGGGGATGGCCGGAGCGTCATAGAAGATCTCACCCGACGAACAGGGATAGACGTGGTCAAGCCCCTCGTAGGGTTCGTTCTCAAAGGGGACATTTTGCAGGTTTGTCCCCCGTTGCACGTCCCTGATGATCTGCACCCACTGAACCCGTCCCCGGACATCGGACGTATTGCGGGCCCGGAACAGAATCCCGTTGTATTCGAGGCCACCCAGCCTGCCGCTCAATCCTTCCTTGTCGTAGCCGGGAGTGGTAGGAACCCAGTACTCCTTGGGCCATTGGTCTCGTAACGCAGGGTTGCCCCCGGTGCTCTCGCCGAAATGGGAATCAGGGCTGTTCTGCCAGGTGACTTCGTACGTCGGCGCCCGGATCTTGAATTCGGCCCAGGCCCGGCACTCCTCCCCATCGACGCTCACCGCGTGCTTCACCCAGCCCCGCGCCCCTGAAAACCAGAAAAAACTCAGTTCGTTTTGCCTGAGGTCCTGCTCTTCGGGGTACAGCACTTTGCCCCGGGAGTTGTCAGCCGCAAATTTCTTCAGATAGTTCTTCTCCCGGCCATCGGGGACAAGCTCCCAGCGGCCCTCCCGGCCGCTTTTTCCTTTGGGCAGGATGATCGCCTTCAGTTCGACGGCTTCCCCGGCAAGCACCTCGACGGTCCGGTTGGTGATATCCTCCTCGCCGCCGCCCTTTCTGCGGAAAATGCGCACTTCGGGGGTGTTCGAAGGCCTGACCACGGCCGTGAGATTGACTTGGACTGTTTCGGTCACTTTCCCGTAGTACGGGTCTTCCTTCGTTTCACTGCTGTTCCTGGTAAAGGTTACGACATATCCTTTGCCCGACTTGCGGAACACCGCTTCCTTGTCTTCGCGGCTGCAGGAAACGGTATCGTCGCCGCTTGTTTTGTCCTGATTGGTCCAGGCGCGCCAACTGCCCTGCTCCATACGCTTCCTGAGGGACACGTGCGTCCCGGTCCCATACCCGTCCAACGAGCAGTAAAGGTTTTCCGACCATTCCATTCGGAACGAACCTTTGGTGAAATCGATATGCGTTTCATCGGTCTCCTGGGTGCTGAATTGCGCCACGATGCCGTTTACGTGGGTGATCGCCTTCTGACGGCTGCGGCGTGTCTGCCCGCCCGTGAGGATCATGGAAACCGGTTCGGCATCCGAGAACACCACGACGCCGTCTCCACCCTCGTTCCTGAGCACGGCGGTCATGTTGATGGTGGTGACACTATTCGCATCGACAGAATGTTCTTCCCGGGTGTTCACCTGGGAGGCCTTCACCAGTTGATCGGGAGTGATCTTGACGCTGTGCGTGAGCACCCTGCTGCCCTGGCGGCTGGTCCGGACCGTGGCATGGGCCGTGACCCGCCAGAGATCATCCTGGCTGCTGCCGACTGTCACGAAAGGGATTTGCAATGCGGCCAGGCAGATCATGATTGCCAGCATTCTTGGCGCCGCTTTTCCAATCGCTCTTTTCATTCTGTCCTCCCCGAAATGATCGTGTGCAGCATGCCGGGGCCCGCTTCGCGGAGGTCGTTGGGTCAGGGGATGATCTTATACCACAGCGACATCTTCCGCATCTATCCGATGTCGTGGCCGATCACGGGGCACGAAATGATGCTCCTGTACGAGTATAGCAAATGGCGCCCCGGGGATCCGCTGTCCCGGCATGTTCGCGAATTCGCATCCCTCAGGGTCTTCTCGGGCACCCTCAAGGACGGCAAGCCCGTCCTCGAGGCGGGTCCATCCTCCCACGGTTGGCGATCTCATGACGCACACCGCCGCGTTCACGTACGGCCTGTCGGGATCGTCGCTGGTCGATCCGAGGGAAAAAGAAGCTTTGGCAATCTGCTTGGGATGATCATTGGGTGGTGCTATGATCGCGCCCATGGCGGCCCCGGAAACCATAGAGCTGGCGCATCTGAACACCTATTTCCTATTTCCCTTCTCGATCGACAAGGTGACGGTGGTCGAAAACCACCAGGACCTGTGGGCCAAGTACACGCACTGGATCGACGGCATGGATGACTGGATCGCCGAGCACCGGACGGAAAAAGACTCGGGGATTACCGTTCACCTGGGGAAATGGCGCCGCGACCCGTACGTGCGTTTCGACCTGGAATCGGCCGCGTATCAGGACATGATGTTTTTCCATCCTTATGTGCGCCGGGTTTTTTTCGATACCGGCGAGTCCCACGTCCTGGGGGAGCAAAAAGAGGCATTGCTGCACTGTTACACCATTCCCTTTGACAACGGCAGGCGGCTCTGGTTTCAGGCTGAAGACGCCAAGGGACGCCAGGCCACCGTCGAGATTACCGATCTGCGGCTGTTCCTCTTCGCCAACGGCGTCGGCATCCTGTCCATCGGCGTGGAAGCGCGGAACGTCAGCGTCGCCGACGCGCTCTGGATCAACGAAGCATTGCGCAAGGTGTATCCCACCAGCCGCCGCCAGATCCGCGAGGGGCGGATACCTTCAAGGATACAGCTGATCCTGGAACAGAACGGCGACCGCAGCGTGCTGGTGCAGGAGGAGTTCAAAAAGGGCGGGATGATCGGCTACCTGCCGCCCCTGGCGCGCACGATTACCTCCCTGATCTATTTTTCGGATTATGCCAAGCAGGAGTTCGAGCCGGTCCTCGACGAGCGGATGTATGTGTACAGCTACGCGTGCATCAACACCGATTCCGTCCCTGCGGACTTCATCCACTCCGAAGCGTACCAGGTTTTTCTCAGCCGCTTCCTGTATGTCGACCTCGACGGCCCGATGTACCGCTACGACGGCGATTTCACGCGCAGCCTCCTCTCTCAGCAGCTGTATCGCCGGTGGGCCCACCAGGGTACGTATTATGGCTTTTCGGGGTACAGCAGCATCATGACTGCGGTCGGGGCCATGGAGCGGGACGGGCACAGCCTGCACGAAGGATTCCTCATTCATCGCATGTTCCGCACCCGCTACTACCTGATGCAGATTATCTCCCTGTTTTACCGCGCCACCCTGCTCGACTTCGCGGAGCGCACCGCCCTGGTGTCCAAGCGCATTTACCGAGACTGGGAGGACGGGAAGCTCACCAGGGGGAATGTCCGCATGGCCAGCGATCTGCGGGCGGAGTTCCTGCATTTTTCCAATTACTGGTATTTCGATGAACTGGCCAACAAGGAAGAGGAGTTCGAGCACTTCGCACTTCAGTGCCGCGCGCTGCGCATCGAGCCGGTCAAGAAGGAAGTTGAAGAGGAGGTCGAAAAGCTGAACACGCTGCTGCAGAGCTACGCCGCCTCCAGAAACACGGAAGCGGTGAACCGGCTTGCCATGTTGAGCCTGTTCGTCGGCGCGGGCGCCGTGCTGACCGGATTCTTCGGCATGAATTTCGGCCGCTATTTCGGACAGATGTTCTTCGAGCCCACGGAAAGCACTTTGGGCGTTCACTACGCCGCGGTAGCCATCATCACTCTCCTCGTGCTGGCAGTCATGGCCTCGGGGCTCTATGTCGTCATCAGCAATTGGAGCGACTATCGGGACGTCTTCCGGCTCCGCGGACGCCTTCGTGCCGGCGAGCAGGTGGAGAGCAGCCTCAAACGCGGCCCGTCGCAATGGAGTGATGAGGACGAGTGATCCGGATTAGTGCAGGTTTTTCTGTCGCCCCTGGCGGGGCTGATTCCCCCTGCATCACCTTCCGGGGGCGTCGCCGCTTCGCGGCTTGCCCCCGCCTACTATCTTGAGCCCCTCCGGGGCGCTCTTCGCGGAACCACGTGTCTCAGACGGCCAGAGTAACAGAACCCACTTGCATGCCCCAGCGAATAACCCGGCTAGCGACATCCCGGGCTTTTCAACCCGCGCACCATGGGCTCGCGGAAGACTCCTGCCCCGGAGGGGCAGGCAGAAAATAGCCGGGGGCAAGCGCGAAGCGCGCAGCCCCCGGTATGGGATTAAGACATGATGAGCCCCGGTAGGGGCGGCAGAAAACCATGCAGCCTCACGGATTCGGGTATGACGCTCCCTATCCAAGGGCAATTCGAGCCCGGCGCTCCTATTCCTTCTGGATTTCCTGGCGCAGCAGATTCCTGAATCGGCCCTGGCTCACGTAATGGTCCGACAGCAGGCGCCCGTTCCACACCAGAGCGAAAACACCATAGTAGGAAGGCGCGTTCTGCGCTTCGCGGGCGGTGCGCAGCATGGTGACGTTCAGCTTGAGACCGTGTTCGGCTGCCATGACGGACAGATCGTTCACCGACTTGAGCAGCATAGGGCATTGGGCGGCACACACAACGTGCAGCCCCTGGAATTTTGACAGGTTGCCGCGTATGTCGCGAAAGCGCGGCGCCGGTCCGCTGCGCAGCCTGTGGATGAGGAGCTGAAAGCGGTCGGCTTCCGCGATTTCTTCGAAGCCATTTCTGAGAAACACCTCTTTCCCGGCCATCCAGGCGCCGTCACTCGCCAGCGTGGCCACACCTCTGGTCCCGGCGTGTCGTGCTTCTTCAATACAGGCCCGGATCAGCCGGCTGCCGAGGCCGCCCACTTTCTGACCTGCCGGATACACCCAAAGGCAGTGAATAAATAACCAGCCCTTGGCATCCACCGGCCTCCAGGCATATTCTCCCGGCACATATTCGAGGAAAGCGAGCGGCTTGCCCTTGACGTCTCTGAACATTAGACAGCGCAGGCCTTCCCCGAACCGCTGCTTCAGCCACGCCACCTTGGGCTGATTTCCCTGATGTTTCGGGTTCGCCACGCAGCCGATGCCGCAAGCCGGCAGATTTCCGGCGTCGACCTTTTCCAGTCTGATTTTCTGCATATGTCGGCTCTTGTGGAAATCAGCCCGCCTCAAGACTGATTTCTGCTATGTCAAACCAGTAGCCGAAGCCGTTCACGGCATTGATTTCCGCCTGGACGATGGCCAGGTGCCCTTCCTCGATCTCGACAAAACGGGCGAACATCTGTTGTCCGGCGCCGTCGAGCTTGCCGACCATTTCCTTGTAAAAGTTGCTGGCCTGGATTTCCACTCCAAGCGCCCGATGGAGTGCATCCAGTTCGCCTTCTCCTATGGCCGAAGGTTTGCCGGACGCCTGCCGGCGCAGTTTTTTCAGTCCGGCATCAATAGCGGACTTGGTCGGGATGGAAGTGCGCAGCTTCGTTCCCGAGATCTTCCCGGTCTTCCGCCATTCGTCGAGACGCTCCTTCAGGTATTCGATGTGCCCCATTTCCTCGTCGCAGAGGACCTTGAAGACGCGCCTGGCCACATCGTTGGTGATTTTCTCCATGGCATTCTGATAGGTCCTGTGAACTCCCCCCTCGAACTCCACTGCCGCCTGGATGGCTTCATCCAGCTTCATATCTTCCCTCCTCAGTTGGCAATTCTGCAGGCTTCGAGTATATCGCGGCCCGTCGAATAAAAGGAGTGTTTCGTTGCCCGCGCGGGCATTAAAACCGGTAGAGGTAGGATACTTTGAAAAAGAGGCCGCGCTGTGTGTTCAGGTAGTTGCCCGAGCCCGGTAGCCATTGCTCCCCGTCCCAGGAGCGTTGTTCGAACAGCGATCCGTACCCGACGTATGCCACGGTCCCCGGAACCAGCTCGTACGATCCGAGAAAGTCGGTGAGCACCCGGCTCCGCGAGCTGTCAAACTGCGCAATGGCACGCACGGCGAAGCGCTTGCTGATCTGGTAGCTGGTGCGCGAGTTGAGAATGTTGACGGCATAGACCTGCGCGCCGCCGTCCAGGCGGTTGAACACATCACGGGTGACGCTGATCCTCTGGTTCAGCCTGGAATCGGGCTGCAACGTGACGCCCACGTTAAAGTATCTGTCATTGCCCGGATAGGGATTTTCCGGGTCATAGTAGATCGAACGGGACAGGTTCACGTAGGACTGAAGGTTGAGCCAGCGGTACAGTTGGACGCTGCCGTTCATTTCCACGCCCCGGATGTCGAACAGCCTCCCCGCCCAGGGCTCCTGGCCCGTCACCAGATTCATGCCGAAGAATCCCTGGCGGGTGAAACTGAAACGCAGGCCGCCGACATAGATCCGATCGCTGCCGCCCTGGATGCGATCCCGGTAACCCCGGAAGAAGAAGAAGGGATTGATCTTTTTCAGCCACTTGGAGCGCTCCCCGCCCGGATAAAAGTTGAGCGCGGCATAGGCCCATCCGCCGGTAATTCCAGTGCGCCGGAAGAAAGCCGTGTCCATCTGGAAATCGCGGTCGTAATGCTCCAGCTGCCCGGCCAGCTCATAGCGTTTGCTGTTGTAACTGTAAAGCGCCTGCGCGGCCATGCCCTTCTTGACCGAACCGCCGTCGACAGGGACCGTGTCCGACGTGATCGCGGTGGCACTGACCTGCTGATGTTCTCCCAGATGCAGCTTCAGATCACCGGCCACCACCCGGTTGTACCCGCCGCCGAATTCCGTATCCGTGAACAGAGCCCCGACATAGCCGCCTTTGCCCACGTTATACAGAGCGCGCGCAATGTTGAATTCCTTGCGTTCGCCGTAATGCGGATCAGTGCTGTCGGTCTGTCCCGGGCCGCGGTCGGAAACCGATAGTGTGGCAAACGTGAATTTGCCCGGGCTGCCGGTCAGCTTCACGCCGAACAGCGGATCGATGATCCGCCTCGTGTGCACGGCCGTTCGCATGTTGCCGTCGCCCCCGGCCCCGGCCAGTTCGAAGTTTCCCATTCCCTCCATGAAAAACGGCCGCTTTTCGCCGTAAAAGACCGGGTAGCGCTGGTTGACCTCCACCTGGAAGGAGTCGCTTTCCACCTGGCTGAAATCGGGCCGGTAGGTCCCGTCCAGGGTGATTGCGGAGGTAATCCCGTATTTGACGGTTATGCCGCCGTCCAGCCTGGAATCCGCGTCTCCCCAGCCGGAGGGAGAGGTGCGGCTTTGCCGGAGGGCGTACGTGAGATTGGGAATGGCCTCCAGGGTAAGCGGCTTCTGGATGTCCCGGACGAGTATGGGCGCATATCGGGTGAATATGGACTTTCCCCGGGGCAGATCGGGCCACGAGGCGGACATGCCCAGCCGGCTGACGCGGCGCCAGAAAAGCACTCCCATGCGCACTTCGGTCCCGCTTTTAAAGCGGATGCTCTTGAGCGGGATGCGCATCTCCACCTGGTAACCGTCGGCGGTGATCCGGCCCGCACTGTCCCAGACCCAGTCGGGAGCCGTATCTTCTCCCGCGGTGTTGCTGTTGAGAATGTCCCCCTGGATCCCGCTCGGATTGGCAAACAGGTCGTACGAACTCTGGCCCGTGCCCAGAGCATCGAGGCTCACCCCGACCCAGTCGTCGTTCCAGATCGTGTCCCTGCGGGCGATCGACGTCTTGATCTTGCGCGGCTCGGCATCCAGGCAGCGGAAAGCGAGATACAGGTGGCTCTTGTCATGCCCGATCCACACGTCCGTCCGCTGCTGAGGAAGCTTGTCGCCGTACGCAGGATTGTAAGTCAGCCACTCTGTCAGGGCCAGGGGCCCCATCTTCCAGGCGGCATCGTCCAACAGGCCATCGATCGCCGGGGGGACCTCGAGGTTCGGCACCTCGACCGGCGGCAGCTTGCCCGGTTCGGCAATCCCGCTGTTCTTGGCAGGTTGCCCTTTATTGGTCTTGCCGCTGTCCTGTGCGGCCTTCGGAAAGGCCGGCCAAGCCAGTGCACAGAGGATCCATCCAGTGGCCAGGGAGAGTATCAGGCGCTGCAAAGGCAAGAAATGTTCCCCAATAGACGAAGATGGCCCAGAACCAACAATGACTAGTACGAACTTCCGGGACTTCAGGTTCCCAAATGCGATCCGAGAAAAGATTAGAACCACGAAATACACGAAACCGGGTTTCGTGTATTTCGTGTATTTCGTGGTTCATGCGCCTGGTTGCCGTCCCCAAGCTGTACCAGGATTGAGCTTGCTAAGGACATCATGATGGCTATACTGGGCCGTTCTATGCTCCGGTTTCTTGGGGAGTTGGATAGCCTGTTCATGCCTGAAGAGAGCCTGAAAAGTGGACGAACTTCGAATTGCATCGCTTAACCGGCGGACCAGGGTACCGAACGTGCAGGGGCTGCCGGTCGGTGTCAAAACGGTGGCCGTTTTCGGCGGGCGCCACCCGGTAGCAGGGGACGCAGAATACGCCGAAGCCGTCCGCTTGGGGAGCCTGCTTGCATCAGCCAATTACGCGGTCATGAGCGGGGGCTATTCCGGCGTGATGGAGGCGGTGTCTCGCGGCGCGGTTCAAACCGGCGGAACCGCGATCGGCATTACCATGGAGATTTTCGGGGAACTCGCTCCGAATCCCTTCCTTACGCATGAAATCCGCGCGCGCGATTTTTTTGAGCGCCTGGAGATTCTGACATCCACAGCCTGCGGGTTCATTGCCATGCGCGGCGGGATGGGGACCTTGACCGAGGTGAGCCTCATCTGGAACATGCTCCAGACCCGGACGATGACGGGCAAACCGATGATTCTGGTCGGCAGGTTCTGGAAACCGCTTCTACGGTCCGTCGCGGATCATCTGGTGGTTTCCCGGGATGAGCTTGACCTGTTCCACTATGTCGACGATGCAGAAGAAGCGGTCTCCCGGCTGGCGCTCGTCTGCGCCTCATAGCGCACAGCATCCGCCGCCCGCCTACTCCTTGCGGCGGAAGTTGGCGAGACGTTCCAGCGCGGCGTCCTGCACATACTCGGCCGCCTGGTTGGAGGCGAGAAAGTTGTTGGCGATCATGGCAAAGGCCAGCATCTCCCCGTCCACAGTCTTCACATAGCCGGACAGGCACCGGACATAGGCAATGGTCCCGGTCTTGCCGTGGACGTTGTTTTCCGCCTTCGTCCCCCGCAGCCGCCCGCGGATCGTGCCGTCAACCCCGGCAACCGGCAGCGCATCATAGAAAGCGGCGAAATTCCGGTTCCGGTACATGAACTTGAAGATGCGGATCAACAGATCCGCGCTGATCAGGTTCTGGCGCGACAGGCCGGAGCCGTCCACGTACGCATAGGTGCCCCTGGGGATCGCCATGCGCTCGAGGATTTCCTGAACCGCTTCCCTGCCCTCATCAAATCCGCCGCGCCCGTTCACTACCAGGCCGAGCGTGCGCATCAGCGTCTCGGCATAGAGATTCTGGCTGACCTTCAGGAGCGGCTTCAGAATCTCCGCCAGCGTCGGCGACGTGTGAGTCCACAGCAACTTCCCGGCGCCCGGAATTGCCGGATCGGATTCTACGGCCGCTCGCAGGACGGCGCCTGTCAGATCGATGCCTTCTTCCTGCAACGTCTTTTTCAGCGCCGCCAGAAAATATTGGGTGGGCAGCCGGGCGGCGACAGTCGTGGTATCGCGATCCGCCTTGGCGGCTATCGTCCCCCGGATGACAAGCGACTCGCCGCGCTCCCCTCTTTGAATCTCCAGCCTGCCGCGGGAGCCTTCGGCTATTGTCGTTACCCGGGCATCAATCGAAACATGATCCGGCAGCGGCGAGCACGCGACGGCAGCGGGCGCCCCTTCCGCCTCGCCCGGAGCAATTTCAACCGTGTACAGGTTCTCATTGAATTGCAGGGCGCTGACCGGTGCGGCGTATCCGTACGTCAGATCGTCCCATTCCCAGCCCCTGCCGAGGAGCGGCGCCGGGAATGCCCGGTCATCCCCCACCACGGCGCCCTCGATCCGGCGAATTCCCTGCTCCTTCAACCTGGCCGCCCACTCCTTGAAGACGCGGAACGGTTCGTTCTCATGAAAGCGCGGCGCAAGTGTCGGGTCGCCGGCCCCGGTGATGATGAGGTTGCCCTTCAGGACGCCGTCCGACACCGCGCCATCCGCGGAAATGCGGGTCTCAAAGCCAAAGTCCGGGCCGAGCCGGACCAGGGCGGATGCCGCCGTCAGGATCTTGTTGTTGGAGGCCGGCATGTAAAGGCGCGTGGCGTTCTGCTCGAAGAGGATGTCGCCGCGGTCCAGCGAAATCACGGCTGCGCCCCACTGCGCGCTGGCAAAGTTCTGATCGGAAAATATGCGCGCCAGATCGTTGCGAAGATACGCCAGGCTGTCGCCCGCCGCTCCCGGCGCGTGCATCCTTACCGCGGATTTCGCGCAACCCATCGACAATGCCGAAACCAACAACAGGATGAAAAATGCAGGAAGGGGACTTTTGGCGTTCATGGTGCTCGATTTAAGCATAAAAAGGGCCGCAAGCAAGCAGTTAGTTTCTGCGCCGAAAATAGAACAATAGCCACCAATGTCGGGGTCGGGGTCGGGATCGGGGTCGCCGTCGCCGTCGCGATCGCAGTCGGTTTGGCCGCCGTAAGGATTCAAAAGCCGACAGCGACTGCGATTACGACCCCGATCCCGATACCGACCCCGAACGTTTTCACGCGTCAACGGGCACTCCACTGGCGGGCAAGAAGCGGCTGCGGGAATATCACCTGAGGTGCTTTGCCTCTGCCTGGACTTTCTTTTTAATACTGGCATGCTCATGAAAACCATGTTTCAATTCCACCGACCGCCGGCGCAGAGCATACTCATGACTCATCACTCATTACTCTCAGGAGGCAGCCCATGAAGAGAAGCTTATCCGTCTCCTTCGCTTTCTTGACGACGCTCATGGCAGGCGCCCTCCATCTCCGTTCCCAGGAGGCTTCCATGCCTGACTTGGCAAAACTGCAGTCCATGACGGCGCGTCTTGCGCCCGTGAACATCACTGCGGATGCATCGCGCCTCCCGGAGGGAGAACGGAAAGCCCTTGCCAGGCTGGTCGAGGCTGCCAGGATCATGGATGACCTGTTCCTGCGCCAGGTCTGGGCCGGCAATGAGGCCATGCTGCAGCAGCTTAAGAAAGATCAATCGCCATTTGGCAAGGCGCGGCTTCACTATTTTCTCATCAACAAGGGGCCCTGGTCCCGCCTGGACGATAATGCCCCGTTCATACCCGGCGCCCCGCCCAAGCCTGAAGGCGCCAATTTCTATCCGGCCGGCGCCACGAAAGCCGAGGTCGAAGCCTGGATCAAGTCGTTGCCTGAAAAGACCCGAGGCCTGGCAACCGGATTTTTCACGACCATTCGCCGGCAGCCGTCGTCCTCAGGATTTGCCGCAGTGAACTACAGCATTGAGTACTCGAATGAACTGACTGTGGCGGCCCGGCTTCTGCGGGAGGCCGCCGCACTCACGGCACAGCCGACACTCAAAACCTACCTGACCAGCCGTGCGGACGCCTTCCTGAGCAACGACTATTACGCCAGCGACGTGGCCTGGATGGAGCTGGATGCCAGCATCGAGCCGACGATCGGCCCCTATGAGGTCTACGAAGACGAGTGGTTCAATTACAAGGCGGCTTTCGAGGCCTTCATCGCGCTCCGCGATGACGTGGAAACGGCGAAGCTCGCCAAACTGGGCTCTCAGTTGCAGGATATCGAGGACCACCTGCCGGTCGATCCCAGGCACCGGAATCCCAAGCTGGGCGGCATGGCGCCGATCCGCGTGGTCAACGTAATCCTGGCCGCGGGCGACGGTAACTGCGGCGTGCAGACAGCAGCGTTCAATCTCCCCAATGATGAGCGCGTCATCAAGGAAAAAGGGGCCAAGCGAGTTATGCTCCGGAATGTGCAGCAGGCGAAATTTCAGGCGGCCCTGGTGCCGATTTCCCGGATTGTGTTGGCCGCCGCCGATCAGAAGAACGTCTCCTTCGACGCCTTTTTCACACACACGGTGATGCACGAACTGATGCACGGCCTCGGCCCTCACCAGATCCAGGCGGGTGCGCGCGCCAGCACGGTGCGCCAGGAACTGAAAGAAACCTACAGCGCGATCGAGGAAGCGAAAGCCGATATCGCAGGCCTTTTTGCGCTGCAGTACCTGGTGGACAAAGGCGTGCTGGACAAGACGCTGACGCAGTCCATGTATGATACGTTCCTCGCGTCGGCGTTTCGCTCGATACGCTTCGGCATCAATGAGGCTCACGGCCGCGGCATCGCGATACAGCTCAACAGCTTGCTGGATTACGGCGCCTTCCGGACGGCGCCCGACGGCACGTTCGCCGTCAATGCGGGCAAAATCAAGGACGGGGTGAACGCGCTGACGCGGGAACTGCTCACCCTGGAAGCGGAAGGGAACTACCCCAAGGCACAGGACATGATCAAACGGCTGGCGGTTGTGCGGCCGGAGATCCAGCGGGCATTGGACAAGCTGCAGGGCATTCCGGTGGATATCGAGCCGAGGTTTCCGGCTGCCGAGCGCCTGCTATCCTCTGCAGCTCAAAAGTAGTCTCAGCCGCTCCGGTTTTTGGCCATGGAGACGCCCTGCAGGGTATTGCCATCGGGCCGGAACCTGGAACATAATTGGCGGGAGTGGACCTTTCCAGTACCTACTGCCGGAGGGTATTTCTGTGCCGACCTACGAGTACCTTTGCAGGAAATGCCGCAAGAAATTTGCGCTTTTCCTGACCGTCAGCGCACACGACAAGAAGAAGATCAGTTGCCCGAAATGCAAAAGCACGCAGGTCGAGCAGCAGTTCAACTCCTTCTTCGCGGTAACATCCAAGAAGAGTTGAGAAACGGCTTTTCCTACTTGAGCGCAGCCACGACTCTGCGAATTGCGGACGCATCCACGAGCCGCCCCGCGCTGAACCTATAGAGGACGCTGGAAATCAGCGTCTGGTAGGGCAAGCCCTCCTCGGCCGCCCTCCGCTTGAGGCTCTCAAGGACCGTCTCGCTGATACGCAGACTGATGGTCCTGGTTTTCGCCGCTGCCTGAAGAATCTGCTTCCGGCCGCCGGCGGAAACCGGCACGTATTCCCCAACCGATTCTTCGGTCCTTCGTTCGAACGCGTCAAGACGGGTCCGGTGCTTTCCCATAGCGCCTCTGAAGTTTCCGGCTCGGATAAATGGTTTTGAGAAAGATGTCTTCGTCATTGCCAAAAACAAACGGAACCGCACATATCCTGCCGTGAAGCCTTATCACGAAGATCTTCTGATGCTTTCGGGTCCGATGTTCGAGGATATCCAGAACCTGCCCGCGGGAGATCTTTTCCACGACATCTTCAAACCCGATCCCCCGTTCCGCCCGCAACTTCCTGTTCTTCTCTTCATTCCAGAAGATCACCCCGCGATTCTACTGCAAAGTATATACAATGTCAACGATCGAAGAAGGGACATGCCGCTTTGGCAGTCCGCTCCTGCAACCGGCATGTCCAGGCTGCAAACGGGGAATTTCCCTCTTTTCCCGCATGCCTTCCCCTGTGGCCAGCAATATGGTATCAACCATGGATATATGGATATCGGAACGCCCACGACAGCGGCAGGAATTGCGGTAAACTGACAGGTGCAGCTCAGCACGGCGTACCGACAGGAGGGAACGAGTCATGAGCGAACTGATCGAAAACGCCCGCAAGCGCAAGGACCTTCTGAAGCACATGATCCTGCAGCTCCATCAGGGGGCGGCTCCGGAGCAGGTGAAGGTCCAGCTTGTCCGACTGCTCGGCCAGGTTCCTTACGGGGATGTTGTCGAAGTGGAGCAGGAGCTCATCCAGGAAGGCGTGCCGACCGAGGAGATCCTGCGCCTGTGCGACGTGCATAGCGCCGCTCTGAAAGGAGCGATCGACATGACGGCGGCGGTGCAGGCGCCGGCGGGCCACCCGGCCCACACCTTCCGCGAGGAGAACAAAGCGCTCGCCTGGGAAATCAAGGAACTCTCGAAAATGTACACGGAAATCTCCTCCGCGGCGGACAACGCCGATGTCACGGAAACCATGGCCGCCGTCCGGGTGCGCTTCAACAACCTGATGGATGTGGAAAAACACTACCTCCGGAAAGAGTACCTGTTGTTCCCTTTCCTGGAAAAACGGGGGATCACCGGTCCTCCGAAAGTCATGTGGGGCAAGCACGACGAGGCGCGCGCCCTGCTGAAGGCGGCCGCCGAGGCTCTTGTCGCCGTGGACACTGTTCATGCCGCGGAAGCCCGGGCGTTGATTCAGCTGGTACTCTCGCCGGCGTCGGATGCGGTCGCGGAAATGATCGACAAGGAAGAGCACATCCTGCTGCCGATGTGCCTCGACACCCTTGCGGAAGATGAGTGGGTCGAAATCGCACGGCAGAGTCAGGAATACGGATATTGCCTCTACGATCCGCCCGACACCTGGCGCCCGCCGGCAGCGGCCCAGACCTCGCAGGAACAGGCGCTGGAAACGCCAAGGATCAAGCTCCCCTCGGGCAGCCTGTTGCCGGCAGAACTGACTGCGATCCTGAACACGATCCCTTTCGACCTGACGTTCGTGGACAGGAACGATACGGTCCGGTATTTCACTCAGGGGCGCGAGCGCATCTTCTCACGGAGCCGTGCGATCCTCGGCCGCAAGGTTCAGTTCTGCCATCCGCCGTCGAGCGTCAAGATCGTCGAGAAGATCCTTGCGGATTTTCATGCGGGCCGCCAGGAGCACGCGCCTTTCTGGATAGAGCTGCACGGGCGATTCATCCATATCGAATATTTCGCCCTGAAAGATGCCGCCGGAAACTATCTCGGCTGTCTGGAAGTGAGCCAGGACCTGACCGGTAAGCGCGCTCTGCAGGGTCAACAGCGTCTTCTGACGTACACGGCGCGGGAGGGCTCTCATGCGCAGTGAACCGGAAAGCCTCCTGATCACCCCGGAAACCAAGGTCGGCGAAATGCTGGAGCGCTATCCGGACCTGGAAGAAGTGCTCATCGGGATTTCACCGACTTACAAGGCGCTGAAAAATCCGGTGCTGCGCAAAACCGTCGCGAAAGTGGCGACCTTGCGGCAGGTGGCAAAGGTCGGGAATGTGCCTCTGGGCAGCCTGATTGAACGCTTGCGTTCGGCCGTCGGCCAGGAGAGTGACGCTGCCCAGCCGGACGAGGCCGCAGAGACAGTCCCGCGGCCGGCATGGGCCGATCCTGCCGCCGCGAAACTCGAGTTCGATGCCCGGGAATTGATCGAATCCGGTGGTCATCCGATGCCGCAGGTAATGGGCGATCTGGCCGAATTGGGGCCGCAGGAAAGCTATCTCCTGGTAACGGCCTTCCTCCCGGCACCCCTGGTAGACCTGGCCGCGCAGAAGGGGTTTGAGCATTGGAGCGAACACCCTGATCCGAACCTGTTCCGGACATACTTCCGCCGAAAGCAGTGATTTCTCCGGGATCGGAACGGATGCATGCCCCAAAAAGGGCTTGCTCCCGCATAGGATTATGCTTCTCTCGTGAAACATGGAGTCGCACGGATTTCGCGGGAACGGAGCGCTGAAGGCGCGGTCTCATACCAGCCTGGGGCAGCGCCCCAGGGAAATGAGACATAGAATCAATAAGGGCTGTAAGCCCGCTCCATGACTTGCGAAGAATGAGACGGGCTCCCGGCCCTCATTTTTGTGCGGTTGCCGTCATACTGACGAACGAGGCTGCATAGATGTCCGAACGTCCCCTCGATGCAGATCATGACAACAACGCCGACACCTCAGCGGCAGTTGACTGGTACAAGCTGGCCGGCCCTGCCGTGCTCCAGCAGCTGGGTTGCGACCCCGGCCGGGGTCTGTCGGGTGCCGAAGCCCGCCGGCGGCTGGACCGTTTCGGACCGAACAAGCTGACGGAAAAGGCAGGCCGTAGCCGCCTGGACATCATCCGGGAACAGCTGAGCGGCGTGCTCACCATTCTGCTGTTCGTTGCCGTCGCCATCTCGATCGTTCTGGGCGACTGGCTCGAGTCGGTGGTCATCCTGATCATCGTCGTCATGAATGCCATCCTCGGATACACCCAGGAGTACAAGGCCGAGCAGTCCATGGCAGCGCTCAAGCGGATGTCCGTGCCCAGGGTGCGCGTGCGGCGCGACGGCCAGGTGGAGGAAATCTCGGCTGCCGGCCTGGTTCCCGGAGACGTGGTGATTCTGGAAACGGGAAACATTGTTCCGGCGGACGGCCGGTTGATCCAGGGCGTCAATCTCCGCGTCGAAGAGGCGGCGCTCACCGGCGAATCGGAACCGGTGGAAAAGGATCCGGAGCTGGTTTTCGAGGCCGACAGGCCGCTCGGCGACCGGCGCAACATGGTTTACAGCGGCACCGTGGTCAACTACGGCCGCGGCGAGTTCGTGGTCACGGGCACGGGCATGCGGACCGAGTTGGGCCGCATCGCCAGCCTGCTTCAGGGCGTCGAGCAGGAACAGACTCCCTTGCAGCAGCGCCTGGACCGGATGGGCAAAGTACTCGCCTGGGCAGCCCTGGCGTTGGTGGTGGTCATCGTCGCTCTCGGCCTGCTGCACGGCGAGAACTGGCAGGAGCTGCTGCTGACCGCGGTCAGCCTGGCGGTTGCGGCGGTGCCGGAGGCCTTGACCGCAACAGTCACCATCGCTCTTTCGCTCGGCGCCCAGCGCATGTTGAAGCGACGCGCGCTGATCCGCAAGCTGCAGGCGGTCGAGACTCTGGGCTCCGTCACCGTGATCTGCTCCGACAAAACCGGCACCCTGACCCTCAATCGCATGACGGTGACCGCCCTGGATATAGCCGACCACGCCTTCGAGCTCGTCCAGGTCGCGGATCCCGGGAAGTTCGAACTGCGGCCCGTGGATAATCCGCCTACTCCCGGTACGCAGCCCACCCTGGATCTGCTGCTCGTGGCCGGAGCCCTGTGCAATGATGCCGTGCTCAGGACCGATCAGAGCCATCCAGGCCGGTACCACGCGGTCGGCGATCCGACCGAAGGGGCGCTCGTAATGGCGGCAGCGGTCGCCGGCATCCGGAAAGATGATCTGGACAGGGCTCTCCCGCGCGTCGCGGAAGTGCCTTTCGATTCAGTGCGCAAACGGATGACTACGCTCCACCGCACGCCCCGATTCAATGAGGAAGTGCCTCCCAGCCTGGGCCCGGTTTGGGAACGAGTCAATGCGCCCGTTCCCCCGTACGTCGCGTTCACGAAAGGAGCCATCGACGGCATGCTGGCCATCACCACCCGTGTCTGGGTGAACGGCCGTGCCGAAGCGCTGACCGACGACTGGCGTGCGCGAGCCCTCGCCGCACATGACCGCATGGCAGCCAAGGGAATGCGCGTGCTCGGAGTGGGCCTGAGGCCTCTGGACGGCTTGCCGGACGACACCACCGAGCAGTCCCTGGAACGGGACCTGATTCTGGTGGGACTGTTCGGCATGATCGATCCGCCGCGGCCGGAAGTGCGGGACGCGGTGCTGCAATGCCGCAGTGCCGGCATCCGTCCTATAATGATTACGGGCGACCACCCATTGACCGCACGGCACATCGCCCAGCAGGTCGGCATCGCCGAAAACGACCGGTTCTTGACCGGGCAGGAGCTGGAGCGCATGCCTGTCGCGGAACTGGAATCCGCCGCTAAGGACATTTCCGTGTTCGCCCGCGTCTCGCCGGAGCATAAACTCAAGCTGATCGACGCCTACCAGAAACAGCAGAACATCGTCTCGATGACGGGCGACGGCGTCAATGACGCGCCCGCGCTCAAGAAGGCCGACATCGGCGTCGCCATGGGGATCACCGGCACGGATGTGGCCAAAGGCGCCGCGGATATGGTGCTGCTGGACGATAACTTCGCCACGATTGTCGCCGCCGTCGAAGAGGGGCGCGTCATCTATGACAACATCCGCCGCTTTATCAAGTACCTCCTGACCTGCAATGCCAGCGAGATCGCCGTCATGCTGATCGGGCCGATCCTCGGGATGCCTCTGCCCCTGCTGCCGCTGCAGATCCTGTGGATGAACCTGGTAACCGATGGCCTGCCCGCCCTGGCGCTGGGCGTGGAACCGGCGGAGAAAAACGTGATGCACAGGCCTCCCTATTCCGCTGCCGAGAGCATCTTCGGCCGCGGCATGGCGCAGTTCATTCTTATCATCGGAACCCTCATGAGCATCGCCTCCATCGCGGCGGCCTGGGAATTGTGGCACCTGGGCGACCCGGCGTGGCAGACGGTCCTGTTCACCACTCTGGTGTTCACTCAGCTCGCCGTCGCCATGGAAGCGCGTTCCGAGCAGGAATCGTTCTTCAGCATCGGCCGGTTCAAGAATCCATTGATGGTGCTGGCAGTGTTGCTGACCGTCGGCCTGCAGCTGGTTGTCGTGTACCTGCCGCCGGCCCAGCGGATCTTCGACACGGTAGCCATGCCGGCCGGAGATTTGGCCCTCGCGGTCGGTCTGGCTGTGGCTGTTCTCTTGCTTATCGAAGCCTGGAAAGCGATCGCCAGAAGGCGCGCGCGCAGCTGAAACCACGAAATACACGAAATTGCTTTCGTGTGTTTCGTGTATTTCGTGGTTAAAAGGGTTTTTACTTGCAGCTCCTCCAATTGACAAAGATGTTCTTGGCGAGTTCGTCCACTTCGGCTTCCGAAAAATCGTGGTCCAGCTCCTTTCTCGATCGCATCGCGGCATGGAGGTTCATCAGGCGATCCGAAACGACGGGCCATTGTGGCGCGAGATTTTTGGCGAAAATATAAATGATAAAGTTATTTTCGTCCTCTGGTACTTCAACGACGTCCACTTTGATCCAATCAGGCAGCACACTCAGCTTGCTCACGTAATTGTGCTTGAACGGTCTGTTGATGCAGGTGCGGGGGAAAAGAACCGAGGCCAATTCCGAACCCTGCTCGAATTCTGCCAGTTGCGACTGGGCGCCGCTGAGCGGCTTGAATGCTCCGTTGACATTTCTCGGATCGAGGATCAACAGAATGGCACGGTGGTGTTCGCTGTTGACGCTGCCCAGGAAAATCTCGTTCACGCCATCGCCGTCAAAATCCACAATTTCCATGAGCGGCAGGTGGCCGTAATGCCAATAATCCCCGATGAGGTTGCCGCCGCCATCAAGGATCACGAATCGATTGAGATCTCCATAGGTGTGATAGCTTGTGGCGAAAATCCAGTTTTGTCCGCCCGCCACCGCCGGCATGACTTCGTAGTCGCCGATGACATAGGTCGGCGAGTACCTCCGGCTGAGATCCGGGCTTCTTTCAGCGAGATTGAACCGCCATTTTTTCTCGCCGTCCCGGGAGTAGCAGATGAACTCGGTGCCGGTTTTGTCTGGGGTAATCGGGTAATAAGGGAAAATGACGGAGACTTCGCTGCTTCCAGGATCGAGCTTTTCAAACCGCGCCTTCCACAGACCCGTTCCTGTCGGGTGTGCATACGCCGCCAGATTCAAAGGTATATCAAAGGGCTTTCTCCACAACTCCCGGCCGTTCGAATCGGTCACGATCAGCGCCCTGTATTCGAGCCGGCAATCCGCAGGTTCGCCTTTGCGGTCTTCCGCAAGCCGAGCCCCTACGAGGATGCCCAGGGCAAGAAAAAGCAATCCGGTCGCGATCGCGCCATAGTAGCGCAGGAATTTGAGGCTTGCGTACCAGGGCGCGGGCTTGATGTTTGCTTTCATCCAGAGTTCGAGATCGGCAATATCGGCCGAGACCCGGCCCCTGGATCCGGTCAACCGTTTGACCGGCAAGCCCTTTTCCACCTCCCAGGTCTGTGCGGTCCTCTCGGAAACTCCCAGAAAATCCGCAATCTGCTTCCAGGAGGTGAGGTTATTGCTGTTCTGATTCTCCTCAGGCATGGTCACCTCGTGCGCCGTAGGGAAGTTCTGTCCTGCTCCGAAAATACCGATCTCAGACCTCCGACCCGGAAGGTCGGGATCGGGATCGGTATCGAAGCTCACATCCTCTCGATACCGATCCCGACCCCGATATCGACCCCGAACATTTTCATGCGTCACCGGGTGCGCCACAGCCCATGAAGGGGCAATTCAAGGACTGTAGCCCGATCCATCGGTGTCAAGGAATGGGTAGGACCTTCAACCCTCTCGCCCCGGAAGGCGCGTCCATATTCGGGTGTCAACAGCCCGACCGGCCGCGACCAATGAGGCGACCCTGGGCTTGCAGAAGTGCATCATTTGGAAACGCGTGCGTCCTTCCAGATTACCTTGACCTGCCTGAACAGATCCGCTTCGTCTGCGTCGGAATACGCGTGATCCAACTCTCCCTTCTGGTACATTTGATTGTGAAGAACTTTCAGCCAATCCGAATAGATGACCTGTTTCAGCTGAAGATTGATGTCGAAGATGTACTTGACGGACGCGTTGCCATCGCTGCCGATTTCCCAGATGTCCGCTTCAATCGATGTTTTCATTACGTCCAGGCGACGTACAAAACCGGATTCCTTGTGCGCCCTATTCACGCAGCTGTGGGGAAACAGGATGATTGCTTTTTCCGTGCCCGATTTGAATCCCTGGAGCTGGTTTGTATCACCGGACGGCTGATCGGATGCCCCATCAACCTGACGGGGATCCAGCACAACCACGGTGGCACAGCCATACCCGTTGTTGAGGCCGGCAAGGTAGATATCGGGAATGCCGTCTCCATCCGGATCTTCCACTTCCATGCAATCGAATTGTCCGCTATGCCAGTATTCCTTCAGCACGGTGCCGCTCGCGCCGAGGATTGCGAATTGGTTGGGGGCGGCAGAGATGTGATGGCTTGTCACCAGAATTCTCTTCGGTCCGCCCGGTTCGAGACCGCACACGTGGAAGTCGGTGGTGGAATACAGAGAGGAATAAGATCTTTTCAGGTCTGACACCGCCCTGCCCGGCGACCAGCTCCAGAGCACGTCCCGGGACTGGGAGAAGCAATAAAGTGTCGTGCCGCTCTTGGCGACATTGGTGGAATAATAATTGAAGATAATGAACTTCCTTCGATCGCCGTCATACAGTGTATCGCACCAGAATCTGCGATTGATGTTATGTTCCTCCTCCAGGTAAACATTCCGTTTGAATGGGTATGGGAAGGGATATCTCCAGATCTCACGGCCATCGGCATCACTGACCGCCAGGTTGTTGAAATCGAGCCTGTAATTTGCCGGCGGACCATGACGGTTCGCCATCAGATAAATGCCGAGCAGAACACCAAATGCCAGCAAGGCCAAAGCGGTGGCGACGACCGAGTAATAACGAAGGACCTTCAGGTTTCCATACCAGGGCGCCGGCTTGGTGTTCGCCTTCATCCACCGTTCCAGATCTGCGGTTTGAGCGGAGACTCGTCCTTTCGAACCGGTTAGCCGCCTTACCGGTAGTCCCCTTTCCTCTTCCCAGACCTGCGCCGTGCGCTCGGAAACTCCCAGAAATTCCGCGATCTGTTTCCAGGAAGTGAGGTTGTTGTGTTGCTTCTCCGGAGGCATGCTCACCTTGCCCGCTGGCGTGAATTCCTATCCGGTTCTGAGGTCATCAGCTGACCCCTCGTGAACTGTTTTCGCGGCGATTCCACGGCACGCTTCGCAAGTACGGCGAAGCTATCATAGAGAGAACATCCGCGTCCAGAACATCCATCTCGCCAGCCTTTGAGTCCACATTCCGGGAAAAGGCACCGCCCGCAAGGCCGCAGCACTCTCCACACCCGAGCAAGAATAATCAGAAGACAGGACGCCGCGAGAAGGCTGGATGATTGTGGTCAATATTGCCATGCACATGCATGAGCATTATCATGCATTATATGCGAACCACGATTGAATGAACAGATGATCAGAGGGCTGAGATTGTAAGGCTGGCCGCCAAACGGAGGCTGAAGGGGTTTTCCCGGATAGTCCAGGAAGCCCTGGACGAGTATCTGCAGCGGCAGGGCGGCCGGGAGAAGTCGATAGCAACCGCGCTGGCGTTGCGAGGATGCCTGGGCGAAAAAGAAGCGGAGGAATTCGAAAAACGCGTCGCTGTGATTCGGGAGACGTGGCGATGTTCATAGCGGATGCCGATGTCCTGATCGATTTTCTGCGCGGAGCGGGGCAAGCGGAACGTATTGCGATCGAACTCGGCACCGGCCGGCTTTGCACCACGGCGATCACAGCTTTCGAGTTATGGGCCGGATCGAAAAGCCCGCAACAGGTCGCGGCGGTGGGTTCTCTTCTTGATGCCGTCACGATCCGCCCGCTCGATGTCCCTTCCGCCCGCCGTGCAGGTGAAATACGGAGGGGACTTGAAAGCGCGGGCGTGACAATAGGGATGGCGGATTCCCTCATCGCGGGCATCGCCGTGTCGCATGACGCCATCCTCATCGCCCGAAACCGCAGGCCCTACGAGAGGATATCCGGCTTGAAGCTGAGCCACCGGTTCTCCGAAAGAGAGTGACAGCCGCATGCGGATCGGACCCCGGTTCGGGACTTCATCGCTTCTCCTGCCGGGGAAGGTAAGAACGACGACGGGATCCAGCTCCGCACCTTCCTCCGAGCGGTGGCGGCTGAGGCAGGATCCCGAATCTTGGATTCAAAGGAGCGCTTCGAGCAGAACCTTGTCGTTTATTACTGCGGCAGTTGACAGCCGATGTCATGGCTGCAGTCCGTTACTTGCCGATCTTCCTTATGACGATGTTCCTTGCGAGTTCATCCACTTCGGCTTCCGAAAAATCGTGGTCCAGTTCCCTTCTCGATCTCATCTCGCCATGGAGGTTTTTCAGACGGTCCGAAATAATGACCTGTTTTGGCGTGAGATTCCTGTCGAACATATAGAGAACGACAGAACTAGCATCGCCTCCCACCTCCATTACGTCCACCTTGATCCAATCCGGGAGGACGCTCAGCTTGAACACAGTATTGGACTGGAGTCTTTTGTTAATGCAGGTGCGGGGAAAAAGGATGGTGGCAATTTGCGTCCCCGCATCAAACCCTTGCAGCTGGAACTTGTCTCCTGCCGGCTGGATGAATGCCCCGTGGACGTTTCTGGGGTCCAGAACCAACAGGATGGCGCGGTGAAGGCCGTTGTTCACGCCGCCCAGGAAGATTTCGTTGACACCGTCTCGATCGACGTCCTCCACTTCCAGATTTATAAGGTGGCCACTGTGCCAATAATCGCCGAGGACTTTGCCGTCCCCGTCGAAAATTACGAATCGATTGGGATCTCCATAGGTGTGATGACTCGTGACGAAAACCACGTTGGATCCCCCCGCCTTGACGGGCGCAACGTGATAATCGCCGACGACATATGTGGGTGGGTAGGTCTGCTCGAGATCGGATACGCTCTTATCGAAGTTGTAGCGCCATTTGACATCGCCCCTTTGCGAAAAGCAAATCAGGGATCCGCCCGTCTTGTCGACGGTAATCGGGTAATAAGGAAAGACCGTAAAGGTCTCACGATCCCCCTGGTTGAACTTCCCGAACCACGCTTTCCTCAAGCCCGCCGAGGTGTTTGGGGAATAGGATTCCATGTTAAACGGAGCCTCAGCAGGCCATCTCCAGAGTTCTCGGCCTCCCGAATCGGTCACGATCAGCGTCTGGTAATCGAGGCGGCAATCCGCAGGCGCACCTAGACGGTTTTCGGCAAGGCGGATTCCGATCAGGGCTCCTACAGCAAGCAAAAATAATCCGGTCATGATCGTAGCGTAATAGCGCAGGAAGATCAGGCTGGCATACCAGGGCGCCGGCTTGATGTTTGCCTTCATCCACCGTTCGAGATCTGCTCTATTCGCGGAAACTCGTCCCCTTGACCCGGCGAGCCGCTTTACCGGCAACCCCCTTTCTTCCTCCCAGGTCTGCGCCGTCCGTTCCGAAACACCCAGAAAGTCGGCTATCTGTTTCCAGGAAGTGAGGTTATTGTTGTTTTGGTTTTCGTCAGGCATGGTCACCCTAGGGGCCGGCGGGGAGCTCCACGTGATTCCGCAGGCGCGAGTGGATTCCCCACTGCTGATTTCGGATGCGACTCCATGTTGGATCTGGCAATCAGGGCGAACCTAGCACAGAGAGAACCGCTGCGTCCAGAATATCCGCGAAGTGCAGAGCCTGACCTCACAGCCGCGCTGTTCGGACAGGTGCCCAACAATCCCGTCCATTGGTACACCGGCCTGGCGGCTGTGAATCCCAACGTGCTGCCAGCCCGCATTATTCATGGGGGGACGAAATGCGCTTTGGACACGGAAGAACACGGATAGACACGGACGGCAGGAATCCGTGTGCAGTGCTTTTTCAGGCCCCAAGGGCCCAGCGCGGCCGCTTTCGTCCTTGATTTTGCTTTCCCGGGTAATTACAGTAATTACATGAAACCCATCGAACTCAAGATCGCGCGCATCGGCAACTCCAAGGGCATTCGAGTTCCTGCCCCGACATTGCGTCGCTATGGGATTGGCATGACAGTTGTGATGGAAGAGAGGAGCGACGGGATCTGGCTGCGCCCGGCGGGACTCTCATCCGCAAGGCTCTCCTGGGAGGACACCGCCCGCGAGATGGCGCTCTCGGAGGAAGATTGGAGCGAGTGGGATATCGCGACCGCCGATGGACTGGCTAGCCATCCCTGGAATACAGAGAAACTCCCGACAGTCGCCGAGCGGCATGCCCGATACAAGGGAATCCGGTCCCATGAGGCCATGCGGCGATATGAAATCCGATGGGCCGACTTGAACCCTACACAAGGGGCGGAAATGGCAAAAAGGAGACCGGTCGTCATCGTCAGCCTGGACCTGCTGAACGACCAACTCCAGACCGTAACGGTCTGCCCCCTGACGACCAGCCTTCATCCTGCATGGCGATCCCGGCTGCGTGTGCGCCTCGGCCGGCACAAAGCGGAAATCGCTGTTGACCAGATCCGGACGATCAGCAAGCGCCGATTGGGTCCGAAAGCGGGAACTCTCTCTGAAGCCCAATCAGCAGCCTTGCGGCGAATCATCACGGAGATGTACGGGGAATAAGTTCCCGTGCATATAGGGAATCTGCGAAATCAACGCTTTGAGCGCTCCAGATCTCCGGGGAACCGTACCGATTATGCGCCTGCCGGCGCCCTCAGAGCGGCGCAGGCAGCTGCGGGCGGCGCAAAGACGTCGGCCGCCTAGTCACGGACGGCGGTCAAATGTCGCCCCTGAACAGCGCGTGCGGCGGCCGCAAAAGCCTCGGAATAGGACAGGAGGAAACGATGAAGGCGGTGTGTGATTACATCGACTACTAGGCGGTCGACTGCGACTTCAGGAACGACACCTTCATGCAGGGCTGGGTCACCTACCAGATCCGGAAGGACCGTTCCCTGGCGCTCGCCTCGGATCCGCACGCCTATGAAAAGAGCGGTAGGCATCGAATTATAGTGAAAGAAAAACCGGGGAACATTGGGGGAAAAAACCGGTCAGCGTCCCTGGCTTCGTCGGAGAGGGAGTGCGCCCGGAACTGCGGGGCGGCTCCTGTGTCACCGAACACTCAAAAGCGGTCACGAGGGAAGACTTGAAAACCGGCCATGTCAGGTAGCGGCTTTTCCCTATCCTCTGTCGTTATGACGGCGGGGCCTGCAAGCGCCGAACCCATGAAAACGCAGCCTCTACAACAGGATATCGCTATTTGCCTTTTTCCCCAACATAAACCGGAATCCCATACAGAGCGTTTTCCCAATCAAGACCTATTTCCGAATTGCATTCATCACAGTAATAAGCATCCGTTTCGATTCCTTTCTCGGTTCGCCTAATAAAGTTGTTATCACACTTCAGGCAAATTCCAAATTCCCTGAATTTGTCTCTGAAATATTCCTTCATCAGTGTTTTTGACCGGCAGGCTTCATAATATCTTTCCTTATCGGCGTAAGTGAACACAATTATTGGCAATCCAAAAAATTTCATTATATAATTTGCCAACATTCTTCCTGTTCTTCCGTTGCCATCCGCAAATGGATGTATGCACTCGAATCTCACATGATATGTAGCGGCGATATCGGTTACAGGCATCTTGGGATTATTAAGCTCCTCGTTGAGGTCAATCATGTATTTGTCCATTAAGCCCGGCACATCGTCAAAATATGGAGCCGGGTAATTTCCGGCTGTGACATTCAACCTGTTTTGTGGGCCTCTAATAAGCCCATGGGCAGATTCGCGCACTATTACGCCTGCCCTTTTTTGTTCTTTCATTAATAAATCCTGGGCATGGCAGATATCGTCCAAAGTCAGAAGATCCCGCTCCGAAGATTTATCTCTGAGTTGCATCCACGCCTTCGCATGTCCTTCACTGGAGTCTGATTTATACGACAGAGTGTGCAACCTTTCTATGGCGTTGCTCTCATTTAAAAACATAACCTCTCGTTTTGACAACATCTGTGCCATCTCCAATCTGTAATTCTGCAGCCATGAAAAGCTTGCCGATTTTGCGATGGATTTCGATAGTCTGACTCGGCTGCTCCTGGTGTATGAATGTAGCGCGCCACCAGCGCACGGGTAATCGCCCTACGGTCTTCCGTGGCCCGCAGGCCGGGTCCGGAATTGATACATGGCGGACAGCCTGGCTGTTTGCATCCATTTCATGAACAGTGCGGGTCAACTGCTCGTAGTCAATCGTCAATTGCCGCCTTCCCGGCGGCTCCAGGGACGTCTCATCCGCGATTCATGGGTGGCTGAGGTCGAATCCTTCAAGCCCGGGATGTTGCGAAGGGGTTTTCGATGCGGATGCCCGCAATTCTCTGCCCAGCATTCAGATCCTCCGAGAGGACTCGATCGGCGCCGCTCTTGAGGGCCGACGCGATCATGAGAGCATCCCAGAATTCGACCCGTGATTCATGCTCGATCCGAAATGCGGTCGAGATCTCGGCAGGGGACGTGTCGATGCACCAGATCGCATAGCTGCTCACGACGAGGCCGGCCGATTCTTTCGACATCGGATGAGCGATCTTCCGCGTGACATTCACGTAGAACTCCTGCAGCACCTGCATGCTGAGGACGCCGGTCCGTTCCCTCCAAAGCTCGAGCAGAATTCCCTTGGCGGTTTCGTGTTTTGCCCCGGCATCGGCGTCGTGCGCGTAAATCAAGACATTCGTGCCGACAAATGTCCCAGCGTTCATGCACCTCCTCCCGGCTCGCGCGAATCACTCCCCCCATATGAAAGCCCCTATCCAGAAGCTCAAGCGCCTGTTGCTCGGCATGGACCTGGGCCTCTTCGTTCCCGACCAAGAACTCAATCTCCTGCGCCAGGAGACCGCTGATCGATGTTTCCCGCCGGGCGGAGAGAATCCTGGCCTTTCTGACCACCGCTTTGCTCTGACTGACCGTCACGTTCTGTTTCGCCCCACTTCGCGTTGCTGCCATAATCCGCCTCTCAGAATTCACGCAAAATACGTGTAACACGCAACACACGTGATATCAATGGCTTTGGATTCTGGCAACCAATGCTTTGCCGCCTATTGCGCCGACTGTGCTATTCTCCCTCCAAAGCCGAAGGCGGTCGGCGACCATTCTTCACATCTTGCGACCGGGTCAGGAGCTAAAGCTTATGCGATGCGCAGCCAAAAGACAGTTTCTGGTGGTGATCACGCTTGGAATGGCAATCAGCGCCTGGGGCCAGGGCGGCAGCCGGGGCGCTGCAACGCAAGGAGCACCTGCGCAGGGCACAGCCGCGCAACCGGCAGGAGCGGCAGCGCGGGGAGGGGGACGAGGAGGAGGCGGCGTAGCCGTCGGATTCTACAATTACGACACTTCCGCGACCTCCGGGATCGCCGTTGCCGAAGCTCCGCCGGCCGAGACGCATCAGAAGATTACCGTCAACGGCCAAGCCATTGCCTACACCGCACGGGCGGGCTTTATGCCGCTGCGCAATGCCACGACGGGGCAGCCGGCAGCGCATCTGTTTTTCACCTACTACGCCAGGGACGGAGCGGGCGATGCTTCCGCCCGGCCGCTGATCTTTTTCCTTGGGGGCGCTCCCGGGATGTCCGCCGCCTGGCAGGAGTTCGGTGGATTCGGTCCGAAACGGATGAAGGCACCCGGGGACGGCACCGCCGGGCCGCCTCCCTTTGGCTGGTCGGATAATCCCGATACCCTGCTCGCACAGGCCGACCTGGTATTCGCCAACCCGGTAGGCACCGCATACAGCAGGCCCAGCCAGCCGGCCCGGGGACCGGATTTTTGGACTACGGCCGGCGACGTCGCTTCGCTGGGCGAGTTCGTGCGCAGCTTTGTGAATGCCTATGACCGCAGGAATTCCCCGCTCTTCCTGGCGGGAGAGGACTTCGGCACGGCGCGCGCGGCCGGCCTGGCGAACTATCTCCTCGAACGCCAGGTCCCGGTCGCCGGCGTAGTGCTGCTGTCCATGATTCCGGCCGCCGACGCCGCCGCCGGCGACACGCAATACATCACGCTGCTGCCGAGCCTGATCATGGCCGCCTGGCACCACAAAAAGCTGGCGCCCGACCTGCAGGCGCTCGGCGCCGCGCAGATCGCGGACCAGGCGCGCCAGTTCGCCGCGCGCGAGTATCTGCACGCGCTCTACAAAGGCGAGCGCATGACGCCCGAAGAGCGCACCAAAGTCGTAGCCAGCCTCTCGCGCCTTACCGGGCTTTCGAGAGCATTCCTCGTGAGCAACAACCTGCGCATCCCGCTGGAACGTTTCAACGCCGAGCTGCTGCGCGACCAGCACCGTGTGCTGGCTGTTTCCGACGCGCGAGCGACCGGCTTCGTGCCGGCCGTCGGAGGCGGCGGGCGCGGCGGGGGAGGTGGCGGCGGCGGGCCCGCAGCTGCAATGGATTATGGCCTGAGCAGCCTCGCCGGCGGCTTTCTGACGGCTTACGAGACCTACCTGCGGCGAGAACTTACTTTCACGGCAAGCAGCGGCGTTTTCTATCTGTCTGGAGGCGGTGTGGGGACATACACATCGACCGGGAGCGACGATGCCAGCCTCGCCCAGGCGTTCGCCCGCAACCCACGCCTCCGGCTGTTCGTCGGCGTGAACTATTTCGACCTCAGCGCGCCGTTCTGCGCGACCGAGTTCACCCTGGCACACCTGAGCGTGTCGCCCGAGGTCCGCGCCGGCAACATCACCGTAAGCCAAATCGAGGCCGGCCAGATGGCCTACCTCGACAACAAGGCCTTGGCCAGGCTGCAAAAGGATCTGGCCGGATTCATCCAGCAATCGCTGTCAACGGCCCGCTGACAGGCGCGCACAACCGAGGAGCAATGCCATGAGAATCAACGGACGATCCAAACCGGTGCTTTGCAGCTTCGTCATCCTCATCGCGGCCATGGTTGCCGGCGCCTTCGCACAAGGCCGGGGCGCAGGCAGCGCGCCCAACAACTTCTACCGCTTCAACTACAGCCTGGAGGACATGGAGCCGATCGAATACCCCGAAAAGCCGATCACCACAAAGCACCAGATCACGCTGCAGGGAGAGACGATCCAGTACACCGCGCACGTCGGCTTCATCCCCATCCGCAATGCCACCAGCGGCGTAACCGAAGGGCACATGTTTTATGTCCACTACGCCAAGGACGGCGTCACCGACAAGTCGAAACGGCCGCTCTGGTTCCTGTTCAACGGCGGGCCGGGAGCGGCCACCATCTGGCTGCACATGGGCGCCTTCGGCCCCAAGGTGGTGAAGCTCGGCCCCAACGGCCTCGCGCTGCCCCCGCCGTACACCTACGTCGACAATCCCTATTGCCTGCTCGATACCGGCGACCTGGTTTTCATCGATGCCATGGGCACCGGTTTCAGCAGGCCGGCCAAACCCGGCTTCGGCCCCGATTTCGGCGGCGTGGAAAACGACCTGGCCGCTTTCGCCGAATTCATCCGCTGTTTCCTGAACGAATATGACCGCTGGAGCTCGCCCCTGTTCGTCGGCGGCGAGAGTTACGGCACCACGCGCGCCGCCGGTCTGGCAGGCCTTCTCACCGACCGCGGCATGCCGCTCAACGGCGTCCACCTGCTCTCTTCGGTCATCGACTCCAACGCGAACGCCGGCATTCAACGGCAGCTCGGCACCCTCGCCACCGAGATCATGACCGCCCATTACCACAAGAAGCTGCCGCCCGAGTTGCAGAAGCTCAGCGTCGAGCAGATCGCGGCACAGGCGCGCCAGTTCGCCGCGGGCGAGTATCTGGAGTACATGCTGGACGGCGCGCGCGCCGCGCCGGTTCAGCGCGACCGGATGGTGACGAACATGGCCCGGCTGACGGGACTTTCGAAGGCGTTCGTCGATGCCAACGACCTGATCGTGCCGCTGGGGCCTTTCAGCACGGAGCTGCTGCGCGACCGGCACCTGATGACCTCGCGCCTCGATTCGCGCTTCGCCGGTTACCAGATCGATGCCGGCTCAACAGCAACCAGTTTCGACTTCAGCAACGCCAACATCACGAACTGCTTCCTGGTCTGCTTCGAGGCGTACATCCGCAACGACCTGAACTACCGGAATCCGTCAATCTACTACATCTCGGGGAATGCTCCGCCCTGGTCGGGCGAATACAACACGGTCCTTAACCTGGAGAACGCTTTTGCCAAGAACCCGAACATGCGCCTGTTCGTGGGATTCGGCTACTATGATTTCGCTACGCCGTTCTTCCCGGTGGAATGGACGCTTGCCCACATGAGGGTGTCGGATGAGGTCAGGAAGAACAACATCCACCTCGGCTATTATGCGTCGGGCCACATGGTCTACATCGACCAGGCGCAGGCCGCGAAATACCACGCCGACCTGGTAAAGTTCGTTCAGGCATCTTTACCGAAATAATTCGGAGGACAGGTTATAGGAATCCCGAATTTGTGAAATAGTTGCAGCCCTCGCGAAACATTATGGGCGGTGCCTCGCGTAGCCCGAATTGCTATTCCCTGTTGCCCTCCTCACATCACACAGCGCCGCAATCATCGCCGCCCAATTCGGGAGTCGCGCAGCCCGTCCCCCGAACTTGATGCCTTGACATCAATATCTGCTGAAATTATGATGCTTTTATGAGAACGACATTGACCATCGAACCCGATCTGGCGCAGCGCATCAGGCGCAGAATGCGGCAGCAGGGCTTGTCGCTCAAGCGCGTCATCAATGATGCCTTGCGCGCGGGTCTGGCAGAAGCAGACAAGGCGCCCCGAGTGAAATTCTCGGTGGAACCGCACCCCTGCAGGTTCAAGGCAGGCATCGATCTGGACAAACTTAACCAGCTGGCCGACGAGTTGGAAGCGGAAGAAACCGCGAATTCTTTGTCCAGGTGATTGCATGCTGGTACCCGACATCAACATACTGGTGCATGCCTATAATTCGAACTCCCCGCGCCACGCACTTGCGCGGCGCTGGTGGGAGAGCACTTTGCGGCAGCCACGTCCGGTCGGCATGCCGTGGGCCACGGCCCTGGGTTTCATCAGGATCATGACCCATCGCGGCATCCTGGAGAATCCCATGCATGTCGCGGATGCCCTCCGCAGGGTCCGCGCCTGGCTTCGGCACCCCACGGTGCAGGTACTCACTCCCGGCGATCAGCATGCGGACATTCTCTTCGACCTGTTGATGCACGTGGGAACTGCCGGGAACCTGACGACCGATGCGCACCTCGCCGCGCTGGCCATCGAGTATCAGGCTGAACTTGTTTCCACGGACGCGGATTTCGCCCGCTTCCCCGGCCTGCGCTGGTTCAATCCGCTGAACACTGGCACATAATAACCGGGTCCGGGATACAGGACCGGGTTCAATGGCATATGGATCCGATCCTGCGCTGGCGGATGTTCCTTGCCGAATGGCCACAGACTGATTGGCATAATACTTGGTGTAATGATGGCATGAAAACTACCATAGACGAGGCCGGCCGGGTCGTCATACCGGCATCCGTCCGCGACCGGGCCGGCTTCATACCCGGAACGGAACTGGAGATAGTCGTGGACGATCTCGGCGTCCACCTGGTGTCCGCCGGAGCGACGCCCAAGCTGGTGCGCAGAGGCAAACGCCTGATCGGGAAGCCGGCAGGCAGCCGGAAAAAGCTTCCGGAAATTGACGTGGCAGCCTGGGTCGAAGAGGAGAGAAATCGGTGGCCCTGGTGACGCCGGTCTTTTTTGATACCGCGGTTCTCCTGTGCGGCTGCATCGACTTCGGGCGGTCCTCCGCCGATGCCCAGCGGATACGGGACGGCGTCGCGGACGGAAGCATCCGCAGGGTTGCTCCGAAATCACCATGGAGTGATTGTACCCCTGCCGTTTTCGAACACTATCTTGGTGCCGTACGGAGCGGAAAGCTCAGCGAGGCGCTGGATGATCGTCCGGGCCAGGTCACCGGAAGCCAGGACCGGCCTCCCTCGCTGGGCTCTGGTTTTCTTCTGTCCCAGATCGATCGGGATCAGCTCGATCTTTTCCAGCTTGCCGGAACGGTAGGACGGCAGGGCAATCACCGAACGCCAGATCTCGGGATTGACCGGGAATCCCGTCGTATCGTTCTGATATCGGCGGTCGCTGAACTCGGCCGGCGTGGCTTCGGCACCCAGTTTGTAGGGTAGATAGTTTTCGGCCGGCAGGAACTCGACGGTTTCGTTCTGGAAGATGAAGTCGCCGAGGCTGTAAAAGATCGGTTTTCCCTGATACATCTCAATCCCTTTCAGCATGTGGGGGCCGCTGCCGATGATCAGATCGGCGCCCGCTTCGACGGCCGCGCGCGCGAACGTTTCGTAGAATTGCGCCGGGCGGAAGCGGTCGGCGGCGGACTCGTGCGAGTGAACCGCCACCAGCACCCAGTCGGCCTGCTTTTTGGCCGCGCGGATGGATGCCACGAGCTCGGCCAGGTCCTGCTCGTTGGGGGTAGTGACAGTTCCCGGCGCATCCGCCAATTCGAAACGGTTGCGCTGGAAGGTCATCGTCTTTGGAACAGTGCCATCGGCCACACCCCTGCCGGAGAGTTTGGACTGAACCTTACGGAGTGCGGCCATCCCTTCGGCGTCCAGCTTATACACGGTATCAAAGCGCAGCGGATTGAGCCCGGGGCGCCCGTGCACGTCGGGCCGGGCCGGGCCGGCCAAGCCGAAGGAAGGGTAGGTCGAGGCGCACGAAATCAGGGCCACGCGCCCGATGCCTGAATCGAGATATCCAGGAGCACGAGCCAGGGTCAGATTATCGCCCACTCCCGCGAATGCCAGCCCCGACTTGCGAACCCATTCCCGATTGATGCGCAATCCCTCGATGCCATAGTCGACCGCATGATTGTTGGCCAGCGACACCGCGTCGAATCCAGCCCAGACAATCTCCTGAAGCAGCGACGGCGCAGCCCGCATGTAGGTGCCGCCGCTCTCGGCCCCCGGGTAAGGCTCGTAATCGTGGAATAGCATTTCCAGATTGGTGAAGGCCACGTCTGCAGCGCGGATGATTTCGATCATCTTCAGGAACTCCGGTTCGCTGAATACGGAAATCTTCTGGGTGATGATCGAATCGCCGGTCAGAGCAAATGTGCCGGAAACGCCTGCAGACTGTCCCTGAAGTGCCAGTGTCACCAGCAGCATGCCCGTGATGATGCACAACCGCCTCATGCGCACCTCCTTGCTGGGGGTTGGACCAACGAAAAAAGCCCTCGTCCGGATAATAACCCGTTTATAACGGCACAGAGAAGAAAATCAATCAGGGAGGATTTCGGAAGCACGGCGGCCCATGGAGTTCAGCCGATGTTGGCGGCCTGACGTAAAACCCTTATTCCATAGGGACAGACTGATGAGCAAATCCCGCAAATGTGCCCATTGTGATATTGTATATAGTGCTCTTTCTTCCAATGATCACATGCCTGCACGTCCAATAGCTCTTCACGAGGCAAACCGGGACACCAGGCCTTGCCCTTCAGAGCCTTTGCCGGGCAAGCATCTACGCAGCGCATGCAATGACCACAGAAATTCCTTTCTATTGGCCGGCCAGATGTAAGTTCAAGATCGGTAAATACCGTTCCCAAGCGAATCCATGATCCAAATCGACGTGTGATGAGTTGACAATGCCGACCTATCCAGCCCAGCCCAGCTCTGGTTGCAGCAGTTTTATGCGGGAAGTCGCCTCTCATAAGAGTCGTATCGGTACGGACCGTAGCGGGCAGGGACCTGGCCTGAAATCCCCTGCCTGCAATTTCGGCCGCCAGCTCCTTTGATAATTCATCGATTTGACGGTTCACCCGCGCGTATTCATCGGCATATGCCGGATTAGGCCCTCCCTGGATGCTTGCGATGACCAGCGGAGTCATCGGAAAGACCATGGAAAGAGCGATAGGAAATCGCTTTCCCTTTTCATCCTGCGGCGTCGGGAAATCCCGAAGATCCGCCACCCCCCAAAGGGCAATCTCTTGTGAATCCATCCAACCATCAAGCCAACCATGGGGAATGATCGATGAATCCGACAATCGAGCCTCCTGCAAAAGCCTGTGGCAGGTGATGACACCGACCAACAAATGAGCTTCATCGACGATGCCTTGGACAGCTGTGGTGCACGAGCGGCACCCGGCTACGGGAGCTTCCAAGGAACCTCGGCAAAGGGATATCATGGTCGTCGGGGAACCTGCAATGGAGTTTCACAGGCAAAGGGTTTGCAGGTGCCGCAATGGCAGTGCCAATCGGTCCAAGCCCCCATTGCTATTGAATGGTATGGTTGCATACAATCATCCAAGGTTCGCCTGTCAGAAGCCATAGGCGAGGCAAATATGCCGATTCGCCGATGGCGGACATCCCGTGAGCAGATTCGAGATTCCTGCATCCGCAGCTTTGAAAACCCGATCGGCCGGGATGACCGGTTGAGCGCACGCGAGTTTGGAAGTGGCCCGGCTTTTCCCGCAAATATTCCGGCAGACATCACGGGCGAAAGCCCCTTTACTTGGCCGAGGCAGGGGCATAGGATCGGTTTACATTCCGCTCTGCTGCCCAATGCCGGGTCGGCTCGCGAACCGACGTGCAGGCCCGAGGTCGGCAGACGGCAGCGGCGCAGCCCAATCCTTCCTGGAGGTCACCATGTCGAGAAAAAGGAATTGCCTGCTGGTCCTGGCGATGGCACTGGCCACCCTGATGCTTCTGAAGGGCTTCGCACAACAGGCGACAAGGCCGGGTGCCGACGTCTACAGCCGGCTCCACTGGCGTTTCATCGGCCCGGAAGGCAACCGGTTCAGCGCTGTCGCGGGCGTTCCCGGAGATCCGAACGTCTATTACGCGGGTGCGGCTTCAGGCGGCATCTACAAGACCGTCGACGGCGGCGTGCACTGGCAGCCGGTCTTCGACGCCCAGCCGGTAATGTCGATCGGCTCGCTCGCCGTGGCGAAGAGCGATCCCGCCATCGTCTGGGCCGGCACCGGCGAAGGCAAGATCCGCAGTCACATTTCAGTAGGTCAGGGCATCTACAAATCAATGGACGCCGGCAAGACCTGGGCATTGATGGGCCTCGAACAGACCGGCCGGATCCCCCGCCTTGTCATCGATCCCAGGAACCCGGATGTGGTCTGTGCCTGCGCTTTGGGCCATGCTTACGGACCACAGCAGGACCGCGGCGTCTTCCGCACGACTGATGGCGGCAAGACCTGGGCCAGGGCGCTTTTCGTCGACGAGAACACGGGGTGTTCCGACATAGCCATGGATCCCAATAATCCGCGCGTGCTCTTCGCGGGCATGTGGCAGCTCGAGATTCACACCTGGGGACGCGAAAGCGGCGGGCCGGGCAGCGGCTTGTTCGTATCGCGTGACGGCGGGGCAACGTGGAGCAGGCTCTCCGGACGAGGCTTACCATCCAGACCTGTGGGCAAAGTCGCCGTTGCCATCGCCGCGTCGAATTCGAACCGTGTCTACGCCCTCATCGAAACCGGCGACGGCGTGCCGTGGAAGGGCCAGCCGACCGACAGCGGCCAGGTGTTTCGCAGCGACGACGGCGGCGAAAGCTGGCGGGTGGCGAGCTACGACCACTACGCCATGGGCCGCGCCCACTATTACTCGCGCATGGCCGTTGCACCCGATAACGAGAATGAGACGTACTTCCTGACCGCTTCGTATGCCCGCTCCCTCGATGGCGGCCAGACGCTGATGGTGCTGTCCGGGGCGGAGGCGCCGGGCGGCGATCACCACGATATCTGGATCGATCCGACCAACGCGGCCCGCATGATCGTCGGCCACGACCAGGGTCTCTCCATCAGCATCAACCGCGGGCGCACATGGTTCCGCCAGCGGCTGACCAACGCGCAGATGTATCACGTCACCACCGACAGTGAGATCCCGTACAACGTCCTGGGCAACAAGCAGGACGAGCCGTCGTACCGGGGGCCGAGCAACAGCCGTGTCGGCGCCGGTATCCCGCGCGCCATGTGGCACTCGGTAGGTGGCGGCGAGAGCGGCTGGGCGACGCCCGACCCGACTGATTCCAACATCATCTGGTCCACGGCATCCGGTTCGGGCATGGTCGGCGGCATTGTCGTGCGGTTCGAGGAGAGCCAGCGGATGTTCCGCAATGTCGAGGTCTGGCCCGACCAGTCCAACGGGCCGGCTGAGGGCGTCAAGTACCGCTTCGTGTGGGACGCGCCCTTCCAGATCTCGCCCCACGACCACAACACGCTCTATGTCGGCAGCCAGCACGTGCATCGCACGACCGACGGCGGGCAGTCCTGGCAGGTCATCAGTCCCGATCTCACGCTCAACGATCGGAGCAGGATGGGAAGCTCGGGCGGCTTGACGCCCGATAACATCGGCGTCGAATATGCGGGCGTCGTCTATGCAATCGCGGAGTCGACGAAAGAACGCGGACTCATCTGGGTGGGCACCAACGACGGCCTCGTACAGCTGACGCGCGACGCAGGGAAGACGTGGACCAACGTGACTCGGAACCTGCCGGGCCTGCCGCCATGGGGCTCCGTCCGCTGCATCGCGCCGTCACGATACGATGCGGCGACGGCTTATCTCACCGTCGACCTCCATCAGGTGAATGGCCGCGATCCGTTCGCCTACAAGACAACCGATTACGGCCGGACGTTCAAGACGATCACCAATGGCATTCCCAAGAGCATGCTGAGCTACGTGCATTGGATCTTCGAGGATCCGGTGCGGCGCGGCCTGCTTTACCTGGGCACGGAAAGCGCGATCTACGTGTCTTTCGACGACGGCGAGAACTGGCAGCCGCTGCAGAACGACCTGCCGCATGCCCCGGTGTACGGCATCACCGTGCAGGAGCATTTCAACGACCTGGTGATCGCGACCTACGGGCGCGGCTTCTGGATTCTGGACGACATCACGCCGCTGCAGCAGCTCACCGGGCAAGTGCTGGCAGCGGACGCACACCTGTTTGCGCCGCGGCCGGCCTACCGCTTCCGGAACATCACCGCGCCCTCCACTCCGTACGATGATCCCACCATCGGCGAGAATCCCCGCTACGGGGCATCGATCAACTACTACCTGAAAAATCCCGTGAGCGGCGCCGTCACCCTGACGATCCTGGATCAGAAAGGCGAGGTCGTGCGCCGGCTGAACGGCACGAACTCGGCCGGGCTGAATCGCATCTACTGGGACCTGCGCTATGAGCCCAGCAGGGAAACACGCCTGCGCACCAGCCCCATGTACGCACCGTGGCTGCGTGTCGGTCCGGACGGAACCCGCCCTGCGCCGGGTGCCGGCTCGCTCAGCATCCTCGCTCCTCCGGGCAGCTACACCGTGAAGCTCGCGGCCGGAGGCCGCGAACTGGCACAGCTGCTGACCCTGCGCAAGGATCCGAACACCGGAGGCACCGAGGCGGATATCGCGGCACAGATGAATGTGCTCTTTGCGTTACGCAACGATCTCAACAGCGCAGCCGATGCGGTCAACCGGATCGAGGTCGTGCGCAGCCAGCTCGAAAACCTCGGCCGCGTCATCGATGATGCGGCCATCAAGAAAGCAGGTGAGGACCTGAACCAGAAGTTGATGGAAGCGGAAATGAAGCTGATCGAGCTGCGCCTCACGGGAGGCCAGGACGGTGTCCGCTACGGATCCAGACTGATCTCGAAGCTCAACTACCTGGCCAACGGCCTCGCCAGCAACGATTTCAAGCCGACCAGCCAGCAGCTCGAGGTGCAGAAGGAGCTCGAAGAGCGGCTGCGCAGCGTCCTCGGCGAAATCGACGGCGTTCTGAGCAAGGATCTGGCGGGCTTCAACGACATGCTGCGCAAGAAAAACGTTCCGAACATAATCGGGGGACAGGCCGTCACCCGGACTATCGGATAGAGGCCTGGACCAGCCGGAAAATCCGGGTGTGCAGTTTTGCTTCGCCCGGGCTTTGCGTGAAGAGAAGCACAATCAGCCTGTTGTTCGGATCCACCCAGGCATTGGTCCCGTCAGAACCGCCGTGCGAGAAGACTCCATCGGCAGAAACGCTCCATCCATAACCGTAGAACTCCGTCCGACGCTCCCGTTCCTCCGGGGAGTACAGAGCCGCGGTGTGAGGAGTCGTCATGAGCTTTACGGTCTCTTCTTTCAGAATGCGTTTGCCGCCATATATCCCTTTGTTCAGGAACATCTGGCAAAACACGGCATAGTCCATGGCCGTGGAGATCAACCCGCCGGATGCGCGGACGAAGGGATATTGAGGAGGATCTCCCGGCTTCCAGCCCTCGACCCACTTGCCCTGCCGCTTGTAGTACACGACGGACATGCGGTTCAGTTTGCCGTCCAGCTTCTCCGCGACCTCGTGGTGATAGCTGTCGGTCATGCCAAGCGGGATATAGATGCGCTCTTTTAAAAACACCTCGACGGGCTTTTTCGCTGCAATCTCGATCAGGGCCCCCAGTGTGTTGAAGCCCGCGTTGCTGTATGAATACGTTTTGCCTACCGGCTCATCCGCGCCTACCTCGCCGAAGCGTTCCACCTCGAGGCGCAGGCTGGGTGCGTCCGGATGCTGCTGCGATTTCTGGATCAGCGGAGTGAAAAAGATCGGGCTGATGCGGAATCCGCTCGTATGAGTCAGGAGGTGGTGAATGGTGATCGTGCCCGCACGGTAGTTGTCAAAGGAAGGTATGGATCTCCGGACATTCTGCTGGTAACCGAGTTTGCCCTCTTCCACGAGGATGCTGATGCCGGTTGCGATGACCGGCTTGGTGTTGGACGCCATGCGGAACATGGCGTCTTTGGCGATGGGTATCCCCTTAGCCTTGTCCTTCCATCCCACGGCTTCGTGCAAGACCACTTTCCCGTTCCGGGCGACCAGCAGGACGGCGCTGCGCAAAGCATCCTGGTCCACGGCCTGCTGAAGCAGTTGAACGCAGGCCTTGAGGACGGCCTCGTCCATGTCGACTTCGGAGGGTTTCCCCTGCGAAAGCGTGACATCCTGAGCCGTCAGCAACCCGCAGCAGAAAAACAGCACGAATGCAACAACGTATCTGCTCTTTTTCATCCCGCCCCCCCCAGCAATTCTGCCCTGAAAATAAAAAGGCATGCCACGGATTCCACGGATTTCACGGAAACCACAAAAACCAAAATCGGTGAAATCCGTGGAATCCGTGGTTGCTTTTGCAGTTTTTGAGCACAGGTCTCTCGTCCAAGCCTTTTTCATGCGTTACATTGTCACGGCTGCGCATGAAGGGCTGTATCCGCTCTGGTCACAGTCTGTCCGCCTCCTCTTTGATGCGCTCCCAGGCTTGCCGGACGTGGGCTTCCTCGGTGCGGGTCTGGCCCACCGAGAGCCGGAGCGTGAGCCTGCCGTCCAGCTTTGTGTGGGTCAGGTAAAGATCTCCAGATGCATTCAAGCGGTCCATGATGCGCTGATTGGCCTCGTCGCCGTTTTTGTGCCGGAAACAGACGAGGTTCAGGGGCGGTTCCGCGGCCAGCTCGAAACGCCGGTCTTCTCTTACCCAATTCGCGAATTGCTGTGCCAGCTGCACGTGGCGGCGCACGTGGTACCGCAGGCCTTCGGCGCCATAGTGCCGGATCACGAACCAGAGCTTGAGGGCGCGGAACCGGCGGCCCAGGGACACCTGCCAGTCCCGGTAGTCGATCACGGCCCCCGATTCAGTAGCCTTGTTCCTGAGGTATTCGGGCAGGATGCTGAGGGCGGAGATGAGCGCTGCCCGGTCGGCGACGTAGAAGCAGTCGCAGTCGAAGTTCGTGAACATCCACTTGTGGGGGTTGAAGCAGTAGCTGTCGGCGTACTGCAGCCCCTTGTGGATCCAGCGGAACTCAGGGCAGAGGGCCGCAGTGCCTGACATGGCGCCGTCCACGTGCATCCACAGCCCGTATTCCCGGCAGACGGCGGCGATGTCAGGAAGCGGGTCCATGCCGTTGGAGGAGGTCGTGCCCACCGTGGCGCCCGCGAAGAAAGGACGCCGTCCCGCGGCCAGGTCTTCCTTGATGAGCCTCGAAAGCTCCGCCGGCTGCAGAGCGAAGCTCTTGTCTACTGCCACGAGGCGGAGGTTCTCCCTGCCGACGCCCGCGATCATGAATGCTTTCTCGATCGAGGAGTGGGCCTGGCTCGACGCGTAACCCACGAGGGAGCCGTCGCAGCCCCGGCGGTTGGACGTGCCGCCCGTGGCGCGCTCGCGGGCGGCGATCAGAGCGCAGACGGCGGCGCTCGAAGCGCTGTCCTGGATCACGCCGCCGCCCGCGCCGCTTGACCTGAATCTCTCCGGAAGGTCCAGCAGCTCCGCCGCCCAGTCCAGGACATGCGTCTCGAGTTCCGTGCAGGCAGGGCTCGTGGCCCAGAGCATTCCCTGGACACCGAGACCCGCCGAAAGCAGTTCCCCCAGGATGGCAGGACCCGAGTTGTTGCAGGGGAAGTAGGCGAAGAAATTGGCGGACTGCCAGTGGGTGATGCCCGGCAGGATGATCTTATCCACGTCGTCAAGCACCGACTCGAAGGGTTCCCCGGACTCGGGCGGCGACGGCGGCAGGAGGCTCCGGATCTCTCCCGGCTTGGCGCGGGACAGCACGGGCAGGGACTCCACGCGCTCCTGGTAGTGCGCCACCCAGTCCACGACTGCGTGCCCCCAGCGGCGGAATTCGTCCGACGTCATGTGGTACGATTTCAGCTCTTCCATGATTTCCCTTCGTCGGGCCGCAAAGAACCCGAAGATCTGCAGCCAGGACCCTCCATTCTTCGCGGCCGAAAGAGGTCTATCGCTCCTGAGCCGGCCCCGCGTTCTTCACATACCTGTCCAGCCAGTTCAGCGTCTCGGTGACGACATGCTTGTTTGATTCGGCTGCGGCGTAGCCGTGCGCCTCGTAAGGGAGGGTCACGTAGCGCACCGTGGCGCCGAAGCCTTTGAGCGCCATGTAAAAGCGCTCCGACTGAATCGGGAACGTGCCGGAGTTGTCGTCCATTTCGCCGTGGATCAGCAGGATCGGATCTTTCACCTGGTTGGCGTGCCAGAAAGGCGACATCCGGGCATAGACTTCCGGAACCTCCCAGAAGTTGCGCCGCTCATTCTGGAAGCCGAACGGTGTGAGACTGCGGTTGTAGGCGCCGCTGCGCGCGACGCCGGCGCGGAACAGCCTGGAGTTGGCCAGCAGATTCGCCGTCATGAATGCCCCGTAGCTGTGGCCGCCCACGCCGATGCGGTCGCGATCGGCTATGCCCATGTCGACGGCCTTGTCGATGGCCGCCTGCGCGCTGGCGACCAGTTGGTCGACATACGTGTCGTTGGCGGTTTCGCCCGGGCCGATGATGGGCATGGTCGGATTGTCAAAAACCGCGTAGCCCTGCGTAAGCAACAGCAGGTGGGAAGCACCGCTCACGGTGGTGAACCGGTTCTCGTTGGAACTCACCTGTCCCGCCACATCGGCTCCGGTGAATTCGGCCGGGTAAGCCCAGATAAACATCGGGTAGCGCGTGCCCGGCCGGTAGTCGGTCGGCAGATAAATCGTGCCGTTGAGCTGGACACCGTCCTTCCGCTGATACGTGACGAATTGCCGTGATACCGCCGAGATCTGGGGATGGGGATCCTTGAATGCGGTAACGGCCTTCAGCGTGCGCGCTCCGGTGTCGCGGATGAAATAGTTCGGGGGCTCCGTTCTCGTCTCCCGGCGCGTGATGAAACTTCCGGCGTTGTCGTCCAGCAGGGCGACCACGGATTCATAGCCGTTATCATCGCATTGCCAGATGCGTTCCGCCTTGAGCGTCTTGAGGTTGAATCGATCCAGGAACGGCCGGGCTCCCCGGGGGGAAGCGCCGGCGCCTGACAGATACACGGTGTCGCCCGCCTGAATGATGTTGCCGGTAGTGGGGCGTGACATCGGCGATCCCGGATCCCCGTACCGGTCCTGCTGGTGCAATTCCCAGATTTTCGCCGGGGTTGAATCGAAACCTGACGGATAGAGCCAGGTGCGGCGCATGCGCGTGTCGCGGTCGGATTCGCTCACAAAAATGGCGCCTTTTTCAGCGAACTGCATGCCGGCGGCGCGCCACTGCAGCTGGAACAGTTCAGCGGGCTGGCCGGCAAACGGAGCCTTGAGCGCCAGCAAGCGATCCCGGAAGGGGACCTTGTTGGCCGGATCTCCCATATCCAGAGCCTCGACGTAGATGAGGGTGGCAGGCTCGAGCGGATTCCAGAAAAAGCCGCGCGGCCCGGGGAACACGCCGTTGCGCGGGAAGGTGTCGGCCATCGGCACATCGGCGAGCTTGCGTAACAGCGTTCCGCTCTTGTCCCAAAGCTCGACATCGCGCGGGAACTGGCCTGCGGTAACGACGTACGAGAACGGGCGCTTGACGCGGGTTACTACCAGCCAGTTGCCGTCGGTGGAAATGCCGGCGCCGGAGTAGATCGCCGGTTTGCCGACAGGAGTCTTGACGCCCGCCAGGTCAACCCAGGCCAGCTGGCTCGTGAAGTAATACTCGTAGAGCGCTTCATCGTGAGGATTCTTGAGCAGGTCTTCATAGGTTGCCGTCGGCGCGGCACGCCCGGCGTTCTCCTGGACGTTGGGGCCGGACGGAACGGCAGGCGGTCTCGGCTCAGGACCGCGGCCCGTGGGAATCAGCCGGCACAGGAATCCGGACGAGTCGTCCCGCCAACTGCATCCGCCGGCGAGGCCGTTGATGCCGCCGGCCAGGAGCGGCTTGACCTGGGCCGAGGCCGCATCGGCGAGGTAGAGCTGAATGCTGTTGCTCATCGTGACCGTGATCGCGATTTTCTTCCCATCGGGAGAGAAACTCGCGGCATACGTGCCGCCCGTCGGCAAAAGGAGATTCCGCTCGACGCCTGTCGACATGTTCTTGAGCGCAATGCGGGTCGGTCCGTTCAGCACGCGCGGCCCGTTGTTGCGCGGGTTGATGCGCACTCCCGCCAGCCTGTGGAAAGGAGCCGCCACTTCCGCGATGGCCGCCATGCTGCGCCGGTAGGAGAGCAGCATCATGCTGCGATCCGGCGACAACGAGACGCCGGGCAGCGGTACGGCATCCATGATGTCGGCGATGACTTTCGGCGGCGTCAGGTAGTTTGTTGCCGGCGCGGGTGCCGGAGCCTGCGCTGAGCCCGTCAGGTACAGGCCCAGGAAAATCAGGAGACCAAAGCCAAAAATCAGAAACGATTTGCGCATGTCGCCCCTCCACAAAGGTAAGAGTTGAATGCCCCTTTATATCACAACGGCATCCTGACGTGGATGAGGCACGTGATCCGGAATAGTCCATGATGCGCGGAACGTTGCGGCCTGTCGACGGCGGGACACCCGATTCTCAACGCTTGACTCTGCCCCCGAGGGGGTTGAGCCAGTTCAGCCCGGGGAAGCGTGCGAAATCGGTGTCCGTGGAGCAAAGCTCGCAGTTATGTTCCACCGCCAGCGCCGCCAGATGTGCGTCCGACACAAGATTGGCAGTTGCGTTCCCCTCGTGCAGCATGCGCTGCAGGATGTCCCAGTGCTGCTCGGTCGGCTGGATCATCCGGACGCACGGTTGGGCGAACCAGCTTTGCACACGATCCGCGGCTTCTCCCGGGGTCAGCGGCCGCTGGTGCAGGCGGGTGTTTGTGGCGATGCGCAGGAAGGCGGTAACGACGGGCCAGCAAAGGCATACGGGCGCGGATCCGCTCAGCTGCGCGTCCCACCAGGTGCGCGCCCTGTCGTGCTGCGCCGAAAGGCTGTCTTCCGCGTAGAGCAGTATGTTTGCGTCCACCAGGATCACGGGTGATCTTCCCCTTCGGCGCGAGCGAGCAACTCGGCGATGTCGTCGTAACTGAATCCGCGTCGTAATCCCATGGGCCGCGGTTCCGTGTGATAGGGTCTGGCGGCAGGCGGATTCAGGACAGAATCAAGTCCGATCCGCAAAGCGGCATTGATCACTTCCTTGAGCGGCTTGCCCAGTTTTTTTGCGCCCCGCCTGGCTTTGGCGCCGACATCCGGATCGAGCGTCAATGTGGTTCTCATGAAGGCATTATGATGCTTTGGCTGTGGATGTCAAGATGTACGAAAGGAACAGGCGACAATGACCACGGGGCAGGAGATCAACGAGCTGCCGGGGCCACCTTGAAAATAGAAGGTCGGCTGGGGACTTCGGGGTCGGAAGCGCTATCGGAATCGAAAATCCTTCTCCCGGCATTGAAGCCGCCCTTGATTCCGGGCTCGTTCGCCAGCTTACCGGTTTTGCCTCAGAGGCTGCCAGGGTGAATCTGCCAGTGCCGGCGAGCCGCCGGTTGGTGGCGCGGCGGCACCTGGAGGCCTGCTGGCGGTTGAATTCATGGCCCGGGTCAATTCGGCCGCGCTCACCGTGACCGGTTCCGTGATGAGTTCAGGTCGATTGTAGGTCATCAGGCACCGGCCGTAAAACTCGGGATCCTCCTGCGGCATAATGAAGGGTTTGCTGAAGCGGCCGCCGGCCTCGAGATGAGTGATATAGAGGCGTGCGAACATGCCGTCTTCCCTCTTGGACGCGAAGATGATCCAGCGAGAGTTGGCGGACCAGGAGTGGTAGGAGTCGGTGCGGTCGGAGTTGATCTCGTCGAGTCTGCGCGGGACAGCGGGGATCCGGCTCAAGTCCACAATGTACAGGTCGCTGCCCGGCTGGTAGATCGGGAAGCTGCCGTAATCATGGCCGCAGAACATCAGCGACAGGCCATCCGGCGAGATCCGCGGCAGCGAGATGCTTTTGCCCAGGCTGGCGGCAGCTACCACTGTGTCCACGGCTCCCCACCGATCCGTTGCGATGTCATAGGAAACGCGATCCAGATCGTACTGTATCTCCTGGTAATGCAGCGGAGCGTTCGCCTGACCCGACCAGGATTGCGTGGCGGAAAAGTACAGGTATCGGCCGTCGGGAGACCAGGCCGGGAAAGTCTCCAGCCGATCAGGACGGCTGATCTGCGGCACCGTGAACACCTGGCCGGTATCCAGCCGATATAGGCTCAGGTCGGAGTCTCGGTCCACCACCTCGCGCGTCTCGGTGCCGGCCGTGTGAAACACCTGTGCCAATCGGTTCCTCGAAAATGCCAGCAGCTTGCCGCTGGGGTGCCAGCTGATATAGGCCGCCGGCGCAGCAGGGCCGTCGCGTGTATCCACCTTTTCGGCCCGGCCGTCGCGTACCAGGATCATGGCCGGGACCTGCGGGGGCTGAGACGGCCGCACGTGCAACAGCATCGTGTTGGTACCGTGGTTGAGGAAAGTGTGGCAATTGATGCAGGTGCTCCCCGCGCTCCTGCCCTCGCGATCGAAGCTCCGCTGATTGTCGAAAAGGATGCGCTCGTCGAAATTCCGGAGGTCACGCTGGCGGAGTGAAATCTGATCCCAATGGTTGTAGATTGCCGGGATGTAACGGTAGACGACGTATGGGTCGATCTCATCCGCCGCAATGCGATTCCGCACGGTGTCAAAGTGCAACCAGCCTCTCTCACCTTTGGCGAAGAAATCCATCCTGAGTTCACCGGCCGAATTCGCTTTGAGCAGCCTGCGCCATGGGCCGGCGGGAATCTGCATCTTGCCGTCTGAGCTGAAAAGTTCGACAGACGCGCCGGCTCCTGCCGAGAGCCGCAGGCAGAATTTCCGGCCGTTTTCCAGAACCTTCAGATTCAGCGGCGCCAGGTCTGGTGGAATGACGATGTCCTGATAGTCGGGGTAGGTCGCAGCGGGGCGATGGGCCTCGGCGCAAGGCAGGAGAGTCTCGGCACCGGGCCGGACGTTCACCGCAGCCGCAGCCGCGACGCCCCCCAACAAAGCCAGATAGAGGAGGACTCGTTTCGCGCGCCTCATCGGTAGTCTCCCGGGCCAAAGGTGAAATAAAAAAAGTAGGTGTCCCGGAAGTTGTCCCAGGCTGCCCGCATGGCGGCCTCCTTGCCGGGAGATTGCCTCACGATGCCATTGAAACCGGTCAGGCGCTCGAGCGTCTCAGGCTGAATCTCGAACCCCTCAATGTTTACGATCCTGCCGGTCTGTTCGGCATGCAGGGCCATCGCCTCCTGGTAGTGCCGCGGCGTGCGATGTTTGCCGTTGGCGTCGACATACGCCGGCCCACTCATGTTCTTGATGCGGGGCATCAAGGCGCTCACGGCATCCAGTTTGCCTTCCAGCAGGTAGACGCCCATCAGAAACTCAAAGGCCATGCGGTTGGAAGGATCCTGCTCGAGTTGGTCCAGCAGGAGGCGTTCCCGGTCGGCCGCGGCCAGGTCCGCGCGTTGCCAGACCTGGAGCATGTCGTCGTCCCGGAGCATCCGCTGGTGAAACAAATGGACCTGCCGGTCCTCGGCCAGCAGGGGATCCCGATCCAGCTCACGCAACCGCTGGCGGGCCCAGGTGCCGAAAACCATGTCATACGACAGTACCGTGAGGAACTTCCTCGCAGCCGCCGTCTGGCCTTTTATGATGTTGATGAGGGCCATGAGGCGGTAGAGCCGCGGATCGGCCCCGCCCACGATCATCGCTTCGTTGCCAAAATGCTCCGCCTCGTTCACCCGCCCCAGGCGCAGGCACATATCGGTGAGACGGACCATGTAGGGCAGAAACATATCGACCCGCAAGTCCAGGAGAGCGGGTGGCGACTGGGGAAAACGGAACATGTCGTCTCCCAGGCGGTTCGTTTCGTGGAGGGCGAGATTGACCTCGTACCTGCTCAGCAGATTGAAGTCCTTGGCCGTCAGACGCTGCGAGGCATCAATGACCGCCGGCCAGTCCTCGCGGAGAGAGTAGTAGTCCAGGGCTGCCAGGCGGCGGTCGCGGCTGTTGAGCCGGTACGAGACAGCGGCCATGCAGCCCAAGGCCAGCAAGAGCAGCACGGTTGCCGGCAGCTCCGCCTGCCGCCGCTTGCCGTTCGGCCCGGGCCGGGCCGGACGGGAGGTCTTGCGCGGCACCGCCGCAGCGCCTGCGGCCACGGAACCTCTCCGCAGCGCAACCGCCGCCCCCACAGCGTAGAACACGTACAGGCCCCAACAGACGATAATCCGCCGCACGTCCGTGCCGGCAAACCAGCTGCGGGCGGAAACAGGCACGTAGCAGAGATGAAGCAGTTCCACCGCGGCCGGCAGGGCTGCAGCAAGGAGCAGGTAGGCAATCCAGAGAGGAAATCGCGGACGACGGGCGTTGCCTGCCGCCGCAACTGCGGACGCGAAGAAGACGATGGCCATGCCGCCCAGGTAGTAGGCCGCCGCCGACAGCCCAAGATATGCCGCCAGCAGCGCCGCTTCGTTGCGCCATCGACGCGACAATCGAACAAAGAAAATGGCGAGCGTCAGTCCCAGCAGCAGTGCCGGCAGGATCGGCGTGCGATCGTAGTAGAGGTTCGCGAAATAAAGAAGCAAAACTGCAGGAACAAAGCGCACCAGCGCCAACGCGCGGCCGGCGAGCATCGCGAAGTGCACCTGGGTCAGCGCCACCACGGCCACCACCTGTGCCGTCAGGACGATCGCGCCCCAGCCCTGGAAAGCGTAGACTTGCGCCACGGCGGCACCGAGATAGTCCGCCGGACCGCCGGGGTACGTCAGGAAGCTGTCCAGAAATCCGGGCAGGGTCGAGAAGACAGGCCCCTGCCAGTGGTAAATCAGCCGCGTGTCGATGCCCACCCAGGCGTAGGCCAGGAAGACCGCAAAAAACGCTATGTCCTGCACCCTCGCTGCCGTCAGGCGCTGTACCTTCATATCACCCCGGTATGACAATTGTCGCCTGCCAAGCGGTGGATCCCGTGACCGGCGACCGTGAGCCCCCGGCGACATCGCGCCAGGAGTTCGGACGGAGGTTCTTTATCCATGACTTCCTGGCTTTTACGCAAGAAGAATTATGCGCCGACGACTTATGGGGGGCCGGCAAGCGCAGCAGATCTCACCTTGAGGATGTTGCCATAGTTCGCTCTTTGCACCCGAAGTCCCGGGATCACCGCACCCGCACGTGCCAATTGGCCCGGCCGGCTGTCGGAACCGCCGGCTATCATCTGAAAACCGGATTCTGCAGATGCACTTGCCGGCAGGAAGCGAGCCTAGCCCGGATTATTCATGAGGGAAGGATCACAGCACGTTTGCGGACACGGATGATCACGGATGAACACGGACCGGATCCGTGTGCAGGGCTTTTGCCGGCCCGCAGGGCCCAGCGCTGCGCGCTGGCCGGCTTTTTCGCATGCGGACTGTCGAGCGCCGGCAAGATGGTTCCGTAGATCACTTCGGCGTGCCGGAGCGCTCGACAGTCCGCATGTGAAAAAGCCGGAGGCAAAAGCCCT
>Ga0316620_10000033_pt1 | contig 64315 bp, 59 predicted proteins | sample OWC_Aug_M1_C1_D5_FD_207651 | JGI IMG/M metagenome (GOLD analysis project Ga0316620, IMG submission 207651) | Wetland soil microbial communities from Old Woman Creek delta, Ohio, United States - OWC_Aug_M1_C1_D5_B | ecosystem: Environmental > Terrestrial > Soil > Wetlands | place: USA: Ohio...
TGCTCGTGCCCACCATCGGATACTCGGGTCGGCGCGGCGCCTACCTGGGCGACGCCCTCTTCATCCCCATGGGCCTGAGCTACGACACGACCCTCTACCTCGACGCCTACTCACGGGGCTATCTCGGGCTTGGCTCGGAGTGGCGGTGGGCGCCTTCGCAAGGCACCACTGGCGAGATCACCGGCTACGTGCTGCGCGACACCGAGCTCGACGTGTCCGAGTGGAAGGTGAACGGGCGCCACAGCCAGGAGGACCTACTCGGCTTCCGCTTCCTGGCCGAGGTCCACGACCTGTCCGACATCGACTTCTTCCAGGAGTTCGAGCGCTCGTTCGACCGTAACACGCTGCGCTCCCTGTACTCGTTCCTCTACCTCACCCGATCGTGGGGGCCCTATGCCCTCAACCTCAGGGTCGACCGACGCAAGACCTACCTCACCTCTGACGAGAGGATCGTCCTCAACCAGCTGCCCGAAGCGGAGCTCCGGGTCCGTTCGACCAGGATCGGGCGGTCGCCCCTCTACTGGTCCCTGGTCTCGTCCGTCAACTACTTCGACGTGGATCGGGGCGAGACCCTGGAGGACAGGTACGGCCGAGCCGACCTTTACCCCTCGCTGAGCTACACCTTGCCAGGGCCGCCGTGGCTCACCATCACGCCCCGCGTCGCCGGCCGCGCTACGTACTACACCAAGCAGTACGGGCGCAACCAGGACAACCAGACCGTGTTCGTCGAGGAGGGCCTCGAGCGGAGCTACCTGGAGGGTGGCGTCGACATCGTCGGTCCCTCCTTCTCGCGCGTCTTCGAGTCGAGCTCCGAGCACGTCGAGCGCTACAAGCACCTCATCGAGCCTCGCTTCGAGTACAGCTACCTGTCCGATCAGGACGAGGACCTGGAGCAGCTCATCCCGCGTTTCGACGAGGTCGACTCGACCCTGGCCCGAAACCGGGTTCGGGTGACCCTCGCCAACCGCCTCTTCGCCCGCTCCCGGCAGACCCAGAGCGCGCGCGAGGTCGCCGCCTTCGAGGTCTACCAGGAACACTCCTTCTCCGAGCCTCTCGACTACTCGTCTGACCAGACCCAGGCCAGCCAGCGCGGACCGCTCTACGGCAAGCTCCGCCTAACCCCGGCCACCAGCTTCACAGTGGACGCCGCGGTCGCCTTCGACACGCTCTTCGACAACATGCGCTCCACCTCTCTGTCGAGCACCCTGCGGGGCAGCGTCGGCTATGGCAATCTCACGTGGTATCAGGGCTATCAGGCCGAGAGCGGGGAGCGCTCGAGCTCCCAGGTGCGGGCCGCCTTCGGTCTGCACAAGGCCGGCTTCCCCCTGCGCCTGGACGCGCACCTCAGCTACGACCTGGAGCAGAGCTCCTTCCAGCAGCAGCGCGTGCTCCTCTACTATGAGGGCAGCTGCTGGGGCGTCCAGGTCGAGTACCGCGATCTTCAGCTCGGGCTTTATCCGTCGCGAGACTACCGCATCACCCTCGACTTCAAGGGCATCGGCCGCATGTTCGAGATCCAGGGCGGCCTCGGCGACATGAACGAGTGAGGAGCGGCCGAAGGGCGGGAGCGAGCATGGCGGAGGGAGTGGGATTCGAACCCACGGAGACGAGACGCCTCAGCGGTTTTCAAGACCGCCGCCTTCGTCCACTCGGCCATCCCTCCCCCCAGCACATGATAGAGGACACCTCACGAGGCGTCGGCGGATTGGCGGCCGATTTCATGCAGTTTCGTGCTCGCCCGGAGTGCCTGAAACCCGGACCGCGTTTCTTCGCGCAGGGGGAAACGCAGTGTGGCGTGGATGGCACTCCACGGGAAGCGCGGTCGAGGAAGCGGATCGAGTCATCGCGGCAACGGGAACGCATCTTTACACCCCTTGCGGCAGTACGTACAATAGCCTTCCCTCTGCGGAGAGGTGCTGGAGTGGACGAACAGGGCTGACTGCTAATCAGTTGTCCTCCGATTAGGGGGACCGGGGGTTCGAATCCCCCCCTCTCCGCCAACCCCCCACTTCCGATCGCTCTCACCCGCACAATCCCTGCTCGCGTGCTAGGCTCGAGGAGAGCCGCCGCCCGGGTGTTGGCGTCGAGGACCGCACGGTCCTGGCTCGGTCGGAGATGGCGGTGGGGCCCACCCGGCACCAGGGCTCAAGCGAGGAGGTCGCGGTGAAGGTCAGCAAGTACATGACGACCAAGCTCATCACCTGTACGCCGGAGATGTCGGTCAAGAGCGCCTACCTGACCATGATCAGCCACCGGGTGCGTCACATCCCGGTGGTCGAGGGGGACCAGCTGGTGGGCATTATCTCCGACCGTGACCTGCGCCGGCCGAGCTGGGTCGACGCCCTCGACGACTGGACGCAGTACTACCAGATCAGCGACGACACCAAGGTGGCCGACATCATGACCACCAAGCCGGTGACGGTCCGCACCTACGACCGCATCGACAAGGCGGTCAGAATCTTCCGCGAGGAGCGCTACGGCGCCGTGCCGGTGCTCGACAAGAACGGGGATCTGGTCGGCATCCTCTCCGCCCACGACCTTCTCGGCGCGCTCGACGACTTGCTGATCGCGAAGGGGCGGCGGTAGGAAAGAGAAATCCGGCGCCCGAGCGCCGGATTCTGTCTTCTATGGTGCCGAAGGCCGGACTCGAACCGGCACGGGTCGCCCCACACGGCCCTCAACCGTGCGCGTCTACCAATTCCGCCACTCCGGCACGCTGACTTTTCATCCTATCGCCTCACACCTCAGGCCACGATCACTCGCCCGGGGCGGTGCCCTGCTCCGGGCTCGGCGCAGCCGTCGACGGAACGTCGGCCGGGGCCTGGGCGGGCGCCGTGGTCGTACCCTCGGCGGGCTGCTCGGCCGGGGCCTCGGCGGGCACCGTGGTCGTGCCCTCGGCGGGCTGCTCGGACGAGACCTGCGGCGAGGCCGGCGGCGGTGGTGCCGTCTGCACTTCGTCCATTGCCGACCCGGAGAGCTTGCGGCCCGAGATGACCGCCAGGGACATGGACAGGACCACGAACAGCACGAACGAGCCGGTGGTCAGCTTGTGCATGATGTTGCTGCCCGAGCGCGGGCCAAACGAGGTCTGGCTGCCGCCGCCGCCGAAGGCGCCGGCTAGGTCCGCACCCTTACCTTGCTGGAGCAGGACCACCAGGATCAGGAAGATGCAGACCAGAACGTAGACGATGACGAGGAGGACTAAGAGTGCCACGGGCTGTCTCCAGCGGCGCAGTCGGCCGCAGCGCGGATGATAGCGGAAAAGGAGTCCACGTCAAGGCTGGCGCCCCCGATCAGCCCGCCGTCCACGTCGCGCTGGCCGAGCAGCTCGCGGGCGTTGGCGGCCTTCATGCTGCCGCCGTACAGGATGCGCAGCTGCCCGGCTGCGGCCTCGCCCAAGGCGCCGCCGAGCTGGCGGCGAAGAAACGCGTGAGCCTCCTGGGCCTGCTCCGGAGTGGCGGTGCGGCCGGTGCCGATGGCCCACACCGGTTCGTAGGCGACAACCAGCCGAGAAGGGTCGAGCCCGGCCAGCGGCAGCGCCTGGCGCTCGAGCACGGCCAGGGTCTGGCCGGCGTCGCGCTCGCCCAGGGTCTCGCCCAGGCAGTAGATGACGTTGAGGCCCTCGTCCTGGGCGGCACGGGCCCTCCGCACCGCCGTGTCGTCGCTCTCCGCGAACAGGGTGCGCCGCTCGGAGTGGCCGACGATCGTCCACTGCGCGCCGATCTCGACCAGCATCGCGGCCGAGACCTCGCCGGTGAAGGCGCCCTGGCTCTCCCAGTGCACGTTCTGCGCGCCGAGCCCGATCGGCGACCCGGTGAGGAGCATGGCGGCAGCGGGCAAGGAGGGGTAGGGCGGGCAGACCACGATGTCGACCGCGGGCGGCAGGTCCTGGTCGACCAGCGATTCCACCAGCTCGCAGGCCGCCGCCGGCCCGAGGTGCATCTTCCAGTTACCGGCGATGAGGAACCTCCGACTCCTCATTTTTCCTCCAAGGCGGTGACGCCAGGCAGCGCGACGCCCGAGATCAGCTCCAGGGAAGCGCCGCCACCGGTCGACACGTGGCTCAGCCGGTGCGCGATCCCGGCCGCGTGCACGGCCATGACCGATTCGCCGCCGCCGACCACCGTGAAGCCCTGGCAGGCGGCCATGGCCTGGGCCACGGCCATGGTCCCGGCGGCAAAGCGCTCGACCTCGAAGACTCCCATGGGTCCGTTCCAGAACACCGTCCGCGCGCCGACCACGGCCGCAGCGAAACGCTCGCGCGCCCGGGGACCGATGTCGACGATACGCAGGTTGCTCGGGACTGCGTCGCTCGACACCACCTGCACCTCGACCGGCGCGTCGATGGAGTCGGCCACGACCACGTCCTCGGGCAGGAGCAGCGCGACGCCGCGCCGGGCCGCTCGGGCCAGCACCTCGCGGGCCGTGTCCAGCATCTCCCGCTCGACCAGGGACTGACCCACCTCCTGGCCCTGGGCGAGGAAGAAGGTGTTGGCCATGCCGCCGCCGATGGCCAGGGTGTCGACCCGTTCCAGAAGCGCCTCGAGCGGCGCGGTCTTGGTCGAGACCTTGGCCCCTCCGACCACGGCCACGAAGGGTCGTGCGGAGGGCGCGCGGAGGGCGTCGAGGGAGTCGACCTCCATCTGCATCAGGCGCCCGGCGGCCTTGCGTCCCCTGCCAAAGAGGCTGGGTGCCCCGGCGACCGAGGCGTGGGCCCGGTGGGCGGTGCCGAAGGCGTCGTTGACGTAGTGGGTGAAACCTGCCGCGAGGTCGCGTGCGAAGCCGGGCTCGTTGGCCTCCTCGCCGCCGTGGAAGCGGAGGTTCTCGAGCAGCAGCACGCTGCCCGCCGCCGCCATGTCGAGCGCGGCCGCTACCTTCGGGCCGACGCAGTCGTCGACGAAGGTCACCTGTCGTTTCAGGAGTGTTTCCACGATCGCGGCCACCGGTCGCAGGGAGAGCTCGATCTTGACCTTGCCCTTGGGCTTGCCGAGGTGAGAGCAGGCGGTGACGAGCGCACCCCGCTCCAGCAGCCATTGCAGCGTGGGCAGGGAGGCCTCGATCCGGGTTGTGTCCTGCACTTCGCCGTCCTTGATCGGGACGTTGAGGTCGAGCCGAAGCAGGACCCTGGCGCCGGCCAGCTGCTCGAGGTCTTCGAGGCGAGGGACGCTCACGCTCCCTCCCTGTGGACCATGTGCTCGAGGAGATCCACGCAGCGCAGCGAGTAGGCGTTCTCGTTGTCGTACCAGCCGACCACCCGGAAGAAGTCGTCGGCCACCCGCGAGACGAGCTCGAGGTCGACCACCACCGAGTGGCTGTCGCCGATCACGTCGCTCGACACGATCGGCTCTTCGGTGGCCGCCAGGACGCCCTTGAGGTCGCCCTTGGCCGCCTTGACAAAAGCCCCACGGAGCTCGTCGACCGAGCTCTTGCGGTTGCTGACGAAGGTCAGGTCGCAGACCGAGCCGTCAGCCACCGGCACCCGCATGGCGGCGCCGGCCAGCTTGCCGGCCAGCTCGGGCAGGACCAGGTCGATCGCCTTGGCCGCGCCGGTCGAGGTGGGAATGATGTTGATCGCGGCGGCGCGGGCACGCCGCATGTCGGACGAGTGCTGGACGTCGAGGATGCGCTGGTCGTTGGTATAGGCGTGGGTGGTGGTGACCCAGCCGTGACGGATGCCGACGGTGTCGTTGAGGACCTTGACCATGGGCGCCAGACAGTTGGTGGTGCAGGAAGCGTTGGAGATGATCCGGTGGCGACTCGGATCGTAGTCGGCGTGGTTGACGCCGAACACGAAGGTGCCGTCGATCTCCCCCTTGCCCGGGGCGGTGATGATCGCCCGCTCGGCCCCGGCCTCGAGGTGGGCGCCGACCTTGGCCCGGTCGCGGAACAGGCCGGTGGCCTCGAACACGTACTTCACGCCCATGTCCTTCCACGGCAGCTTGGCCGGCTCGCGCACCGCGAGCACCTTGACCCGGTCCTTGTCGATCACCAGCTCGTCGCCCTCGACCCGCACCGGGCCGGCGTAGGTGCCGTGCACCGAGTCGTGGGCGAAGAGGTAGGCCAGCATCTCGGGCGAGGTCAGGTCGTTGAACGCCACCAGGTCGAATCCGTCGCGCGCGAGCAGGTGACGGGTGATCAGGCGACCGATTCTTCCGAAACCGTTGATCGCCACTCGAACGCTCATGAGCACCTCCGGTTGGACAGCATACGGAGCACAGTATAGCCCGGGCGGCGGAGTCCGCGACAGCGTGGCCTCGTGCCTCACCGGCCGCCACGACGCGAGGCCGGGCCCGGAGCAGGCTTCGGGTCCGCTTGCCCGGCGATGGGACCTATGTTAGATTCGGCACCCCTGGGGCGCGTTCGTCTAGGGGTCCAGGACGCCGGCCTCTCACGCCGGTAACACGGGTTCGAATCCCGTACGCGCTGCCAGCCCTCCTCGCACCTTCACCACATTCTGTCCTCGGCCGACGTCGCCACACGCCTGTCGCATTCCCGCACGGGTGGGACGAGCTCGAGCGACCAAGTCCCCTGTCCGGGCCAAGAGGAGGTGACGGTGCGAGAGGCGATTGCGGCGATTCTCGAGTCGGCAGTGAGCTCCTGCTCGACGCGGTCACCCGATTCCACCGGGCATCGCTTGATCCCCCGGCCAGGGTCTGGCAGCTGTTCCCCGAGCGGTAGCCGGCCCCAGACGACCTCCCCCGTCCCCGGCGCAGGTCCGGGAGGGCGAGGGAGTGTGCAGCTGATCGGTGTCGGCCGACAGCGTCAGTCGGACTTGCCGGCCCGCAGCTCGAGCTGCGGGAAGGTCCCGTTGCAGCCGCTCTGGTCCTCGGGGCTCGCGGGGAAGGCCGAGCCGACGGCGTCGAGCGTGCCGACGAATCCGGTGGTGCCGTCCATTTCGAACTGGATCGTCCAGTCCATGACGCCGCTGCCGCTGAAGCTGTAGTCAGTCGAGAAGGAGACGCCGGTGGCGAAGTCCTCGACCGGGATCGGCTCGGGCAGGATGCCGCCCCACCAGAAGATCAGGGTGCAGTCTGGGACCTGGTCGCCGTTGTCGTCCTTGTCCCAGTTCATGTAGGTGCCGTTGATCGCCTGCACCTCGCCGTCGACGACGACGATGTTGCCGCCCGCGGCATACTCCAGGCTGTCGTAGACGGCGAACTGGTACGTCCCATCGACGGTGCCGGCGGCGGCAAGCGGGATCCACGCCTCGAGGGTGGTCGGGTCGGTGCTCAGGTTGTCGACCTTGGAGCCGACCACGATCGCCGCCCCGCTCGTCACCTCGGCGTGGAGGCTGGCGTTGTCGAAGTCGAGGGCCGCGTCGAGCCAGGTGACCGGGAACAGCATCGGCTCCCAGGCCTCGAGGTCGTAGGTGCCGGCGGCCAGCTCGTTGCCCGCGGTGTCGCGCAGGCTGAGGGCGACTGTCGAACCGCTCCCGGTGGCGTCGGCCAGCACGATGTTGGTCCGGAAGGCGTCGTTGTGGGCCAGCCCGAAGACGTCGGTGGAGCTGCCCGAGACGATCGCCGCGGCCACCGGCACGCCCTCGAAGCCCTGCCCGAAGGTCTGGCTGCCGTCGGTGCTGTAGATGCGGCAGTTGACCGCCACCGGCGCGTCAGCCACGACACGGAACGCGCCCGTCCCTTCGCTCAGCCCGAAGATCGTCGAAATGACGTCCTCCAGGACCAGCGTCTCGCCGCTGAGCATGGAGAATGCCTCGCTCTCCGGGCTCGGATTGGCCTGGTCGCGGACCAGCCAGTAGACGGTGACGCCGACCGTGGTGTCGTTGGGGTTGAAGACGTAGAGATCGGTGACCCAGGTGGCCACCCGGGCCGCTCCGGGGACCACGACATCCGAGCCGGGGTTGAGGGCCAAAGCCGACGGGGATGCCGCGAGCAGGGCAGCCAGGAGCAGGCAGGGGATCCAGCGACGCATGTCGGTACCTCCTTGGGACGCGCAGACAGTCCAGACGCCTCTATACCATACCACTGCCGCACAGGTCAGGCGGGTCTCGCTGTTGATACGTTCTTGTCGAGAGAAAGTTGACCCGCGCTCTCGAGCCGCGCAGGTCAAGGGCGTTTGCCGAGCCGCACCACGTCGCTCGGGTGCTGGCCGTTGCAGCCGGCCAGCGCACCGTCCCAGCCGGAGCCGGTGGCCGCCATGCTCCCCTCCAGGAACAGCCCCGCCTCGACCTCGGCCAGGGTCAGCGTCCACTCCATCTCTCCGCCGCCCTCGTAGCTGGCGACGAGGGCGACGCCGGTCGCCAGCTCGGCCAGGGGGATGGGCTCCCCGGACAGGTCGAGGCGGGCGCCGAAGGTCACGTCGCAGAGCGTGGACGGGAAGCTGAGCTCGAGCAGCTCCACGGCGCCGTCGGCGCTGACTTCGAGGGTCATGCCGCCGAGGAAGCCTTGGGCGTCGGCCACGGTCCCGAAGTAGGTGCCGGTCGTCGGCAGCTCGGCTGCGGCGGCCTGCTCCCAGGCCCCGGCCAGGGTCAGCGGGTCGCCGGTGCCGGCGTTGACCCGTGACGCACCACAGAGGACCGCACCCTCAGTCACCGTCACCTCGAGGACGGCGTCGGTGAACGCCGGCGCGCCCAGGCTGGTCACGCTCTCGAGCAGCGGCATGTAGGGCCCGAGCACGAAGCTCGCGCTGGCGAGCTCGAGCCCGCTCGGGTCGAGCACCCTGACGCTGGCCTCGGAGCGGTTCCCACTGGCGTCGAGCAGGAAGAAGTTGCTGCGGTAGGCGTCGTCGTGCTTGAGGCCGACCGCAACCGCCTTCATGCCGGCGGTCAGGGCCGACTCCGCGGGCACACCCTCGAAGCCCTGCCCGAACTCGACGCCGCCGGCCTGGTTGAGGATGGCGCTCGACACCACCAGGGGCGTATCGCAGGTGACGCGCAGCGCTCCATACCCGGGCGCGGCGCCGAAAACCGTGCCCACCACGTCCTCGAGCACCAGCGTGGCCGACGCCTGGATGGTGAAGTCGGCGCTGGCCGGGTCGGGGTTGGCCTGGTCCCGGACCAGCCATTGGACGGTGGCCTGGACCGGATCAGGGCCGGGGTTGTGCAGGTAGAGGGCGGTCGTCCACAGGGAGCCCGCCGCTCCCTCGGCCTGGATCGCCGCCGGCACCAGCACGTCGGTCCCCGGGCTGAGGGCGACAGCGGGGGCTGCCAAGGCGACCTCGATCAGGGCCAGCAGCGGGAGCGTTCGCCAGCGCATTCCGTCCTCCCAGCGGTGTCCACGGTGAGGACACCTGGCGAGTATAGCGTGCAGCTGAGGTACCATGCCGGAGATGAGCTACCAGGTTCTGGCCCGCCGGTGGCGCCCGCAGCGATTCGCGGATCTCGTCGGCCAGGAGGCGGTGGTGCGCACGCTGCAGAACGCGCTCGCCGCCGGCACCCTCGGCCACGCCTACCTCTTCTCGGGCCTGCGCGGGGTGGGCAAGACGACGGCGGCGCGGCTGCTGGCCAAGGCGGTCAACTGCGAGCAGGGGCCGACCCCCGACCCCTGTGGGGAGTGCACCTCCTGCCGCGAGGTGAGCGCAGCGGCGAGCCTCGACGTGGTCGAGCTCGACGCCGCCACCCACACTGGGGTCGACGACGTCCGCGAGCTGCAGGAGCTGCTCCGCTACCGGCCGACGCGCGACCGCTTTCGGGTCATCATCGTCGACGAGGTCCACATGCTGTCGCGCAACGCCTTCAACGCGTTGCTCAAGACCATCGAAGAGCCGCCACCGTACATCCTGTGGATCTTCGCCACCACCGAGCGCCACAAGGTGCCGGCGACCATTCTCTCGCGCTGCCAGCAGCTCGAGTTCCGGCCGGTCTCGGCCGACCTCATCGGCCGGCGGCTGGGTGAGATCGCCGCCAGCGAGGGCTTCTCCATCACCGCCGGGGCCAGCGCCATGATCGCTCGCGCCGCCCGGGGCAGCGTGCGCGACGGGCTGTCGTTGCTGGACCAGCTGCGGGCGTTCTCCCAGGATCAGGTTGACGAGGAGGCGGTCGCCGCCGTGCTCGGCGTGCCCCGCTTCGAGCGGATGGCGACCCTGGTCGAGGTCCTGGCGGCGGGCGACGCCGGCGCCGGCCTCGCCCTCCTGCGCGAGGAGCTGGTCGCGGGCCACGACTCCACCGCCCTCTACCACGAGGTGGGGAGGGTGCTCCAGGGCCTGCTGGTGGCGGTGCTCGACCCCCAGGGCGAGAGCGAGCTGAGCGACGAGCAGCGCCAGGCCCTGGGTCGCATCGCCGCGCCCATCGGGTTGGGCGGGCTGACCCGCATGCTCGGTCTCTGGCTGGAGCAGGAGGGCATGCTGCGCGAGGCCCAGAATCGGGAGCTGGCGCTCGAGGTGGCCTGCCTTCGCCTTGCGCGCTGGCCTACGGTGCAGCGGCTGGAGGCGGCGCTCACCGGCGGTGAGCTCGAGCTTCCGCCGCCCCGGCCGCAGGACGAGCCGCGGCGAGCGGGCGAGGGGACGACCAGGCGGGCCGTGGTCGAGCCTCCCCGCCGCAAGCCTGACCGGCCGCCGAGGGCCGAACCGGGGTCGCGGTCGGCGGCGCCGTCCCGGCCGGCCGGCGCGGACCAGCTCGAGCGCGAGGTGCGCGAGGACGCGCAGCTCGAGATGGTGCGCAGGGTCCTGGGTGGCGAGGTGGTGTCGTTTCGCCGCGACGGGAGCGACTCGTGACCTGGGACCTGGCTGCGGACAGCACGGTGAGCGGGGAGTAGCGCCGTGGACCTCACGCCGCCGTCGGTACGCGAGGCCTTGACCCGGCTGCAGCGGCTGCCCGGGGTCGGGCCGCGCTCGGCGCGGACGCTGGTCGAGCACCTACTGCGGGTCGCACCGGAAGAGGTGGCGGACCTCGCCCAGACCCTGGCCGAGCTGCGGCAGCGGGTGCGCCACTGCTCGCGCTGTGCCCAGCTCACCGAGGTCGATCCCTGCCCAGTGTGCTCGGATCCAGCGCGCGATGCGTCCATCATCCTGGTGGTCGAGGAGCCGACGGCGACCTGGGTGGTGGAGGCCACCGGCGAGTACCGGGGTCTGTACCACGTGCTGCTCGGCCACCTCTCCCCGCTGCGGGGGGTGGGACCGGAGGACCTGACCATCGACCGGCTCCTGGAGCGGGCCGCCGGCGAAGAGGTCAGCGAGGTGATTCTCGCCACCAACCCGACCGTCGAGGGCGAGACGACCGCCCTCTACATCGCGCGTCGACTGCAGCCGCTCGGGGTGACCGTGAGCCGTCCCGCGTCCGGCATTCCGGTCGGCGGCGAGCTGGCCTCGGTGGACCGCGTGACCCTGGCCCAGGCGCTCCATTCGAGGCGGAACGTGTAGAATGGAATGGCGCTTGTCTCTCAGCCTGGGCTGTGCTAGAACGTGAGATTACGAGGGGGTTTGTGACCGTGGACTCAAGCCTGGTGATGTACGAGGAGGAGTTTGAGAAGATCACACTGCTCCTCAACCGCCTCCGGGTCGATGCCAGCGCCAAGATCGTCTTCCTGGTGGATAAGAACGGCCAGCAGATCGCCGGTGCCGGGGAGATCGATCAGGTCGACACGACGTCACTGGCCTCGCTCACGGCAGGCAACGTCGCCGCCACCGACGGACTGGCCAGGCTGATTGGCGAGAAGGAGTTCTCGATCCTCTTCCACGAGGGTCGCAAGGACAACATCCACATCTCGATCGTCGGCCAGCGCTTGATTCTGGTCGTGATCTTCGACGAGCGGTCCTCGCTCGGTCTGGTGCGCCTGCGGGTGCGCAAGGCTTCGGGCGACGTCGAACGGATCCTCAGCGAGATGGAGGCGAAGGCCGCGGAGATCGGCGCCTCCGACGCCGCCTCCCCCTTCGCGGAGATTACTGACGAAGACATCGACGCCCTGTTCTCTGAGTAGCCGAGAGTAGCTGACTAGCTGAATGAGCTTCATCAACTACGCCGCCCGCGAGATCAACGTCAAGATCGTCTTCTACGGACCTGGTCTGTGCGGCAAGACCACCAACCTACAGTACATCTACGAGAAGTCGAACCCTCAGCAGAAGGGCAAGCTGATCTCGCTCGCCACCGAGACCGACCGCACCCTGTTCTTCGACTTCCTGCCCCTCGATCTGGGCTCGGTGCGCGGGTTCAAGACCCGCTTCCACCTCTACACGGTGCCCGGTCAAGTCTTCTACGACGCGTCGCGCAAGCTGATCCTCAAGGGTGTCGACGGGGTCGTGTTCGTGGCCGATTCCCAGGAGGCGCGCATGGACGCCAACGTGGAGTCGTTGCGCAACCTCGACGACAACCTCAAGGAGAACGGCTTCGACCTCAGGGTCATCCCCTACGTGCTGCAGTTTAACAAGCGCGATCTGCCCACGGCCGCGCCGGTAGACGAGATGTACCGCCTGCTCAACTTCAAGTCCGAGCCCACCTTCGAGGCCGTGGCCACCCAGGGCATGGGCGTGTTCGAGACTCTCAAGGCGGTGGCCAAGCAGGTCCTCTACGAGCTGCGCCGTCGCTAGCTCGCGCCCCAGCATGAGATGACCATGGCATCTGAGGAGATCTCACCATGAGGTGGGCGGTGGCGGTGCTGGCCGCGGGCCTGGGCACGCGGATGCGCTCCACCCGGCCCAAGGTGCTGCACGAGCTGGCCGGCCGCCCGCTGCTCGACCACGTGCTCGACGTGGCCCTGCAGGTGGCCGAGCCGGAGCAGGTGGTGGTGGTCATCGGGCATGGCGCCGAGCTGGTCGCGGCGCGGGTCGGCGCGCGTCGGGCTCGAACGGTGGTGCAGGAGCCCCAGCTGGGAACCGGCGACGCCCTGCGAGTCGCGCTCGGCGCCCTCGACCCGGGGTCCGCCGACGGGATCGTGGTCCTCTCCGGCGACGTGCCCCTGCTCGCCGTTCGCAGCGTGCGCCGGCTCATGGCCGAGCTCGAGCGGGGAGCTGCGGCGGTGCTACTCACCGCCGTCCTCGAGGATGGCGGCCCTTACGGTCGCGTCCTGCGTGATCCCGACGGTCGGGTGTGGGCGGTGGTCGAGGCGCGCGACGCCGACCCCAAGGCGTTGGCCGTGCGCGAGGTCAACGCCGGCGTCTACGCCTTTCGTCGTGCTTCCCTGGACCCGGTCCTGGTGCAGCTGGCGCCGGACAATTCCCAGGGCGAGTACTACCTGACCGACGTCGTCGCCAGCCTCCGCGACCACGGTCTGACGGTGGAGGCCGTGACCCTCGAGGACCGCGACGAGATGCGCGGCGTCAACACCCGAGGCGAGCTCGCCGCCGTTGCCCGCGTGCTCAACGAGCGGCTGCTGGCGAGTCTGCTCGAGGAGGGAGTCACGGTGGTCGACCCCATGACCACCTGGGTCGCGCCCGAATGCTCCATCGGCCGCGACGTCATTCTCGAGCCCGGGGTGATCGTGCGCGGCAGGAGCCGGATCGGCGATGGGGCGCGGATCGGCGCCCACGCGGTGCTCGACGACGCCGAGGTCGAGCCCGGCGAGGTGGTGCCGCCGTTGGCCTTGCGTAGGCGCCGGTAGCCGACCCCGGATCAGGCAATGGCTCGAGCTCGGAGGCCGCGGGCGACGCCACGCGCGGTACGGCGGGCTGCGTTCCCACCCGGCAGCGGTCAGTGGTAGGCTGGCCGCGCCAGGGGCAGGAAGACCGGAGCCGGGCAGGAGGGGATGTTGGCCTTCACCTTCGACGACGTAGATCAGCTCGCCATCACCACCATTCGGACCCTGGCCATGGACGCCGTCGAGCGCGCCAAGTCCGGCCATCCCGGCGCGCCCATGGGGCTGGCTCCGGTCGCCTACCTCCTCTTCAGCCGCTTTCTCAAGCACTGCCCGGTCCAGCCCGAGTGGCCGGACCGTGATCGCTTTGTGCTGTCCTGCGGTCACGCCTCGATGCTGCTCTACAGCGTTCTCCACCTCAGCGGCTACGACCTCAGCCTGGACGACCTCAAGGCCTTCCGTCAGTGGGGGTCGCGCACCCCAGGTCACCCCGAGCACGGACTGGTGCCGGGCGTCGAGATGACCACTGGTCCGCTCGGCCAGGGCTGCGCTACCTCGGTCGGCCTGGCCCTGGCCGAAGCCCACCTGGCGGCGCGCTTCAACCGCCCCAGCCAGCGGGTTGTCGACCACATGACCTACGTGCTCTGCTCGGACGGCGACCTGATGGAGGGGGTGAGCGCCGAGGCGGCCTCCCTCGCTGGTCATCTGCGGCTGGGCAAGCTGGTGTGGATCTGGGACGACAACGGCATCACCATCGAGGGCTCGACCGAGCTCAGCTTCAGCGAGGACGTGGCTGGCCGGTTCGCGGCCTACGGCTGGCAGGTCCTCAAGGTGGACGACGCCAACGACCTGGTGAGCCTGGCCGAGGCCATTGAGAGTGCCCGCTCGACCTGTGATCGGCCGTCGCTGGTGGCGGTGCGCAGCCACATCGCCTGTGGCTCCCCGGGCAAGCAGGACAGCGCCGAGGCCCACGGCGCACCGCTTGGCGAGGCCGAGGTGCGGGCGACCAAGGAGGCCTACGGCTGGCCGCCCGATGCGCAGTTCCTGGTGCCAACCCGGGTGCGCGAGCGCTGCGCCCGGATCTTGGCCGAGGGCGAGGCCGCCGAGGCCCGCTGGCGCGAGAGGGTGGCCGCCTGGCGCGACGCCCATCCCGAGCTCGCCGGCGAGTGGACGCGCCGACTCGAGGGAGAGCTCGCCGAGGGCTGGGAGGAGCTGCTACCCGTCTTTGCCGCCGACCGCTCCGGGATCGCCACCCGCGCCGCCTCGGGCAAGGTCCTCAACGCGCTCGCCGACCGGCTGCCCGAGCTGGTCGGCGGCTCGGCCGACCTCGCGCCCTCGTGCAACACCCTGCTCGCTGCATCCTCCGATTTCAAGGCCGGCGCCGAGGATCAGCGCAACCTGCGCTTCGGCATCCGTGAGCACGCCATGGCCGCCATCCTCAACGGGCTCGCCCTGCACCGAGGCCTGCGGCCGTTCGGCGCCACCTTCCTGGTCTTCTCGGACTACATGCGCCCGTCCATCCGCCTGGCCAGCCTGATGGGTCAGCCGGTGATCTACGTCTTCACCCACGACTCGGTGTGGGTGGGCGAGGACGGGCCCACCCACCAGCCGGTCGAGCACTTGCTCGCCCTGCGCTCCATCCCCGGCCTGGTGGTCCTGCGCCCGGCCGACGCCAACGAGACCGCGGCCGCCTGGCGGGTGGCGCTTGAGCGCCGCCAAGGCCCGGTGGCGCTGATCCTCACCCGGCAGAAGCTGCCGGTGCTCGAGGCCACGGTCCGCGGCGCCGCGGCCGGAGTGGCGCGCGGCGCCTGGGTGGTGGATGAGGCGGCCGCCGGACGGCCCGAGCTGGTGCTGATCGGTACCGGCTCCGAGGTCCACCTCGGCCTCGAGGCTGCGGCCCGGCTGCGTGAGCAGGGGCTGGCCGTGCGCGTGGTGTCGATGCCCTCGTGGGAGCTGTTCGACCGGCAGCCGGAGCCCTACCGACGGCAGGTGCTGCCCGCGGGTGTGCCGCGGCTGGCAGTGGAAGCGGGCGTGACCCGGGGCTGGGGCGACTACGTGGGCGAGGGTGGGGCGGTGGTGGGCATCGACCGCTTCGGTGCCTCGGCGCCCGGCCACGAGGTGGCCGAGCGACTCGGCCTCAACGTCGCGGCCATAGTCGACGCGGCGCTCGCGCTCACGAGGTCGCGTCGGCCATGATCATGATCGAGATCGAGGGAGGCTGCGCATGAGCTCCTTGAGAGCGTTGTGGGACGACCATGGGCAGGCGGTGTGGCTGGATTTCATCCAGCGCAGCCTGGTCACGGACGGCGGTTTGGCCCGCCTGGTGGCCGAGGACGGGGTGCGCGGGGTAACCTCGAACCCCTCCATCTTCCAGCAGGCCATCGGTCGCTCGAGAGAGTACGACGAGGCCCTCGACGCCATCCTCGCCGACGAACCCAACGCCACCACCGAGCAAATCTACGAGGCGCTGGCCTTCACCGACATCCGTCTGGCCGCGGACCAGCTGCGTGGGCTGTACGACGCATCGGCAGGCGGCGACGGCTACGTCAGCCTGGAGGTCAACCCGCACCTGGCCCACGACACTGCCCGCACGGTCGACGAGGCGCGGCGGCTGTGGCGCGCGGTCGATCGGCCCAACCTGATGATCAAGGTCCCGGCCACTGACCGGGGCGTGCCGGCCATCGCGACCCTGATCGCCGACGGGATCAACGTCAACGCGACCCTGCTCTTCTCGCTCCGCCACTACGAGGGCGTGGCCCGCGCCTACCTCGAGGGGTTGGAGCGGTGCGCCACCCCGGAGCGGGTAGCCTCGGTGGCCTCGTTCTTCGTCAGCCGGGTGGACACGGCGGTCGATGGCGAGCTGGAGGCGCTGGGCAGCGCCGAGGCGCTGGCCCTGCGCGGGACCGCGGCAGTGGCCAACGCGCGGCTTGCCTACCGCCGCTTCCGCGATCTCTTCGGCCCCCGCGCGTTCGCCCGTCTGGCCGGACGCGGGGCCAAGGTGCAGCGCCCCCTGTGGGCTTCGACCAGCACCAAGAACCCGGCTTACTCGGACGTGCTCTACGTCGAGGAGCTGATCGCTCCGGACACGGTCAACACCATCCCCACCAACACCCTGGAGGCGTTCCGCGACCACGGGCGACCGCGGGCCAGCCTGGAGGCGGGGATGGCCGACGCCGACGCGGAGGTCGAGCGCCTGCGTGCCCTGGGTGTGGACCTCGCCGCCGTCACCGAGAAGCTGCAGGTGGATGGGGTGGCGGCCTTTGCGCGTTCGTTCGACGCCCTCATGGCAGACCTCGCGGCCAAGCGCGCGACGCGCGGCGGGAAGTGATGAGCCGCTACGAGCTGAAGCTGGGGGGGGTGCAGGCCGCCGTGGATCGCCGCCTCGAGGCGTGGGCCTCGGAGGCCGTGGGCGCAAGGTTGTGGCGACGCGACTCCAGCCTGTGGTCGGCGACCCCGGTGCCGGAGCTCGAGGATCGGTTGGGCTGGCTCGAGCTGCCGCGGACCATGCTCGGCGAGGTGGCCGCGCTGCGCGCCTTCGCCGACCAGGTGCGAGGCGCCGGCCTGGACCGGGTCGCGCTGCTCGGCATGGGTGGCTCGAGCCTCGCCCCTGAAGTCTTCCAGCGCAGCTTCGGCAATGCCGATGGTTTTCCGGAGCTCCTCGTCCTCGACAGCACCCACCCGGCGGCAGTGGCGGCAGCAGCCTCGGTCCTCGACCCCCGGCGGACTCTGTTCGTAGTCTCCTCCAAGTCCGGGGGGACCCTCGAGACCATGTCCCTGTTCCGCTTCTTCTGGGACCGGTGCCAGGGGCGGACGGAAGATCCCGGCCAGCACTTCGTGGCCATTACCGATCCCGGCTCCTCGCTTGAGGCCCTGGCCCGCGAGCGGGGCCTCCGGCAGGTCTTCCCCGGCCTGCCCGAGGTCGGTGGCCGCTACTCGGCGTTGTCGCTCTTCGGCCTGCTGCCGGCGGCCCTGATCGGGGTCGACCTGGAGCGGCTGCTGGCCTCGGCCCGGGATGCGATGACCGCCTGCCAGCAGACCTCCGGCAACCCCGGCCTGGAGCTCGGCGCGGCCCTCGGCGAGCTCGCCCTGGCCGGCCGCGACAAGCTGACCTTCGCCGTCTCGCCCGCTCTGGCCGCCTTCCCGGACTGGCTCGAGCAGCTGATCGCCGAGAGCACCGGCAAGGACGGACGAGGGATCGTCCCCGTGGTCGGCGAGCCGTTGGCCGAGCCCGAGCGCTACGGCCAGGACCGGGTCTTCTTCGCCCTCTCCCTGCCCGGCGAAGCGGTCGACGACGACCGTCTCGGCCGTCTCGCCGCAGCCGGCCACCCGCTCCTGTGCGTCACCCTCGACGACCCCTACGACCTCGGGGCCCAGATCTTCCTGTGGGAGGTGGCGGTGGCGGCGGCGAGCGTGGTCCTCGGCGTCCACCCCTTCAACCAGCCCGATGTGCAGCTGGCCAAGGAGATGGCCAAGCGGGCCATGGCCTCAAGTGGGGTGGCGGCGAGCACGCGTGGCCCGGGCGCGACGGCGGCGGACCAGGCTCGGCTGCTGCTCGAGCTGCTGGGTGACGCGAGGGGCGGCGACTACCTGGCGATCCAGGCTTTCCTGGCGCGCGGGCCCGAGCTCGACCGCGCCCTGGCCGAGCTGCAGGGCGTCGTTCGCGATCGCTCGCGACTCGCGGTCACGGTCGGCTATGGCCCGCGCTTCCTGCACTCTACCGGCCAGCTCCACAAAGGCGGGCCGGCGAGCGTCGTCAGCCTGCAGCTGGTGGACTCGCCGGCGCTCGAGGTGACGGTCCCCGAGACCGACGCCACCTTCAACCGACTGGTCGCGGCCCAGGCCCGCGGCGACGCCGACGCCCTCCGCTCGCGCGGCCGGCGGGTCCTCCAGCTCGACCTCGGCCCCGATCCGCTGGCGGCGCTCGCAGCCCTGGTCGACGGTTTGGGCTGAGCCGGAGCGGGCCGGATCCCGAGCCCGCTGTCGTTCCCGTTGCCGAATACCGGTGCCGCGCGCCTCGCTCGAGGGCGAGATGCTCGCCAGAGGACGTGTTGTCGATGGTGGAGCGGTAACGACAACGGGAACGGGCTCGGGTTCGGGCATGTAGAATGCTTCCTCGATCCCTGACGGGAGCGCTTGCAGGAGACCATAGCGAGATGTGTGGAATCATCGGCTACGTGGGACGCGACGAGGTGGTGCCCGTGATCCTCGACGGGCTACGCCGGCTCGAGTACCGGGGCTATGACTCGGCCGGCATGGCGGTGATGGGAGCGGACCGCATCCAGGTGCTGCGGGCCGCCGGCAAGCTGCGCAACCTGGAGCAGGTCGCCTACCACCACCCGCTCCACGGCACGGTCGGAGTCGGGCACACGCGCTGGGCCACCCACGGTGCGCCGACCGAGGCCAATGCCCACCCCCAGACCGACGCGGCGGGCTCGGTGGCCGTGGTCCACAATGGTATCCTCGAGAACTACCCCGCGCTGCGCCAGGAGCTGCTCGCCGCCGGTGTGAAGCTGGCCTCGGACACCGACACCGAGCTCATCGCCCAGCTTATCGGCCGCGAGTGCGGCAGCCTCGAGCTGAGGGTCCTCAAGGTGCTGCCCCGCCTGGTCGGCCAGTACGCGGTGGTGGCGGTCAGCCGCGACGAGCCGGAGAAGGTCGTGGCCTTCCGCAACGGGCCGCCGCTGGTGGTGGGAGTGGGCGAGGGGGAGAACATCGTGGCCTCGGACGTGACCGCCCTGCTCCACCGGACGCGCAAGGTGGTGGTCCTCGCCAACGGCGATGTGGCGGTGGTCGGGCGCGACCAGGTGCGGATCCTCAACGCCTCGGGCACGGTCGTCGAGCGGGCGGTGGAGGAGCTGGACTGGGACGCCGCCCGGGCCGAGAAGGGCGGCTTCCGTCACTTCATGCTCAAGGAGATCTTCGAGCAGCCGGATGCCATCCGCAACACGGTTCTGGCCTATCTCAACGCCGACCGCAGCGGCGTCAACCTCGACGGCATCGGCCCGGCCCCGGCCCAGCTCGAGTCCCTGCGCCGGGTGCATCTGGTGGCCTGTGGCACCTCGTGGCACGCCTGCCTGGTCGGCAAGTTCCTGATCGAGCAGTTGACCGGCCTGCCCACCGACGTCGACTACGCCTCGGAGTACCGCTATCGGTCGCCCCTGCTCGGGGGCGATGTGCTGGTGGTCGGGGTCACTCAGTCGGGCGAGACCGCCGACACCCTGGCCGCCATGGAGCTGGCGCGCTCGGCCGGGGCGCTGCTCGGTACGGTGTGCAACGTGCGCGGCTCCTCGTCCTGGCGGCTGGCGCAGTTCTCGATGCTGACCCAGGCCGGCCCCGAGGTCGGCGTGGCCTCGACCAAGGCCTTCACCACCCAGTTGGTCGCGCTGCTCCTGCTCGCGCTCGCCCTGCGCCGGGCCCGCGGTGCGAACGACGCCACCGACCGCGCGCTCATCGCCGAGCTGCAGCGCCTGCCTCTGGCCGTGGAGCAGGCCCTGTCTATCCCCGCCGAGGTCTCCCGGCAGGCCACCGAGATGCTGATCGCCTCCACCGACTCCCTCTACCTGGGCCGCGGCATCCTCTACCCGATCGCGCTCGAGGGCGCGCTCAAGCTCAAGGAGATCTCCTACCTCCACGCCGAGGGCTACCCGGCCGGCGAGATGAAGCACGGCCCGATCGCGCTCGTCCAGGACGGCTTCCCGGTGGTCACCGTGGCTACCCGCACCGCCACCCGCGACAAGCTCCTCGGCAACCTGATGGAGGTCAAGGCGCGCGGTGCGGCGGTGCTGGCCGTGGCCGAGGCGGGCGCGGACGACGTCGCCCAGGTGGCAGACCTGGTCCTGCCCGTGCCCGACGTCCATCCCCTGCTCCAGCCGGTGGTGACCGTTGTGCCGCTCCAGCTGGTGGCCTACAACGCGGCCGTGCACCTGGGCCTCGACGTCGATCAGCCGCGCAACCTGGCCAAGAGCGTGACCGTGGAGTGAGCCGCTCGAGGTGCCCCTTGCCCCGACGTTTCCGTCCCCGAACCCGGTCCCGTGCATCGGCCGTCGTCGGGGCCCCCAGTTCCCCGACGAGACCCTGAGATGAGTCAGCTGCTCGACCAGCTCAACCCGGCCCAGCGGGAGGCGGTCACGAGCGGTCCAGGACCGCTCCTGGTGCTGGCCGGGGCCGGCTCGGGCAAGACCCGAGTCCTCACCTGCCGCGTCGCCCACCTCATTCACGAGGGTCTCGCCCGCAGCCACGAGATCACGGCCGTGACTTTCACCAACCGGGCGGCCGGGGAGATGCGCGAGCGGGTCCGGCGGCTGGTCGGGGCGGAGCCCGCCGGGACCTTCCTTGGCACCTTCCACCGCTGGGCCCTGGGCGTCCTGCGCAGTCACCCCGAGGCGGCAGGCCTGCCGCGGCGCTTCGCAATCCTCGACGCCGACGACCAGCGCGCGCTGATGACCCGGGTCCTCGCCGACCTCGATCTCGACCCCAAGGTCCTGCCACCGCGGGCGGCGCTGGCTCAGGTCTCGCGGGCGGTCAACCAGGGCCTGCGTCCCGAGCGGCTGGAGGGTTCGAGCGGCGAGAACACGGCCAAGCTGTGGCGGCGCTACGCGGAGCTCAAGGCTGCGGCCGGCGCGGTCGACTTCGACGACATGCTGGTGCGCGCGCTCGCAGCGCTGCGTCAGGAGGCCTCGCTGCGGGCCGCGGTGCAGGGACGCGCGCGCTACCTCCTGGTCGACGAGTTCCAGGACACCAACAGCTTGCAGATGGAGCTCCTCAAGCTCGCCGTCGGGCCCGAGCGCAGCCTGACTGCGGTCGGCGACGAGGATCAGTCCATCTACCGCTGGCGGGGCGCCGAGATGGACAACATCCTCGCCTTCGAGCGCCACTTCCCGGGCACGCGGGTGGTCAAGTTGGAGGAGAACTACCGCTCCACGCAGCCCATTCTGAGCGTGGCCAGCGCGCTCATCGCGTGCAACGTCGAGCGTCGCGGCAAGACCCTCTTCACCAGCCACCAGGGGGGCGATCCGGTACGGCTGTACGTGGCCGCCGATGACCGCGGCGAGGCGCGCTGGGTGGTGGAGCGCATCGACGAGCTGAACTGCGACGTGGCGTTGGGTTCGATGGCCGTGCTCGCCCGCACCAACGCCCAGTCGCGGGCCTTCGAGGAGGAGTTGACCCGGCGGCACGTTCCGTACCGCGTCATTGGCGGCCTCCGCTTCTGGCAGCGGGCCGAGGTCAAGGACGGTCTCGCCTACCTCAGGCTGGCGGTCAACACCGAGGACGCGGTGGCCTTCCGACGGGTGGTCAACGTGCCGGCGCGGGGCATCGGCGCCGCCACCCTGGACCTGCTCGAGAGGCACGCGGCCGAGGCGGCCGTCAGCCTGGCGCTGGCGGCCCGGGCCCTTCCCGCCGACTTGACGCCGCGCGCGTGCACCGCCCTCCAGCGTCTGTTTGCGCTGCTCGACGAGGCTGCGGCCCGCCGTGCGAGCCTGCCGCCCGGGGAGCTCGCCGAGTGGTTGCTCAGGGAGTCGGGCCTGCTCGCCATGTACGAGGGGGGGGGCGAGGAGCGGGTGGCGCGGAGGGAGAACCTGGCCCAGCTGGCGGCGGCGGCGGCCGAGGCCGGGGCCCAGGGCCAGAGCCTGGCCGGATTTCTCGACGCGGTCGCGCTGCTCGAGGAGGGCGACGAGGCCACGAGTGCGGAGGCGGTCAGCCTGATGACCCTGCATGCGGCCAAGGGCCTCGAGTTCGACGTCGTCTTCCTGGCCGGCCTGGAGGACGGGCTCCTGCCCCACGCCAGCGCCCGCGGCGACCTCCGCGCCGAGGAGGAGGAGCGGCGCCTGGCCTACGTCGGCATGACCCGGGCCCGGCGCTGGCTGGCCCTGACCGCGGCCCGTGCTCGCTTTCTTTTCGGGCAACGCCAGGGCACCCAGCCGTCGCGCTTCCTGCGCGAGCTCCCCGCCCACCTCCTGAAGGACGTCTCCGACCTACCGCTCGCAGGGCCACTGGCGCCCCAGCCCGAGCCGGGGGCACGGTTCGAGCGGCCGGCCGCGGGTCCGCACCGGTCCCCGTCTTCGGCGCCGGGTCGGCGCGCCGCCGCCACCGTCACCGACGCCTCCGGCGTCGGCTGGCGACCCGGTGAGCGGGTGCGCCACCCGCGCTTCGGGAGCGGGGTGGTTCTCAAGTGTCAGGGCCGCGGCTCCCACCTCAAGCTGGTGGTCTTCTTCGACAAGGCGGGCAGGAAGACCCTGGTTCCGACCGTGGCCCAGCTCGAGAAGGCGTAGCCTGAGTCGGGATCGCACGCCCGGGGGTAGAATCCGGAGCGGGGGTGAGCATGGAGAAGTGGCATCACACGACGGTGCTGGCGGTGCGCCGCAGGGGCACGGTGGCGATCGGCTCGGACGGGCAGGTGACCCTGGGCACGACCGTGCTCAAGCACCGCGCCTCCAAGGTGAGACGACTCGCCGGCGGCACGGTGCTGGCCGGCTTTGCCGGCTCGGTGGCCGATGCACTGGCCCTGTTCACGCGCTTCGAGTCCAAGCTCGAGGAGCACGGTCGCAACCTGGAACGCTCGGCCGTGGAGCTGGCCCGTGAGTGGCGGACCGACCGCGCCCTGCGCCGCCTGGAGGCGCTGCTGGTGGCCGCCGACCGCACCACCACCCTGCTCGTCTCGGGGACCGGCGAGGTGGTGTCCCCGGATGACGACGTGGTCGGGGTGGGCTCGGGCGGGGCCTATGCCCTGGCCGCGGCGCGAGCCCTGCTCGCCCACACTGATCTGGCGGCCGGCGAGGTGGTGCGCGAGGCGATGGCGATCGCCGCCGGAATCGACATCTACACCAACGACCACGTCACCGTCGAGGAGCTGGCGTCGTGAAAGCCGGCGGTGTGGACAGCCTGACCCCTAGGGAGATCGTGGCCGAGCTCGACCGCCACATCGTCGGCCAGCACGACGCCAAGCGCGCGGTCGCGGTGGCCCTGCGCAACCGCTGGCGGCGGCAGCAGCTCGACCCCGAGCTGCGTGACGAGGTGGCGCCCAAGAACATCATCATGGTGGGGCCGACCGGGGTCGGCAAGACCGAGATCGCGCGCCGGCTCGCCCGCCTCGCCGGCTCGCCCTTCCTCAAGGTGGAGGCCTCCAAGTTCACCGAGGTCGGCTACGTCGGCCGCGACGTCGAGTCGATCGTCCGCGACCTGGTCGACGCGGCCATCCAGATGGTGCGCGAGGAGCGCGCGAGCGAGGTGCGGGTGAGGGCCGAGCGGACGGCCGAGGACCGACTGCTCGAGCTGCTGGCGCCGCCCTCGCCGGGGGCGCCGGATCAGTCGTGGGAGGAGCGGCGACGAGCGCTCAAACGGCTGCTGCGCGAGGGTCAGGTCGAGGACCGGGAGGTGGAGCTCGAGGTGGCCGAGAAGCGCGGGCCCACGCTGGAGATGTTCACGCCCCAGGGCACCGAGTCCATGGGCATCAACCTCAAGGACATGATGGGCGGCCTCTTCGGCCGCAAGACGCTCAAGCGCATGAAGGTGTCGGAGGCGCGACGGCTGCTGGTGGCCGAGGAGGAGGAGAAGCTCATCGACAGCTCCCAGGTCGAGGCCGAGGCGCTGCGACGGGTGGAGAACGCGGGCATCGTGTTCCTCGACGAGATCGACAAGATCGCCTCGCGCGAGGACGCGGCGCGCGGCCCGGACGTGTCGCGTGAGGGCGTGCAGCGCGACCTGCTGCCGATCGTCGAGGGGACCACGGTCAACACCCGCTACGGCCCGGTCCGTACCGACCACGTGCTGTTCATCGCTGCCGGGGCCTTCCACGTGTCGCGCCCCGCCGACCTCATCCCGGAGATGCAGGGTCGCTTCCCGATCCGGGTCGAGCTGTCGGCGCTCGACGCGGCCGACTTCGAGCGCATCCTGACCGAGCCCGAGAGCTCGCTGATCCGGCAGTACACGGCGTTGCTCGGCACCGAGGGCGTGAGCCTGGTCTTCGAGGAGGCGGCGGTGCGGGCCCTCGCGGCCCTCGCCGCCGACATCAACCGCGCCGCCGAGAACATCGGTGCGCGGCGCCTGCACACGGTGTTGGAGCGGCTGCTCGAGGAGATATCGTTCGAGGCCCCGGAGCGGGCCGGCGAGCGCTACCTGGTGACCGAAGCGATAGTGCACGAACGCCTCGACGCCCTCGTCGCCGACCGCGACCTGGCGCGCTACATCTTGTAGCGCGATAGAATCGGTGACGTGCTGGCGGACGTCGGTCGTGCACTGTGCGCAGGCTTGGCGGTCGGCCTGCTCGCCCTCGGTCTGGTCCTGACCGGCTGCGGGCGCAAGGCGGCACCCCAGCCGCCGGTGATCCGGGTCGCCGACCAGACCCGCGACCTCGCCGTGTACCAGGAGAGCGTCGGAGCCGTGCTCTCCTGGAGCTACCCCTCGGCGACGACGGCGGGCGCTCCGCTCCCCGACATCGAGGCGATCCAGGTGTGGCGAGCCCAGATGCCGCCGGCCCAGGAGCCGCAGGGCACCTCGCCCCGCGACCGTCAGGTCCAGTTCCAGGTCCTCGAGTCGCGAGGCAAGCAAATCCTCAGCCTCGACCCGGCGGCCCTCGAGCAGGCCACGCGCGGGTCGGGCCTGGTCATTCGCGACGACCTCGCCGAGTGGTACGCGGAGAACCGGGAGGCGTGGCCCCTGGTCCTGTGGTACGCGGTGCGCACCGTGTGCTGCGGGGGCGTCGAGTCGCAGTACTCCAACATCGTTCGTCTCGAGCCCCAGCTGCCGCCGAACCCGCCCCAGAGTGTCACCGCCGAGCCCGGTGCGGAGGGCATCGTCGTGCGCTGGCTCCCAGTGGAGGGCAAGGTACAGGTGGAGCGGTCGCCCGATGGACAGGCCTGGGACGCGATCTCCAGCGGGTCGGTGAGCGGTGGCGAGCTGGTCGACAGCGCGGCCGGGCAGGGCCGGACCTGGCGCTACCGTCTGCGCTCGGTGACCGAGCTCGAGGGCGGCGGGCGGGTGCTCGGCGAGCCGAGCAGCCTGGTGGAGGTGGACTATCGCGACGTCTACCCGCCGCCGGCGCCGGAGAACCTGATCTGCCTGCCCGAGGGTGAGCTCGTCCGCCTGCGCTGGCAGCCGGTCGCCGAGGTTGCCGGCTATCGCGTTCAACGGAGGGTCGACAACGGCGCCTGGAGTGTCGTGGTCGACAGCCAGCAGGAGCTCGATTTCGTGGACGTCCAGCCCCCGCTCGGTCGCCTGACCTATGCGGTGCGGGCGGTGGACGCGGCCGGCAACCAATCCGAGCCTGGCGAGTGCACGACCGTGATGGGAAGGACTGGCTGAGGTGCTGCTCAAGGTCGAAGGTGCGGGTAACGACTTCGTGCTCGGCATCGGCCTGTGGGCCGAGCGACTGCGCGACGATCCGGCTCTGGTCGAACGGCTGTGCCGGCGTCGCAGCGGCATCGGTGGTGACGGGGTGCTGGCCCTTTTCGCCACCGGCAGCGATCGGGTGCAGGTGGTGTACCGCAACCGCGACGGCAGCCGCGCGACGTTCTGTGCCAACGGGACCCGCTGCGCGGCACGGGCGGCGGTGGCGGCATTGGGCGCGCCCGCCCGGCTGGTCGTCAGCACGGACTGGTGCGACCTCGAGGTCGTGGTCGCCGGTGAGTCCGTGTCGCTCCGCATTCCCCCGCCCGCGGGCGAGCCCCGTCGGCAGCGCCTCGAGGCCTGCGGTCGTCCCTGGGAGGGGTGGCTGCTGGAAGTCGGTGTGCCCCACCTGGTGGTGCCGTGCGCGGCGGTGGAGGCGGTCGACGTGGCCGGGGTGGGGGGCGAGCTGCGAGCGCACCCCGCGTTGGCCCCCGAGGGAGCCAACGTGAGCTTCGTGAGCCTGGCTGACGATGGCCGCCTGCACGTGCGCTCCTTCGAGCGCGGAGTGGAGGCCGAGACCTTGTGCTGCGGCTCCGGGGTGGTGGCGGCGGCGCTCGTCAGCCTGGGCCACGACCGCGACCGTCTCGAGTGCGTGCCGCGATCGGCGGTGCCCCTGATGGTGGAGGCGCTGGGCCAGCCGCCGCTGTGCCCGAGCCGGCTCACCGGACCGGCGCGCATCGTTGCTCGGGTCGAGCCCAGCGCGGAGTGGCTGGCCGACCAGAGTGGGCCTGCTACCATCGAGTGATGCCGCCTCCGACCTCGGCCGATGCCCCGGCAGCGCGTTGGGCGTGGAGGATCGCGACCCATTTCGGGCTCGGCGAGCGCCTACCGGCGCCCGGGACGAGCGCCGGATCGCTGCCTGCAGCCCTGGTCTGGTGGGGACTGGCGGCGGCTACTCCCTGGCTGCCCGCGCGCCACCTGACCACGGTAGCCGGGGTGGTGGTCGTGACCCTCGCCGGTCTGTGGGCGTGCGATCGGGAGGCCGAGCGGCGCGGCGATCCCGACCCCGGCCCGGTGGTCGTCGACGAGTTCGCGGGGCAGTGGACGACCTACCTGGTGGCGCTGCCGTTTCTCGCCCTCGACGAGGCGCGGTCCCTGGCCGCGGCCGTGGCTGCCGGTTTCCTCCTTTTCCGCGTGGCCGACGTGCTCAAGCCGTGGCCGGTGCGGTCGTTGGAGCGACTCGAGGGTGGGGTCGGCATCATGGCCGACGACCTCGCCGCCGGGCTCCTGGCCGGCCTCGTCCTCGCCCTCCTCAGCTCCTAGCTCCCAGTCCCTCGAGCAGTCGCCTGTGGAAGTCGCCGAAGCTCCCTGACGAGCAACCGATGACCACGTCCCCCGGCTCGAGCAAGGGCAGCAGGCTGGCGACCGGGTCCGCGGCCTCGCCGGGCATCAGCGCGCGCACCCCCCGGCCCTCGAGCGCGCGGGCCAGGCGGTCACGGTCGAGCAGCTCCGCGGGGGGCAGGCGGCGGCGGTGGTGGGGCGGGGCGACGAGCACCAGGTCGGCGGCGGCGAGGGCGGATGCGTAGCCGTCCTGGAAGAGCGCGCCGCAGGCGGTGAGCGAGCGCGGCTCGTAGGCTACGACCAGGCGACGGTCCGGCCAGCGCTCGCGGGCGGCCGAGATAGTCGCGGCCAGGGCCGTGGGGTGATGGGCGAAGTCGTCGACGACCGAGATGCCGGCGTGCTCTCCCACCAGCTCCAGACGGCGGGCGACGCCGGGGAAGAGGGCCAGGGCAGCCAGCGCCGGTTGCGCCGGAACCCCGGCCTCGAGCGCGGTGGCCAGGGCCAGGGCGGCGTTGTGCAGGTTGTGGCGGCCGGGGATGGGGAGCTGGAGGCGGAGGAGCTCACCCTGCCACGTCACGCTGGCGCTGGCGCCGTCGGGCCCGCTCGCCATCTCGCTGACCCGGGCCGTACAGCCGTCGTCCGGTCCCACGACGACCACCCGCGCGGCGGTGTCGCGCACCGCAGCGATCGCGTTCGGGCTCCACCCGCTGACGACTACCGCGCCGTCCCTCGGAACCTGCGCCGATCCGGCGCGGAAGGCGGTCAGAACGGCATCCAGGTCGCGGTAGATGTCGCCGTGGTCGAACTCCACCGGGCCGAGGGTGAAAATGTGGGGGCGGTAGTGGAGAAACTTAGGACCGCGGTCGAAAAAGGCGGTGTTGTACTCGTCGCCCTCGATGACGAAGCAGCGACCCCGGCCGAGTCGGAACGAGCGACGACTCCACTGCAACAGCCCTCCCACCAGGTAGCTCGGATCCTCGCCACTGGACTCGAGGATCCACGCTAGCAGGGCCGAGGTGGTGGTCTTGCCGTGGGTTCCGGCGACCACCAAGCTGTGCTGGCCGTGGCTGAGGAGGTAGTGGGCCACGGCCTCAGCCTGGGACAGGAAGGGCAAGCGGCGGCGCAGCACGGCCTGGACCTCGGGGTTGGAGCGAGGAAGGGCGTTGCCGATGATGACGCGGTCCACGTCTCGGGGAGGGCCCTCCTCGGAGAAGCCTAGGCGGACCGGAATCGCGAGGTCCTCGAGCAGGGTGCTCATGGGAGGGTAGATCTCGGCGTCTGCCCCCTCCACGTGATGACCTGCCAGCTTGAGCAACCCGGCCAGCCCCGCAGTGGCAGTACCGCCGATGGGCAGGAGGAAGAGGTGCTCGGGTCGCTGGAACGTGTTTTGCAATCCTCTGCCCTCCGGGGTTGCGGTATGCGCCACGACCCCCTAAGATTCGACAGATTGTCGCCCCTTGGGCGGCAGATCACAAGGAGGACCCGAGATGCGCATGTACACGACAATCCTGCTCGTGGCCGTCGCGCTGGCCCTGGTGGCCGGCCCGTCCGCCGCGCAGGAGGCGGAGGGTGGCGGCCCCAAGATGGTGATTGCCGAGAAGACCCTGGACTTCGCGACCGTGGCCCAGGGCGAGGTCATCGAGGCCAACTTCAAGCTTGTCAACCAGGGCAGTCAGCCGCTCCAGCTGAAGGCGGTACGACCCACCTGCGGGTGCACGGTGGCCAACTTCGATGAGGAGATCGCGCCGGGCAGCGAGGGCTACGTCAAGGCCAAGCTGAACACTTCCGCGTTTTCGGGCCCCATCACCAAGTCCATCCTGGTGGTCACCAACGACCCGGAGACTCCGACCGTGAGCTTGGTGATCAAGGCCGTCATCCAGCCCTACCTGGAGATCAAGCCGCGGCCGCTGGTGCGCTTCAGTACGGTCCAGAAGGCCGCGGTGACCGAGAAGCTCCGGGTGACTACCGCCATGGAGCAGGCCTTCCACGTCACCGAGGTCTCGAGCAGCGTTCCGTATGTCACGACCGCGGTCCGCAAGCTCGGCCCGGACGAGCTCACGCCGGACCGCCAGCCCGACCAGTATGAGATCACCGTCACCATGACCGGCGATGCGCCGGTCGGTCCGGTCAACGCCGAGCTCACCATCCGCACCGACCACCCCAAGGCCAAGGAGATTTCGGTCAAGGTCTTCGGCGTGGTCAGGGCGCTGATCCACGTCACCCCCTCCCAGATCCAGTTCGGTTCGATCGAGGCCGAGGTCAAGCCCGGGCGGAACGTGGTCGTGGTCAACAACCAGGAGGGCAAGGAGGTCAAGGTCACCGGGGCCGAGATCAACGATCCGGCCTTCGTTGCCGAGGTCTTCACCATCGAGGAAGGCCAGCGCTATCAGGTGACGATCACGGTCAAGCCCGATGCCGAACCGGGCACCCGGGACGCCGTGCTGACCATTGCCACCACGGACGCTCAGTTTCCCCAGCTCACGGTGCCGGTGCGCGCGCACATCAAGTGATCGGTGCCGGCCATGTGCCGCACCCTGGCCATCGAGACGTCGTGCGACGAAACCGCAGCGGCGGTGGTCGACGGCGACGGGCGGGTCGAAGTCAACCTGCTCGCGAGCCAAGTTTCGGCCCACCTGCCCTACGGCGGAGTGGTGCCAGAGCTCGCCTCCCGTGAGCATCTGAGAGCCCTCCCCGTGCTCGTCGGACAGGCGCTGGAACGACGTGGGGCCGACATCGGGCTGGTGGCCGTGACGCGCGGCCCCGGCCTCATTGGCGCCCTCCTCGTAGGCGTCCGCTTCGCGGCTGCGCTGGCCTGGTCGCGGGAGGTGCCGCTGGTCGGGGTCGATCACCTCGAGGGGCACTTGGTCTCTCCCTTCCTTGCACTCGACGGAGAGCCGGCCCGACCCCAGCCCGGGCGCGTGCTGGCCCTGGTGGCATCGGGCGGCCACTCCGGCTGGTACCTGGTCCGTGACGGGCAGGCCGAGCGCCTCTGCCGCACCCGGGACGACGCTGCCGGCGAGTGCCTCGACAAGGTCGCCCAGGCGATGGGCCTCCCGTACCCGGGTGGTCCGGTGATCGACCGCATGGCCCGACTCGGCGACAGCTGTTCGCTCGACCTGCCACGACCGCGGCTGCGGGACGGCAGCCACGACTTTTCGTTCTCGGGGCTCAAGTCGGCCGCGATCAGGCACCTCCGGGAGCGCCAGGTGGGTCGGGTAGAGGAGCACGCCGCGCCCCGCGATGCCCTCGACCTGGCGGCATCCCTGGAGCGAGCGGTCGTGGAGCAGCTCCTCGCACCCACCCCGGCCCTGGTTGCCGCCCACCGGCCGCACCTCATCACCGCCTCGGGCGGCGTGGCCGCCAACTGCCTGCTCCGACGGCGTCTGACTGAGGTTGCCCAGACGCTCGGCGTCGAGGTCCTCTTGCCTCCGCCGGCCCTGACCACCGACAATGCGGCCATGATCGCCCGCGCCGGGCAGCTCGCCCGACGGCGCGGTGCGCTCGACGACCCGCGGCGGGTGGACGCTTTCGGACGCGAGGCGTGGCAACCGCCGGGAATGAGAAGGACTCGATGACGCTCAAGCAGTTGGTACAGAGCTGGCGGCGGAAGAAGCAACCGCAGAAGCGCTCGCGCAAGAGCGTGCTGCGCGAGTACTACGAGGCGATCCTGGTGGCCTTCATCCTGGCCCTCTTCGTGCGCACCTTCGTGTTCGAGAACTTCAAGATCCCGTCGGGCTCTATGGAGGATAACCTGCTGGTGGGCGACCACCTAGTGGTCAACAAGTTCATCTACGCCCAGCACGCCCCGACCCTGCTCCACAAGCTCTTCCCCTACCGCAGCCCGGCCCGGGGCGACGTGGTGGTCTTCAAGTACCCCGAGAACCCGCGCCGCGACTTCATCAAGCGGTGCGTGGCGGTGGCCGGGGACAGGGTGGAGCTGCGCGCGCGGCGAGTGGTGGCCGACGGCACGACCAGGGTCGAGCGCACCCTGCTCGTCAACGGCCAGGCCCAGGTGGAACCGCACGTGGTGTTCAAGCTCGCCAAGGGCCAGCTCGTGGACGTCATCAACGACCAGCGGGACGTGTTCCCGCCCCACGACGAGAGGACCCGCCAAGGTTTCGGCGGCGTGCTCGACGCCGAGGGAGCCTACGTCGTGCCCGAGGGCACCATCTTCTGCCTCGGGGACAATCGCAACAACTCCCTCGACTCGCGCTACTGGGGACCGGTGCCGCTGACCTACGTCAAGGGACGCGCGGTGCTGATCTATTGGTCCTACGACGCCAACCGTAACGACTGGCAGTGGCGGGGCTGGGGTCATCGTCTCAAGCAGCTCGGCGAGGTCGTGCTCCACTTCTTCACCAAGACCCGCTGGGAGCGCCAGTTCCGCCTCATCGAGTGAGGCCGAGTGACGCCAGGCAGCGCAGCTGATCCCGGGCGCGGTCGCCGCGGTGGTACCATGGACTCCAATCACGACCGCTCAGCGGTCGCGAACACGCGGGGCGGAGGACGAGATGAGCAGGAGACGTTGCGAGCGCGGCGAGCTCCACATCGGGTGCATCATCGGCGTGATCGTTCTGCTGGTCGCAGTGCTGGTCGCCATCAAGGCAGTGCCGGTGATGATAAACGTCTACAACTTCCAGGATGAGATCGTGGGCATAGCGGATCGGGCGAGCACCACCCGTTATCGGAACAAGCCTAAGGTCATGGTCGAAGCGATCAAGGCCAAGGCCGAAGAGCTCAAGATACCCGTGGCGCCCGACAACATCAAGGTCGAGTTCACCCAGAAGTTCGTCACCATCGAGGTCAGCTACGACCTCGAGATCGAGTTCCCGGGCTACACCTACGTGTGGCACAAGGAGCACAAGGAAGAGCGCCCGGTGTGGTAGGCGCAGGGCGCTGACTGCGACCGCGTCCCTTGCCCGTGTGGGCGGCAGCGGTGGCCGCACCTGACCCGGCGCAAGCGTGCCCACAGCCCCGCCGCTCAGCGAGCGGCTGCCATTTCCTCGAGCACCCTGCGCGCGGCGGCCACGGGGTCGGCGGCGGTGGTGATGGGACGACCCACGACCAGGATGTCGGCGCCGGCCGCGATTGCCGCACGCGGTGTGACCACTCGCCGCTGGTCGTCGGCCGCACTCCATTGGGGTCGGATGCCGGGGGTGACGAGGAGCATCTCCCGCTCGCCGCTCGCCCGCAGGCGGGCCGCCTCCAGGGCCGAGCAGACCACTCCGTCGACGCCGCAGTCGCGGGCGAGCCGGGTCCAGCGCTGCACGACTTCGCCGGGTTCACCGACCACGCCGAGCTCCTGCAGGGTGGCGTGGTCGAGCGAGGTGAGCACGGTGACGGCGAGCACCCGCGGCGGCTCGGCGGCCGCGCCCTGGCGGACGCCCTCCACGGCGGCGCGGAGCATTTCCGGTCCGCCCGCAGCGTGAACCGTAAGCAGGGAGATGCCAGTGGCGGCGCAGTTGGCGGCGGCCCGCCGGACGGTGGCCGGGATGTCGTGCAGCTTGAGGTCGAGGAAGACGCGGCTCGAGGTGGCCGCGATCTCGGTTACCAGCCCGGGCCCGTGGGCGGAGAACGCCTCCAAGCCGAGCTTGAGCCAGCCCACGTGCGCTGCCAGGGACTGCGCCGTGGCGGTGAGCCAGCGTCGGTCAGAGCCGTCGAGGGCGACGCAGAGGGCGTCGCGCATTGGGTGAGACATGCGACCTCCTCGCACTGCGGGCTGCGAAGATAGCATCTTCGCGTCGTGATGGCGGGTGAGCTGGCTGCGAGAGCGCGCCCGCGCCTGCGGCGGTGGGCTCGCGAGGCGCAGGCTGGAAACGAGCGGTTGCTCGCGACCGTCCCACCGCGCCGTAGGCGCTCCGCGCTACCATGGAATTCATGCGCAGCGGCGCGCTCTGGTTCCAGGCTCTGGCCTGCGGCGGCCTCGCCGGGTTGCTGACCGAGGTGCTGGTGCTGCGGCTCAACCCGGAGATCGACCCGACGGCGGCCAGCGTGCTCGTTGGCATGGCGTTGTGGATGAGCTGGGCTGGCGTGGCGGCCGGGGTGCCCTTGGCCCTCGTCCTGACCCTCACCGCCCGCCTCCTGCCCGAGGAGCGACGGCGCCAGTGGTGGCCGGCGCCCGGACTGGTGAGCGGAGTATTCGTGGCCGCAGCCGCCCTCAGCTGGGCCAACGCCGACCTCCACGCCGAGTACCTGTCCGGGACCGGTCATCGAACCCTGGGACAGGACGGTGTGGCATGGCTGATCGGCGCTTTGCTGGCCCAGGCCAGCGGCGTCTGGGTCGGCCGGTCGCGCTCGGGCGGGGCGCTGCGGGTGGCCTTTGTCTGCGTCTTCCTGGCGCTGCCCATGGCCCGCGTGGCGACCCAGCCAACGCCCAGCCGGAGCGTGCTCGGCACCCCGGCCCGTTCCCTCGGCGTCCCGGACCGACCCCTGCTGGTGGTCGGCATCGAAGGCCTCGACAGCGGCGTTCTCCGCAGCCATGCCGACGGCGGTCGCTACCCCTGCCTGGCGCGCCTACTGGAGGACGGGGCCTGGGGACCGTTGCGGCCGCATCGACCTTACCTCCGGCAGTCTCAGTGGACCTCGACCGCCACCGGCTGCCTGCCCCGCAGCCACGGGCTCAAGGAGCGCTGGAGTTGGCGGCTGCGTTGGCTGTCCGACGAGCCGCTGCGGCTGCTGCCCTGGTTCCCGGGCGGCTCGCGCGTCATGTTGCCCTGGTTCGCGGCGCAGCAGGAGCCGCCGCCGGCGTCCCTGGTGCCACCGCTGTGGGCGCGCCTCCAGGCATCGGGCGTGCCGACCCTGGTCATCGGATGGCCCGGGGCCTGGGACCGCTTCGGACCGATCGCGACGGAGTCGACCCCGCCCGACGACACGCCCACCTCGGATGATGCTCTCGCCGATCCTGCCCTTGCCCAGGCCCTCAACGCCCTCGGCGCGCGGGGGCAGGAGGTCATCCAGGCCGTGGCCGCGGACAGGGCGAGGCTGAACGCGGCTCGTGACGCCTTCGTGTCCGGGGCGGGCAACGTGTGGCTGCACCTGGGCCTGGTAGCTGAGGCGAGGCGCCAGCTCGAGCCGCAGCCGTCAGAGGACCCCACGGACGAGGCGACCTTGGAGCTGATCTTCGAGCACCTCGACCGCGAGCTGGCGCGCCTGCTCGAGACGGCCGGCCCCGAGACCCTCACGGCGGTGGTCTCCCCGGTTGGGTTGCGAGCCCTGGGTGCCCGGGAGCGGCTGCTCCAGGCCGTGGGGTTCGGCGGCGACGCGAGGGCCAGCGCCCGCACCTGTCCTGACGGCCTCCTCATCCTGATCGGTGGCGAACGGGTAGCTCGCGTCCAGCTGCCCGTAGCCACCCTGCCCGACGTGGCCCCGACCCTGTGCTACCTGCTCGACCTGCCGGTGGCCCAGTACATGGAGGGGCGGGTCATCGTCGAGGCCGTGGAGCCCGCCTACCTGAGCGCCAATCCCCTGCGGGTGGTCAACTGAGCCGACTCCTCGGCGGCCCGGTCTCGTCGCCGGGCCGCGGGGCAGCCTCGGGAAGAGCGGTCGCGACCCCGGCCGCGATGATCAGTGCCGACAGGGCGGGCAGGGTGACCCGGGGGAAGGTCCAGTCGATGAGCTGCGAGGGATCGCCCACTGCGTGCAGGTAGTAGACGAAGAGAAACGCCGGGAGCCCGCCGCCGAGGACTAGGGCAGGGACCACGCGAACGAGTGACTGGCCCCGGCAGCGCACCGCCAGGACTGCCAGCGGGACCAGCCACGCCAGACCGCGCGAGCCGGCTCCGAGGTGCTCGCTGGCGGCGGCGAGGATGGTGCCGACGTGCGCGAACGACATCACCAACGCGGGCTCCCGGATGGGATCGGTCAGGGGCAGACCACAGACCAGCCGCAGCACCAGCCACAGGGTCCAGGCCGCGAGCGGCGGCCAGGCCAGACCGAGCAGGGCGCGAGCGGCCGGCCGGCGACGCCACAGGCGGTCGCGCAGCATCACTCCGCCGACCAGCAGCACGGCGGCCACCGCCCCCTCGTTCTTGGTCAGCACGGCCCCGCTGAGGGCGAGCGCAGCGGTCCACCTCGGGACGGCTGCCGGGGGCTGGGGCTCGGTCAGAAGGGCGGTCACCGCAACCGTCACGAAGAGCAGCAGCAACGGCTCGGCGTTGCCCGCCGAGCGAGCCTGGACCAGGGCCGCGGAAAGCGCCGTGGCCCATAGGGCGGTCACCCCTGCGGCGAGGTCGGGAGGACAGGCGCGGCGGAGGAGGTGGTAGACCAGGGGCAGGGCCGCTGCCAGGTAGAGGGATGACGCCACCGGCACCAGTCGCCACGGCAAAGCGCCGGCCAGCAGCGTCCACCACGCCAGCAGCACCGGGTACAGGGGCGGATAGCTGGGGTGCGTGTGAGCGGCAAACGCCCCGGCCAGGGTCGCCGGGTCGGGCCCCCCGGCGGCGGCGAAGTGAAGGCCCTTGACACCCCAGAAGAGGACGAGGTCGGAGGCACTGCCCAGGCTGGTCAGCGCCGCCAGGGCGAAATGGGCGAGGGCGCCGAGTGCGATGCCGGCGGCGACCAGCGCGATCGGCCGCGACGGCCCCAGCGCAGGGTGCTGACAGGGGGTGGCGGTGCGCGCCCAAAGCAGGGCCAGCGTGCACGAGACCCCGGCCAGGGGCAGGGCCAGGGTCAGGGTCGTCCACGGGATGCCGAGCAAGGCCCACAAGATGGCCTCGACGGCCAGGGCCAGCGTGCCGCAGGCGAGGGCGGCGCTGGTCCGCACCAGGAGCGGCGTCCGACGAAGGGCAGGGTGCCAGGCGGCTGCGCCTCCGCAGAGGGCGAGCACACCGTGGGTCAGGACCAGGCCGGCCCAGTCAGTCACGGTCGATCCCGCGGCGACGGACGACGACTCCGCCCTCGACCGTCGCCACTTCCTCGAAGGCGTCGAGGCCGGGCGGCAGCGGACCCAGCACGAGCACGTAGCGGGCGCGACCAGCGAGCTCCGCCAGGGGGCGTCCGTAGTACGACGAGGGGAGGGCGGTGGCTTGGCGGATGAGGCCGAGCGAGACCATGTGCAGGTTCATCTCTTGCACCGGGTCGCGGGCACGACAGGTGTAGGTGGCGGCCGCGGGCACGTGCTCCGCTGCGGCCTGGGCGAAGCGCCACACCGAGGCCAGCTCGGGGTCCGCGACGTCGACCGGCGTCGCCGGGAGGCGGAGAAGGGCGCGACCTGCCGGCTTGCTCCACAGGCGCAGCGGAAAGGCGAGAACCAGGGCCGCGGCCAGTAGCCACAACCAGGCCCACGATCGGCCGGCACAGCGCGCGGCAGACCGCGTGGAGAGGAGGAGGGAGGAGAGCGGGGATCGACCAGCCACTGGCCGACTATAGCCGGGTTCCGCGACCGGCGGTGTGCTAGATTCGGGCCGCCGTGACCTGTCTCTCCGTGGTCGTACCGGTCTTCAACGAGGCGCGAACCCTCGCCACCCTGCTCGACCGGGTGGTGACGGCGCCGCTGCCCGCAGCCATCAGCGGGCTCGAGATTGTGGCGGTGGACGACAGCTCGACCGACGGCAGCTGGGAGCTACTCGGCGAGTGGACGCCGCCAGCTCGCGGCGACCGGGTGGAGGTGGTCGTCACGCGCCTCCGCCACGAGCGCAACCAGGGCAAGGGGCGGGCCCTGCGCACCGGGTTCGCCGCGGCCAGCGGCGACCTGGTGCTGGTCCAGGACGCGGACCTCGAGTACACGCCTACCGACTACCCGTCGCTCATCGGACCGGTGCTGGACGGGTTCGCGGATGTAGTCTACGGCTCCCGCTTCCTGGGCGGGCCGCACCGGGTGCTGTTCTTCTGGCACTACCTCGGCAACCGCTTCCTGACGCTGCTCTCCAACATGCTCACCGATCTCAACCTGACCGACATGGAGACCTGCTACAAGGTCTTCCGCCGCGACGTGCTCGAACGCATCACGCTGGTCTCGAACCGCTTCGGCATCGAGCCCGAGCTCACCGCCCGCGTGGCGCGACTCGGCAGTCGCATCTTCGAGGTCCCGATCTCGTACTACGGTCGCACCTACGAGGAGGGCAAGAAGGTGGGCTGGCGGGACGGGGCGACAGCAGTGTGGAGCATCCTCCGCTTCAACCTCTGGGACCGCTAAGGAGCCGCGGAGGCGACGCTCGCCAGACCTGCCCGCGGCCAGGTTCCGCGCTCGCGGCGCGCGCCCAACCGCCGCTGCCGCATGTCCGGACGGGGCGGGGGGCGGTGCTCCGGGTCTCTGATCTCGGCGCCGCCGCCTTCCCAAACGGCGCATCTTCGGATATCGTGCTGGCTCCCGACCAGAGGTCTGGCGGGGTGCATCAAGACTCTGAAAACAGGAGGGGTTGTGGCCAGACGAACAGTGGTGACCATGCCTGGGGACGGAATCGGCAAGGTGGTCCTGCCCGGGTCCCTGCGGGTGCTCGAGGCGGTGGGTTTCGAGGCCGACTACGTGGAGGCGGGAATCGGTTGGGAGCATTGGGTCAACCAGGGCAACCCGCTCCCTGAACGGACCGTCGAGCTCCTCGCCGAGCACAAGGTCGCCCTGTTTGGGGCCATCACCTCGAAGCCCAAAGACCGCGCCGCCGCGGAGCTCGCGCCGGCGCTGCGCGACAAGGGTTACACCTACTTCTCGCCAATCGTCGGCCTCCGTCAGCGTTTCAACCTCGACATCTGTGTTCGCCCGTGCATCACCTTCCCTGGCAACCCGCTCAACTTCGTTCGTCGCGGTCGCCATGGCGAGCTTGAGGAGCCGCGGGTCGACGCGGTCATCTTCCGCCAGAACACCGAGGGACTGTACTGCGGCCTGGAGTGGACCAACCCGCCGGACGTGGTCTACCAAGCTCTGGCCTCGCACTCCAAGTTCGCGACGTTCAAGGACGTGCCGCGCGCCGACCTGGCGGTCTCGACCCGCCTGGTGACCCGCGCCGCCGCCCGGCGCATCGCCGAGGAGGCGTTCGCCTACGCCGCCAAGCACAGCTACCGCAACGTGACCGTGTGCGAGAAGCCCAACGTGCTCCGCGAGACGTCGGGGATGATGGTGGCCGAGGCGCGCAAGGTGCACGAGAAATTCCCCGGCATCGAGCTGTGGGACACCAACATCGACGCGCAGATGATGTGGCTGACCAAGAATCCGGAGGACTACGGCGTACTGGTCGCCGAGAACATGTTCGGCGACATCATCTCCGACGGGTTTGCCGGCCTCGTCGGCGGCCTCGGCTTCGCCGCCTCGGCCAACATCGGTCGCGACGTCGGGGTGTTTGAGCCCACTCACGGCTCGGCCCCCAAGTACGCCCAGCTCGACCCGCCGATCGTCAACCCGATCGCGATGATCCTGTCGGCGGCGATGATGCTCGACTGGTTGGGCGAGGTCGAGAAGGCGGATCGCGTTCGCGCAGCGGTGGCGGCCGTGGTCGCCGAGGGCAAGGTGCGGACCTACGACATGCTCAAGGTGCGCGGAGGACCGCAGGCCATCTCACAGGGCGCCGCCAGCACCACCGCGATGGTCGACGCCATCATTGCCAAGCTGTGAGCGACGGGTCGAGAGACTGAGGTGGGGAAGCGGCCGAGAGCGCTGCTCGAGCCGCTCGCCTCCGCTGGGAGCGAATCATGAAACCAGAGATCGTCAGGGCCTCAGGCGGACCGCTCGGCGACGACGTGCGCTCGGACCTCAACGTCAGCTACGAGCCGGGCCTCGCGGCGCTCGCCGTGGAGGTGAAAAGCAGGGTCGACTTCCTCTACGCCGAGGCCATCGCAGCCGCGGTCCGCCGCGTCGCCGGGGCGATGTCGGTGACCACCGGGAGCCTGCGGGTCGACGATCGCGGCGCGCTCGACTGGGTGATCCTGGCCCGGGTCGAGTGCTGCCTGCGGCGGGCCGGTTACGGCGGGGACCCGGTGCTGCCCGAGCCGTCGCCGGAGGTGGCGGCACCACGCCGGCGCGAGAGGCTGCGGCGCAGCCGGCTCTACATTCCGGGCAACCAACCCAAGCTGATGCTGTCGGCCGGCCTCTACGAGGCCGATGGCATCATCCTCGACCTCGAGGACTCGGTGCCGCCGGCCGAGAAGGACGCCGCCCGACTGCTGGTGCGCAACGCCCTGCTGGCCATGGACTGGGGGGGTGCGGAGCGCATGGTGCGGATCAACCAGGGCGCCCTTGGTCACCTCGACTTGGCCGCTATCGCCGGTCGCAACGTGCACACTGTGCTGCTACCCAAGGTCGAAGATGCGGACCGGGTGCGGGCGGTGGCGACCGAGCTGAGGCGGCTCGAGGGCGGCGCCGAGGCGCCCTTCCTGATGCCCATCCTGGAGTCGCCGCGCGGCATCTTCGATGCCGCCGCCATCGCCGCCGCCGACCCCCTGGTGGTGGCGCTCACCCTCGGCCTCGAGGACCTCTCGGCCGAGCTCGGCGCGCCGCGCACGGCCGAAGGCTGGGAGAGCTTCCTCGCCCGGCAGACCACGGTCTACGCCGCCCGCGCGGCCGGCGTGCAGCCCATCGCCTCGGTCTTCTCCGACCTTCAGGACGAGGAGGGGCTGGCGACCTACGTGCGCCGCGAGCGCGACCTCGGCTTCGACGGTATCGGCTGCATCCACCCCCGTCAGATCGCGGTCGTGCACCGCGAGATGACCCCGGCCAAGGCCCAGGTCGAACGCGCGGTCAAGGTCGTGCGGGCGGCCAGGGAAGCCGAAGCGCGCGGCCTGGGCGCTGTCGCGGTGGGCTCCAAGATGGTCGACCCGCCGGTCGTCAAGCAGGCCTTCCGCACCGTCGCGCTGGCGGTCGCGGGCGGGCTCCTGGACCCGAACTGGGAGGAGACAGAGCGATGAGCAGCACGCTCGAGCGCAACGCTGCCGGGCGCCTGGTGCCGACCGAGGTCAACGGTCGCGAGCAGGTGCCCTACACGGGAGTTGGCGGGCATCGGCCGAGCGGTCGCAAGGCTGCGCCCAGGGTGGCGACCTGCATCGACTTCCCAGACGACGGCGACAAGAGGACGGCGAGCCTCACCGAGGCCCTCGAGCAGGTCGGCCTCGGGGACGGCATGGTGGTCTCGACCCACCACCACCTGCGCAACGGGGACACGGTCGGCAACGCGGTCTTCGACGCCGCAGCGGCGATGGGCCGGCGGGATCTGATGTGGTTCCCTTCCGCCTCCTTCCCGGTCCACGACAAGCAGATCCGGCATCTTGAGGCCGGCGTGCTCCACCACATCGAGGGCTCGATGAACGGGCCCCTGGGCGACTACTGCACCCAGGGCCGGATGCGCGGGCTGGGCGTGCTGCGCTCGCACGGCGGGCGCTGGCAGGCGATCCAGGACGGCGAGGTCCACATCGACGTGGCGGTGATCGCCGCCCCCACCGCCGACGCCTTCGGCAACGCCAACGGGGTTCGTGGGCCCGCCGCCTGCGGGCTGCTCGGCTTCGCCCTGGCCGACTCCATCTACGCTGAGAAGGTCATCGTGGTGACCGACAACCTGGTGCCCTTCCCCTGCCTGCCGTGGCAGATCCAGGGCAACAACGTCGACCGGGTGGTGGTGGTGGACTCCATCGGCGACCCGTCCCAGATCGTCTCCGGCACCACCCGCGTCACCCAGAGCCCGGACCGCCTCCGCATCGCCGAGCTGGCGGCGCGCTTCTGCGCCGCGGCCGGCATCATGCACCAGGGCTTCTCCTTCCAGGCCGGGGCCGGCGGCACGACCCTGGCCTTCGCGATCTACCTCCGCGACCTCATGCGCGCGGCCGGGGTGACGGCGCGCTTCGCCCGCGGCGGGTCCAACAAGTACATGGTCGAGATGCTCAAGGAGGGGCTGGTCGAGTGCATCCTCGACGGCCAGACCTTCGACCTCGACGGGGTCGCCTCCATGCGCGACGACCGGCGGCACCAGGACACCTCGCCGTTCACCTCGTACAACTTCCACGGCAAGGGCAACTTCGCTTCGATGATCGACGTTGCGGTACTGGGCGCCACTGAGGTCGACCTGAAGTTCAACGGCAACGTGGTCACCCACTCCGACGGACGCCTGCTGCACGGGATCGGTGGCTGGCAGAACTGCCTCGCCGCGCGCTGCACCATGCTCCTGGTGCCCTCGTTCCGCGACCGCATCCCGGTCATCGTCGACCGAGTGACCACCCTGTGCGGGCCGGGCGAGCTGATCGACGTGGTGGTGACCGAGCGTGGCATCGCCGTCAACCCCCGTCGCCAGGACCTGCTCGACGCCGTCCACGGCTCGGGCCTGCCCATCCGGCCGATTCAGGACCTCAAGGCCGAGCTCGATCGCCTGTGCGGCGTGCCGGCCAGCCCGCGTTGTTCCGAGCAGCCGGTGGCCGTGGTCAAGTGGGTCGATGGCAGCATCATCGACACGGTATGGCGGGTGGGGTAGGAGTGCGTTCCCGTTCCCGTCCCTGGCTTGCCAGAGAGGAGGTACAGGCGTATACTCACCCTTCCTCGGCCGCAGGGCCGGGGGGAGGTCACGAGATGAAGCCTGGAATCCACCCCGAATACCACGAGGTCGAAGTGCGCTGCGCCTGCGGCAACACCTTCAAGACCCGGTCGACCAGGGACGAGCTGCGGCTCGAGATCTGCAGCGCCTGCCACCCCTTCTACACCGGCAAGCAGAAGCTGATCGACACCGCCGGCATGGTCGAGAGGTTCGAGCGGCGCTACGGCACCACGACCTCGAAGTAGCGATGCCCGGCCGCCGCGAGCGGCCCGTGAGCCCGCGTTGACCGACCGAGTCGACGCGGGTTTTTGCTTGTCATGGAAGTCTCTGCCTTTCGCCGTCACTCCGCCGTGTGCCCGAACCGAATGTGAAGGGAACGATCCACTCAAACCTGATGGCTGAGAGCTGACAGCCGGACATCGAGAGCCCTGAGGTCTGCACATGCTGGAACGCCTCGAGGAAATCGCCCGTCGTCATCGCGAGCTGGTCGAGCAGCAGTCCGTTCCCGAGGTCGCGGTCGACCCGCGGCGTTCGCGCGAGCTGGCCAAGAAGGTCGCCGAGATCGAGCCGGTGGTGGCGGCCTACTCCGAGCTGCGCAGGGTCATGGCCGAGCTCGAGGGCGCGCGCGAGGTGCTCGGCGAGTCGGACGACCCGGAGCTCAAGGCCCTCGCCGAGCAGGAGGTGACGGAGCTTGCCGAGCGGCGGCAGGCTCTCGAGGAGCGGATCAAGGTCCTGCTCCTGCCCGAGGACCCCAACGACCGCCGCAACGTGGTCCTCGAGGTGCGGGCCGGCACCGGCGGCGAGGAGGCCTCGTTGTTCGCCTCCGAGCTGCTGCGCATGTACGGCCGCTACGCCGAGCGCCAGGGCTGGAAGCTCTCGATCACCGATCTCTCCGAGACCGGCCTGGGCGGGGTCAGCAAGGCGGTGGCGGTGATCGAGGGCGAGCGGGTCTACTCCCGCCTCAAGTTCGAGTCCGGCGTGCACCGGGTGCAGCGGGTCCCGGCGACCGAGGCCTCGGGTCGCATCCATACCTCGGCCGCCACCGTGGCGGTCCTGCCCGAGGCCGAGGAGGTCGAGGTCAAGGTCGACGAGAAGGACCTCCGCATCGACCGTTTTTGCTCCTCCGGGCCGGGCGGGCAGAGCGTCAACACCACCTACTCGGCGGTGCGCATCACCCACCTCCCGACCGGTCTCGTCGTCTCCTGCCAGGACGAGAAGTCGCAGATCCAGAACCGGGCCAAGGCGCTGCGGGTGCTCAAGGCGCGGCTCAAGGAGATCGAGGAGCAGGAGCGTGACCGCGAGCGGGCCGCCAACCGGCGCTCCCAGATCGGCTCCGGCGACCGCTCAGAGAAGATCCGCACCTACAACTTCCCCCAGAGCCGGGTCACCGACCATCGCATCGGCCTCACCGTGCACCGCCTGCACGAGGTCCTCGACGGCGCCCTCGACCTGGTCCTCGACCAGCTCATCGCCCACGACCAGGCCGAGCGCCTCAAGCGCGAGCTGGAGTAGCTCTCAGCCATCAGCCAACAGCTCTCGGCTCCCTCGACCTGGCCCATCGAGATGCGAGACGGCCGAGGGGAGGGCAGCGGCAATTGAGGCCGAGGCTGATGGCTGAGAGCTGAAAGCTGATAGCTTATGACTGTGAGCCAACCGACGACCGTGGCCGAGGCCCTCGCCTGGGGCGAGCGCGAGCTTCCCGTCCGCGAGGGGCTTCTCGACCCGCGGCGCGAGGCGCACTGGCTCCTGGCGCGGGCCCTCGGCCGCGACGAGACCTGGCTCCTGATCCACCCCGAGGCCGAGGTCCCGGCGTCCGCCGTCGCCACCTACCGACAGTGGCTGGTGCGGCGCGCGGCCGGCGAGCCGGCCCATCACCTGCTCGGCAGCTGCCCCTTCTGGGGCCGTGACTTCGTGGTCTCTCCGGCTACCCTGGTGCCGCGGCCCGAGACCGAGCTCCTGGTCCAGGCCGCGCTCGCGCTCAAGCTGGCGGCCGCGGCTCGGGTGGTGGACGTTGGCACCGGGACCGCCTGCATCGCCGTCAGCCTGGCGCTGGCGCGTCCGCGTTGGCAGGTGATGGGGGTGGACCGCTCGCTGCCCGCCCTGGCCGTGGCCTGGCTCAACGTGGCGGCCCTGCGGGCGCCGGTGGCCCTGGTCGCCGGACACCTCGCCGCGGCCGTCGGCGGGCCGGTCGACCTGGTCGTCGCCAACCTGCCCTACATCCCCTCGGCACGCCTTGCCGGCCTGCCCGTGGAGGTGCGCCACGACCCGGTGGTAGCGCTCGACGGAGGGCCGGACGGTCTGGCGCTGGTGCGCCGGCTCCTGGCCGATGCGCCCAGGGTGCTGGCCAGACAGGGCCACCTGGTCCTCGAGCTGGGAGAGGGCCAGGCCGCGCCCGCGCTGCAAGAGGCAGAGGCACACGGTTTGACCGGGGAGTGCCGGGCGCGCGACCTGGGTGGCGTGGAGCGGGTGCTGGTGTTGCGCAGAGACTGAGCCGACCGTTCGCGCTCGCGCTCGTCAGGCCCTGACCGGAGGCGGGTTGACAGTCCCAAGTGCAACTTCTACCATAGCTTGCTCGATTGCTAGAGGAGGTGACGACGGTGGCCGAGGAGACAACGCATCGTCAGGTGGCAGTGATTGCCTTTGGAGGCAACGCCTTGCTCCGGCCGCAGGACCACGGGACCCAGGAGGAGCAGTTCACGCTCTGCTGGAAGGCCACCCGCTGGCTGGTAGAGGTCATCCACCGCGGCTACGAGCTGGCCATCGTCCACGGCAACGGGCCCCAGGTCGGCAACATCATGATCCAGGTCGAGGAGGCGATCACCAAGATCCCGCCCCAATCTCTGGACGTGTGCGTGGCCCAGACCCAGGGCTCTATGGGCTACATGCTGGCGAATCAGCTGCGCAATCGGTTCAACGAGGAGCAGCTCGACAAGGAGATCGCGGCCGTGCTGACCGAGGTGGTCGTCGATCGCGAGGATCCGGCCTTCGAAAACCCCTCCAAGCCGGTGGGCCCTTTCTTCACCGCCTACCGCGCCAACCTGCTCATGCAGGAGCAGGGGTGGAAGATGGTGGAGGACGCGGGTCGGGGCTGGCGCAAGGTGGTGCCGTCGCCCAAGCCGACGCGGGTGCTCGGCCGCCACATGCTCCGGCGCCTGATCGAGGACGGGGTCGTGGTCGTCGCCGGGGGCGGGGGCGGGATCCCGGTCTACCAGGACGTCGGCGGTTACTACCGAGGGGTCGAGGCGGTGATCGACAAAGACTACGTGGCCTCGATCCTGGCCCGCGACCTCAACGCCGACCTCTTCATCATCCTCACCCAGGTGTCGATGGTGGCCGAGGGCTACGGCCGGCCCAACCAGCGCTGGCTGCGCACCCTGCCCATCGAGCGGGCACGCGAGATGCTGGCGTCGAATCAGTTCCCGCCCGGTTCCATGGGACCCAAGATGCGCGCGGCGATCGAGTTCGTGGAGGCGACCGGCAAGGAGGTCCTGATCACCGACGCCGAGCACCTCAAGGAGGCGCTCGAGCGCAAGGCCGGGACCTTCCTGGTCCGTTCCGGAGAGGTCGAGGCCGCGTCCCTGGACGCCCGGCCCGAGTAGGCCGACCGGCCCGCAAACGGGTTCGGCCACGGCCACCGCCGACGGATCGGGTACGAGTACAGTGATGCCCATGCGAGCCGGGCCCGAGCTGTGGTTGTGGCGAGCGCTGACCCACGGGCTGCTCCCGCTGCTGGTGCCTGCTCTCTGGCTGCGCGACCACTGGCGGGGCAAGTCGCGCCCGTCCCTGGGCGAGCGCATGGCCTGGCGGCTGCCCCGCCTCGCGCCGGGCGGTGTCTGGCTGCAGGCGGTGTCGGTCGGCGAGGTGGAGCTGGCCCGCCGACTGGTTCGTGAGCTCGAGCGGCGGGCTCCCAGGCTGCCGATGCTCCTCACCGCCACCACCGCCACCGGCCTCGCCCTAGCCCGACGCACGCTGGCCGGGACCCTGCCGGTTCACGCCTGCCCTCTCGACCTGCCGGGCGCGGTGTCGCGCGTGCTGAGCGCGGCGCGACCGCGGATCGTGGCCCTGGTCGAGACCGAGGTCTGGCCCGAGCTCATCCACCAGGCGGCGCGGCGCTCGATCCCGGTGGTGGTGGTCAACGGGCGCCTATCCGCGAGCTCCCTGCCGCGCTACCTCAAAGTTCGCGGACTGCTCCGCCCGCTGCTCGAACCCCTGACCCGGGTCCTCGCGCGCTCGGACGAGGACGCAAGCCGTTTTGCGTCCATCGGAGTGCCGGCGGAGCGCATCCGGGTCACTGGCAACATCAAGTACGACCTCGAGCCCGACCCGACGTCGCTGACCTGGGAAGGGCTGGTGGCGGGCTGGGCCGGCCAACGGCCGCTGCTGGTCGCCGGCTCGACCATGGAGGGTGAGGAGCAGATCGTGCTCGACGCCATGGCCGGCCTGGGCGGCTTCGAACGAGCCCTGCTGGTGCTCGCCCCGCGCCATCCCGAGCGCTTCGACGCGGTCGCGCGCCGGCTCGAGGAGCGAGGCCTCGCCGTGGCCCGGCGCAGCCGCCTCGAGCAGGCGTCGGCCACGGTCGACGTATTCCTTCTCGACACTATCGGCGAGCTCGCCCGGGCCTACCGCGTGGCGCGGGCCGCCTTCATCGGCGGGTCGCTGGTGGACAGCGGCGGCCACAATCCGCTGGAGGCGGCGGTGTGGGGCGTGCCGGTGCTGACCGGGAGACACGTGCACAACTTTCAGGAGAGCTACGACCAGCTTCTCGCCGCCGGCGGCGCGCGTATGGTGCACGACGCCGGGGAACTGGGACAGGCTTTCGCGGCGTGGCTCGACGACGCCGCCGGGGCACGCGCCGCGGGTCGCGCTGCTCAGCAGGTGGTGGAGGCGAACCGCGGCGCCACCGCGCGCACCGTCGACGAGCTGCTCGACCTTTCTGGGTTGGGCGAGGGAGTGCCGCGTTGAAGCGCTGGCACCTCCTGCTCCTGTCGCTGGCCCCATTCTATCGGGCGGTCGTGATGGCGCGCGCCGCTGCCTACCGTCGCGGGCTGATGAGCTCGGCCCGGCTGCCGGTGCCGGTGGTCTCGGTTGGGAACCTGACCTTTGGCGGCACCGGCAAGACGCCGACGGTCGTAGCCCTGGCCCGCGATTTGGTGCGACGCGGCGTGCGCCCGGCGGTCCTGACTCGCGGCTGGGGTCGGCGGGGAGGCGCCCCCCTGGTGCTGATGGGTGCGGAGCAGCGGGTCACAGTTGATGAGTCCGGGGACGAGCCGCTCGAGCTGAGTCAGTGTCTGCCCGGGGTGCCGGTGGTGGTGGACCGCGACCGGGCGCGGGGCGGTGCCGAGGCGGTGCGGCTCGGCGCCCAGGTCGTGGTCCTCGACGACGGCTTCCAGCACCTCGCTCTGGAACGTGACCTGGACCTGGTGCTGGTCGATGCAGGCGATCCCTGGGGCGGAGGTCGGATGCCCCCGTGCGGCCGCCTGCGCGAGCCCTTGAGCGCGTTGGTGCGGGCCTCGGCCGTGCTCGTCACCAAGCTTCCGCCCGGCGCCGGGGTGGTGCCCGAGGAAGTGATGGAGGTGGTCGAGCGGTTCGCGCCCGGGCTGCCGGTGCTCGCCTCGCGGCTGCGTGTCACTCGCGTGCGCACGCCGAGCGGAGACGAGAGTCCGCGCTCGCTCAGCGGTCGCCGGCTGTTCGCCTTTGCCGGCGTCGGTCGGCCGCAGGGTCTTGCCGACCTCCTGGTCGAAGCCGGCGCCGAGTTGGTCGGTACGCGCTGGTTCGACGACCACCATCGCTACTCGGCGCGCGATCTTGAGCAGGTGGCCGCTGCAGCGGCCGCGGCCGACGCAGTGCTGGTGACCACGGCCAAGGACGCGGTCAAGCTGCCGGCCGAGGCGCCCCTGTGGGTGGTGGAGGCGGCGGTGGAGCCGCTCGCCGGGACATGGGACGAGCTCTGGGCAGTGGCCGGCGGCTCGCTCGCCGGGGCGGCAGCCGCGCCCGGCTGAGGAGCCGAGCGCGAAGATTTTCGGCAGGCTCTCGCTCCAACCGTGCGACATTCTGCCCAGGTGCAGGTAAACTCATTGCGGGAGACGTGCAGTCCTGGTAACGGAATCGAGGGCAGGATGGAGATCGACCGGACACTCGGGAGGTGCGAGGCCCGACCCGCGACCCGCCGCCAGGGAAAGGGGGTGCTCGTCGACCACGGTCGAGATCGCTAGCGCGCCGAGCCGAGATTTGCATTGCCGGCGCGACTCCAATAGGATCCACACGAAGCTGAGATCGAACACGCTCGTTAAAAGGGGGGAGAGATGGCAGTTTCCAAGCTGACGAAGAAAGCGGCGCCCAAGAAGAAGGTGGTGGCTGCGAAGAAAGCGGCGCCCAAGAAGAAGGTGGCTGCAAAGAAGGCGGCGCCCAAGAAGAAGGTGGCTGCAAAGAAGGCAGCGCCCAAGAAGAAGGCTGTGCCCAAGAAGAAGGCAGCGCCCAAGAAGCCAGCGAAGAAATAGCCATCACGTCGCGGGGCCCGGCCGCGTGCGGCCGAGACTCTGGACCCGAGGGCCTGGGACTGGCCTTCGGCGTGTAGGCGATGGCGGCACGGCAGCGCAGCAGGGCGCGGAACCTCCTCGAGTTCTGGTTGTTCCGCGCGGCGCGGGGGATCGCGACATCGTTAGCCCCCGCCTCCCTCGCCGCTCTCGGCTCTGGGCTGGGTGCCGTGTACGGAGTCGTCGGTCAGTCGCGGCGACGGATCCTGCACTTCAACCTGGCCCATGCCCTGCCCGAGCTCGAGCCGGCCGCGCGACGCCGGCTCGGTTGGGCAATCGCGCGCCACTTCGGACGGGTCTCCCTGGACGCCCTGCGCGTCCAGCGACTGACCCCCGAGGCGCTGCTCGCCGAAGTGCGGGTGGAGGGCGAGGAGCACCTATGGGCGGCCCGTGCCGAAGGCCGCGGCGTGCTCCTGCTGTCGGCCCACATTGGCGGGTGGGAAGTGGCGGCCCTGGCCGGTGGCCTGCTCGTGCCCGGAGGGCTGGCGGTGGTTCACCGGCCGCTCGACAATCCCCTGCTCGAGGCCGAGCTGCTGCGCTTCAGGGCGCGCTTCGGGAACCGCAGCCTGGGCAAGCGCGGCATCGTGCGCGAGATCCTGCGCGAGCTGAGGTCCGAGGGGGTGGTCGGCATCCTCATCGACCAGCGCGCCCGGCCCGGAGAGGCGATCACGGTGCCATTCTTCGGCCGCCCGGTGGCGGCCCATCCCATCCTTGCCCGCCTCGCCCTGCGCACCGCGGCTCCGGTCGTGCCCCTGTGGGGCCTGTGGGAGGGACCGGGGCGCTACACGGTGCGCTTCGATCCGCCGCTGCGGGCGGTTGCCGGGGACGATGACCTGAGTCTCACCGCCCGCTACATGGCGACCATCGAGGGCGTGATCCGTGAGCGCCCCGAGCAGTGGTTGTGGTTCCACGACCGCTGGCGGGACGAGCGGCTGGCCGAGGCGGGTGGGGAATGAGCACGTCGGGAACGGGACCGGGAATGGGATCGGGATAAGATGGCCGCATGAGCGACAGCCTTGACCGCTTCGACCACCCGCTGGCGGGCCGCTACGCGTCGCCCGAGATGCTCGAGCTGTTTTCGCCGCGACGGCGCTACCGCACCTGGCGCCAGGTCTGGCTGGCCCTGGCCGAGGCCGAGTGCGAGCTCGGCCTCGAGATCCCGCTCGCGGCCCTGGACGAGATGCGGGCCGCGCTCGAGGTCGAGGCCGAGGACCTCGAGCGGGTGCGCGACTACGAGCGCCGCTCCCGCCACGACGTGATGGCCCACCTCCACGCCTTTGCCGATCGTGCGCCGGCGGCCCGGCCTTTCCTCCACCTCGGCGCGACCTCGGCCTTCGTCACCGACAACGCCGACCTGGTCATCGCCCGCCAGGCCCTCGACCTGGTCGAGCGACGGCTGCTGGCGGTGGTGGCGGCACTGGCCGGCTTCGCCCGGCGCTGGGCCGACGAGCCGGCCCTCGGTCACACCCACTTCCAGCCGGCGCAGCCGACCACGGTCGGCAAGCGCGCCTGCCTGTGGCTCCACGACTGCCTCCTCGATCTGGAGCGGCTGCGCTTCGAGCGCGGCCGCCTCCGGCTGCTCGGGGTCAAGGGGACGACGGGCACCCAGGCCAGCTTCCTCGAGCTGTTCGCCGGCGACCACGACCGCGTACGGCGGCTCGACCGTGTGGTGGCGGAGAAGCTCGGCATGACGGCCACCTACGCCGTCACCGGCCAGACCTATCCGCGCAAGGTCGACGCGTTCCTGCTCGACCTCCTGTCGGGCGTGGCCCAGACCGCCTCCAAGCTGGCTACCGATGTGCGCCTGCTGGCCGGGCTCAAGGAGCTGAGGGAACCGCTGGCGGCGGACCAGGTGGGATCCTCGGCCATGCCCTACAAGGCCAACCCGATGCGCTGCGAGCGGGTCACGGCCCTCTGTCGTTGGCTGCTGACCATGGCCGCCAACCCGGCCCACACCGCGGCCAGCCAGTGGCTGGAGCGCTCCCTCGACGACTCGGCCAACCGCCGCCTAGCCCTGCCCGAAGGCTTCCTGTGCGCTGACGCCATCCTGCGCGTGGTCCACAACGTGGTCGACGGGCTGGTGGTGTTTCCGGCCATGATCCGGCGCAACTTGGCCGAGGAGCTGCCGTTTCTGGCTTCGGAGGCAATCCTGGTGGAGGTGGTGCGACGCGGCGGTGACCGTCAGGAGGCCCATGAGCGGCTGCGGGTCCACGCCCGCGAGGCCAGCCTCCGAGTGCTCGAGGAGGGTGCGCCCAACCCCTTCCTGACCCTCGTCGCCGAGGACCCGGCGGTGCCCCTCGATCGCGCCGAGCTCGAGGCTCTGCTCGACCCCACGCGCTTCGTCGGCCGCGCCCCCGAGCAGGTGCGCGAGCTCCTCGACGAGCATGTCCAGCCCCTACTCGACGCGGCCGGCGACCTCCCGGCAGCGGTTGACCTCGAGGTCTGATGGTGGGACCCCTGCCCGCGCCCGGAGCAGGACCCGGCCTCCTCGGTCGGCGCGGCCGCCTGGTCGCCCTGGCCGCCCTGCTCCTGTTCGAGGCATGCGCCCACACGCCGCCGGCGTCACGCCCGGCCCGGCCCGGCGCCAGCGAGCACGGTATGGCCTCCTGGTACGGAGCGCCCTACCACGGCCGGCGGACCGCCTCGGGCGAGCGCTACGACATGCACCGACTGACCGCCGCTCACCGCACCCTGCCCTTCGGGACCCTGGTCCGCGTTACCCGTCGGGACAGCGGAGCGGGGGTCGAGGTGCGGGTCAACGACCGTGGCCCCTTTGTCCGTGATCGCGTCATCGACCTTTCCTACGAGGCAGCTCGGCGCATCGACCTCGACCGCGACGGGACGGCGCCGGTGGAGTTGGTGGTGGTGGGCAGCGCGCCGGCTCCCCACGCCGAGCCGGGTGAGGTCGAGGAAAGCGGGGATGAAATCTGCCTGTGGGTGCAGGTGGGCGCCTTCGGCGACATCGACAACGCCCGCCGCGCCCGCCGCCGGCTCGACGCGGCCGGCGAGCACGCGGTCATCTCCGAGGGCCCGCACCGCCTCCACCGCGTCCGGGTCGGCCCCTTCGCCTCCGAGATCGAGGCGCGGCAGGCCCGCGAGCGCCTCCTCGCCGAATGGCCCCCGGCCCAGTTGGTGGGCTGCGGCTAGAGGCGCGGCCGGAAAGGCAGGCGTGTCGCGTCGCGAGCGCCGTGAGGCGCGCGCCCGTGCCTGAGCCGGGGCGATCACGCGGCGTGCTATCCTCCGCCCATGTTCAGCGTGGTCAGGCGACACGCGGCCTCGACCGCGGCAGTGCTGTTCCTGGCGGCCCTGGTCTGCACCGGCTGTCGCAGCGGACCGCGCGCCGACAAGGACCCCACGAGAGTGGTTCTGGTCTCCTACGACGGCCTCGGTGCCGACATGGCCTGGAGCTGGATCGAGGAGGGGCTAGCCGCGGACCCCGAGGGGCTCTCGGCCATCGCCCGCGACGGGCTCGCGGTGGGCCGGGTGCGCATGGTCGACCCGACCCTGACCGCGGTCAACATGGTCGCCATCGCCACCGGCCGCAAGCCGGTCAATACCGGCGTGGTTGGCAGCTACTTCCATCGCCCGGGTTCGCCCATCGATCAGGTGGAGTCGGCCTTCGACGTGCCGCTCGGGGCCACCCCCGTCTGGGTCGCTGCCCATCGCGCCGGGCGCCGGACCGGGGTCCTGGTGTGGGCCGGCTGCGACAACGCGTCCGACCAGCGCCGGGCCGACTTCGGGATCACCTGGCCGGAGACGCCGCTCGCGCCAAGCGCGCTCGTCGAGCTGGGGCCTGAGCAGGCCGAGCCAACCAGCGACCTGCCCTCTGAGGATGGGGTCCCCGGGCTCCTGTGGCGGCTTGAGATACCGACCTCGGGCGCTCAGCCCGACCCCTTCGCCTGGCAGGTGGCGGCGGTGGACGTGACCCCGGACGGCCGACCCCGCTACGACACCTTGGCGGTGCGCGCCCGGCCCGCGGACTCGTGGACCTTCGTTGGCGAGCGGGAGTGGTTCGCCGTTTCCGGCCACGCGCGGGCCGTGGGTGAAGTGGATCAGCGCCGCTACGGGGCCTGGTGCAAGGCACTGCAGCTCGACCGCCACCGCGGCCTCCTGCGTCTCTACCGCGGGGCCGCCTACCGCCTCCAGGCCTACCCCGAGGACTTCGCCGCCCGCCTCGACGAAACGGTCGGCTTCTGGCCCGGCCCGCCCGACAATTCGATGCTCGAGGCGTGGTGGCTGGACGCCAACCAGGGCATCGACCTCGACACCTACCTGGAGCAGGTCGAGCGTCTCGACCGTTACCTCGACCGCATGGCAGCCGCGGTCGTGAAGAGCGAGAGCTTCCGCCTGCTCATGGCCTACCACCCGACCCTCGACGCCTACCTCCACGCGAGCCTCATCACCGACCCTCGCCAGTGGGCCTACAGCCCAGGCCGCGCCCTGGCTGCGCGCGAGGGCCTCAAGCGCGTGGCCCGTTCCATCGACCGCTCAGTGGGCGATCTGTGGCGCGCGCTCGACCCCAGCCGGGACGTGCTGGCAGTGGTCTCCGATCACGGTTTCGTTCCTCTCCACGACAGGGTCAACGTCAACCGGGCGTTGGCTGATGTCGGTCTGGTGGAGGTGGAGCGGGAGGGGTCGGTCGCGCGCGTCGCGGCCACCAGCCCGATGTTCGCCGTGCCTTACGGCGGCGTGGCCCACCTCTACCTCAACCTGCGCGGCCGCGAGCGCTCCGGGGTGGTCGAGCTCGACCAAGGCGCCGAGCTGCTGCGCCGCGCGGCCCGCGCCCTGGCCGATCTCGAGGTCGAGGGTCGACCAGTGGTGGAGCGCACCCTCACCCGTTTCGAGGCCCGCGCGATCGGGCTCGACCATCCCTCGAGCGGCGACCTGATCGTCTTCTTCATGCCCGGTTTCGAGGGTGGCGATGGCCTCGGCGACGAGGTCGTGGTGCCCAGTCGGTCGTACGGCCAGCACGGCTACCTGTCGCATCACGACGCCCTCTGCGGTGTCTTCTTCGCCCGGGGTGCTGCGGTCTCACGCACCCGAATCGACGAGCTCCCGGTGACCGACATCGCCCCGGCGGTGACGGGCTGGCTCGGCTTCGCTTTTCCCCAGGGGTCCGGCCGCAAGCCTAGGTGAGTCGCGCGCAGGGACCGTGCGGCTGCACCATGCAGGTGCCTGAGCTGCGCTCCACCGCTACAATTGATGATTGACTTGCGGGAGGAGGTGAGCGCGAGCTTGAAGGAGGTCGGTGGCGGGGCTGTGTTCCCGGTTGACGGGCCCGAGGCCTTTCTCAACCGTGAGCTGAGCTGGCTGGCGTTCGCCCGGCGAGTGCTCTCCATGGCCGAGGACCCGGCACTGCCGCTGCTCGAGCGGGTCAAGTTCCTGGGCATCGTCGGCATGCTCCACGACGAGTTCTTCATGAAGCGGATCGGCGGCCTCAAACGCCAGGTGCGGCGCGGTGTCGTCAAGCGTTCCCTGGACGGTCGTCAACCGTCCGAGGAGCTCGCTGCCTGCCAGGCGGAGATTCGCGCCCAGGTCGCCGAGATGGACGCGCTCCTGCAGGGCGAGATTCGTCTCGCCCTGGAAGCGGTCGGTCTCCCCATTCTCGATCACGAGCGGCTCGCCGCCAGGCAGAAGAGGCGACTCCAGACCTTCTTCACCCGCTCGGTGCTGCCCATCTTGACCCCGTTGGCGGTGGACTCCGAGCACCCCTTCCCCTTCATCTCCAACCTCGGCCTCAACCTGGCGGTGCGCATCGGCAGAGGCGGCCGGCGGCGCTTTGTCCGCCTCAAGGTGCCGGCCAACCGCGACCGCTGGGTGCCGGTCGCAGGCTCCGGCGGCGTCGTTCCTCTGGAGCAGGTCATTGCTGCCAACCTGGGCCAGCTCTTCCCGCGCGACTCGCACTTCGAAACTTACGTATTCAGCGTCACCCGCGGTGCCGAGGGGGAGAGCGAACACGAGGCCGACGAGGACGGTTTCCAGGATCCGGGCAGCATCATTCGCCAGGTCAGCAACGAGCTCAAGGCGCGGCGCTTCGCCGGCGTGGTCCGGCTGCAGGTGGAAGCGGACATGCCAGTGGCTCTCCGGCGGTGGCTGGCGCGAAGCCTGGAGATCGGCGACGACGACATCTACCCCTCGGGCATTCTCATCCGGCTGGCCGACCTGATCACGCTCCCGGGCGCTGGCCGCGAGGACCTCAAGGATCCGACCCACGTACCGGTTACCCACCCGCGCCTGGAGCGTCTCGACCGCGCGGACGCCGATGGCGTCTTCGACGTCATTCGCGCGGGTGACGTGCTGCTCCACCACCCCTATCAGAGCTTCGACACCTCGGTGCTGCGGTTTCTCGAGGTCGCGGCGAGTGATCCCCGTGTGCTGGCGATCAAGCTCACCATCTACCGCACCTCGTCGGACTCGCCGATCGTTCGCCTGCTCGCGGAGGCGGCGCGCAGCGGCAAGCAGGTGGCGGTTCTGGTCGAGATCACGGCCCGATTCGACGAGGCCCCCAACATCGCCTGGGGACGCCTGCTCGAGCGCGAGGGCGTCCACGTCGCCTACGGCGTCGAGAAGCTCAAGACCCACGTCAAGCTCGCCCTGGTGGTGCGCGAGGAGGCCGACGGCATCCGCCGCTACGTCCACTTCGGTACTGGCAACTACCACACCGGCACGGCTCGGATCTACGAGGATCTCGGCATCCTGAGCTGCAACGAGCGGCTCAGCCGCGAGGTGGCGGCGATCTTCAACGAGCTCACCGGCGCGACCACGTCCGAGGACTACCGCACCCTTCTCGTGGCGCCGCGCAACATGCGGACCCGCTTCCTCGAGCTGATCGCGCGCGAGGCAAACCACGCCGCCAAGGGTCGTCCCTGCGGCATCCGCGCCAAGATGAACCAGCTCCAAGACGCGGAGCTGATCCGCGCCCTCTACCGCGCCAGTCAAGCCGGTGTGCCGATCAGCCTCAACGTACGCGGCCTGTGTTGCTTGCGGCCCGGGGTTCCTGGCATGTCGGAGACGATTCGGGTGTTCAGCGTCATGGGACGGTTCCTCGAGCACGGTCGCATCTACCGTTTCACAAACGGCGGCTCGCCTGCCACCTACATCGGCTCCGCCGACTGGATGAAGCGCAACCTGGACGGGCGCGTGGAAACCATCGCGCCGGTGCTCGACCCGCAGCTGAAGGAGGAGGTCGACGAGATCTTGACCGTGCTCGAGAACGACAACTCCACGGCCTGGGATCTCCAGCCGGACGGGTCCTACCGGCGGCGGGCGCCGGCCACGGGCGAGCCCTGCCGTGCGGCCCAGCAGATCTTCATGGACCGGGCGCGGCAGGGATCAGCGGCGACCCCGACCTAGCCCGACCTCATCGGTCTTCCACTGCAGGCCGCGATCTGCCGCAATCTGCGGCGCTTGCTTGCACTCGCTCGTTCGACCTCGCCGACGGCGCGCAGCGAACGAACTGCGGAGTACGCCTCACTCGCTCGCGCGGCGCAAACGCGACATCTCAAGGCAGCTAGCGGCCCTCGCGACGAACACTGGTGAAGGTCGGGCTAGAGCTTCGGCCGGACCCCGAGCCTGGACCGTACCGCCGGTGCTCGCTGCGACTCCGAGGGAAGCTCCGCCGATGATCTCTGGCGGACAGTGCCCGCCCCCAACCACCCTCGAGGTGGGCAGACGAGGCAGGCAGCAGAGGCGTCGGGTCGCCGTGGATCCTGTAGGATAGGGCCCGACCGTGCGTATCATCGTCAACCCTGCGGCTGCCGGAGGACGCGTGGGCCTGGAGTGGCCGCGAGCTTCGCAGCGTCTGCGCGACCTCGGCATCAGCGCCGACGAGGTCTTCACCCAGGCTCCAGGGCACGCCACCGAGCTCGCCTTCGCGGCGGTGCGGGACGGCGTCGAGCGGGTGGCGGTGGTCGGCGGCGACGGAACGGCGTGCGAGGCGGCCGAGGGCATGTACCGCGCCGGTGGCGGCGTGCTCGGCATCCTGCCCCTGGGCACCGGCAACGACGCTGCCCGCACCCTGGGCATCCCGCACCGTCTGGAGGATGCGGCGCGCATCGCTCTCGCCGGCCATGCGCGGACGGTGGACCTGATCCGCATGGGTGACCGCCTGGTCCTCAACGCGATCGGCGTCGGCTTCACGGCTGACATCAACCGCCGTGCGGCACGACTCAAGAAGGTGCGCGGCATCGCCGCCTACCTCATCACCGCCGTCGCCTCACTGCTCTTCTATCGGGAGAGCGCGGCCCGACTGCGCTCCCCGAATGGCGGCTACGCGGGTGACATGACCATCCTCGCGGTGCACAACGGACCGACCACAGGCGGAGGTTTTCCGCTGACGCCCACGGCCGACCCCGGCGACGGCCTGCTCGATGTATGCCTAGTGCCGGGCGTGGGCCCGCTGGGGCGGGTGCAGCGGTTGGCGGCGGCGCTGCGCGGCAGGCTCGGCGCCACCCCGGGCGCCGTCGTCTTGCGGACGCCTTGGGTCGAGCTGGAGTTCGACCGCGCCCTGCCCGTCCACCTCGACGGCAACCAGAGCATGATCGAGCCGCCATTGGTGCGCTTCGAGGTGGTGCCGGCCGCCCTCAAGGTGGCGGTGGTGGCCGAGGGCTAGCGAGGCGGGGACTCCCCACGAGTCGGACTGGTGGGACGCAGCTGGGCGGTGGACGTGTCGGCGATGGCGCTTCAGGGCGCGGGTGCGGGATCATGATGTCAACCTCGGAGAGCCTTGGACGTCCCACTGATGTGTTGCGAGCCGGCCCGATGACCGAGACTCGATCCGATCCTTCACAGGACGACGACGCCCTGGTCGGGCGTTCGCAGGAGGGCGACCGCGAGGCCTTCGGCGAGCTCGTGCGGCGGCACCAGCGACGGGTGTGGCTGGTGTGCCGCCAGTACGTGGGCCGAGACGAGGCCGACGCGGCCACTCAGGACGCCTTTCTCAAGGCTTTCACCGGCCTCCATTCCTTTGACGGCCGGGCCGCCTTCACCACCTGGCTGACGCGGATCGCCATCAACACCTGCGTGGATCATCTGCGGGGGCTGCGACGGCAGGGGCGGCGGGCCGAGGAGCCCGAGGAGGAAGGGGCGGGGGTGCTGGAGCGGCTGCCGGACGAGCAGGTCAATCCCGAGGATCGGGCCCGCCTGCGGCAGACCGTGGCCAGGCTGGGCGAGTGCGAGCGACGCCTGCCCGAGCGCCAGCGCGAAATCTTCCGCCTGCGGTTCTACGCCGAGCTCGACCTGGAGGACATCGCCCGGTCCCTCGGCGTCCACGTGGGCACGGTCAAGACGCAGCTGCACCGGGCGGTGCATCGGCTGCGCCGGGAGCTGGGAGAGCAGAAGTGGTCGCGATGAGTGAGCATCTCGAGGAGCATGAGCTGACCGCTGCCGGGGCGGGCCTCGAGCTCGATGAGGCAGCCCGCGAGCATCTGCGAACGTGCGTCGCGTGCCGGCGGCAGATCGGGGCCCTGGACGAGCTGATCAAGGCCCGCCGCGCAGAGCTCCAGGACAGTGCGCCAGACTGGGAGGCGCAGCGCGAGCAGATCCTGGCCCGGCTGCCGGCAACCGGACATGTGGCGCCGCCGCACCGTCACTGGACGCGACCGCTGCTCGCCGCCGCCGCCTCGCTGGCGCTGGCATTGGGGGCGGCGGTGCTGTACCTCGAGCAGCGCGGACGGGAACCGGGGATCGGGTCGGACCGGGCCGAGGAGATCCTGACCGAGGTGGAGGCCACCCTGGACAGCGATGCGGTCGCCGGGTTCGGGGCGTTCGGCGTTGCCCTCCTCGGCAGCGACGAGAGCCAGACCGAGGACGGGCAGAGCTCGACCTGGGACGTGGCCGTTGCCGTACTCGAGGACGACGACAGCCGCTATCAGGTGCCCGGTTTGGAGGCCTTGGCGCTGCTGATTCCGTCCCTGTCCGACCTGGAGACCATGGTGACCAACGATAGCGAAGCGTCGTGAGCGGCTCTGAGTGGGAGGTGGACCGTGCGCATCGGGAGATCACTGACGGTTGGAGCTCTGCTGCTGGCTGCCAGCGGCACGGTGTGGGCGCGTGACTTCCGGCTGCCGCCGGGCAAGTGGTGGGAGAACCCCACCGTAGTGGAGCGGATCAAGCTCAGCGACGAGCAGCAGGCTGCGATCCGGGACAAGGTCTTCGACCATGCCCTGCGGATGGTCGACCTCAAGGCCCAGGTGGAGCGTCGGGAGCTCGAGCTGGCCGACCGTGTCGAGCGCTCGAGCTTCGACCCGGGGCAGGTTCGCTCCGCCTTCCAGGCGCTGCAGACGGCCCGTCAGCGGCTGGAGACCGAGCACTTCGAGCTCGTGATCGCCATTCGCCAACTGCTCAGCCCGGAGCAGTGGCAGGGGCTGCTGAACCTCCACGATGAGGTCCGTGCGCAGCGTCCGGATCGCCCGCGCGAGGACCTTCCGCCGGGCGAGGACCCCCTGGGGCCGCCCGGGATTCCGGGCGGCCACCGCCCGCAATCCGGCCCGCGAAGATAGGGTCGACCCTCGCCTGTTGCACGAGCGGCGGGTCCGACGGCCCGCCGCTCGTGGTTTGGTCACGGCTGCGACCATGTCTACGGGCAGGTTGCGGACGTTGACTTCTAAGGCCAAGTCTGCTAGAAAGATCCGGCTCTGGCGAGGAGAGGTGTGTAATGACCGATTACGCCATTGTCGAGCACGGCGGAAAACAGTACCGGGTCGGCCCCGGTGACGAGTTCTTGGTGGAGCGGACCGAGCCCGGCCTCTCCTCCGGCGACAGCTTGCTCTTCGAGCGGGTGATGCTGGTCAGCCAGGGCGAGGACGTGCGCGTCGGCCAGCCGGTCGTGGAGGGCGCCTTGGTGCGGGGCAGGGTGGTGGCGGCGGTGCGCGGCGACAAGGCGATCGTATTCAAGAAGAAAAAGCGCAAGGGCTACAAGCGCACTCAGGGGCACCGGCAGGACTACTACCGGGTCCGGGTCGAGGCGATCGAGGCCTGAGGGAGGGCACATGGCACACAAGAAGGGTCAGGGCTCCAGTCGCAACGGCCGCGACTCCAACGCCCAGCGCCTCGGCACCAAGGTCGGTGATGGTCAGCTGGTCAACGCCGGCGCCATTTTGGTGCGCCAGCGCGGTACCCGATTCAAACCCGGGGTCAACGTCATGCGGGGCCGCGACGACACCCTCTTTGCCACCTCGCCAGGCTATGTGAAGTTCCAGGACCGGGGACGTCTCGGCCGCTTCATCAGCGTTCTTGTGGCCGCGCAGTAGCCGAACCCGGCCTCAGCGTGCATGCTTATCGATTCCGCGCGGATCACCGTCCGAGCTGGCCGCGGCGGAGACGGCTGCGTTTCGTTCCGGCGGGAGAAGTACGTGCCCCGCGGAGGGCCGAACGGCGGTGACGGTGGCCATGGCGGCAGCGTCATCCTGCGCGTCGAGCCCGGGTACAACACCCTCCTGCACCTGCACCACCGGCGGATCATCCGCGCCCCCTCCGGGCGCCATGGTCAGGGCGCGAACCGGACCGGCGCCAGTGGACGGCCGGAGGTGATCTCCGTTCCGCCCGGCACGGTCGTCCGTGACGCGATCACCGGCGAGCTCCTCGGCGACCTAGTCGAGCCAGCTCAGGAGCTGATGGTCGCGCGCGGAGGCCGCGGCGGCCGTGGCAACGCCCGTTTCGCCACCGCCACCAACCAGGCGCCGCGACGGGCCGACCCGGGTGAGGAGGGCGAGCAGCGGGAGCTCGAGCTGGAGCTCAAGCTGATCGCCGACCTCGGTCTTGTGGGCCTCCCCAACGCAGGCAAGTCGACCTTTCTGGCCCGCGTGTCGGCCGCCCGGCCCAAGATCGCCGACTACCCCTTCACCACCCTGGAGCCGCATCTGGGCGTGGTCCAGGCACCCTTCGACGACCTCCGCACCATGGTCATGGCCGATCTGCCGGGGCTCATCGAGGGGGCGCACGACGGTGCCGGTCTGGGCCTCCAGTTCCTGCGCCACGTGGAGCGCTGCACAGTGCTCGCCCACCTCGTGGATTTGACCGACCCCGCGCCCCTGGCCGGGCGGGTGGAGACGATCCGGGTCGAGCTCGCCGCCCATGCCGAGCCCCTGGACCGTCGGCCGTGGCTGCTGGTCGGCAGCAAGCTCGACGCGGTTGCCGACCGCGCCGGCGCGATGGCGGAGCTGGCACGGGTCGCCGCAGCCCACGGCGTGCCGTGGAAGGCGATTTCGGCCGTGACCGGCGAGGGCGTTGTGGAGCTCCTGGGCGCGCTTTTCGCGCTCGTCGCAGAGCACGGGAGGGGCCAATGAGAGTGGCCATCTACGGGGGCAGCTTCGACCCGATCCACCTCGGGCATCTGATCCCCACGGTGTGGGCCCAGGAGACCTTTCGCTTCGACGCCGTCCACTTCGTGCCCACCGCGCGGCCTCCGCACAAGGACCAGGTGTTGACGCCGGTGACTCACCGGCTGGCCATGGTCGCCATTGCGACCCTTCCCTACGAGGGCTTCTTCGCGTCGGATGTGGAGGTCTTTGCCGGCGGGCCCACCTATACCGTGGACACGGTGCAGCGCTTTCGGGCCCTCGATCCGAGCACCACCCTTTACGTCGTGATGGGCTCGGACTCCTTCTCCCAGATCGCGACCTGGGACCGCTGGCAGGAGCTGGTCGACGCGTCCCACCTGGTCGTGCTGCACCGGGCTCACATATGGGGCGAGGAGCTGAGGGCGCGGGTCCCACGCGAGCTGCTCCCCCGCCTGCAGGTCGTGGCGCCCTTTCAATCCGTGCCCGACCCAGCCCGCCCCACCATCTACCTCCTCGACCACGAGCCCTTCCCGATCTCGGCCACCAGCATTCGCGACCGCCAGCGTGGGGGGAGGCCGATCCGCGAGCTGGTGCCCCACGAGGTGTACTCGTACATCGTCAAGTACGGGCTGTACCGTCGACCCGAAGAGGCGGAGCGCGACCATGCTGACCCCTGACCTGCTCGAGCCGTTACGCGTGACCGTGGAGGCGGCGCTGGACAGGAAGGCGTTCCAGGTGGCGGTCCTCGACGTGTCCGAGCTGACCTCGTTCACCGATGGTTTCGTGATCTGCTCGGCGGCCAACCTGCGTCAGCTGGGGGCCATCGCCGATGAGGTCGGCCGCCGCCTGCGCACAGCGGGCCGGCGCGCGCTGCACGTGGAGGGCACGCCCCACAGCGAGTGGTTGCTGCTCGACTACGGCGACTTCGTGGTCCATCTCTTCACCGAGGACAAGCGCGCCTACTATGCCCTCGACGGCCTGTGGGCCGATGCGCCGCGCCTCAGCCCGGCCGACCTCGGGGCAGACCAAGAGCCACCCGCTCGTGGCTGAGGCGGTCGAGGTTGCGCATCATCGTCGCGTGGTTCGGGAGGCCGGGGCGGAGCCCCTTCGAGGGTCAGGTAGGCGAGTACGTCAAGCGGGTCAGCCGGCGCTGGCCGGCCGAAGACCTGGCCTTGCGGCCTGCCGCCGGTGGTCGCGATCACGACCCGGGACGGGTCCTGCAGCGGGAGGCCGATGCCCTGCGGCGGGCGCGACCTGACGGCTGGCCGACGGTGGTGCTCGACGAGGCCGGTCGGGCGATGGCCAGTGTGGAGCTGGCGCGCGCCTTGGCCGAGCTCGAGGAGGCCAGTCCCGGCGGGGTGTTCTTCGCCCTCGGCAGCGACCTCGGGCTCGACCCTGCCGTTCGACGAGAGGCGACCTGGAGCCTGTCGCTGAGCCGGTTGACGCTGCCTCACCTGCTGGCGCGGCTGGTCCTTTGGGAGCAGCTTTTCCGCGCCATCGACATCCTCGGTGGTGGTGGATACCACCGACCTTGAGTACAATAGGGGGTGCTCCCCGGGCGGTGGCGACGCCTGGAGAGGCCCGAGGCGGAGGTTAACCGGGGAGCCGGCGGGATGTCTGCCTGAGGAGGGGGAGGAGGCCGATGAAAGCTCGAGAGCTGCAACGGTTCCGGGCGTTGCTCCAGGAGAAGAGGAACGACCTTCTGGCCAGGGTCCAGGCTGCCCGGAGCACCGACGTCGACGTCTCGGGAGCGGCGGCTCCGGATCTCGGAGATCGCGCCCTGAGCACGGTCACGCGCGACCTCGTGTTCCAGCTCTCGGCTGGCGAACGAGAGATCGTGCGCCGCATCGACGCCGCCCTCGAACGGGTGGAGGCGGGGACCTACGGCGAGTGCGTGCACTGCAAGAAGAAGGTCCAGGTGAAACGTCTGGAGGCGGTGCCCTGGGCGCGTCACTGCATCGAGTGTCAGGAGCTCCAGGATCGAGGCGAGATCTGACGGGGGTCCCGTGGCGCCCGGCTCGCAACCGGCGCGGCCGGCTCAGCCTGGACGACGCCGTGCGAAACGACAGCTAGGCCGGTGACGCGCATGGCCTCGAGTCTTCTCGCCCTGGTCGCTTGCAGCGACGACTACCTCCTCGAGGAGGGAATGCGGGAGGCCGTCGCGGCAGCCTGCGCGGCCCTCGAGGTGGAAGGCGCCGAGCTCCTCGGCGACGATGCCACGCCCGACCGGGTTGCCCTCGAGGTGCAGAGCCCGTCCCTGTTCAGCCCGCGGCGGGTGCTGGTCGTGGCCGACGTGAGCCCCTGGCTAAAGGCCGCCAAGCCGGCTGCCGATGGTGCCGAGGCGGAAGCGGTCGATCCGACGACCCCGCTGGTGAAGGCACTCGACAGGGAAGACCGCGAGCTCGAGGGGGTCGCCCTGATCCTCGGGGCGTGTTGCGCCGGCAAGCCAACTGGGTCGCTGGTCGAGGTGATCGAGCGCCGAGGGCGGGTGAGCTGGATCTCCCTGCCAGCGCCGCCCAAACCGTGGGAGGACGTGGACCTGTCCCGGGAGCAGCGGGAGGTCCTCACCCGGGTCCTCGAGCGGGCCGCACCCGGGGTCCGCTTCAGCCGGGACGCGGCCGATCTCCTCCTCGAGCGGCTCGGCTTCGCCCCGCGCCAGCTCGCCCAGGAGGCGACCAAGCTGGCGGTGGCGGCAGGGGACGCCCGGGAGATCGACGAGGAGTTGGTTCGCAGCCTGGTCTTTCCCCGGGAACGCTCGATAGAGGCGGCGCGCGACGCGGTGCAGCAGCGCCGCGGTGGGCCGCTCTTCGACCTGGTCGCGGCGGCTGGTCACGGGATCCCGGTGAACGGCTGGCACGGCGAGCGCCTCGACCCCGAGAAGCTGGCGTCAACCTTGGTCGGTCAGGTGGCGAGCCTGCTCCAGGAGCTGCTCTACCTGCGCTGCATCGCGCCCGACATGGCGCGGCAGATGGAGCCGGCGGCGACCTCGGCACCGCGCTGGTATCAGCGGACGTTCAAGGATGGACTGGCTCCCGAGCTGGTGCGCCGGATCGAGGACGACCCGGCGGCGCCGGTCCCACGCGGCGGCAAGGCGCGCACGCCGTGGTCCCTCAGTCATGTGTTCGCGGCAGCTGGACGCTACCGCTCCAGCGAGCTGGTCCAGGTGCTGGCCGAGGCCGCCACGGTGGAGGCCGAGACGCGGGGCGCCTTCGGCTTGGCCGCGGTCACCCGGTGGCTGACGCCGCTTCTCGGCCCTGGACGCTAGATCACCGCCGAGCCACTGCTGGAATCCAACGGACTACGGAGGCGGGGCGCTGGCGGCAGCAAGCGGGTCGGTTCTTGTCGCGGTGTACAATCCTCGTTGATTTCTCGCGGAGGCCAGTAGGTCGAACCATGGCGGACCTGAAGCAGCAGCTCGAGCAGGCCGAGCGGCGCATCCAGCGCCTGCGGGCGGTGGTCGAGGCGAGCGAGCGGGTGAGATCGACCCTCGACCCGAGAGAGCTGGCCGAGTACATCATCCAGATCGCCACCGACCTGGTGGGCGCCGAACGGGGCAGCCTGTTCCTGGTCGACCGCAGTGCCGGGACCCTCCGCTCCCTGGTCGCCCAGGGGATCGCCAAGGACCAGACCCTGAGGCTGAGGGTCGGCGAGGGCATCGTCGGCAGAGTGGCGGAGACCGGAGCCTCGGACATCCTCAACGACCCCTATGTCGACCCCCGCTTCGACTCCAGCGTGGACCGCGCAACCGGATTCACCACGCGCTCGTTGCTGACGGTCCCGGTCAAGGACCGAGAGGACGAGACCGTCGCCGTGCTCCAGCTCCTCAACCACCGCGACGACGGTTTCTCCTCTGATGACGTGTCCTTTCTCGGCGAGCTCGGGGTGACCTTCGCCATCGCCCTCAACACGGCCCGCCTGCACCGCGAAATCGTGGATCGGGA
>Ga0316620_10000034_pt1 | contig 64300 bp, 65 predicted proteins | sample OWC_Aug_M1_C1_D5_FD_207651 | JGI IMG/M metagenome (GOLD analysis project Ga0316620, IMG submission 207651) | Wetland soil microbial communities from Old Woman Creek delta, Ohio, United States - OWC_Aug_M1_C1_D5_B | ecosystem: Environmental > Terrestrial > Soil > Wetlands | place: USA: Ohio...
GAGCCGATCCACGGCTCGGCGCCGGACATTGCGGGAAAGGGTGTCGCGAATCCGCTGGCAACGATCCTGTCCGCGGCGATGATGTTGCGCTATTCGCTCGGCAACGTGGAGGCAGCCGGGAGAATCGAGCGCGCCGTCGAGCAGGCGCTTCAAGCCGGCTATCGCACCGCGGACATATACACTTCGGGTACGAGAAAGGTGGGCACGAGAGAGATGGGAGACGCAGTAGTGGCTGCGCTCGGTTAGGCCGGCGCCCACGGGGAATCGATCATGATGAAGGTCGGAATCATCGGCTGGCGCGGCATGGTGGGCTCGGTGCTCGTGCAGCGCATGCGCGAGGAGCGCGACTTCGAGCACTTCGAGCCGGTATTCTTCTCGACCTCCCAGGCCGGCGGCCCGGGGCCGGCGATCGGCCGCGACGCGCAGGTCGTGCAGGATGCGCGCGACATCGAAGCGCTGAGGGTGTTGCCGGTGCTGGTCTCGTGCCAGGGCGGCGAGTACACGAACGACGTATATCCGCGCCTGCGCAAGGCCGGATGGAAAGGCTACTGGATCGACGCAGCTAGCGCGTTGCGCATGAACGACGACGCAGTGATCGTGCTCGATCCAGTGAACTTGTCGCTGATCAAGGACGCGCTGTCACGGGGTACGAAAAACTTCATCGGCGGCAATTGCACGGTGAGCCTGATGCTGATGGGGATGGCGGGGCTGTTCGAGCACGACCTCGTCGAGTGGATGACCAGCATGACCTATCAGGCCGCCTCCGGTGCTGGAGCGGCGAACATGCGCGAGCTCGCCGAACAGATGGCGTGCATCGGCGAGAGCGCACGCAAGTTGCTGGACGATCCCGGCTCGAGTGCCCTCGACATCGACCGCCAAGTGACCGAGACGTTGCGCGGCTCCGCGATGCCGAAGAGCAATTTCGGACATCCCCTCGCCGCCAGCCTCCTGCCATGGATCGACAAGGATCTCGGCAATGGCCAGAGCCGCGAGGAGTGGAAAGGGCAGGCGGAGACGAACAAGATATTGGGCCGCAACGGGCACCAGGTACCGGTGGACGGCGTGTGCGTGCGCATAGGTGCGATGCGGTGTCATAGCCAGGCGCTGACCATCAAGCTACGCCAGGACGTGCCGCTCGACGAGATTGAAGGGATGATCGCCGAGGCGCACGACTGGGTGAAGGTCGTACCAAACCGGCGCGAGGAGAGCCTGGCGGAGCTGACGCCCGCGGCGGTGAGCGGAAAATTGTCGGTGCCGATCGGGCGGCTGCGCAAGCTGCCGATGGGTGGGGAATACCTGGCCGGATTCACGGTCGGAGACCAGCTGCTGTGGGGCGCCGCCGAGCCGCTGCGCCGGATGTTGCGCATCCTGCTTGAGGCCGGTGTCAGAGCATGACCCCCCGCTTTGTGGGGCCATCGGGGCGGTCGGGCAATGAATGGCAGCGGGCGTCCGTATGGGAACGCGAATCCACCGCTTCTTCCGGCGCGAAACCGGAAAAAGCGAGAAAATATCTCAGCTTGCAAGCCTAAGACCATGATGTTATGTTAGTTGACGGGCGAGACACGATTCAGGGTGGGAGCGTGGGTAAATCCATCGTCGGAAGGCTTCTTGCTGCGGCATTGATGTTGATGCCGCTCGTCGTCCATGCCGCCGGGCTGGGCAACCTGAAGGTCCTTTCTGCCCTTGGGCAGCCACTGAACGCCGAGATACAAGTTGTCGCTGAACAGTCGGACGAACTCGATTCGATCAGCGCACGTCTCGCGTCGCCAGAGGCGTTTGCGCGCGCGGGAATCGAATTCAACCCGGTGTTGCTCGGGATGACAGTCAACCTGGAGCGCCGCGACGGCAAACCTGTCCTTCAATTGCGCACGAAGCAGCCTGTCAACGACCCGTTCCTCGATATCCTCGTCGAACTGCAGTGGTCCAGTGGCCGGCTGGTGCGTGAGTACACTTTCCTTCTCGATCCCCCCGAATACAAAGGGCCTCAGCCGATCGCGACGACGCCGCCACCTGCGGTAGCCACCCCGATTCAGCGGCCCGCGGAGGTTCCGGCGCCGGCTGTTCCCCCCGTGCAAGAGAAGCCCATCGCGGAGACGCCCACCCCGGCTCCGACAGCGACGCCGACGCCGGCCGCGACCCCGACAGAGACGCAGGCGCCAACCCCGCCCGTCACTCCAAAAGAGCAGACCTACGCAGTCAAGCAGGGCGACACGCTGGGCGATATCGCGCGCAGCCACATGGGCAAGGGCGTGACGTACAACCAGATGTTGATCGCCCTGTTTCGCGCGAACCGCGAGGCGTTCATACGCGACAACATCAACCTTGTCCGGGCGGGGAAGGTCCTTACCGTGCCCGGGCAGGACGATGTGGCCGCAGTCGATCCGGAAGAGGCCAAGCGGCTGGTGCACGAGCACATGGCTGCATTCGCCGAATACCGGCGCAAGCTGGCGAGCGCAGCGGCCGCGTCAAAACCGGCAGGAGAGTCTGGGGCGCAACAGGCCACGACGGGCCTCATTACCGAGAAACCGGCGGAGCCCGCGCCAGAGGCGCCGCAAGATCAGCTCAAGCTCTCGAAGGCCGAGCCCGGCAAGCCCGGGTCTGCTGGCTCAGTCGCCGCCAGCGGGGACGATCGGGTTGCCCGCGAGCGGGCATTGCAGGAGGCGCAATCCCGCGTGGCGGACCTCGAGAAGAACGTCTCCGACTTGCAGAAGCTTCTCGAACTGAAGAACCAGCAGCTCGCTGAGATGGAAAAGAAGGCCGCGCCGCCGCCTGCCGCCACGCCGCAAGCACCCACCGCAGCGGCCAAACCCCCCGCGGCGCCGCAGCCGGAGCAAGCTGCGCCCACGCCCGCTACGCAACCGAGTGCGCCGCCCGCCCAGCAGGCCGCGCAACAACCTGCGCCGCAGGTATCGAAGGCGCCGGAGGCACCCAAGCCCGCCACTCAACCTGCGGCGAAGCCGAGGCCGCAGCCGAAGCCCGTCGCGCCTCCGGAACCCAGCCTGGTCGATGAGTTGCTCGAGAATCCGATGGCCCTATTCGGGATCGGCGCGATCGTGGTGCTTCTGCTGGGCTATGGGGCTTGGTCGTGGAGACGCAAGAAGTCGGGGCAAGCCCGATTCCAGGATAGCGTGGCTGGCGGTGCACTTGCGGGGGCGGCGGCGTCATCGCTGATCAATGCCCCGGAGCAACAGCCGGGCGGCATGCCATCCCAAGTCTCGGTGAGTCAGTCGAATCTGGCCGCGATGGAGGCGGACGAAGTCGACCCGATCGCGGAGGCCGACGTCTACATGGCCTATGGCCGCGACACGCAGGCCGAGGAAATCCTCAAGGAAGCGGTGCAAAAGGACCCGAATCGAGCGGCCGTGCACGCCAAGTTGCTCGAAATCTACGCCGGACGCCGAGACGGAGCGGCCTTCGAGCAGACCGCCCTCAAGCTTAAAGGCCTGACCAACGGCCTCGGACCCGAGTGGGATAAGGCGGCAGGGCTCGGCAGGTCGCTGGATCCAAATAACAGCCTTTATGGTGGCGGAGGCTCAACCGATGTTGCGCCGGCGGCAGTGACTCCTGCGCCGCCGCCACCGCCGGCCGCACCCACGCTCGACTTCGACCTGGACTCGACGCAAGGCGGTGGCAGCGCCGCGGCCGCGGATATTGATTTTGATCTCGGCTCGGGCGCGCACGAAACGCTTCCAAAGGAGCAGAGCGCGTTCTCGGCGGGCGGAACCCTCAAGATGAATATGGGGAAGGAAGAGACGACGACAGGGCTGGATTTCGACCTCGGCGGCGGACAGCCGAAGCCGTCGGGCGGCGGCCTGGATTTCGAGTTGCCGGCGACCGGAGGTCATGAGCGAGCGGGCGCGCACGCACCCGACGACACGACCGCGTCCATGAACTTCGACCTTCATCTCGATACCGAAGGATCCAAGGCGGGGTCTGAAGTCAGCAAGACTCAGCCGTCCATCGACCTGTCTTCGATCAGCCTCGATCTTGGGGGGGCGAACGACGACGCCCTGGTACCCGCGACGCAGACTGACCCCAAGTGGCAGGAAGTCGCAACCAAGCTCGATCTTGCGAAGGCCTACGAGGACATGGGTGACAAGGATGGAGCGCGCGAGCTGCTGAACGAGGTGATGAAGGAAGGGGACACTGCGCAAAAGGGTCAAGCGCAGCAGATGCTCGCCAGTCTCGGCTGACGGCGAATTCCGCAATTAGCCACGGGCCGGCCGCGACAGCGGAGGGTGCCGTGGCTAAACTTTTTCCAGCATGAGAATCGCGCTTGGGCTTGAATATGACGGCAGCCGCTTTCTGGGCTGGCAGACCCAGCCGGAGGGCGGGACCGTTCAGGATGCGCTGGAGGCTGCCCTGGCGGCCATCGACGGGGAGCCCCTGAGCGTCACCTGCGCCGGTCGCACGGACCGGGGCGTTCACGCACGGGAGCAAGTCGTTCATTTCGATACCAACGCGGTGCGGCCGCTTACTGCCTGGGTACGGGGAGTCAACGCGGTGCTGCCTGAATCAGTTGCGGTACTGTGGGCAAAGGCGGTCGAAGCGAACTTTCACGCGCGATACAGCGCGACCGCGCGCACCTATCGCTACGTCCTGCTCAACCGGCAAGTGCGGCCGGCGCTCGCGTCACGCTACGTTGGGTGGTTTCACCGCGAGTTGGACGTCGCGGCGATGCGCGAAGCCGCTTCCGGGCTTCTAGGGGAGCATGATTTCTCCGCTTTCCGATCCTCCGAGTGCCAGGCAAAAACGCCGCGGCGGAACCTGCGGCGGATCGAAATCGAGCGTCGTGGCGAGCGTATCGATTTCATCTTCACCGCGAATGCTTTCCTGCATCACATGGTGCGCAATCTGGTCGGCACGCTGGTGTATGTAGGCAAGGGCAAGCACGCGCCGCATTGGGCGAGAGAGGTGCTCGAGTCGCGTGACCGTAATCGTGCCGCCCCGACCTTCGCTGCCGAAGGCCTGTATCTGGAGGCGATCGAGTACGCCCCGGCCTGGGGCCTGGACACCGGGCAGCACGCACGGGCAACCCATCCACTTGAACGTTGAGCGATGCGCACCCGCGTGAAGATCTGCGGCATCACCCGGACGGCCGACGCGTACGCTGCCGCAGAAGCGGGCGCCGACGCGATCGGCCTGGTGTTCTACCCTCCGAGCCCGAGATTTCTGTCGCACGAGCAGGCGCGCGCGGTTCGCCGCGCTTTGCCGCCCTTCGTCAGCGCGATCGCGCTTTTCGTCAACCCGACCCGGGAGGAAGTGGAGCGGGTGCTGGAGGAGGTGCGGCCCGACGCAGTGCAATTCCACGGCGAGGAGAGCCCCGAATTCTGCGATTCGTTCGATATTCCGTACATGAAGGCTTGCCGCATGAGGGAAGGAGTCGATTTGATAAAATGCCTGCGCCCGTACAAGGCTGCGAGCGGGTGGCTTGCGGATGCCTATGTGGAAGCCTACGGTGGTACGGGAACGAGCTTCGACTGGTCCATCGTGCCGCGGCAGCGGCCGACGCCATTGGTCCTCTCAGGCGGGTTAACTATGAATAACGTTGGCGACGCGATTCGGCTCGTGCGTCCCTGGGGAGTGGACGTATCGAGCGGGGTCGAGACGGCCAAGGGCATCAAGGATGCCGCCATGATTGCAGCCTTCATCAAAGAGGTCAGAAATGCAGATGGTTGATCTACCCGACGCACGAGGACACTTCGGTCCGTACGGGGGGGTGTTCGTCGCCGAAACCCTGATACATGCACTCGACGAACTGCGCGAAGCCTACGATCGCTCGAGAACCGATCCGGAGTTCCAGGCCGAGCTGCGCTACGAGTTGAAGCATTACGTCGGTCGCCCGACCCCGGTCTATCACGCCAAGCGGTTGTCGCAGAAGTACGGTGGCGCGCAGATCTTCCTGAAGCGCGAGGACCTCAATCACACCGGTGCGCACAAGATCAACAACACGATTGGCCAGGCTCTTCTCGCCCGGCGCATGGGCAAGCCGCGAGTGATCGCGGAAACCGGAGCGGGGCAGCACGGCGTTGCCACAGCGACGGTCGCAGCACGCTACGGAATGGAATGCGTCGTATACATGGGTTCCGAGGACGTGAAGCGACAGGCTGCGAACGTCTACCGCATGAAGCTCCTCGGCGCGCGCGTGGTGCCTGTGGAATCGGGATCCAAGACGCTCAAGGATGCGCTCAACGAAGCGATGCGCGACTGGGTGACTAACGTCGAGAACACCTTCTACATCATTGGCACCGTGGCCGGCCCGCATCCCTATCCAATGATGGTGCGCGATTTCCAGTCCGTCATCGGCGAGGAATGCCTGCAGCAGGTTCCTGAGCTCGCCGGCAAGCACCCGGAGGCGGTGCTCGCTTGCGTGGGCGGCGGCTCGAATGCCATGGGAATCTTTCACGCCTACCTCGGCATGCAGGCGGTACGCCTGATCGGCGTCGAAGCGGGCGGCGAAGGACTCGCGACCGGCAAGCACGCCGCGTCGCTGGTCGCCGGGAAACCCGGCATATTGCATGGCAATCGGACCTATCTGCTGCAGGACGCCAACGGGCAGATCATTGAGACGCACTCCATCTCCGCGGGACTCGACTATCCCGGCGTCGGTCCGGAGCATGCGTGGCTGAAGGACACCGGGCGCGCGGAGTACGTGGCAATTACCGACGAAGAGGCGTTGCAGGCCTTCCACGACCTGTGCCGCTACGAGGGAATCATTCCTGCTCTCGAATCGAGCCACGCGGTTGCGTATGCGGCGAAGATCGCTCCTGGCCTGCCCAAGGACGCGATCCTGCTCGTCAACCTGTCCGGACGCGGCGACAAGGACATGCACACCGTAGCGCAACGCTCCGGCATTTCCTTCTGAATATGTCTCGTATCCACTCCCGGTTCGAGACGCTGCGCAAGGCCGGACGCAAGGCCTTGATTCCGTATATCACCGCGGGCGACCCGAACCCCTCGGTCACGGTGCCCTTGTTGCACGCGCTGGTCGAAGCGGGCGCAGACATCCTCGAGCTCGGCGTGCCGTTCTCCGATCCGATGGCCGACGGGCCCGTGATCCAGAGATCTGCGGAGCGCGCTCTGGCACACCACATCGGCCTGTCCGACGTGATCGAGATGGTGCGGGATTTCCGCAGCCGCGACTCGGAAACGCCGGTGGTGCTGATGGGCTACGCGAACCCCGTCGAAGCGATGGGGATCGACAGGTTCGTGGCGCAGGCCGTCGCGGCGGGAGTGGACGGGGTGATCGTGGTCGATTATCCGCCCGAGGAATCGGCGCAATTCGCCGACCTGGCGAAGGGAAGCGGACTGGACGCGATCTTCCTGCTCGCGCCCACGTCGACGGAGGCACGCATCAAGGAAGTGGCGCGCGTGGGCAGCGGCTATCTATATTACGTGTCCCTGAAGGGAGTTACCGGGGCGGGTCACCTGGATTTTGCGGACGTCGCGGCGCACCTGCCCGCCATCCGCGCTGCTACGGCGTTGCCGATCGGCGTCGGCTTCGGCATTCGTGATGCGGAGTCGGCGCGTCGCGTGGCCGAGATCGCGGATGCCGTTGTCATCGGCAGCCGGATCATCCAGGAGATCGAGTCTGCGGGCCCGAATGATGCGGTGTCACGGGTGAAGCAGTTGCTTCGCCCGATCCGCAGCGCACTCGACGCGCGGCCATGAGCTGGTTACAGAAGCTGCTGCCGCCCAAGATCCAGCGCAGCGTCGGCGGCGCGCGCAAGACCGTGCCGGAGGGGCTCTGGACGAAGTGCCCCGAGTGCGATGCCGTGCTCTACAGCACGGACCTCGAGAAGAACCTCAATGTCTGTCCCAAGTGCGGATTCCACCAGCGCCTGGGCGCCCGAGCGAGACTCGATGCGCTGCTCGACAGCGACGGACGGTTCGAAATCGGCGCGGAGGTGCTGCCCGTCGACACCCTGAAATTCAAGGATTCGCGGCGCTATCCCGAACGGCTCGCCGAGGCGCAGGAGCAGACCGAAGAGACCGACGCCCTGGTGACGATGCAGGGCTCGATCAAGGAGATCGGCGTAGTGTGCGCGGCCTTCGAGTTCGGGTTCATGGGTGGCTCGATGGGATCGGTGGTTGGCGAGCGCTTCGTGAGAGGCGTGCGCGTGGCAATCGAGCAGAAGCTGCCGTTCATCTGCGTTTCCGCATCGGGCGGAGCACGCATGCAGGAAGGGCTGCTTTCCCTCGTGCAAATGGCGAAGACCACCGCGGCGGTCGCCGAGCTCGCGGAGCGCAGGTTGCCGTTCATCTCGGTGCTCACCGACCCGACCATGGGGGGCGTTTCGGCGAGTTTCGCGATGATCGGCGATATCGTCATCGCCGAGCCCAAGGCGCTCATCGGTTTTGCGGGTCCGCGGGTCATCGAGCAGACGGTACGGCAGAAGCTGCCCGAGGGCTTCCAGCGCGCCGAGTTCCTGCTCGAGAAAGGGGCGATCGATTTCATCGTCGACCGGCGGCAGCTGCGCGACAAGCTCGCTTCATTGCTGTCCATGTTGAAGGACCTGCCCGCGGAGCAGGGGTCCTGACGGAAAGCGCGCGGCGCCGGACATTTCCGAATTGACCACCCTGGCCGGCTGGCTCGAGTACATCGAACGCCAGCACCCGCAGACGATAGCGCTCGGGCTCGATCGTGTCGCGCCAGTTGTACGGCGTCTCGGCGTGAAGTTCGACTGCCCGGTGATTTCGGTCACGGGCACAAACGGCAAGGGATCGGTGTGCGCAACGCTCGAATCGGTCCTGCGAGCCGCCGGATACCGCGTTGGCCACTACTCATCGCCCCACCTGCTTCGCTACAACGAGCGGGTACGGCTAGACGGTCGCGAAGCGACGGACGAGGAATTGTGCGAGGCGTTCGCGGCGGTCGAGCGGGATCGCGGCGCCACGCCGCTTACTTACTTCGAGTTCGGCACGCTCGCGGCGTGCTGGCTGTTTGCGCGGGCGAAGCTCGATGCTGTGGTGCTGGAAGTCGGGCTTGGGGGGCGCCTCGACGCGGTCAACGCATTCGACGCCGACTGCGCCGTGCTGACGAGCGTTGGCATCGATCACGTCGAATATCTGGGCCACTCGCGAGAAGACATCGGGCGGGAGAAGGCGGGTCTTTTCCGTCCCGATCGCCCAGCGGTGATCGCCGAGCCGGAGCCGCCTGCTTCCGTGCTGGATCACGCCACCGCGGTCGGCGCGATGCCGCTCCTCATCGGGCGCGATTTTGGCTATGCCCGGCAGGACGGCCAGTGGCGCTACTGGGGACCCGCAGGAGCGCGCTCGGGCCTTGCGCATCCGGCCTTGCGCGGGGCGATCCAGTTGCGCAACGCCGCGGCGGCGCTGTGCGCGCTCGACGCGTTGCGCGGCCGAATCCCGGTAACGATGCAGGACGTGCGCAATGGCCTCGCGCAGGTCTCTTTACCCGGACGCTTTCAGGTGCTGCCCGGCCGCCCGCAGGTAGTTCTCGATGTCGCGCACAATCCCGAGGCCGCGCGTACGCTCGCCGCGAATCTCGGGTCGAGCGGCTTCTCTCCGGAAACGATCGCGGTATGCGGCATGCTGCGCGACAAGGACATCGCCGGGGTGCTGCGCGAACTGATGCCACGCGTCACTCGCTGGCACTTGGCGAGCTTGCCGGGGCCGCGAGGTGCCGCGAGCGCCGAACTTTCCGCGAGCTTGCAGGCCAACGGCGTGCGCGCGCCGGTGATACAGCACGAGTCGGCCGTACAGGCGTTCGCTGCAGCGCGGGAATCGGCGCATGAGGATGATAAAATTCTGGTTTTTGGATCCTTCTTGACCGTCGGCAGTGTGATGGCGTTTCTCAAGACGGCGCGGGACGACTCAATCGGTCATGGCTGAATCCCAGGACGTCAACACGCTCAAGCGCCGTGGGCGCCGGCGTCTGGTCGGCGCGGTTGCTTTGGTGCTGCTCGCGGTGATCGTGTTGCCCATGGTGTTCGATTCCGAGCCTGGACGGCGAGTCCCGGCGGTGAGCGTTCGCATCCCGAGCGAGGACACGCCCTTTTCGCCCGCAATGCCTGCCAAGCCGCCCGTGGCAGCCGTGCCCGGGGCGAAAAAGCCGGCCGTGCCGGCGGAAAAGCAGGTGGCGAGCACCAAGGCGCCTTCGGTCGCAGCGAAACCCGAGCCGCAGGGTTCGCCGGCGCCGACCAAGCCTGCGCCGCGAGACAGCGACAACGAGCATGCGCGCGCGGAGGCCGCGCTCGCCAACGCCGAATTCGTCGTTCCGGTTGCAGCTCTTGCCAGCCAGGAGAAGGTGAAGGAGTTGACGCAGCGGCTCGAAGCCGCGAAAGTCCCTTACTACACCGAGTCGGTCGCCACCGCGAGTGGTCAGGTGACGCGCGTGCGGGCCGGACCTTTTGCGAGCCGGGAGGCGGCGGAGAAGGCTCTGCAAAAGCTGAAAGGCCTCGGCCTCAACCCCGGAAACGTCGCCACCAAGTCGGGATGACCTGGCTGGACTACGCCGTCGTCGGCGTAATGGGGGTGTCCGTGGCATGGGGCATATGGCGCGGACTGGTGCGCGAGGTGATCTCGGTGGCCGGATGGGTGCTCGCGTTCCTTGCGGCGAATCTGCTCGGCGGGCCGCTCGGAGAGGCGCTGCCGGCGTCGATCCCGTCCCCCCAGCTTCGCGTTTTGCTCGCATTCATCGGCGTCTTCGTCGTGACGCTCATGGTCACGACGCTGGCGGGACTCTTCTTGGCAAAGCTGATCAAGTCCGTCGGCCTCGAGGGACTCGACAGAGTCCTCGGTTCGCTGTTCGGCGTCGCGCGGGGCCTTCTGATCGTGTTCGTACTTGCGTTGCTTGCAGGCCTAACCGCGCTGCCGCGTCAGCCGGTGTGGCGCGAATCGGTGGCCGGCGCGCCGCTGGCCCGTACGGTGCAGGCGCTCAAGCCGTGGTTGCCCGCGTCTTTCGCGGCGCGCCTGAGATATGATTGAGAGTCTTGACGACTGGTAGGCCGCTCCTATGTGTGGGATTCTCGGAATTGTCGCGCGTACGCCGGTGAATCAGCTGCTCTACGACGGGCTGCTGCTGCTGCAGCACCGCGGCCAGGACGCGGCCGGCATCGTCACCAGCCAGCACAAGACCTTTCACATGCAGAAGGGCAGCGGCATGGTGCGCGACGTGTTCCGGACCCGCAACATGCGATCGCTGCCCGGTAACGTAGGCATTGCCCACTGCCGCTATCCCACGGCCGGGTCGGCCTTCAACCTGGCCGAGGCTCAACCCTTCTACGTCAATTCCCCCTTCGGCATCGTGCTCGGCCACAACGGGAATCTGACGAACGCCGATCAGCTCAAGGAGGAGATGTTCCGGCAGGATCTACGGCACATCAATACCAATTCCGACTCGGAAGTGCTGCTCAATGTCCTGGCGCACGAATTGGAGAGCACCTCCGTCAAGCTGCGACTCGATCCGCAGACGATCTTTACCGCGGTATCGAATGTCCACCGGCGTTGCCGCGGCGCATACGCAGTAATCGCCATGATCGCCGGCTACGGGGTCCTTGCATTCCGCGATCCTTATGGTATCCGACCGGCAGTGATCGGGTACAACGAGACCGACGCGGGGACCGAATACATGGTGGCGTCGGAATCGGTCGCGGTCGACGCGCTCGGGTTTCGCGTGCTGCGGGACGTGGCACCGGGCGAAGCGGTGCTGATCGACGAGGACGGCAACTTCTACAGCCAGCAGTGCGCGCCGAAAGTCCGACTCAGCCCCTGTATTTTCGAATACGTGTATCTTGCGCGGCCAGACTCGCTGATCGACGGCGCGTCGGTGTACGAGGCGCGCCTCAACATGGGTGAAAAGCTGGCGGACAAGATCCGCCGCCAGTACCGCCACCTCGACATCGACGTGGTGATTCCGATCCCCGACTCCAGTCGGCCTTCGGCGCTGCAACTGGCGCTGGGACTGGGGGTCCCGTATCGCGAAGGGTTCGTGAAGAACCGCTATATCGGCCGGACATTCATCATGCCGGGGCAGGCGGTGCGCCGGCGCTCGGTGCGCCAGAAGCTCAACGCCATCGGGATGGAGTTTCGCGGCAAGAATGTGCTCCTGGTCGATGACTCGATCGTGCGCGGGACGACCAGCCAGGAGATCGTACTGATGGCGCGCGAATCGGGCGCAAGGAAGGTGTTTTTCGCGTCCGCCGCACCGCCGGTCCGGTTCCCGAACGTCTATGGCATCGATATGCCGACGCGCGCCGAACTGATCGCGGCGCACCGCACGGAAGACGAGGTGGCGCGGGAGATCGGCGCCGACGCCCTGATTTACCAGGATCTGGAAGCGCTCGAGGATACCGTGCGCCGCGTGAACCCCAGACTCACCAGCTTCGAGACCTCTTGCTTCGACGGCCGATACATCACGGGTGATGTGACCAGCGATTACCTGCGCACCATCGAGTCACGCCGCGATGCGGCGCGCGATTCGGGCGACGAGACCGACGCCGCGCAGCTCGATCTGAACCTGGTGACCTCGCAATAGCGGCCGTCCAGGCCCTTTACGCCTTCGAGCGTCGCGGCTAGAATCTTCGTTGCGCCGATTTGAAACCACAGCTTGCGGGCGCATTAAAAATGCTGCTAAAGCGTGCCGCAAACCCGGTCCGCGCAGCCGGGTTTTTTTGCGCCCGCAAGCAAAGGATGTGACGTGATGGACGATACATTCGAGCTTGCTACATTGGGCGTGCGCGCCGGTCAGGCGCGCACAGGGTTCCACGAGCATTCCGAGGCGCTGTTCCTCACCTCCAGCTTCGTGTTCGACAACGCGCAGCAGGCTGCCGCGCGTTTTGCCGGCAGCGAGGAAGGGTTCGTCTACTCCCGGTTCACGAACCCGACGGTCAGCATGTTTCAGGACCGGCTCGCCGCCCTGGAAGGGGCCGAGGCCTGCGTCGCGACGTCCTCGGGAATGTCCGCGATCCTTGCATTGTCGATGGCACTGTTGAAGGCAGGCGATCACGTCGTCTGCTCGAAGGCTGTCTTCGGTGCGACGATGCAGTTGTATTCGGGGATCCTTGGACGCTTTGGAGTCGAGACGACTTATGTCTCACCGACCGACGTGGGCGATTGGGAACGCGCGGTACGGCCCGCCACCCGACTCTTCTTTCTCGAAACGCCCTCGAATCCATTGACCGAGGTGTCCGACATCGCGGCGATCGCCGCCGTCGCGCACCGCGCCGGCGCCTTGCTGGTGGTCGACAATTGCTTCTGCACGCCGGCGCTGCAGCGGCCACTGGCGCTCGGCGCGGACCTGGTGGTGCACTCGGCGACCAAGTACCTGGACGGTCAAGGGAGGGTGCTTGGCGGCGCCATCGCCGGGTCGCGCAAACTGGTGATGGACGGCATCTTCGGTTTTCTGCGTACCGCTGGGCCGTCCCTGTCGCCGTTTAACGCATGGGTGATCCTGAAAGGCTTGGAGACGCTCGAGCTGCGTATGCTGACCCAGTCTTCCCACGCACTCGAGCTCGCGCGCTGGCTGGAGGCGCAGCCCGCCGTGGCGCGGGTCCACTATCCAGGCCTGCCATCGCACCCGCAACACGCGCTCGCGCAGCGCCAGCAGAGAAGCGGTGGCGCGGTGGTGTCATTCGAGGTCAAGGGCGGCCGTGGCGCGGCATGGAAGGTCATCGATTCGACGCGCCTGATATCGATCACCGGCAACCTGGGCGATACGAAGACGACCATTACGCATCCGGCGACGACCACCCATGGGCGGCTGTCCGCCGAAGCGCGCGCGGCGGCCGGAATCACCGAAGGACTGCTCAGGGTCGCCGTCGGGCTCGAGTCCGTCAAAGACGTGCGCGCCGACCTGGCGCGGGGACTGCCTTAGGGCTCGAGGGAGACCAGGCGCCCTGCGCCTTCTTCGATGCTCAGGTAGCCGCCGCGCTGGTACCAGTCCGGAAGCACCCAGCGCTCGCATGTCCGGCCGGCGATCTCCATGACGTGGTGCGCCGGGCGGTGGGTGTGGCCGTGGATCATGCGGGTCACCGCGTGCCGCACGAAGGCTTCGCGCACCGCATCGGCATTGACGTCCATGATCTCGGCGCTCTTGGTCTTCTTGAGCGTTTCGCTCTGCTCGCGCAGCGCCTGCGCGTGTTCCCGCCGCTGCGCGAGCGGCGCGGCGAGAAATTCGCGCCGCCATGCATCCGACCTCGCCGTGGCGCGCCATGCCATGTAGGCACGATCGTCCGTGCACAGGGTGTCGCCGTGCAGCAGCAAGGAAGCACGTCCACCGATGTCGCGGACCGAGGGGTCTTTCAGCGGATACGCGCCCGTCGCTTCGAAGAACGCGGCACCGAGAAGGAAATCCCGATTACCGTGCATCACGTACACGGGGGTACCGCGGCGTGTCAAAGCTCGAAACGCCTCGGCGACCTGCGCAGCCAGCGGATCGCCATCGGCCGCGCTCAACTCGTCGTCGCCGACCCAGTGCTCGAACAGGTCGCCCAGGACGTAAAGCGAGTCCGTTTCACTAGCCTCGACCCGCATGAAGCGCAGGAACTGAGCGACGATAGCCGGACGCTCGGCCGAAAGGTGCAGGTCAGAGACGAGTAGGTTACGCGGCACGCTTCAGGCTGCGCTGCGCGCCCGGACCGGCGCGCCGGCCCCGAGCTGATCTATTTCGAGCCGACGACGGTCATCGACTCGATGACGACCGTTTCTTGCGGCACATCGCGGGGGAACGGTCCGCCGGAACCCGTGGGCATCTTCGCGATCTTCGTCACCGTGTCCATTCCGGAAACGACCTTGCCGAACACCGCATAGCCGTTCCCGTCGCTCCGAGGATCGCCCCAGTTGAGGAACGCGTTGTCGCCTACGTTGATGAAGAACTGCGCAGTTGCGGAATCGGGGTTCGAGGTGCGCGCCATGGCGATCGTGCCGACGTCGTTTTTTAGTCCCGCTTTGACTCCCGCCTGGGCCTCGTTCGCAATCGGCGCGTCGGTTGGCTTTTGGTGAAAGCCCTTGTCGAATCCGCCGCCCTGGATCATGAAGCCGTCGATCACGCGATGGAATATGGTGCCGTTGTAGTGGCCGTTACGCACGTAATGCAGAAAGTTCTCGACCGTCTTTGGCGCCTTGGCAGGATACAGCTCCAGGCGGATGGTCCCGACGTTGGTCTTGACGTCCACTTGAACGTTGGCCGCGACCGCGCCCGGCGAGGCGGCGGCGGCGGAAAGGATCACGACGGGGGTCCACAGCTTGTAGAGTCTCATCTCGGTTCTCGTTATCGGTGGCGCCGAGGCGCACGGGGAAAGTTAGGGAGGCGGCATCGTACGTATGAATGGAAAGGCGCCGCGTCTTGGCCGCCCGAAGGGCCACAGCGACCATTGTGTTATACTTTTCAAGGCCCTACGGAACAAAAAAGAATTTTAGACCAAGGCTTGGTGGTCCACAACTTCCGTGGCGCGCCCGCCCGAACCGGAACAGGGCGCTCGCCCCAGATGCTCAAGATCTACAACTCGCTCGGAAGGCAAAAACAGGACTTTGTGCCCATGCGCCCGGGCGAAGTCCGGATGTACGTCTGCGGCATGACGGTTTACGACTTCTGCCACCTCGGCCACGGTCGCGTCATGGTGGTTTTCGACATGGTGCGCAGGTGGTTGCGCGCGAGCGGATACCGCGTGACCTACGTGCGCAACATCACCGACATCGACGACAAGATCATCCGTCGCGCAGCGGAAAGCGGCGAAGAGATCGGCGAGCTGACTGCGCGCTTCATTCGATACATGGAGGAAGACGCGGCGGCGTTGGGCGTCGAGAGGCCGGATCACGAGCCGCGCGCGACCCAGTACGTTCCGCAGATGTTGGACATGATCGGCGAACTCGAGCGGCGCGGACTGGCATACGCCTCGGCCAACGGGGACGTCAACTTCGCCGTGCGAAAGTTCCCGCACTACGGGATCCTGTCCGGAAAATCGCTCGACGAGCTGCGCGCGGGCGAGCGCGTCGAGGTGGACGCATCCAAGCAGGATCCGCTGGACTTCGTGCTGTGGAAGCGGTCCAAGTCGGATGAACCCAAGTGGGACTCACCGTGGGGAGAGGGGCGTCCGGGCTGGCACATCGAGTGCTCTGCGATGAGCTGCACGTTGCTTGGCCGTCATTTCGACATTCACGGGGGTGGCCAGGACTTGCAGTTCCCGCATCACGAAAACGAGATCGCGCAGTCGGAGGGGGCAAACGCCACCAAGTTCGTCAATTACTGGATGCACAACGGCTTCGTGCGTGTCGACGAGGAGAAGATGTCGAAGTCCCTTGGCAACTTCTTTACGATCCGCGATATCCTGAAGCAGTTCGATCCGGAGGTTGTGCGGTTCTTCATTCTGCGCGCCCATTACCGAAGCCCGCTGAATTACTCGGATGCGCACCTCCAGGACGCAAAGGCCGCTCTGACCCGGCTGTACACCGCGCTCAAGAGTGTCCCGATCTCCAGGGAATTGCCGGACTGGAACGAGCCGTACGCGGCGCGATTCAAGCAGGCGATGGATGATGATTTCACCACGCCGGAGGCGCTCGCGGTGCTGTTCGATCTGGCCAACGAAATCAACCGGGGACGTACGGAACTTGCGCCGCAACTACGCACCCTGGGCGGCGTACTGGGCATTTTGCAGCGCGACGCTCAGGGATTTCTTCGCGGCGGGCCGAGCGGGGCGATGGACGATGCGGAAATCGAGCGCCGTATCGCTCACCGCGCCGCGATGAAAGCGGAGAAAGATTATGTGGCGGCCGACGCGGAGCGAAGGCTGCTGGAAGAGGCCGGCGTTGTCCTGGAGGATGGGCCCTCCGGCACGACCTGGCGGCGCAAGTGACGCTCGCCCCGCCGGCTAGTACTTGAACGTGCCGTCCTTGCCGATGATCGTGAGCTCCACGAACGAGCTTCCGTTGTGGTTCGTGGGCGAGAAGCCCACGAAGTAACCGCCGGCGTCGTAGTTCGACATCGAGTCGAGGGCCTGCATGAACGATTCCCGGGTGATCCGGGCGCCCGCGCGCCGGATGGCCTCCACGATGACTTTGGCGCCGATGTACGCCTCAAGCGAGGTGAACGAGTAGTCCTTCTTGCCGAGGAGTTTGTCCGCCGCCTCCTGGTACTCCGCCACCACCGGAACGGAATCCTTGGTGACCGGCGGCACCACCTGCGAGATCGCCACGCCGACGCCATCCTTGCCGAGTTCAGTGGCGAGCGGGCTTGCCCCCGGGAACGAATTGCTGATCATCTGCGCCGTTGACCCGGCGCGGCGCGCCGCCCTGATGAAGTCGGCGGTCGTCTTGTACAGCGTGGTGAAGATTACGACGTCGGGGTTCCCCTTCAGGACCGCGCTCACCCCGCCGGCAATGTCCGGATGCACCCGATCCTTGAACGCCGCGACGGAAACCGGCGCTAGCCCCCTTTGCTTCAGCGCGCGCACGACGACGTCGAAGTTGGCGTTGCCGATGGGGTCATCGTAGTGCACGATCGCGAAGCGCTTGATGCCGAACAGCGAATAGTGATCGACGATCTTTTCGAGCTCGTCGGCGTAGCTCGCCCGGATGTTGTAGACATACTTGTTGAACTTGCGCATCGGCGCCGCGCCCGTGAACGGTCCGATGAACGGAACCTTGAATTTCTCGACCAGGGGCAGCGCGGGGCCCGACAGCGTCGCACTCGCATAGCCGTACAGGGCGAACACCTGGAGCTCCTCGATCAGCTTCTGGGTGTTCGCTGCGGCGCGCTTCGTATCGTTGGCGTCGTCGAGCGTAGCCAGCTCGATCTTTCGCCCGAAGATGCCTCCCTGGTCATTCACCTTCTTGAAATAGGCGAGCACTCCGTCGCGGATGTCTTCTCCGAGCTCGCGGTTGCTGCCCGACAGCGGCGCCGACTGACCGATTACGATCGTCGACGCCGTGACTCCCGGTACCGACGACGCAGCGCTTGCGCACACAGCGGCCCCGAGCGCCGACAGGGCGCAGGCCCACCGCAATAGCAGCTTCTTCATCTACCCCCCTCCAACTCTGGGATGCCCGATGCAGGTTCTCCCCATGCCGGATTCTACTTACATCCGGGAGGGGGCACGCGTCACTACTTGGCGTACGAGGCTATTCGCTCGCGGCGGGCGCCGCGCAGTGCCGGACAAGCGGACAACTGTTTTCGAATCCTGCGGAAATCGTAAGTCTTCGGCCGACTGACCTAACCCTCGAAGAACTCCTTGACCTTCTCGAACCAGGACTTGGTGCGCGGATTGTGGCGTGCGGCGTCCTCCTGGCTGATCGCCTCGAATTCGTGCAGCAGATTCTTCTGGCGTTCCGTGAGGTTGACCGGGGTTTCCACCACGACATGGCAAAAGAGATCCCCTGGCGTGTGGCTGCGCACGCCCTTGATGCCCTTGCCCCGCAAGCGGAACACCTTTCCGCTCTGCGTTTCGGCCGGAACCTTGATGCGCGCCGAGTCGTCCAGCGTCGGGATCTCGATTTCGCCTCCCAGGGCGGCGGTCGTGAAGGACACCGGCATCTCGCAATGCAGGTCGTCGTGGTCGCGCTGGAACACCGGGTGCTGCTTGACGTGGCATTGAACGTACAGGTCGCCCGGCGGCCCGCCGTTGACGCCCGGTTCACCTTCCCCGGAGAGCCGCACCCGGTCGCCCTCGTCGACGCCGGCCGGGATCTTCACCGACAGCGTCTTCTGGTGCTTCACCCGACCGGCACCGCTGCAGCTGGGGCACGGGTTCGGGATGACCTTGCCGCTGCCGTGGCAGCGCGGGCAGGTTTGCGCGATCGAGAACGGCCCCTGCGAAATCCTGACCTGGCCCGCGCCATGGCATGTCGGGCAGGTTTGCGCTTGGGTCCCTTTGCGTGCACCGGATCCGCCGCAGACATCGCATTCCGCAAGCGTGGGGATCCGGATCTTGGTCTCGAAGCCGTGCGCCGCCTGCTCGAGCGTGATCTCGAGGTTGTAGCGCAGGTCCGCACCACGGTACACGGTGGAGCGGCCGCCGCGCTGACCGCCGCCGAAAATCTCGCCGAAGATGTCGCTGAAGATGTCGCCGACGCCACCGAATCCCTGCGCTCCGGCAGCACCGGCGCCCGCATGCGGGTCGACGCCCGCGTGGCCGTAGCGGTCGTACGCAGCGCGCTTTTGCGCGTCGCTCAGGACCTCGTAGGCTTCCTTCGCTTCCTTGAAATGATCCTCTGCCTTGGGATTATCCGGGTTGCGGTCCGGATGCCACTTCATGGCGAGCTTGCGGTACGCTTTCTTGATTTCATCCTCGGTCACGTCCCGATTGACCCCGAGGACCTCGTAGTAATCGCGTTTCGCCATATCCCTGTCCAAGCGCCAAGCGGGCGGCCGGCTCGCGCCGCCGCCCGCTGCGGTTTAGCCGCTGCCGGCTTTAGCCGGCCTTCTTGTCCTTGACTTCGGTGAACTCGGCGTCGACGACGTCGCTGTCGTCCTTCTTGCCGGATGCGCCGCCCGCGGCGGCCTGCTGTTCGCCGCCCTCGGCCTGCTGCTGCGCAGCCTGCGTCTCGGCGTACATCTTCTCGCCGAGCTTCTGCGCGGCCTGCGCCAGCGCCTGCGCCTTGGCCTCGATGCGCGCCTTGTCGTCCGACTTGAGGACTTCCTCGGCTTCCTTCACCGCCGCCTCGATCTTTTCCTTTTCACCCGCATCGAGCTTGTCGCCGTAGTCCTTGAGAGACTTCCTCACGGAGTGCACCAGCGCCTCGCACTGGTTGCGTGCGTTGACCAGTTCGTGCGCCTTCTTGTCCTCCTCGGCGTGCACCTCGGCATCCTTCACCATTCTCTTGATCTCGTCCTCCGTGAGACCGGAGCTCGCCTGGATCTTGATCTTTGCTTCCTTGCCGGTGGCCTTGTCCTTGGCCGAGACATGCAGGATGCCGTTGGCGTCGATGTCGAAGGTGACCTCGATCTGCGGCATGCCGCGCGGCGCCGGCGCGATGTCGGTCAGATTGAACTGGCCGAGGCTCTTGTTGCCCGAAGCCATCTCGCGCTCGCCTTGCAGGACGTGAATCGTCACCGCGGTCTGGTTGTCGTCGGCGGTCGAAAACACCTGATTCGCCTTGGTCGGCACGGTGGTGTTCTTGTTGATGAGCTTGGTCATAACGCCGCCCAGGGTTTCGATGCCGAGCGACAGCGGCGTCACGTCGAGCAGCAGCACGTCCTTGACGTCGCCCTTCAGCACGCCGGCCTGGATCGCCGCACCCACTGCAACCGCTTCGTCGGGGTTGACGTCCTTGCGCGGCTCCTTGCCGAAGAATTCACGTACCTTGTCCTGCACCTTCGGCATGCGCGTCATGCCTCCGACCAGGATCACGTCGTCGATGTCCGAAACCTTGACGCCCGCATCCTTAACCGCAATGCGGCAGGGCTCGATCGTGCGCTCCACCAGCTCGTCGACCAGCGACTCGAACTTGGCGCGCGTGATCTTCATGGTCAGGTGCTTCGGCCCCGACGCATCGGCCGTGATGTAGGGCAGGTTGAATTCGGTCTGCTGCGACGAGGAGAGCTCGATCTTCGCCTTTTCGGCGGCTTCCTTCAGCCGTTGCAGCGCGAGCACGTCCTTGGACAGGTCGACGCCCTGATCCTTCTTGAATTCGGTCACCACGTAGTCCATCAGCCGCTGATCGAAGTCCTCGCCGCCGAGGAACGTGTCGCCGTTGGTGGACAGTACCTCGAACTGCTTCTCACCTTCGACGTCGGCGATCTCGATGATCGAGATATCGAAGGTGCCGCCGCCCAGGTCGTACACGGCGATCTTGCTGTCCTTCTTGCCCTGCTTGTCGAGGCCGAAGGCAAGCGCCGCGGCCGTGGGCTCGTTGATGATCCGCTTGACGTCGAGGCCCGCGATGCGGCCCGCGTCCTTGGTCGCCTGGCGCTGCGAGTCGTTGAAGTAGGCGGGTACGGTGATCACGGCCTCGGTCACTTCCTCGCCGAGATAGTCCTCGGCGGTCTTCTTCATCTTGCGCAGGACTTCCGCCGACACCTGCTGCGACGCGATTTTCTTGCCGCGCACCTCGACCCAGGCGTCGCCGTTGTCGGCCTTGACGATCTTGAAGGGCATCAGTCCGATGTCTTTCTGCACCTCTTTCTCTTCGAAGCGCCGCCCGATGAGGCGCTTTACCGCGAACAGCGTGTTCTTCGCGTTCGTCACCGCCTGCCGCTTGGCAGGTGCGCCGACCAGGATTTCGCCGTCGTCGGTGTAGGCGACAATCGAGGGCGTGGTGCGGGCGCCTTCTGAATTTTCGATGACCTTGGGCTTGCCGCCCTCCATGATCGCGACGCACGAGTTGGTCGTGCCCAGGTCAATGCCGATGATCTTTGCCATATGTCGTTTCCCGTTCGCGTGATTGCGGTTTGTGCCTTAAGCCTGTGTCTAATATGGGGTTTACGCCCGGCCTTTCAAGCGTCGTTGGCGGGCCGCGGCTTGGCCACGGTGACCAGCGCCGGGCGGATGACCCGTTCGTGCAGGCACCAGCCCTTTTGCAGCACCGCTACGACACTGTTCGGTTCCGCGTCGGACGGCACCGCCGCCATGGCCTGGTGACGGTTCGGGTCGAAGCGGGCACCGGGCGCGGGGTCGATAGTGACGACGTTTGCCTTTTCCAGCGCCGCCCGCAGCTGCTTCACGGTGAGCTCGACACCGCTGCGCAGGTTCTCGATCGTTGCCTCGGGCGCGCCGAGCGCAGCCTCCAGGCTGTCCGCTACGGGCAGCAGTCCCTCGACAAACCGCTCGAGTGCGTATTTCTGCGCATTAGCGGTCTCGGCGAGCGCACGCTTGCGTGCATTGTCGGTATCCGCCAGCACGCGCAGCATCGCTTCGCGCTGCTCGGCGATCTTGGCATTCGCTTCCGCCAGCAGCTCCTCGAGTGATTTGCTCGTTGCCGCTCCGCCGACGTTCTCCTTCGCGGCGGTTTCGTCGACCGGCTGGATTTGTGGGGTCGGCTCTGACATTGTTTTCCGGCTCCGCTGACAATGTCCTAAAGCTGGGGATACTCGCCGTCGTTTCAAGGGGCTGCATGGTTTGCATGCCAAAATGGCGGTGCTATGCCTAGCTTTAGCGAAGCCCTTGATTTAAGGCGGGAACCCGATAGCCGGCTGGCGCTCGCTGCTGTCGCCGCTCTACGCGAGTTGCAGCCCGGCAGGACGCTGCGTTTGCTTACGCGGGACGATCCGACGCTGCTTCTGCAAAGCCTCAACCTGCAGTTTCGCGATGCGCTTGCCTGGGACGCGGGGTCCCGTGACGGGCACTGGGAAGCCTCCGTACGCCTCGCGCTGGACGAGCCGGCGCGGGACGTGCTCGATGCGTTGCGGCGCGACCATCATCGCCTCGACGAGATGCTTGCAAAGGCCCTGCGCCGCCTGAACGCCAATGACGTGGCCGGAGCCCGGCCGCTGCTCGAGTCCTTCGGCGCCGGGCTCCGTCGGCATGTGCACGCCGAGAACGTCGTTCTCGCGCCCGCGCTCGGGCCCGAACCGGCGGTCCAACCGCTCGAGCTCATGCTGCGCGAGCACGATGAGCTGCTGGAGCAGCTCGACGCCGTCGAAGGCTGCTTTGCCGAGCTGGGCGGCGCTAGCGTGCCCGAGGCCTGGGAGCTCGAGCCCTTTGTCGCGATCCTATCGGGCACGCTGGCGAAGCACGAGCACCGGGAGGAAGGCAACTTGTTTCCGCTGTGGGCTGCCCGCCTCGCCCGGCGGACGCAGGGCGAGCGCGAGGCGCTTCACGAGTCGGTGCGCGCGCTGCTCGCCGGCTAGAGCGCGGCGCCCAGGCGCGTCGCGCGAAGCTTGCGCTGCGTCAGGTCCTCCTCCGACGCGGCGCGAGTCGGCCAACCGTGCTCGGTACAGATGGTCGCCAGCGCCGTGATCCATTCGGGGGACTCGTTCAGGCAGGGAACGAGGCGGAATTCGGCTCCGCCGTTCGACAAAAATGCACCGCGCGCGCCGATGCCGATCTCCTCCAGCGTCTCCAGGCAGTCCGACACGAATCCGGGGCAGACGACGTCGACGCTTCGCACGCCCTCGCGGGCCAGCGCAACCAGCGTCGGCTCGGTGTAGGGCTGCAGCCACTCGGCGCGGCCAAAGCGCGACTGGAAGGTCACCGCATAGTGCTTTTCGTCGAGCCCCAGCGCGTCGGCCAGCAGCCGCGCCGTAGCGTGACATTCGCAGTGATATGGATCTCCCCGCTCGAGCGCGAGACGCGGCAGTCCGTGAAAGCTGATCAGCAGGCGGTCCGCACGACCGTGCCGCTCCCAGTGTTTGCGCACGCCGGACGCGAGCGCCCCTACATAGGCCGGGTGATCGTGAAAGTGCTTGACGAACCGTACTTCGGGGACGTTGCGCGCCCCGGCGAGCCACCCGCATACCGCGTCCAGGGTGCTCGCCGTCGTGCTCGCGGCGTATTGCGGGTAAAGCGGCACGACGAGGATGCGATCGCATCCGCCAGCGCGCATTCCGTCGAGTGCCGCCTCGATCGACGGCTCGCCGTAGCGCATGGCGTGGGCGACGACCGTCGAGCCGGCCGGCAAAGCGGCCGCGAGCAGGGTGGCCTGCCGAGAGGTGTGCACGGCCAAAGGCGATCCCTCGGCGGTCCATACCTCGGCGTACTTGCGCGCCGACCGCGCGGGTCGCACGAGGAGCACCACCCCGTACAGGATGGGCAGCCATAGCGCACGCGGGATCTCGACCACGCGGGGGTCCGACAGGAACTCGGCCAGGTAGCGGCGCACCGCCGGCGCCGTCGGGGCTGAGGGGGTGCCCAGATTCACCAGCAGGATGCCGTCCCGCGCCTTGCCGGCGTGGTCGAACGCCGGCTCTGGGCGAAACCGATCCGCCACCTCGTCTAGCCCTGCGAAAGCGCGCTGGAAAGAAGCTTCGCGGTAACGTCCACGATCGGCACCACGCGGTCGTAGGCCATGCGGGTCGGACCGATGACGCCGACCGTGCCGACCACCTCGCCGTCGACCCGGTAAGGCGCCGTGACGACGCTGACGTCGTCCGGCGTGGTGACGCCCGATTCGCCGCCGATGAAGATCTGGACGCCCTCGCCGCGCAGCGAAACGTCGAGGATGCGAAGCAGGGAGGTCTTGCGCTCGAACAGCTCGAACAGCTGGCGCAGGCGCCGCATGTCCTGCGACAGCTCGCTCACATCGAGCAGGTTGCGCTCGCCGGAGATCACGTACTGCTCGTTTTCCTCGCTCAGGGCCTTGTCGCCGGCTTCCAGCGCGGCGGTCATGAGCTGGATCATGTCCTGCCGGAGTTCGCGCAGGTCCTCGCGCAGACGCTGCCGCACGTCTTCGATGCTCTGGCCCGCGTAGTTCTGCGTGATGTAATTGCCCGCCTCGACCAGCTCCGACTGCGAATAGTCGCGATCGGTGAGCAGGATCCGGTTCTGCACCATCCCCTCCGGGGTCACCACGATCAGCAGGACACGCTTCTCCGACAGGCGCAGGAATTCGATGTGGCGGAATGCCACGGCCCGCCTGCGCGGCGTCATGACCACCCCGGCGAAGTGCGTGAGCTGCGACAACAACACCGAGGCCGCCTGGATCACGCGTTGGGGGTTGTCCGGCTGAAGCTGATCCTCGAGACGGTGCATCTCCCCCGACTGCAGCGGCTTGATCACGAGGAGGGTGTCGACGAAGAAACGATAGCCGAGCGGGGTCGGAATGCGGCCTGCGGAGGTGTGCGGACTGGTGATGTACCCCAGGTCCTCCAGATCGGACATGACGTTGCGGATCGTGGCGGGCGAGAGGTCGAGACCCGAATACTTCGACAGGGTGCGCGAGCCGATCGGCTGGCCTTCGGCAACATAGCGCTCGACCAGTGTCTTCAGCAGGATCTGGGCGCGTTTGTCGAGCATAGGCTGATTCTACACAAGCGGATCATTCCCGCATTGGACTGCGACGGCGGTCGCGGGTTGCATCCGCCCTTCGCCGGGACCCCGGGCTGTGGTTTAATCGCCGCCATCATGCCTCCTGCATTCCGCCGCGTCGCCCTGATCGGCAAGCTGCGCAGCCCGGAGAGTGCGGCGTCGTTGCGGGAGCTGCGCTCGTTGCTCCAGGAACGTGGCTGCGAGGTGCTGGTAGAGCGCGAGACCGCGGGCAACCTCGGCCGCGGCGAGCCGGGCGCGGACTACGACGCGATCGGTCACGGCGTCGATCTGGCCGTCGTGGTCGGCGGCGACGGCACCATGCTTTCGGCCGCGCGCAACCTGGTGCGCCACGGCGTGCCGCTCACCGGGATCAATCTCGGCCGCGTCGGTTTCATGACCGACATCCCGCTGAACGAGATGCGCGAGTCGATCGACGCCATCCTGGCCGGTCGCTACACCCTGGAGGAGAGGGCGCTGCTGGGCGCCGAGATCCGGCGTGATGGGCGGACGATTCTGCATACCCTGGCCCTGAACGAGGCCGTCGTGGGCAAGGGCTCTCAAGGCAGGCTGATCGAGTTCGAACTCTACGTCGACGGGGAGTACGTTTACACGCTTCGGGCGGACGGGGTGATCGTTGCCACGGCGACCGGCTCGACGGCTTATGCGCTTTCGGCCCAGGGGCCGATCCTGCATCCGGCCGTGCCGGCCTTTGCGCTCGTGCCGCTCAATCCGCATACCCTTTCGGCGCGGCCGGTCAGCGTGATGGACCGCAGCGTGATCGAGATCGTGCTCGTGCGTGCGCTGGACGCCCGCGCGCACTTCGACGGCTACGCGCTCGCCGACATGGCGCAGGGAGACCGGCTGGTGCTGCGCAGGGCCCCCGACGTGGTGCGCTTCGTGCACCCCCCCGGATACAGCTACTTCGTCATGCTGCGCGAGAAGTTGCGCTGGAGCGAGGCGGTCGGCAAGGGCCGCGAACGCGACTCCCGCGATCCCGAATCCGACTGAGAGGCGGCATGCTGCGCGCCCTGACCGTCCGTGATTTCGTGATCGTCGAGCGTGCCGATCTCGAACTCGGGGCGGGCTTCTGCGTCCTGAGCGGAGAGACCGGAGCGGGCAAGTCGATCATGGTGGACGCGATCGAGCTGCTGGTCGGCGGCCGCGCAGACCCGGTGATGGTGCGCGAGGGCGCGGAGCGAGCCGACCTTTCGGCAGAGTTCGACATCCAACCGCGTGGGCCGCTCGCCGGCTGGCTGGACGAGCGCGACCTTGCGGGCGATTCGGGCACGGTGCTGCTGCGACGCGTGCTCGAGCGCGGCGGGCGTTCGCGATGCTTCATCAACGGCCATGCTGCCACGCTTGCGCAACTGGCGGAGGCCGGAGACTTCCTGGTCGACATCCACGGCCAGCATACGCACCAATCGCTGCTGCGCGCCTCCGCACAGCGCGATTTGCTCGACGCGCACGCCGGCGCGCAGGACCTCGCGCAGCAGACGCAGGAGGCGTTTAGAGCCTGGAAGCGGCTCGAGACGCTCGCGGCGCAGGCCGAGGAACAGTTTGCGCAGCGCGAAGTCGAGCGCATCGACCTGGAGGGCAAGGTCGCCGAACTGAAGAAGCTGGCGTTGCGTCCGGGCGAATGGGATTCGCTTGCCGCAGAGCACTCGCGCCTCGCGCACGGCTCGAGCCTGCTGGCAGGTGCCCAGTCCTCGCTCGAAGCCCTGTCCGAGTCGGAGACGGCAAGCCTGCCGCAGCTCGGCGCGGTGGTCGGCCGCCTGCGCGCGCTGTCGGCCCACGATGCGCAGCTCGCACCGATCGTCGACCTGCTGGAATCGGCAGAGGCGCAGGCGGGCGAAGCCGTGCGCGAGCTGCGTCACTATGCTTCGCGCGTCGATCTCGACCCGGATGCGTTGCGCGAGATCGAGGCGCGGATCGAAGCGCTGCACGCGGCGGCGCGCAAGTATCGCGTGCGCCCGGCGGAGCTCGCTCGGCTCGCCGACGGCCTCGTGGCACGGCTTGCGGAGCTGCAGCTCACGAATGATCCGGAAGCACTTCGGGGCGAAGTGGCGGCGGCACGGGAGCGCTATGCAGCGGCGGCGAAGAAACTCTCGGCGCGCCGCAGCGCCGCGGCCCGGGAACTCTCGGGCCTCGTCACGGAGCGTATGCAACAGCTGGCCATGGGCGGCGGACAATTCGCGGTCGTGCTCAGCGCTCTCGGGGCGCCGTCGGCCGCCGGCGCGGAGGAGGTGGGCTTCGAGGTCGCCGCGCACCCGAGCCTGCCGCTGCGCCCGCTCGCCAAGGTTGCCTCCGGCGGAGAGTTGTCGCGCATCAGCCTTGCGATCCAGCTGGTGGCGAGTAAGGCATCGCCGGTCGGCACCCTGGTTTTCGACGAGGTCGACTCCGGCATCGGCGGCGCGGTGGCCGAAACCGTGGGACGCTCGCTCAAGCAGCTGGGCCGGGACCGACAGGTGCTGTGCGTCACCCACCTGCCGCAGGTCGCTGCGCAGGGCGACGAGCAGTGGTCGGTGACCAAGCAAGCCGCGCGCGGCAAATTGTCCGTCAGAGTAGTGCGGCTGGATCGGTCGGCGCGCATCGAGGAACTGGCCCGCATGCTGGGCGGCACCCAGGTGACCGCTACCACGCGCAGGCACGCCGCCGAGCTGCTCGGCGGCTAACTCAGCCGGTATTGTCGGTCGGCGCGCGATCCAGATCGCGCGCGGCAGCGCGGTATTCGCAATCCGGCTTGGTGCAATCGGCGTACAGCGCCAGCGAGTGGCCGCGAAGCTGGAAGCCGCGGCGCCGGGCGATCTCCGTCTGCCGTTTCTCGATTTCCGGGTCGAAGAACTCCTCCACGCGGCCACATTGCAGGCATACCAGATGGTCGTGATGGCCGCCCTGGTTGAGCTCGAAGACCGCCTTGCCGGTCTCGAAATGCTGGCGCGACAGCAATCCCGCCTGCTCGAACTGCGTCAGCACCCGGTAGACGGTGGCGAGCCCGACGTCGATCCCTTCGGCGATGAGCTTGCGATATACGTCCTCCGCCGACAGATGGCGCGCGTCCTTGCTCGTCTCGAACAGCTCGAGAATCTTGCGCCTCGGCAGGGTTGCCTTGAGGCCGATGTCCTTGAGGCTTTGCGCAGTGGTCATCGAACGCGGCGGTGGGCCCAAAGTCAATCGTTTATGATATAGCCTTTCCCGTTCCTTGAGAATCGCGTTTCCGTGTCGTCCTCATTTCGCGCGCTGCTTGGCGTGGCGCTGCTCGCGCTCTCGGGCTGCGGCAGCATCTACCACGCGATCGGCACCTACCGCATCGACATCCAGCAGGGCAATAACGTGTCGAACGAGATGGTCCGCCAGCTCAAGCTCGGCATGTCCAAGGAGCAGGTGCGGTTCGTTCTGGGGACGCCGCTGGTGACCGACATCTTTCATTCGGACCGCTGGGACTACGTCTACTACCACAAGCCGCAGAACAGCAATCAGGTGGAGAAGCGCAAGCTCGCCGTGTTTTTCAAGGACGGCAAGCTGGTGCAAATCGAGCGGGACGCGGTTGCCCTGGCCGAAGACGCGAAAGCCCCGGCGGAAGACAAGAAATGAGGGTCGCGATCGCCGGTAGCGCGGGACGCATGGGACGCGCGCTGATGGAGGCCGTGCTGCGCGACCCGCAGCTCGAGCTGACGGCGGCGCTGGAGCAGGCCGGCAATGCCGCGCTCGGCCGAGAAGCAGGAGAGCTGGCCGGGCTGCCGTGCCCGCTGAAAATCAGCGCAGACGTCGCCCAGGCCCTCGGGCGCGCGGACGTCCTCATCGATTTCACGCGGCCCGAAGGCACGCTGACCAACCTCGAGGCCTGCGTGCGGCTCGCAAAGGCCATGGTCATCGGCACCACAGGCTTCACCGATGCGCAAAAGGCGCGCATCGCCGAGGCCGCGCGCCGAATCGCCCTGGTGATGGCGCCGAACATGGCGGTGGGCGTCAACGTGGCGTTCAAACTCGCCGAAACCGCGGCGAAGATCCTCGGCGATGGCTACGACGTGGAGATCATCGAGGCCCACCACCGGCACAAGGTGGATGCCCCTTCCGGGACGGCGCTCAAGCTCGGCGAAGTGGTGGCGCGCGCGCTCGGGCGCGATCTCGCCGCCTGCGCGGTCCACGGCCGGCACGGGGACACCGGCGAGCGCGACCCGAAGGCGATCGGGTTCCACGCGGTCCGCGGCGGCGACATCGTCGGCGAGCACACGGTGATGTTCGCGGGGGCCGGCGAGCGCGTGGAAGTGACGGTACGGTCGTCGAGCCGTATGACCTACGCGCTCGGTGCGCTGCGAGCGGCCAAGTTCGTTCACGCCAGAGGGCCCGGGCTGTACGACATGTTCGACGTGCTGGGACTGAAATAAGGCACGTTGCCGGGCGTTGCCCGGAGCCGGTATAATTCGTTGCTCAACCGAGCGGGAGGGGCGCCAGCCTCTTCCGCTTTTTCGCATCTACCCCTGGAGTTTGTGTCTTGCCAGCGCTCGAACCCGCCATCCTCGTCCTCGCCGACGGGACGGTGTTTCGGGGCCGTTCCGTTGGCGCGCGCGGGCTCGCTTCCGGTGAGGTGGTGTTCAACACCGCGATCACGGGCTATCAGGAAATCCTGACCGATCCCTCGTACTGTCGCCAGATCGTGACGTTGACGTACCCGCACATCGGCAATACGGGGACCAATCCCGAGGACGACGAATCGGCGAAGGTCTATGCCTCCGGCCTGGTGGTGCGCGACCTGCCTGCGATGCCTTCCAGCTGGCGCTCCACCGTCAGCCTCCCGGACTACCTGAGGGCGAAGGGCGTCGTTGCCATCGCCGACATCGATACGCGCCGACTGACCCGCATTGTTCGGGAGAAAGGCGCGCAGAACGGCTGCCTGATGGCGGGGGAGGTCGATGTCGACAAGGCCCTCGCCGCGGCGCGCGCGTTCCCCGGACTCGCGGGCATGGACCTGGCCAAAGACGTCACGACCAGCGAGGCCTACGAATGGCGCGAAGGCGCCTGGGCGCTGGGCGCGGGATTCAGGACCCCCGCCGAAGCGCGTTTCCACGTGGTGGCGTACGACTACGGGGTCAAGCGCAACATCCTGCGCCTGCTGGTCGAGCGCGGCGCACGCGTCACCGTGTTGCCGGCGAAGGCGAGCGCTGCGGAGGCGCTGGCGCTTAAGCCCGACGGGATATTCCTGTCGAACGGCCCAGGGGATCCCGAGCCCTGCGACTACGCGATCCGCTCGATCCGGGAGCTATTGGACAGGAAGAACCTGCCGGTATTCGGGATCTGCCTCGGCCACCAGCTCATGGGGCTCGCCGCCGGGGCCCGCACGCTGAAGATGAAGTTCGGCCACCACGGCGCCAATCATCCGGTGAAGGACCTCGATACGGGCCAAGTGGTGATCACCAGCCAGAACCACGGCTTCGCGGTCGATCCCGCGACGCTGCCGCCGAACCTGCGAGCCACCCATGTCTCGCTGTTCGACGGCTCTCTGCAGGGTCTCGCCTATACCGACCGGCCGGCGTTCTGCTTCCAGGGCCATCCCGAGGCGAGTCCCGGGCCGCACGATATTTCCTACCTGTTCGATCGCTTCGCTGCGCTCATGAACGATGCCAAGAAGAACTGACATCCGCAGCGTGCTGATCATCGGCGCGGGACCGATCGTTATCGGCCAGGCGTGCGAGTTCGACTATTCGGGCGCCCAGGCGTGCAAGGCGCTGCGCGACGAAGGCTACCGGGTGGTGCTGGTGAACTCCAATCCCGCGACCATCATGACCGATCCGGGGATGGCAGACGCCACTTACATCGAGCCGATCACCTGGCAAATGGTCGCCCGCATCATCGAAAAGGAGCGCCCCGACGCATTGTTGCCCACCATGGGCGGCCAAACCGCGCTCAACTGCGCTCTCGACCTGGCGCGCGAAGGAGTGCTGGAAAAATTCGGCGTCGAGCTGATCGGAGCCTCCCGCGAGGCGATCGACAAGGCCGAGGACCGGGAAAAATTCAAGCGCGCGATGCAGCGCATCGGCCTTGCGTGCCCGCGCTCGTCCCTGGCGCATTCCATGGAAGAGGCGCTGCAGGTGCAGGCCGGAATCGGATTCCCGGTGGTCGTGCGGCCTTCCTTCACGCTCGGCGGTTCGGGCGGCGGCATCGCCTACAACGGCGAGGAGTTCGTCACCATCTGCGAACGGGGGCTGGAGGCGTCTCCGACCCGCGAGCTGCTGATCGAGGAATCGGTGATCGGCTGGAAAGAATTCGAGATGGAGGTGGTGCGGGACCGGAAGGACAACTGCATCATCGTCTGCTCGATCGAGAATCTGGACCCGATGGGGGTCCATACCGGTGACTCGATCACCGTGGCACCAGCGCAGACGCTCACGGACAAGGAATATCAGCTGATGCGCGACGCCTCGATCGCGGTGCTGCGCGAGATCGGCGTCGACACGGGCGGGTCGAACGTGCAGTTCGCCGTCAACCCGGCCGATGGTCGCATCCTGGTGATCGAGATGAATCCGCGCGTCTCGCGCTCCTCGGCGCTCGCTTCCAAGGCGACGGGATTCCCGATCGCCAAGGTGGCGGCCAAGCTCGCCGTCGGCTACACGCTGGACGAGCTGAGGAACGAGATCACGGGGGGCGCGACACCGGTTTCCTTCGAGCCGACCATCGACTACGTCGTCACCAAGGTGCCGCGCTTCGCCTTCGAGAAGTTTCCGCAGGCCAACGACCGCCTGACGACGCAGATGAAGTCGGTGGGCGAGGTAATGGCGATCGGCCGCACTTTCCAGGAATCTTTCCAGAAGGCGTTGCGCGGCCTCGAAGTCGGCGTCGACGGCCTCAACCAGAAGACGCGGGACCGGGAAGTGCTCGAACGGGAGCTCGGCGAGCCAGGCCCGGAGCGCATCTGGTACGTCGGCGACGCGTTCGAGAACGGCCTCACGCTGGACGAGGTGCACCGCCTGACGCACATCGATCCCTGGTTTCTGGCGCAGATCAAGGAGATCGTCGATCTCGAAATGGAGCTCGACGACCGCAAGCTGGAGGACATCGACGCCGAAACGATGCGGCTGCTCAAGCGCAAGGGTTTTTCCGACCGCCGGCTTGCCTACCTGTTCAACACCGGGGAGAAGAAGGTGCGTGCGAGGCGCCACCGCCTCGGCATCCGGCCAGTCTACAAGCGCGTGGATACCTGCGCCGCGGAGTTCGCGACCACGACGGCCTACATGTACTCCACCTACGAGGAGGAGTGCGAGGCTGCGCCCAGCACGCGGAGAAAGATCATGGTGCTGGGTGGCGGGCCGAACCGCATCGGCCAGGGCATCGAGTTCGACTATTGCTGCGTGCACGCGGCGCTGGCGCTGCGCGAGGATGGATTCGAGACCATCATGGTCAATTGCAACCCGGAGACCGTCTCGACCGACTACGACACTTCCGATCGCCTGTACTTCGAGCCACTTACGCTCGAGGACGTGCTCGAGATCGTCGATAAGGAGAAGCCCTTCGGCGTGATCGTCCAGTACGGCGGGCAGACTCCGCTCAAGCTTGCGCGCGACCTGGACGCCGCCGGAGTCCCGATCATCGGCACCAGCGCCGACTCGATCGACGAGGCGGAGGACCGGGAGCGGTTCCAGAAGCTGCTCGAGCGGCTCAAGCTACGCCAGCCGCCCAACCGCACGGCGCGCTCGGCCGCGCAGGCCGTCAAGCTGGCCGACGAAATCGGCTACCCGGTGGTCGTGCGGCCGAGCTACGTGCTCGGCGGCCGGGCCATGGAGATCGTGCACCAGCGCGCCGATCTCGAGCGATACATGGAGAAGGCGGTGCGCGTATCGAACGACTCGCCCGTACTGATCGACCGCTATCTTTCGGACGCGATCGAGGTCGACGTCGATTGCGTGGCCGACGGCAAAGACGTCTTCGTCGGAGGCGTGATGGAGCACGTCGAGGAGGCCGGCGTACACTCGGGTGACTCGGCGTGCTGCCTGCCGCCGCATTCGCTGTCGAGCGAGCTGGAAGCGGAGCTGCGCCGGCAGACGGAGCTGCTGGCGCGGGCGCTCAATGTGGTCGGTCTGATGAACGTGCAGTACGCGATCCAGCGCGATACCGTGTACGTGCTCGAGGTCAATCCGCGCGCCTCGCGCACCGTGCCTTACGTGTCCAAGGCGACCGGCTTGCCGCTCGCCAAGATCGCCGCGCGCTGCATGGCCGGTACCTCGCTCGCCGCGCAGGGCGTGTCGGGATACGTGACGCCGCCTTATTACTCGGTCAAGGAAGCGGTATTCCCGTTCGCCAAGTTTCCCGGCGTAGACACCATCCTCGGCCCCGAGATGAAATCGACCGGAGAGGTGATGGGCGTCGGGCAAAGCTTCGGCGAGGCGTTCGTCAAGTCGCAGCTCGCCGCCGGAGTGAAGCTGCCGAAGGGCGGGCGCGCGTTCATCAGCGTGCGCGACGGCGACAAGGCGGCCGCGGTGCTGGTCGCGCGCGATCTGGTGCAGCTCGGGTTCTCCATCCTCGCCACGCGCGGCACGGCGAGCGCGATCGCCGAACACGGGATACCCGTGACTCCAGTCAACAAGGTCGCCGAAGGTCGCCCTCACATCGTCGACATGATCAAGAACGGCGAGGTGAGCTTCATCGTCAACACGGTGGAGGCGACCAGGACCGCGATCTCGGATTCGCGCTCGATTCGCACCACCGCGTTGGCGCGGCGCGTCACCTACTACACTACGATTGCCGGCGCCAAGGCTGCGTGCGCCGGGATGAAGCATCTGGCGCAGCTCGAGCCCTACCGCCTGCAGGATCTACATGCGAAACTGCGTCCGGTGGAGGCGGTTGCGACGTAGCATTAGGCGGACATGGCAAAGACACCGATTACCCTGCGCGGCGCCGAACTGTTGCGCACCGAACTGCAGCGGCTGAAGACCGTCGATCGTCCGAACGTCATCACCGCGATCGCGGAGGCGCGCTCGCATGGGGACCTGTCGGAAAACGCCGAGTACGACGCGGCGCGCGAGCGCCAGAGCTTCATCGAGGGGCGCATCTCCGAGGTCGAGGCCAAGCTCGCCAATGCGCAGATCATCGACCCCAAGCTGGTCGATGCCGACGGGCGCTGCGTGTTCGGCGCCACCGTCGACCTCAAGGAACAAGCGGGCGAAGCCGTGACCTACCAGATCGTCGGGGAAGACGAGGCCGACATCAAGGAGGGCCGTGTCTCGATCAGCTCGCCGATCGCGCGCGCCCTGATCGGGAAGTACGCCGGGGATTCGGTCGACGTGCAGACTCCGGGCGGCGTGAAACATTACGAGATTCTCGACGTTCGCTATCTCTAGCTTCGGGCGCGGAGGCTTCCTCGGGCGGCTTCTCGCGAAACAGCACCAGGATCTTGCCGATGTGCTGCACCGGCTCGGCGCCGGTGGCGGCGCATATCTGCGCCATGGCCGCCTCGCGCTCTTCGCGAACCAGTCCTGCGGCGCGCAACTTGATCAGCTCATGGGAAGCGAGCGCCCGGTCGATTTCGGCGAGGAGCTGCGGCGTCACGCCGTTGCCGCCGATCTGGATCAGCGGTTGCAGCCCGTGGGCGAGCGCCTTCAGTTGCTTGCGCGCGGCCGCTGACATCGTGCTCATGCGACGAGTCTAGGGGATGGCACGCAGCAAATCCAGCAAGCAGTGGCTCGAGCGCCACGTGCGCGACCGCTATGTGAAGCAGGCGCGCGAGCAAGGCTACCGTTCGCGGGCGGCGTTCAAGCTGCTGGAGATCGACGCGCGCGAGCACCTGCTGCGTCCGGGCGCGAGGGTGCTCGATCTGGGAGCCGCACCGGGAGGTTGGGCGCAGGTCGCAGTGTCGAAAATCGGCGCTGCCGGCAGAGTGGTCGCCATTGACCTTCTGGAAGTCGCCCCCATTTCAGGAGTAATCGTACTGCGCGGCGACGTTCGGCACGTGCAGGTCCGGGAGGCGCTGCGCGAGGCGCTGGGCGGTGCGGCGGACCTGGTTCTTTCGGACCTGTCGCCGAATCTGTCCGGGATCGCGAGCGTCGACCAGGCGCGCGCGGCCGAGCTGGTGGGCGTGGCGTTGCAAGTGTCGCTCGAGCTCCTGAAACCAAGCGGCGCGTTGCTGGTCAAGGTATTTCAGGGGGAGGCTTTTCAGGGCATCGTGGCCGACCTTAAACGGGCGTTTCAAGCGGTCTCGGTGCGCAAGCCCGGCGCATCGCGCGGCGAGTCGCGGGAGACCTATTTGTTGGCGCGCGGGCCGAAGCCGCGCTAGGCGGAGCAAACGCCCCTTTTTGCTGTGCAAAATCGGGGCTAGAATCACACCCTAGGCTGCGCGAGGCGCGCGAAGGAGCAAGTCCTTGAACAATATGCTTAAAAACCTCGTCATCTGGCTCGTCATCGGGCTGGTGCTGATGACGGTGTTCAACCAGTTCAGCACCCGCCAGACGGCGCAACAGCCGATGGAATATTCGCAGTTCCTGGACGAGGTCAAGACCGGGCACATCGCCAAGGTCACCATCGAGGGGCGGCAGCTGAAGGCAACCACCACTGAGGGCAAGCGCGTCGTGAGCTACTCGCCCGGTGACATCTGGCTCGTCTCCGACCTTCTCAAGTACGGGGTCAAGATCGAGGCCAAGCCCGAGGAGGAGCCATCGCTCCTCATGAACATATTCGTGTCGTGGTTCCCGATGCTGCTGCTGATCGGCGTATGGATATTTTTCATGCGCCAGATGCAGGGCGGGGGGCGCGGCGGCGCGTTCTCGTTCGGCAAGTCGCGCGCGCGCATGATGGACGAATCGACCAACACCGTCACGTTCGCGGACGTCGCCGGTTGCGAGGAAGCCAAGGAGGACGTGGCCGAGCTGGTGGACTTCCTGCGCGACCCGTCTAAATTCCAGAAGCTCGGCGGGCGCATCCCGCGAGGCGTACTGATGGTCGGGTCGCCCGGAACCGGCAAGACGCTGCTCGCGCGCGCTATCGCGGGCGAGGCCAAGGTGCCGTTCTTCTCCATTTCCGGCTCGGACTTCGTGGAGATGTTCGTCGGCGTAGGCGCCGCGCGCGTGCGCGACATGTTCGAGCAGGCGAAAAAGCATGCACCGTGCATCGTGTTCATCGACGAGATCGACGCCGTGGGACGTCAGCGCGGGGCCGGCCTCGGCGGGGGCAATGACGAGCGCGAGCAGACGCTCAACCAGCTGCTGGTGGAGATGGACGGTTTCGAGGCCACGATGGGCGTCATCGTCATCGCGGCCACCAACCGGCCCGACGTGCTCGATCCGGCGCTGCTCAGGCCCGGCCGTTTCGACCGGCAGGTGGTCGTGCCTCTGCCCGACATCCGCGGGCGGGAGGAGATCCTCAAGGTCCACATGCGCAAGGTGCCTCTTGCGCCGGACGTCAAGGCCGACATCATCGCGCGCGGCACGCCGGGCTTTTCCGGGGCGGACCTCGCCAACCTGGTGAACGAGGCTGCTCTGTTCGCGGCGCGCAAGAGCAAGCGCCTGGTCGACATGGAAGACTTCGAGCGCGCCAAGGACAAGATCATCATGGGGGCGGAGCGACGCTCGATGGTGATGCCAGAGGAAGAGCGCCGCAACACCGCATATCATGAGTCCGGTCACGCGGTGGTGGCCAAGCTCCTGCCCAAGACCGACCCGGTGCACAAGGTGACGATCATCCCGCGAGGACGCGCGCTCGGTGTGACGATGCAGTTGCCGGAGCAGGATCGATACAGCCAGGACCGCGAACGCCTTTACAACATGATCTGCGTGCTGTTCGGCGGCCGAATCGCCGAGGAGCTCTTCATGAGCCAGATGACCACCGGCGCAGCGAACGATTTCGAGCGCGCAACGGAGCTCGCGCGGCGCATGGTCACGCAGTGGGGCATGTCCGACGAGCTGGGCACGATGGTGTACGGTGAGAACGAGGGCGAGATCTTCCTCGGACGCTCGATCACCACGCACAAGAACGTCTCCGAAGCGACCATGCAGAAGGTGGACTCCGAAATCCGCCGCATCATCGACACTCAGTACCAGCTGGCGCGCAAGCTGCTCGAGGAAAACCGCGACAAGGTCGAGGTGATGGCCAAGGCGCTGCTCGAGTGGGAAACCCTCGACGCGGACCAGCTGAACGACATCATGGCCGGCAAGCCTCCGCGTCCGCCGAAGGTCACGCCGACGCAGGGCCCGTCGTCCAGCGCCAGCAGCGAGGGCGGCGCGCAGGGTGCCGCTGCGCCAGCTCCCAGCGCCTGATCGGCCCAGATGCTGCGTTGCGGCAGGTACACGCTGCCGCTTGATCGGCCGTTGCTCATGGGGGTGGTGAACGTCACCCCCGACTCCTTCTCCGACGGCGGAAGGTTTCTCGATCGCGCACAGGCGCTCGCCCACGCGCGCCGGCTGATCGCCGAAGGCGCCGACCTGCTCGACATCGGAGGCGAGTCCTCCCGCCCCGGAGCGCAGCCGGTCTCCGAGGACGAGGAGCTCCAGCGCGTCATGTCGCTGCTCGAGGCTCTCGCCGATGCGCCCGTGCCGATATCGGTCGATACACGCCGGCCGCGCGTGATGAGGGAGGCGTTGGCCCGAGGGGCGTCGATGATCAACGACATCGAGGCGCTGTCGGCGCCCGGGGCGCTGGAGGCGGTGGCCTCAAGCGGCTGCGCCGTTTGCCTGATGCACAAGCAGGGTGACCCGGCGAGCATGCAGCTCGCCCCGCGCTACGCAGACGTGGTTCCTGAGGTCAGGGACTACCTCGCGGCGCGGATCGCGTCGGCGCGCGCCGCGGGAATCTCACGGGAACGCATCGTCGCCGACCCCGGTTTCGGCTTCGGCAAGACGCCGGCGCACAATCTTGCATTGCTCAAGCGGCTGCCGGAGCTCGCGCAGCTCGGCGTGCCCTTGCTCGCCGGCTGGTCGCGGAAATCGTCGCTCGGGGCGATCACCGGGCGCGCGGTCGAGGAGCGTCTCGCCGCCAGCCTGGCGGCCGCTTTGCTCGCTTTGCTCGGCGGAGCGAGAATACTGCGGGTGCACGACATCAAGGAGACGCGCGACGTGGTTCTGGTCTGGGAGGCATGGCGCAAGGCATGAGCCGCAACTACTTCGGCACCGACGGGGTGCGCGGCACCGTCGGCAGCCTGCCGATGACCGCCGATTTCGTCCTGCGTCTCGGTTACGCGGCCGGTCGCGTGCTGGCCGCGCGGGATGTCGTGGCGCAGGGCGAGCGCCCGACGGTACTCATCGGCAAGGACACGCGCATCTCGGGCTACATGCTCGAAGCAGCGCTCGAAGCAGGCTTCTCGGCGGCGGGCGTGGACGTGCTGCTGTGCGGGCCGTTGCCGACGCCGGGCGTTGCGTACCTGACGCGCGCGCTGCGACTCACCGCAGGCGTCGTCATCAGCGCTTCGCACAATCCGTATCCGGACAACGGAATCAAGTTCTTCTCGGGCGACGGGTTCAAGCTGCCCGACGCGGTCGAGGCCCGGATCGAGCAGGCTCTCGAAGCGCCGATGGGGTGCAACGAGGCAGCCAAGCTTGGCCGTGCGCGGCGCGTGGACGATGCGGCGGGGCGCTATATCGAGTTCTGCAAGTCGACGTTTCCGAACGAGCTCGACCTCAAGGGACTGAAGCTGGTCGTCGATTGCGCCCACGGCGCGGCCTACGACGTTGCGCCGCACGTCTTCCACGAGCTCGGTGCGGAGGTGATTCGCGTAGGCGCGGAGCCCGACGGCTTCAACATCAACGAAGGCTGCGGCGCGACCGCGCCGCAGCATCTCGGGGCCGAGGTCAAGCGCCGTGGCGCGGACCTCGGCATCGCGCTCGATGGCGATGCCGACCGGGTCCTGATTGCGGATCGTGCGGGGGTCCTGTACGACGGCGACCAGCTGCTCTACGCCATCGTGCGGCATCGTTCGAGGAAGGAGCGCGTGGCGGGCGTCGGCGGCACCTTGATGACGAACCTCGCGCTCGAGCAGGCGCTCGGTCGGCTCGGGATCCCATTCGCGCGCGCCAAGGTCGGCGACCGCTATGTGCTCGAGCTGCTGCGCGAGCGCGGGTGGCTTTATGGCGGAGAGAATTCGGGCCACATCATCTGCCTCGACCGGCACACGACCGGAGACGGCATCGTCTCGGCACTGCAGGTCCTCGCCGCGATGCGCAGCGAGGAGCGCTCGCTCGCCGAGCTGACGGCCGAACTGGTGATGTATCCGCAGGTGCTGGTGAACGTGGCGGTCCCCAGCGGCTTCGATTGGCGCCTGCACGACGGGATCGCTAAGGCGCTGGCGCAGGGCGAGCGCCTGCTGGACGGACGAGGGCGCGTGCTTTTGCGGCCATCCGGCACCGAGCCGGTGCTGCGCGTCATGGTGGAGGGTGAGCCGCGCGCAACGATCGAGTCGACCGCCCAGTCGATCGCAGAGGCGGTTCGCCGTTCTGTAACATCGGCGTAACACACGCCGACTAGACTTCGCTTCGCAGAACTTTCAACGCGAAGGAGTCTAGGATGTTCTTCAAGCAGATCAAGAAGTTATCCGTGGCGGCGGCAGCCGTCGCGTCGCTCGCGATCGCCGGAACCGCGGCGGCGGCGGATATTACGGGTGCGGGCGCGACCTTTCCCTATCCGATCTATGCCAAATGGGCCGACGCCTACAAGAAGGCGACTGGTATCGGCTTGAACTACCAGTCGATCGGCTCGGGCGGCGGCATCAAGCAGATCGGCGCCAAGACGGTCGACTTCGGCGCTTCCGACATGCCCCTCAAACCCGAGGTGCTGGAGAAGGACGGCCTGATGCAGTTTCCGACCGTGATCGGCGGGGCGATCCCGGCGGTCAACCTGAAGGGCATCAAGCCGGGCGAGCTCAAGCTCTCCGGCGAGCTGCTCGGCGACATCTATCTCGGAAAGATCAAGAAGTGGAATGATCCGGCGATCGCCGCGCTCAACCCGGGAGTGAAGCTGCCCGCCGAAGCGATCTCGGTGGTGCATCGCTCGGACGGTTCGGGAACGACCTTCATCTGGTCCAACTACCTCTCCAAGGTGAGCCCGGAGTGGAAAGAGAAAGTGGGTGAGGGCACCTCGGTCAACTGGCCGACCGGCGTGGGCGGCAAGGGCAACGAGGGCGTGGCGTCCTACGTGCAGCGCATCAACGGCTCGATCGGTTACGTCGAGTATGCGTACGTGCTGCAGAACAAGATGACCTATGCGCTGGTGAAGAACCGCGACGGCAACTTCATTGCACCGAGCGCCAAGGCGTTCATGGCTGCGGCGGCGGGCGCCGACTGGAGCGCGGCACCGGGGATGTACCTGATCCTCACCGATGCGCCCGGCGCGAATGCCTGGCCGATCGCCGGTGCGACGTTCATCCTGATGCACAAGGCGCAGGAGAAGCCGGAGCGGGCTGCCGAGGTCCTCAAGTTCTTCAAGTGGGCCTACGCCAACGGCGACCAGATGGCCGAAAGCCTCGACTACGTGCCGATGCCGGATTCGGTCGTGTCGCTGATCGAAACCTCCTGGAAACAGATCAAGAGCACGTCCGGCAGCCCGGTCTACTGACCGGTTCGCAGCCTGCCTCGGCGGGCAAGGGGAAAGGGGCGGTCCGGTGCCGCCCCTTTTCATTGATGCGGCGGGTTTCAACTAGAATGCGCAGGACACTTCGATGAGCGCCGTCCCCGTGTCCGTACACGGCGTCGATAACCAGATCAACAACGCCGTCACCGAAAACGGCTCCCTTCCGCCGCGGATCCGGTCTTCGGCGTGGATGGACGCCGCTTTCGAATGGCTGACCAGGGGCTTTGCGATCCTGGTGTTCAGCATCCTGGCCGCAATCCTGGTCTCGCTCGTGCTGGGCAGCATGCTCACGCTCGAGAAATACGGGCTCAGCTTCATCTGGCGCAAGGACTGGGACCCGGTGCGCGAGCAGTTCGGCGCACTGGTTCCGATCTACGGGACCGTGGTCACATCGCTGATCGCCATGGCGATCGGTATACCGGTGAGCTTCGGTATTGCGCTCTTTCTCACCGAGCTGTCGCCGGGATGGCTGAAGCGCCCGCTGGGAATCGCGATCGAGCTGCTGGCGGCGATCCCGTCGATCATTTACGGCATGTGGGGCCTGTTCGTACTCTCGCCGCTGGTCCAGTCCGATCTGCAGCCGTTCCTGATCGACCTTTTCGGCAATGTCCCCCTTCTGGGGAAGCTGTTCGAGGGACCGCCGCTCGGCATCGGGATGATGACCGCGGGCCTCATCCTGTCGATCATGGTCATTCCGTTCATCACGGCGGTGATGCGCGACGTGTTCGAGCTGGTGCCGCCGATGGTGAAGGAATCGGCCTACGGACTGGGGGCGACGACCTGGGAGGTCGTGTTCCGCGTGGTGTTGCCCTACACCAAGGTGGGCGTGGTCGGAGGCATCATGCTGGGCCTGGGGCGGGCGCTGGGAGAGACCATGGCGGTGACGTTCGTGATCGGCAACGCACACGAGCTGTCGGCCTCGCTCATGGCCCCTGGGAACAGTATCGCCTCCGCGCTCGCCAACGAGTTCACGGAGGCGGTAGGCGACGTCTACCTCTCGGCGCTGTTCGAGCTCGGGCTGATCCTGTTCGTCATCACCACCATCGTGCTCGCGCTGTCCAAGCTGATGCTGCTGCGTCTGGCGCGCCAGGAAGGCGCGCGCACCTGAGGTCCAGATGAGCGAGATCAACGCTTCCAATCCCGTGTATCGCCGGCGCAAGCTCAAGAATCGCGTCATGCTCTCCGTGTCGGTGGTCGCGCTTGCGTTCGGGTTGTTCTGGCTCGCGTGGATCCTCGCCACGCTCCTGTACCAGGGCGGGACCGCGCTCCTGCGGGCGACGCTCTACTACCAGATGACGCCTCCGCCGGGTGCCGATGGCGGCCTGGCGAACGCCATCGCCGGCAGCCTGCTGATGGTTGCGGTCGGCACCCTGCTCGGCACGCCGGTCGGCGTGCTGGCCGGCACCTACCTGGCGGAATACGGCCGGCGCGGCTGGCTTGCTTCGGCGACGCGCTTCCTAAACGACGTGCTGCTCTCGGCGCCGTCGATCGTGATCGGCCTGTTCGTGTATTCGGTCTATGTCGCGCGCGTGAAGCACTTCTCCGGCTGGGCGGGGAGCATTGCCCTCGGTTTGCTGGTGATCCCGGTGGTGGTGCGGACGACCGACGACATGCTCAAGCTGGTTCCGAGCAGCCTGCGCGAGGCGGCGGCGGCGCTCGGCTGCCCGACGTGGAAGATGATCATGCAGGTGACCTACCGGGCCGCGCGCACGGGGATCCTGACCGGCATCCTGCTCGCGGTGGCGCGGATCAGCGGCGAGACCGCGCCGCTGCTATTCACTTCTCTCAACAACCAGTTCTGGTCGCTCAACATGAACGCCCCGGTATCGAACCTGCCGGTGGTGATCTTCCAGTTCGCCATGAGTCCGTACCAGGACTGGCAGCGGCTTGCCTGGGGCGGTGCGACGCTGATCACGCTCGCGGTGCTGCTGCTCAACGTCATCGCGCGCGTAATGTTCAAGAAGACTCACTAGGAAAAGATTGCCCATGGAAGCCACCGACACCGCAACGCGACAGACTCCGCGACCCGAGGTCACGCAGCGCGCCGAGCTGGCCATCGAGCACAGAGTGAAGCTGCAGGTGCGCAATCTCGATTTCTTCTACGGCAACTATCACGCGCTGAAGTCCATCACCATGGACATTCCCGAGCGCCGCGTGACGGCGTTCATCGGGCCTTCCGGCTGCGGCAAGTCCACGCTGCTGCGCGTGTTCAACCGCATGTACTCGCTCTACCCGGAGCAGCGGGCCCAGGGCGAAGTGATCATGGACGGCGAGAACCTGCTCACCACGAAGCGCGACGTGTCGCTGATCCGGGCCAAGATCGGCATGGTGTTCCAGAAGCCGACGCCGTTCCCGATGTCGATATACGACAACATCGCGTTCGGCGTGCGCCTGTTCGAGCGGCTCAACAAGCGCGACATGGACGAGCGCGTGGAGTGGGCGCTGCGCAAGGCAGCGCTCTGGGAGGAGGTGAAGGACATCCTGCCGCAGAGCGGCCATAGCCTGTCGGGCGGCCAGCAGCAGCGCCTGTGCATCGCGCGCGGCATCGCAGTGAAGCCGCAGATCCTGCTGCTCGACGAGCCCACCTCGGCGCTCGACCCGATCTCCACGGCAAAGATCGAGGAGCTGGTCGACGAGCTGAAGCGCGAGTTCACCATCGTCATCGTCACCCACAACATGCAGCAGGCGGCGCGCGTCTCGGATTTCACCGCCTACATGTACCTCGGCGAGCTGATCGAGTTCGACGTCACCGACACGATCTTCATCAAGCCGAAGATGAAGCAGACCGAGGACTACATCACCGGCCGATTCGGCTAGTTCAGGCGGCCCGCGCGCGCAGGCGGTCGACGTCGGGAATGCTGATGTCGCGGCCCTCGACCCCGATCAGGCCGGCGGCGGAGAGCTCGTGCAGGATGCGCGAGAAGTGCTCCTGGGTGAGATTCAGGTGCGAGGCAATGATGCCTTTGGCCGCTGGCAGCGTCACGGCTGCACCGTCCAGCGAGCGCGATTGGGCGTTGGTCAGCAGATAGCCGATCACGCGCTCGGTGCCCGAGCGCAGGCTTACGCTTTCCAGGTCGCTGATGAAATGGTCGAGGCGCCGGCTCAGGTTGGTGATGATGCGCCGCGCGAAGCCGACGTGATGCTCGAGCTCGGCGAGCACCTTCGCCTTGGGAATGTGCACCAGCTTGCTCTCCACCAACGCCTCGGCGGTCACGCGGTGCGGCTCGTCGAGGAAGAGGAACGGTTCGCCCAGGCTCTGGCCGGGGCCGAGCAGCTCGACCACCTTCTCCGCGCCGTTGGAGGAATGCAGCGACAGTTTCACCTGTCCGTAGACCACGACGTGAATGCCGGTGCACGGTTCGCCGCGCCGGAATATCGAACTGCCGCGTGGCGCTTCGAACTGCACCGCGCCGTTGGCGAGCCGCGCGAGCTCGTCGCGATCCAGTCCCGCGAACAACGGGACCTTGGCGAGAAACTGCTCGATCGCGATACACGGTCTGGAAGCCATCGGAATCACCTGATCCTTGTCATTGCGCCGCAACAATGATGACTGGATGAGAGCGCCCCTTCATGATGTAGATCAAATCCGCGCGGCCTGCGCATCGAAGCTCGCTTGTGGCGTGCGCGAAACATCCGCGAGCGCGGCCCTGCGATATCTGGGCTCGCTTGACGCAGATCAAAGCGTCAGGTAATACGGGCACTTACATTGCACTGGCAAGCTCCTGTCGAGGGTGAAGACGAATTGACAGGGGCGACAGTAGCGGGGGGCAGTTTGAAAAATAACACTGCGCATCGCGCAACAGCCGGGCCCGAGGGCCGGACCGCCCATCGTTTCGCATCGCAACAAGCTCCGGCCGGGATCTCCGGCCTTCACATTCCACTCGATCCAATTGGCGTACGCGAATCGCGCGCGCCGCGGATCGCAATTTACCTTGCGACTTTTCTCGATTGGGGATCGCCATGCAACTGAAAAACGTGCTTCTTGCCGGAATCGTAATGTCGTGCCTGCTCGGGGCGACGGCAGCGCGGGCGTTCGACGAAGACGCCGCCAGGTCGCTCATGAAGAAGAGCAACTGCTTCAAGTGCCATGCCATCGACAAGAAGAAGGACGCGCCTTCGTACCAGGAGATCGCGAAGAAGCACAAAGGCAAGGCCGACGCCGAGAAAGAGCTCTATACGCACCTGACGACGCATCCGAAGGTCAAAGTCGAGGGCAAGGAAGAGGAACACACCTCGCTGAAGACCAAGGACGACGCCGAGATCAAGAACGTCATCCAGTTCATCCTGGCACAGTAATTCGAGCGGGGAGGGGCCCGTGGTCATAAGAAAAATATGGGAAGCGATTCGGGGCGACAGCAAGTCGCCCGGAAGGGTCGCGCTGCGCGTCGCGATTGCAGGCCTGGTGGCCTTCGTCGGCATCACCATCGTCGCGATCGGCGGAGCCACGGGGCTTGCCTGGACCAGTACGCTCAGCTTCTGCACCTCGTGCCACGAGATGCGCGACAACGTCTACGCCGAGTACAAAGACACGATCCACGACAAGAATCGCACCGGCGTGCAGGTGACCTGCTCCGATTGCCACGTGCCGCATTCACCGGGCCCGCTGATCGTGCGCAAGATGGAAGCGACCTTCGAGATCTGGGGAAAGCTCACCGGCGTCATCGACACCAAGGAGAAGTTCCGCGCCCATCGCGCCGAGCTCGCCCATAAGGTCTGGACACGCATGCTGGAGACCAACTCGCTCGAGTGCCGCAACTGCCACAAGCCCGAGCAGATGGACCCGGAAAAGCAGACGGACAAGGCGAAGGCCGAGCACGCCAAGGCCGAGAGAGAGGGCATGACCTGCATCGAGTGCCACTACGCCATTGCGCATGACGAGCCCAAGGGTCCCGGCCCGCAGGAACTGAAGAAGCAGTTGGGAATCGGCAAGCTGTCCTGGATCGTGAAGTGACGCCTAACGGATAAAGAGTTGAACGGGGAGATCGATCGATGAAACCGCCGAGAGTGATGATCATCAGTGCATTGCAGGGCATGGCCCTGGCGCTCGGGCTCGCCGTCGCGCTTCCGGCGCTGGCGCAATCGTCCGACAAGCCGGAGCACAAGGACCTGGTGCTCACGGGCGACGCGAAGTGCACGCGCTGCCACGACGAGACCGACGACTACCCGGTGCTGTCCATCGCCAAGACGGAGCACGGCGTGCGGGCCGACGCACGGACTCCCACGTGCACCAGCTGCCACGGCGAGAGCCAGGCCCACCTCGACAACCCCGGCGGCAAGGCCGAGCGGCCGCTCCCCGACCGTGTGTTCGGCAAGAAGTCCCCGACTCCGGTGGAGGTGCGGAACGAGGCGTGCCTGACTTGCCACGAGAAGGACGCAAACCGCTACCACTGGATGGGAAGCGTCCACCAAACGCGCGACGTGGCCTGCACTTCTTGCCACCGGATCCACACCGGTCACGATGCGGTGCGCGACAAGGTCACCCAGCCGGAAGTGTGCTTCACCTGCCACAAGGAGCAGCGTGCGCAGATCGATCGGCCGTCGCACCACCCGATTCCCGAAGGGAAGATGAGCTGCTCCGATTGCCACAACCCTCACGGCTCGATCGGTCCGAAACTGATGAAGCGCGATAGCGTGAACGACGTCTGCTACACCTGCCATATGGAGAAGCGCGGTCCGTTCGTGCACACGCACGAGCCGGTGAGCGAAGACTGCACGCTGTGCCACAACCCGCATGGCACCACGACGGAGAACATGCTGAAGATGCGGCCGCCGTTCCTGTGCCACCAGTGCCATACGCCGCATGGCCCGCAGATTCCGCAGCTGCTCGGCCAGACGCTAACGCCGCCTAACGCCACACTGGCCGGAAAGAACGCATTCAATTACACGATGGCACGCGGTTGCCTGAATTGCCACACACAGGTCCACGGCAGCAACAACCCGACCGTGACCAACCCAACTCCGCAATTCAACCTGCGCTGAGACCGGGAGACTCGCCATGACCACCTACAACAAATCCACCGTCCTGGGCCGTGGGGCCGTCGTCTTGGCCGCGCTGGCGATTGTCGGCGCGGCATACGCTGACGACGAAGACATTGCCAAGCTGACCAAGCCGGAGAGCGCAATCGCAGTCGGCGCCGCGGCCGTAAGCGGCGACCCCAAGGAGCGGGCGATCTGGGGTCAGTACAACGGCATGCGGGAGCAGGACGGCTATTTTCTGCTCGATCTCGACTTCATCAAGCGCGATGCCGCGACCGGTAAGTGGACCAACATCATGGGCCGGAACCTCGGCCTTGATACCCGCGAGCTTGGCTTCGCCACCGGGACGCAGGGCGACTGGAAGGTCGGCCTCGATTACAGCGAGCTCGTGCATCGGGAGATCCGTACCATCAATACCGGCATGGCCTATGCCGGAAGCACCACGCCGCAGGTCGTGCGCCTGGCGGCCCCCGGAACCGGCTCAGAGCTGAACAACGAGATGAAGCGCCAGAAAATCGGGGTCGACCTCGACAAGTGGATCAATCCAGCCCTGCAAGTTCAGTTCAACTTCAAGAACGAGGACAAGGACGGATCGCGCATGTGGGGGCGGGGCTACGACTGTGCGAGCTACGTCTGTACTCAGGGTACGCAGACGCTGACGAACCAGCGCTGGGCGGTCCTGATGTTGCCGGAGCCGGTGAACTCCAATACCAAGCAAATCGAAGCCAAGCTGAACTACCTCGGGAAACAGCTCGCGCTGACGGGCGGTTACTACGGATCGTTCTTCACCAATTCCAATGGCACTCTGACGCCGACCGTTCCCAACGTGCTCAATAGCCCGCTGGGACTGCCAGCAACCCTAAGTCCCGCGGCCGCCGGCGGCATGAGCCTGCAAAACGTGTTGCAGACGCCGATGGCGCTGCCCCCCGACAACCAGGCGCATCAAATCTACCTGACCGGTAACTATGCGTTTACTCCGACCACCCGCTCGAATTTCAAGCTGGCCTACACGCATGCGACGCAGAACGAGGATTTCGGCGGCGCGGGCCTTTCGGGTGCGCCGGCCGGGGTGTCGAACCTCGGCGGTAAGGTCGATACCACGCTTGCGCAGTTCGGCGTTACCGCGAGTCCGATGCCGAGGCTTTCACTGCTCGGCAACGTGCGCTGGGAGGACCGGAGAGACAAGACGCCGATCGAGGTTTACAACATCGAGAACACGGCGACTTGGACCAACAGCCACGACTCGCGCACGAAGCTCAACGCGAAGATGGAAGCAAGCTACCTGCTGCAGGGCAATACGCGGGCAACGCTGGGCATTGACTACGACTCGATCGATCGGGAATTGCCCTCCGCGACGACCGTCGACATCGCGGGTCTGTCCGGATTGCGCGAGAAGGAAACCGAATGGGGTTATCGTGCAGAACTGCGGCGCAGCGTTTCCGAGACCGTGACGGGAGCAATCAGCTACGGTCAAAGCAGGCGGGAAGGGTCCGACTGGTACAACCTGTGCACCAGCGCGGCCTGCACGGCGCAGGGTTTGGTCTACGGCAATCTCTATCCTGACGCCCAGATCTGGCAACGCACAGCGATCTTCCCGTATATGTTCGCCGATCGCACGCGCCAGAAAGTAAAGGCGACTGCGGAATGGGCGGCGACCGAGCGGCTTGGCGTGCAGTTCATCGTCGAGAACTCGTCGGACCACTACGGCAGCCCGACCACGAAGGGCCTGCGCGACGGTCGCATGCTCCTCTACAGCGTTGATGCGAGCTACGCCTTGTCGGATGCGTGGAAGCTGACCGCTTACGCGTCGCGCGGCGACCAGGTGATGCGTGTCGATCACTCCACCGGCTACATGGAGGACCTGAGCGACGTCAACGACGCCATCGGCATCGGCCTGGTCGGCAAGCCTTCCGGCCGCTACGAGTTCGGCGGCAACCTCTCGTATATCAACGACAAGAATTCCTACGGCACCATGGCGGATTTCGCCGCAACTGCCGCCAACCAGGCGCAAGTGGCGGCCTTCGACCTGCCGAGCGTCGTCTATCGCGAAACCAGGCTGAACCTCTACGGCAAGTACGCTCTGGACAAGCATTCCGACATCCGGCTGGATTTCGTATATGCCGACTACTACTTCAGCGAGTGGGCCTGGGGCGCGTCCGGCGTGCCGTTCACCTACCAGGACAACACGACGGTCGGAATCGACCCGAAACAGCATGTGGCCTATATCGGCGCGCGCTACATCTACAGGATGCAGTGACGTTCGCTGATACGTTGGCCGGGCGAGTGCAGTCGGACTGAACTCCTCCCTGCTGTTGGGTTGGGGCCGGAATTGGCGGCCCCGTTTTTTTGTGCCGCCTCGCCTGGGGTATGCTTCGCCCTTTTGCCCTCCGGCGTTCCTCACCCATGATGCTCGAAGCCCGCGATCTCGCCTGCGAGCGCGGCGACCTGCGCCTCTTTTCGGGCCTCGAGTTCGCACTCGGGGAGGGGGAGCTCTTGCTGGTGCGGGGGCCGAACGGCAGCGGCAAGACGAGCCTGCTGCGGCTGGTCGCCGGGTTGTCGCGGCCCGTGGCGGGCGTGATCCGCTGGGGCGGCGAGGACATCCGCGAGCTCGGCGAGGAGTACGTGCGCGAGCTGTTGTTCATCGGGCACTCCAACGCGGTCAAGGAGGAATTCAGCGCTGACGAGAATCTTGCGGTGGCGCTCGAGCTGGCGGGCCGCCGGTCGTCGGCTTCGCAGCGCGCCGACGCGCTCGAGCGTATCGGCCTCGCGGCGCGCGCACGGCTTCCGGCGCGCTACCTCTCCCAGGGGCAGAAGCGCCGCGTGGCGCTGGCGCGGCTGTGCCTCGCCGCAGACGTGCCGCTGTGGATTCTCGACGAGCCCTTCGCGGCGCTCGATGCGCGCGCGCTGGAAACGGTGGTCGGACTGGTCGACGGCCACCTCGCGCGCGGCGGGGCGGCGATCCTGACGACGCACCAGGAGGTGACGATCGCCGCCCGCAGCCGGTTTGCGATCGCGCTCGGGAGTTGAACCCAGGCGTGCTCGGCGGACTCCAAACGATCGTCGCCCGCGACCTGCGCCTGTCGATGCGCCGGCGCGGAGACGTGCTCAACTACCTCGTGTTCTTCGTCATCGTGGTGACGCTGTTTCCGCTCGGCGTCGGAGCCGAGCCGAACCTGCTGCGCGCGATGGCGCCGGGAATCCTGTGGGTGGCGGCCTTGCTCGCGGCGATGCTGTCGCTGCAGAGGATGTTCGCGTCAGATTATGCCGATGGCACGCTGGAGCAAATGCTGATATCCGCACATCCGCTGGGGGTAATCGTGGTCGGCAAGACGATCGCGCACTGGATCATGTCAGGCCTGCCGCTCACGCTGCTCGCTCCGGTGCTCGGAGTTCAGTTTGATCTGCCTCAAGCGGCGCTCGCCACCCTGGTTTTATCCTTGGCACTCGGAACGCCGGTGCTCAGCCTGATCGGCGGCGTCGGCGCCGCGCTCACGCTGGGCGTTCGCGGGGGCGGCGTGCTGCTGGCCTTGCTGGTGCTGCCACTCTACATTCCGGTGCTGATTTTCGGCGCCGGCGGGGTTGCCGAAGCGACAGGCGGCATGAGCGCCGCACCGCATCTTTCGCTGCTGGGGGCGCTCCTTGCAATATCATGCGCGGTGGCTCCCTGGGCCACCTGTGCGGCCCTGCGGGTTGCTTACGACTGAAGGCGGACGGAAGGAAACGTTGACGATCGACAGCTACAGGCTCGAAGGCGAACAAGGGGTGCGCGGCTGGCTGCTGCTGCGCTTCGCCGCGCCGCAGGCCTTCTATCCGATCGCAGGCCGGATGATTCCCTGGTTCGGCACGCTCGCGGCAGTGCTCGCCATCGCCGGGCTCTACATCAGCTTCTTCGTCGCGCCGACCGATGCCCAGCAGGGGGAGGCGTACCGCATCATCTTCATCCACGTCGCGGCGGCATGGATGTCGATGTTCCTGTACGTGGTCATGGCCTGCTGGGCGGCGCTCGGTCTCGTGCTGAACACGCGACTCTCGGGGATGATGGCCTCGGCGATCGCGCCGACCGGCGCGATGTTCACCTTCGTTGCGCTGTGGACCGGGGCGTTGTGGGGCAAGCCCACCTGGGGCACCTGGTGGGTGTGGGACGCGCGCCTCACGTCCGAGCTGATCCTGCTGTTCCTGTATTTCGGCTTCATCGCGCTCACCAACGCGATCGAGGACCCGCGGCGCGCCGACCGCGCCGGCGCGGTGCTGGCGATCGTCGGCGTGATCAACGTTCCGATCATCTACTTCTCGGTCAAATGGTGGAACACCCTGCACCAGGGCGCTTCGGTGAGCCTCACTCGGGCGCCGTCGATGGCGATGACCATGCTCACCGGGATGCTGCTGATGGCGCTTGCCGCGTGGATGTACAGCATCGCCGCCGCGCTGTGGCGGGTGCGCTCGATCATCCTCGAGCGCGAGCGCGATGCCGAGTGGGTGCGTGGACTACGGGGTATCGAATGAACTGGGGCAGCCTCGACAACTTCCTCGCCATGGGCGGCTACGCGTTCTACGTCTGGGGCTCGTACGGCGTCACGGCGCTTTGCATCGGCGCCGAGATCTGGCTGCTGGCGCGCCGTGCGCGCCGCGCGGAGCGCCGCGCATGAAGCCGCGCCACCGCAGGCTGGTCCTGATCGTCGCCGGTCTGGCGCTGCTCGCCGTCACGGCGGCGCTGGTGCTGAACGCCTTCAACAAGAACCTGGTGTTCTTCTTCAGCCCGAGCCAGGTGGCCAACAAGGAGGCGCCGATCAACAAGACCTTCCGCCTGGGCGGCATGGTGCAGCAGGGCAGCCTGAAGCGCCTGCCCGACGGCGTCACCGTCGAGTTCATCGTCACCGATACCGCCAAGACGATCCCGGTGGTCTATAAAGGCATCCTTCCGGACCTGTTCCGAGAGGGCAAGGGCGTGGTGGCGCAGGGCCGGCTCGATGCCGACGGCACGTTCCACGCGAAGGAGGTTCTCGCCAAGCACGACGAGAACTACATGCCCCCGGAGGCCGCCGACGCGATCGCCCGGGCGCAGAAAGGAGAGTTGCCGCACAAATGATTCCAGAACTCGGTCATTTCGCGCTGATCCTCGCGCTCACGCTGGCGCTGGTACAGGGCACGCTGCCGATCATCGGCGCAGCCAAGGGCATCCCGGGCTTCGTGGCGGTGGCGCGGCCCGCCGCCCAGGGACAGTTCGTGTTCGTCGCGGTCGCGTTCGGCTGCCTCGCCTGGTCGTTCCTCACCAGCGACTTCTCGGTGCAGTACGTAGCCGCCAATTCGAATTCGATGCTGCCGCTGCAATACAAATTCGCCGCGGTGTGGGGCGGCCATGAAGGGTCGCTCTTGTTGTGGGTGCAGATGCTCACGCTCTGGATGTTGGCGGTGACCGTGTTCAGCCGACGGCTGCCGGATGACGTGGTGGCGCGCATCCTCGGCGTCATGGGGCTGGTGAGCGTCGGGTTCCTGACGTTCATGCTCACCACCTCGGATCCGTTCGACCGGCTGCTGCCGGCGGCCGCGGAAGGCCGTGACCTGAATCCCCTGCTGCAGGATCCCGGCATGGTGTTCCATCCGCCGATGCTGTACATGGGCTATGTCGGTTTCTCGGTCGCCTTTGCGTTCGCCGTCGCCGCCCTGATTGACGGCCGGCTCGACGCCGCGTGGGCGCGCTGGACGCGCCCCTGGACCACTGCCGCGTGGGTGTTTCTCACCCTCGGCATCGCGCTCGGCAGCGCCTGGGCCTATTATGAGCTGGGCTGGGGCGGCTGGTGGTTCTGGGACCCGGTGGAGAACGCATCGTTCATGCCCTGGCTGGTGGGTACCGCGCTGCTGCACTCGCTCGCGGTGACGGAGAAGCGCGGCGGCTTCAAGGCCTGGACCGTGCTGCTGGCGATCATGGCCTTCTCGCTGTCGTTGCTCGGCACGTTCCTGGTGCGTTCCGGGGTCCTGACTTCCGTGCACGCGTTTGCCACCGATCCGCGGCGGGGCATCTTCATCCTCGCGTTCCTCGTGCTGGTGATCGGCGCTTCGCTCACTCTCTTTGCCTGGCGCGCGCCGCGCGTGGGGCTCGGCGGTCGCTTCGAGCTGGTGTCGCGCGAGTCGATGCTGCTCACGAACAACGTGTTGCTGGTGGTGGCCGCGGGCGCCGTGCTGCTCGGTACGCTCTATCCGCTGGTGCTGGACGCGCTGGGCCTCGGCAAGATCTCGGTCGGCCCGCCGTACTTCGACACGGTGTTCGTGCCGCTGATGACCCCGGCGCTGTTCCTGATGGGGGTCGGCCCGATGGCGCGCTGGCGCGAGGCGAGCGTGCCCGAGCTGGCGAAGCGATTGAAATGGGCGCTCGGGGTGGCCGTGGTGACGGCGCTGCTCGTGCCGCTCGCGCTGGGGCAGTGGACTCCGATGAAGAGCTTCGGCCTGCTGCTTGCGTTCTGGATTTTCGCCAGTACGGGACAATCGCTCATCACGCGGCTGCGCGCGCAACCCGGCAAGGGACTGCTTGGCCGACTGCGCGCCGTGCCGCGGGCCCAGCTCGGCATGCTGCTCGCGCACGCGGGAGTCGGCGTATTCGTGGTCGGCGTGACCATGGTCAAGGGCTATGAGATCGAACGCGACCTGAAGATGGACCCGGGCGATACGGCGACCGTTGGAGGCTACACGTTCCGCTTCGACGGGGTGAGCGACGCGCGCGGCCCGAACTACGTCGCGGCGCGCGGCACCGTCAGGGTACTGCGCGATGGCAAGCCGGCCTTCACCCTGCACCCCGAGAAGCGCAGCTACAGCGCCCAGGAAGCGCAGATGACGGAGGCCGCGATCCACACGGGGATCACCCGCGACCTGTACGTCTCGCTCGGCGACCCGGTAAGGGCGGGCGCCTGGACGGTGCGCATCTACTACAAGCCGTTCGTCGTCTGGATCTGGGGCGGCTGCGTAGTGATGGCGCTCGGCGGGCTGCTTGCGGCGAGCGACCGCCGTTACCGGACCGCAGTGCGCCGGCGCGAAACGCCGGCCATCGAGGGCAAGGCGCGCACACCGCGCGGGCCGCTGCCGCAGGGTGAGCGCGGATGAAGCGCTTCCTGCTCCCGCTGGGCATCTTCATCGTGTTGGTCCTGTTCCTCGCGGTCGGACTGCGGCTCGATCCGCGCCAGGTGCCCTCGCCGCTGATCAACAAGCCCGCGCCGCCGTTCACGCTGCCGCAGCTGGACGACCCGCAGCGGCAGTTCTCGGAAAAGGACATGCTGGGCAAGGTCTGGATGCTCAACGTCTGGGCGTCGTGGTGCGTGTCGTGCCGCGAGGAACACCCGGTGCTCGTCGAGTTCTCGAAGAAGAACATCGTTCCGATCTACGGGCTCAACTACAAGGACGAGCGCAAGGACGCGCTCGCCTGGCTTGGCAAGCTCGGCAACCCCTACACGCTGTCGATCATGGATGCAGACGGGCGCATCGGCATCGATTACGGCGTCTACGGCGTGCCGGAGACCTACGTGATCGACAAGCAGGGGGTGATCCGCTACAAGCAGATCGGGCCGGTCACGCCCGACGTGCTGGACGCGAAGATCATCCCGCTGGTGCGAAAGCTGCAGGGATGAAGCTCGCCGCGCTGCTGCTGTCGGTCCTGTTGTGGGGCGCGTTGCCGGCCCTGGCGAAGGAGGCGGTGCCCGCCGCGGACGACCCGGTGACCGAGAAGCGCGCCATCGCGCTCGAGGAAGGCCTGCGCTGCCTGGTTTGCCAGAACCAGACGATCGCCGAGTCACGCGCCGACCTGGCGATGGATCTGAAAAAAGAGATCCGCGAGCAGATCAAGGCCGGCAAGAGCGACGACGAAATCAGGCAGTTCATGGTGGCGCGCTACGGCGACTTCGTGCTTTACAAGCCCCCGTTCAAGGCCACCACGGTGCTGCTGTGGGCCGGCCCCTTCGCGCTGCTGCTCGGCGGGGTGATCGTGCTGTTCGCCTATTTGCGCCGGCGGCGGGCCCAGGTGGCGCAGGCGGGTCAGCTGAGCGAGGAGCAGCGCGCGCGCGCCGAAGCGATGCTGGAGTCGAACGAGGATCGCGCGTGACCGCGTTCTGGCTGGTCGCGGCGCTGTTCATCGCCGTCGCGCTGGGACTCGTGCTGCCGCCGCTGCTGCGCGGCCGGCGCGATGGTGACCGGCCGGACCGCGATGCCGCCAACCTCGGCCTGTATCGGGACGAGCTCGCCGATCTCGAGCACGAGCATGCCGCGGGTACGGTGGCCGACGCGCAGTATCGCGAGGCAAGGCAGGAGATCGAGCGGCGCCTCCTCGAGGACGTGGCGCCTGCGGCGGCGCAGGCCGTTGCAGCGCTGTCGCGCCGCACGCCGCGCTGGGCGGCGCTCGTGGTCGGCATCGCGCTGCCGGTCGTCGCGGTGCTCGGCTACCTCAGGTTCGGCGACATCGGGGCGCTCGATCCGACGGCGCGGCAGGAAGGCCACGCAGTGACGCCGCAGCAGATCAGCGACATGGTCGAGAAGCTCGCGCAGCGCATGAAGCAGAATCCCGACGACCCGCAGGGCTGGGTCATGCTGGGTCGCTCCTACGCCGTGCTGGGCCGTTTCGAGGAATCGGCGCAGGCCTACGCGCGGGCAGAGGCGCTGGTGAAGGACGACGCCGCGCTGCTCGCCGATTACGCCGACTCGCTGGCGATGGCGCGCGGCGGCAACCTTCAGGGCGAGCCCTATGCGCTGGTGAAGCGGGGCCTGGCGATCGACCCGAAGAACTTCAAGCTGCTGGCGCTCGCCGGCAGCGCCGAGTTCCAGAACAAGGACTACGCCGCGGCGGTGGGTTTCTGGGAGCGCAGCCTGGCGGAGGTGTCGCCCGAATCGGAATTCGGGCGCGCGGTTCAGTCGAGCATCGCCGAAGCGCGCCAGTTGGGCAAGCTGCCGGCCGCGCAGGCGAAAGCGCCTTCGAGCGGGACGGTGGCCGCGGCGATCACGGGAACGGTGCGGCTCGCGCCCGCGCTCGCGGCGCAGGTTTCTCCCGGCGACACGCTGTTCATTTTCGCGCGGGCGACGGACGGCTCGCGCATGCCGGTGGCGATCCTGCGCGTCAGCGCCGCGCAGCTCCCGTACGCGTTCCGGCTGGACGACAGCCTGGCCATGACGCCGAGCAACAAGCTCTCCGACCATAGCAGCGTGCTGGTTGCGGCGCGCATCTCGAAATCGGGTAATGCCACGCCGCGACCGGGAGACCTCCAGGGCAGCAGCGCGCCGGTGGCGCCCGGCACCGAGGGCCTCGTGGTGACAATCGACCAGGTGGTCAAGGATTGACCGACATCAAAGGCGGTGGCGGGTCCGCGGCGCATAGTGCATGAGGGAGAAGCGGGGTAGATGGCGATGGAGGCAGTTTCGGCGGATGTAGCCATCATCGGCGCGGGCGGCGCGGGACTCCGCGCCGCGATCGCGCTGGCCGACTCAGATCCGAAGCTGCGCGTGGCCTTGATCTCCAAGGTCTATCCGATGCGCAGCCACACCTGTGCGGCGGAGGGCGGCGCGGCCGGGGTGATCAAGCCCGACGACAGCCTCGAGCACCACTTCAACGACACGGTCGGCGGCGGCGACTGGCTGTGCGACCAGGACGCGGTCGACTACCTGGTGTGTGAGGCGCCCAGGGAACTCGTCCAGCTCGAACACTGGGGCTGCCCGTGGAGCCGCGAGCCCGACGGCTCGGTCGCGGTGCGGCCGTTCGGCGGCATGAAGAAGCAGCGGACCTGGTTCGCAGCCGACAAGTCCGGCTTCCACATTCTGCACACGCTGTTCCAGACCTCGCTCCAGTACCCGTCGATCGTGCGTTTCGACGAGTACTACGCGACCGAGCTGCTGGTCGACGACGGGCGCTGCCAGGGGCTCACTGCGATCGAGATGCGCAGCGGCCAGATGCGCCAGTTCCGCGCGCGCGCCGTGATCATCGCGGGCGGCGGCGCGGGACGCATGTTCCCCTTCACCACCAACGGCGCGATCAAGACCGGCGACGGCATGGCGCTCGCCTACCGGGCGGGCGTGCCGCTCAAAGACATGGAGTTCGTGCAGTACCACCCCACCGGCCTGCCGAGCACCGGCACGCTGCTGACCGAGGCTTGCCGCGGCGAGGGCGGGGTCCTGCTCAACAAGCATGGCCGGCGTTTCCTGCAGGACTACGGCATGGGGCCGGAGACGCCGCTCGGCAAGCCGGTATTGAAGACCATGGAACTCGGTCCCCGTGACCGGGTGAGCCAGGCGTTCTGGCACGAGCAGCAGAAGGGCAACATGGTGTCGACGCAATGGGGCGACGCCATGCTGCTCGACATGCGGCACCTGGGCGAGAAGAAAATCAACGAGCGCCTGCCGCTGGTGCGCGACATGTCGATCAGCTACATGGGCGTCGACCCGGTCACCGACCCGGTGCCGGTGAGGCCGGTGGTGCATTACATGATGGGCGGCATCCACACCGACATCCGCGCCGCGACGCCGCTCGCGGGCCTGTTCGCGGCCGGCGAGTGCGCCTGCGTGAGCATCAACGGCGCCAACCGTCTCGGCTCCAACTCGCTTACCGAGCTCCTGGTGTTCGGCCGGCGCGCGGCACTGAGCGCCGCCGAGTACCTCTCCTCGGGCGCGCGCCCCGGCAACGATGCCGCCCTTGCGGCCCGCGCGGGCGAGGCGCAGTCGCGCATCCGCGAGCTGTTGCAGCGCACGGGTGGCGGGAACACGGTCGCCGGCCTGCGCAAGGAGATGATGCACACGCTGGAAATGAATGCGGGCATCTACCGCAGCGGCGCGGGATTGACCGAGGCCTGCGCCAAGCTCTCCGAGCTGCGGCGCAGGTATACCCGCATCGAGCTGCACGACAGGACCAATGTCTACAACACCGACCTGCTGCAGGCGCTCGAGCTGGGATCGATGCTCGATTGTGCCGAGGCCGTGACCGTAAGCGCGCTGGAGCGCCGCGAATCGCGCGGCGCGCACCAGCGGCTGGATTTCCCCGAGCGCGACGACCAGCGCTACCTCAGGCACTCTCTCGCCTATTGCCGCGGCAGTGACGCCCCGCGCGTCGACTATCTGGACGTCGTGATCACGAAGTCCCAGCCGGGCGTGCGCGACTACTCCGGAGGCCACGAATGACCGGGCGCGTGGTGGAGCTGGAGGTGCTGCGCTACAACCCGGAAACCGACCAGGAGCCGCGCTTCCAGCGCTACTCGGTTCCGTGCCGCGAGGAATGGGTCGTGCTCGACGCGCTAAACCACGTCAAGGAAAACCTCGACCCCACGCTCAGCTACCGCTGGTCCTGCCACATGGCGGTGTGCGGGAGCTGCGGCATGATGATCAACGGCGAGCCCAAGCTCGCCTGCAAGTCGTTCCTGCGCGATTACCAGGACGTGATCCGCGTCGAGCCGCTGCGCCATTTCCCGATCGAGCGCGACCTGGTGACGGTGATCGACGACTTCGTCGCCAAGCTCGCCCGGGTCAAGCCGTACCTCATCCCCAAGGACGGGAAATCGCTCGAGGCGGGCGAATACCGGCAGACGCCTGCCCAGCTCAAGCGTTACAAGCAATTCACGCTGTGCATCAACTGCATGCTTTGCTACGCCGCGTGCCCCGAGTACGGGCTGATCCCGAAGTACCTCGGCCCCGCCGCGATCGCGCTCGGGCACCGCTGGAACGAGGATTCGCGCGACGGCGGCCGTAGCCAGCGCCAGGAAGAGCTCGCGGCCAAGGAGGGAGCGTGGGAGTGCTCGTTCGTCGGCGCCTGCTCCGAGGTCTGTCCCGAGCATGTCGATCCGGCGGCCGCGATCCAGCAGGTCAAGATCAAGAGCACCGTGGACTGGTACCAGGAGCACCTGATGCCATGGTTGAAGAAATGAGCCGCAAGCCCTATGAGCGCGCGATCACGTCGGAGTGGATCTTCCGCCACCCGCGCTACCTGCGCTACCTGGTGCGCGAGTTCAGCTGCCTGTTCATCGGCGGCTGGACGCTCCTGATGGTGTGGGGACTGAAACAGCTTGCCGAGGGGCCGGCCTCCTGGGCCGCATTCCTCGAATTGCTCAGGAGCCCGGCGAGCATCGTCTTGCACCTGCTGACGCTCGCCTTCGCCGTCTATCACAGCGTCACCTGGTTCAATCTCACGCCGAAGGCGCTTCCCGTGCAGCGGGGCGAGGAATTCGTGCCGGACGCGGTCATTTCAGGGGCGCACTTTGCGGCGTGGGCCATCGTGTCCGCGGCGCTGCTGTTTTTCGCGGGAGCATTCTGATCATGGCGCGATCCGACAAGCCCATCGTTTGGGGCCCGTTTGCCGCCGGCGGCACCCTCACCGCTTTCCTCACGCCGGCGCTGGTGCTGCTCACGCTGCTCGCGGCGCTCGGCCACGCGCCCGACCTGCTCTCGTTCGAGCGCATGCGCGCCTTCGCGGGACACGGGCTGGTCAAGCTGGTGATCGTCGGCGTCGTGTTCCTGTCGCTGTGGAGCGCGGCGCACCGCCTGCGGATCACCTGCTACGACCTCGGGTTGCGCGCCGACCGGGCGGTCGCGACGCTGGTCTACGCGGTCGCCGGCCTGGGCACGCTCGCCGCGCTGGTCTACCTGCTGCGGGTCTGAAGTCGGTCGCTTGCGCACGGTTGACAGCTTCCCGCGGACGGCCTAGCTTTCACTACATAAAAACAGGAGGAGGGACGACCGACCATGACGCCGCCGCCGCCGCTGGCCATTCGTGAGGAGCTTCGCGAACAACGCTTCAGCAACGTCTGGACGAACGATCTGAACGAAGTGTTCGCCGACGTGGCGCCGTATTACGACCGGGCGAATTACATCGCCAGCCTGGGTCTGTGGGGCTGGTTTCTGCGCAGCTTCATGGCGACGGTGGACGTCAAGCCAGGCGAGCGGGTGCTCGACGTGTGCGCCGGAACCAACGCGATCGGCATCGCGCTGCTCGAGCGCGAGCCGAGCTTGATGGTGCACGCGATCGATCGCAGCGCCGAAATGCAGGAAGTCGGCCGGCAGCGCGCCGAGGCGCGGGGATTCCGGATCAGCAGCACCATCGGCGACGTTCACGAATTGCCGTTCCCCGACAATCACTTCGACGTGGTCACGCTGCAATTCGCCTCACGCCACCTGCGCGTGAAGCGCGTGTTCCAGGAGATCCACAGGGTGCTCAAGCCCGGCGGGCACTTCCACCATTGCGACATGCTGCGGCCGCGCAGCCGCTTCGTGGAGAAGGCCTACTACGCCTACCTGCGCATGTGTCTCGCGTTCACCGGCGTATTGTTCCGCAGCGGGCCCGCGGCGCTCAACTGCAAGAAGTACTTCATCCATGCGCTCGAGATGTTCTACTCGGCCGAGGAGCTTTCCGTGGTATTGCGCGAGCTGGGCTACGTCGACGTCACCTCCAGCACCGTGCTCTACGGCATGCTCGGATTCCACCGCGCGGTGAAGCCTCAGCCGGCCTGAGGGCCTCGGCAGGGCACGCGTCGCCGATGGACCGCGTGCAAGTGCTGGCGAAGCTCAATCGCCGCGTCCTCGAGACATTCAGCAGGCGGACCGCCGATGCGCTGCGCGCAGCGCTGCCGCTAAGACTCGCGCTGCCGCACCTCGAGCCGCTGCTCGCGCGCAATGTCGCCAAGGAGGTGCGCAAGGACACGCTAGTGATCGAGCGTGCAGGCCGCGCGCTCGCGTGCGGCGCCGCCGATCGCGACGCGGTAAGCGAGCTGCTCGAAAGCGGGCGGCGGATCGACCGCGAATTCCTGGCGGGCGTCGGGCTGATTCCGATCCGGATCGTCGTACCGTACGACGAGATCACGCCGCTGCGCGCGCGCCGCGTCGCGCAATTGCTCGACGCGGCAGGCCGCATCCTGCAGAGCTGGGCAGCGACCAGAAGGCTGCGCCAGGCATTGCGGGCGTGCTTCACGCGCGACGAATTCGAGCGGCTGCTCGAGGAGGACCTGCGGCTGTACGCCTTGGAAACGCTGGCGCTCGCCCGCGCGGTGCGGCTGCCGGCGATCCTGCGCCCGGCGCGCGAATCGATTGCGCAGCGACTGTACGAAACCATGCGCCAGGTCGCGGCGCGCCTGGCGCGCGACGCGGCCGCCACCGCATACCGCGCCGGACGCTGAGAAGATGCCGGCGGTGCGCGGGATCGTTGCAGCCGAGAGCGTCACTGCGCTCGGCGAGGTCGCGGGAAAGGTCCTGGTCGCCGGCTCGCACGGCGGTGTGATCGCCGCCTGTCTCGGGGCGCTGGCCGGCGCCCATGGGCTCGTTCTGAACGATGCCGGGATCGGCAAGGACGAAGCGGGTATCGCCGGCCTGCGCTGGCTCGAGGTGTTCGGCATTGCAGCCGCCACCGTCGGTCACGCGAGCGCGCGCATCGGCGACGGCGCGGACATGTTGCGGCGGGGCATCATCAGTCACGCGAACGCGATCGCTTCGATCGCCGGCGTGCGCGCGGGGCAGACGTGCCGCGAGGCGGCCGAGCGGCTGCGCGACGCTCCGGCTGCGCGGTCGCGACCGCAGGGATGCGGCGAGGGCCGTTATCGCTTGATGGCGTCACGGCCCGAGGTATGGGGACTCGATTCGGTGGGCAAGCTCGAGCCGCAGGACGCGGGCCGGGTTCTGGTGATTGGATCGCACGGCGCGCTGCACGGCGGCAGACCTGAGACCGCGCTCGGCGTCGATGCGCGCGCCGCGGTATTCCACGACGCGGGCGTGGGCGCCGATGGCGCCGGCATCTCGCGCCTGACGCCGCTCGACAGGCGAGCGATCCCTGCGGCGACGGCGGACTTTCGTAGCGCACGCATCGGCGACTGCCGTTCGATGTGGGAAACCGGCGTCATATCCCATGTCAACGATACGGCTACGCATCGTGGAGCGCGGCGCCGAGAGTCCGTGCGCGAGTTCGCGGCGCACTTCGTTCGCTACCCCGATAGCGACGCAACGCGTTGATCTCCTGACGGCTTTTCGTTGACCCGTTCGCCCGCGACACGGTAGAATCTGCCGATTTTTCCGGACGGGTCACGAATGCGCGCGCGGCTGGTTGCCGGCAATTGGAAGATGCACGGCAGCCGGAGCGCCAACCGGGCGCTGCTCGAACGGATTGTCAGCGGAATGAGCGAAATTTCCGGCGTCGATTGCGCGGTGTGCGTGCCGTTTCCGTACCTGGCGGAGACCGCGGCGCAGTTGGCCCGAACTTCCGTGGCCTGGGGTGCTCAAAACGTGAGCGAGCATGCTCAAGGCGCGTACACAGGCGAAGTTTCGGCGGCGATGCTCGCGGAGTTCAATTGCCGCTACGTGATCGTCGGTCATTCGGAGCGCCGCCAGCTCTACGGTGAGACCGATGCGCAGGTGGCGGGCAAATTCGCCGCGGCAAAGGCGGCCGGGCTGACGCCGATCCTGTGCGTCGGCGAGACGCTGGCGGAGCGTGAGTCCGGCAGCACCGAGGCCGTAGTCGCGCGTCAACTCGAGGCCGTGTGCGAAAGGAACGGGGCCGCGGCATTCTCGGATGCGGTGCTGGCCTACGAGCCCGTGTGGGCGATCGGAACGGGGCGTAACGCGAGCCCCGAGCAGGCGCAGTCGGTGCACGCGTTTCTGCGCGAGCGCCTCGCGCAGGAGGACAAGCGGGTGGCCGCGGGCCTGTGCGTTCTGTACGGCGGCAGCGTGAAGCCGTCGAACGCTGCCGCGCTCGCCGCCATGCCCGACGTGGACGGCGGCCTCGTCGGCGGGGCATCACTGGTGGCGGAGGATTTTCTGGCGATCCTGCGCGCAACCGCATTTAGCAAGGGATGAACACATGGAATTCTGGAACAGCGTAATCATCGTCGTACACGTCCTGATCGCAATCGCCATCATCGGACTGGTGTTGTTGCAGCATGGCAAGGGCGCCGACATGGGGTCCGGCTTCGGCGGGGGCGCCTCGAGCAGCCTGTTCGGCGCCACCGGGTCGGCGAACTTCCTGTCGCGTACCACGGCTGTGCTCGCCGCGTTGTTCTTCCTTTCCAGCCTGAGTCTGTCGTATTTCGCGACACACCAAGTCGCGCCTAGCGCCGGTGTGATGGACACCGTGAAAGAGCAGCCCGCGGCGCCCAAGCCCGCGGTCGAGGCACCAAAGCCCGCCGCGCCCGCCGAAAAGGACGGTTCGAAATCGAAGGACGTCCCCAACTGATTCGACTATGAGAATTGGAGGATAATCCGGACCTCTGTTCTGTCGCCCACGTGGTGAAATTGGTAGACACGCTAGCTTGAGGGGCTAGTGGCCTAAACAGCCGTAGCAGTTCGAGTCTGCTCGTGGGCACCAACATCCTATGATTGCGCAATACTTCCCGATCCTCCTGTTCATCCTCGTCGGCCTCGCGATCGGCGTGCTGCCGGTGCTGCTGGGCTGGCTGCTCGGTCCGCGGCGGCCTGACCCGGAGAAGCTCTCTCCCTACGAGTGCGGCTTCGAGGCCTTCGAGGACGCGCGCATGAAGTTCGACGTACGCTACTACCTGGTCGCGATCCTGTTCATCCTGTTCGATCTCGAGATCGCGTTCCTGTTTCCCTGGGCCGTCGCGATGAAGGACATCGGGCTGTTCGGCTTCGTTTCGATGATGGTCTTCCTCGGCATCCTCGTGGTCGGCTTCGTCTACGAATGGATGAAAGGAGCGCTCGAATGGGAATAGAAGGCGTTCTGCAGCAGGGTTTCGTTACCACGACCGCAGACAAGCTGATCAACTGGACGCGCACAGGCTCCCTCTGGCCGATGACATTCGGCCTGGCGTGCTGCGCGATCGAGATGATGCACGCCGGCGCGGCCCGCTATGACCTGGACCGCTTCGGCATCGTATTCCGTCCCAGCCCGCGCCAGGCGGACGTCATGGTGGTGGCGGGGACGCTGTGCAACAAGATGGCGCCGGCGCTGCGAAAGGTCTACGACCAGATGCCCGAGCCGCGCTGGGTGGTGTCGATGGGGTCGTGCGCCAACGGCGGCGGCTACTACCACTACTCGTATTCCGTGGTGCGTGGCTGCGACCGCATCGTGCCGGTCGACATCTACGTGCCCGGCTGCCCGCCGACCGCGGAGGCGCTGCTCTACGGCCTCGTGCAGCTGCAGAACAAGATCAAGAGAACCAACACCATCGCCCGATGACCCCGAAGCTGCAGCGCCTGCAGGACGCGCTTACCCGGGTGCTCGGCGAGCATGTCGTTACCATCACCGAGCAGCACAACCAGCTCACCCTGGTGGTAAAGGCGGACCGGTACCGCGCGGCATGCGAGACGCTGCGCGATGACCGCGAGCTGCGTTTCGAGCAGCTCACGGACCTGTGCGGCATCGACTACCTGACCTACGGCGACCGCCCGCGGGACGAGGCGGCGCGCCCGGGGCGCTTCGCGGCGGTGCTGCACCTGCTGTCCGTGACCCACAACTGGCGGCTGCGGGTGCGCGTCTTCTGCCCCGACGACGCCTTTCCCATGCTCGACTCGGTGATCGAGGTCTGGCCCAGCGTCAACTGGTACGAACGCGAGGCCTTCGACCTGTTCGGCATCGTGTTCGACGGCCATCCCGACCTGCGGCGCATCCTCACCGACTACGGCTTCGTCGGGCATCCCTTCCGCAAGGACTTTCCGATTTCGGGCTACGTCGAGATGCGCTACGACCCGGAGCAGAAGAGGGTGATCTACCAGCCCGTCACGATCGAGCCGCGCGAAGTCACGCCGCGCGTGGTGCGCGAAGAGCACTACGCGGAAGGCGAGAAATAGATGGCCGAGATCCGCAATTACACGCTTAATTTCGGTCCGCAGCACCCGGCGGCGCACGGCGTGCTGCGCCTGGTGCTGGAGATGGACGGCGAGGTGGTGCAGCGCGCCGATCCCCACATCGGGCTGCTGCACCGTGCGACCGAGAAGCTGGCCGAGACCAGGACGTACCTGCAGACCGTGCCGTACATGGACCG
>Ga0316620_10000035_pt1 | contig 61756 bp, 57 predicted proteins | sample OWC_Aug_M1_C1_D5_FD_207651 | JGI IMG/M metagenome (GOLD analysis project Ga0316620, IMG submission 207651) | Wetland soil microbial communities from Old Woman Creek delta, Ohio, United States - OWC_Aug_M1_C1_D5_B | ecosystem: Environmental > Terrestrial > Soil > Wetlands | place: USA: Ohio...
AGTCCGCGTCAACAACGAAAACCAAACGATCTACCTGACCGGCGTCGTCCGGCCCGAGGATATCAGCGCCCGCAATATCGTGCCTTCGACCGCGATCGCACAGATGGAGGTCCGCGTTCAGGGCCGCGGGGTCGTCAGCCAGCCACTGCGGCCCGGCCTGCTCTACCGCTTTCTCAGCGGCATTTTCCCATTTTAAGAAGGAGGGCTGATATGAAGCGTGCCTGCATGACTGTCCTGCTGGTATGGATCCTTGTTGTCCCGGCGGCTGATCAGGCGGCGGCCGCGGACAGCCGCATCAAAGACATTGCGTCGTTTGAAGGGGTACGCACCAATCAGCTGGCGGGATATGGCCTGGTGGTCGGCCTCAACGGCACGGGGGACCGGCGGCAGACCTTTTTCTCCACGCAGACACTGGCGAACATGCTTGAACGGAGCGGCCTTACCGTCTCCCCGGACCAGATCCGCGTAAAGAACATCGCCTCCGTTATGGTCACCGCGGTCCTGCCCCCCTTCGTCCGCAGAGGAAGCCAGATCGATATCACCGTCAGTTCCATAGGCGATGCCGAAAACATCCAGGGAGGCGTGCTCATCATGACGCCTCTGAAGGCGGCAAATGGTGAAACCTACGTCGTAGCGCAGGGGCAGCTGGCACTCGGCGGCTTCGGCGCCGGGGCGGGCGGGAACCGCGTGCAGACCGGCCATCCTACCGTCGGCAGAATTCCCAACGGCGGGCTGGTGGAAAAGGAGGTGCCCGTCGACCTTGCCGGCAAGAGCCAGCTGAACCTCGTGCTGCATGAAAACGACTTCACCAGTGCCAGCCGTGCGGTGAAGATGATTAACGAGTCGGTCGGCAAACCCGTGGCCGCGGCACTGGACGGCCGCACGATCTCAATCAAGGTCCCGGAAGATTATGCGGGTCGAATTGTCGATTTCATCTCCATGGTCGAAAACGTGAAGGTGGATGTGGACTATCCCGCCCGGGTGGTTGTGAACGAGCGCACGGGCACCATCGTTCTCGGCAAAGACGTCAAAATCGCCTCGGTCTCGATCGTGCATGGGAACCTCTCCCTGCAGGTGGGCACCATACTCGATGTGTCGCAGCCGCCGCCCTTGTCCCAGGGAAAGACAACTGTCATCCCCCAGGTCACCCTCACGGCTCAGGAAGACAAGGCGCGCTCCGTCACCCTGAGAGACGGTGCGAGCGTCGAGGAGGTGGTGCGCGCGCTGAGTTCGATCGGTGCGGCCCCGCGCGACATTATCGCGATCCTTCAGGCGATCAAGGCATCGGGAGCGCTGCGGGCGGAGCTGGAGATCATTTGATGGCCGCTATGGTCCGGGACAGACAGGAATCCGGGGAGAGAGGCCGCTGATGCGCGATGTCTCGCCCCTCCAGCTCATGAATCCTGTGGACGCGTATGCGCTGGCGCGGCCACCTGCAACCCCGCTGCCGAAAGTGGACAGCCAAAAAGGGGAAAATGCCGCTGCGCTCCGCGAGGCGGCGAAAGAGTTCGAAGCCCTCTTCCTGAGCTACATGCTGAAGGTGATGCGGGAATCGATCGAGGACTCCGGGCTCACGGACGATGGCCTGGGCAAGGATATTTACACTGAGCTCTTCGATCAGGAACTCGCCCGCAGCCTGGCGGGGAGCGGCGCCCTGGGCATCGGCGACCTGCTGCTGCGCAAGCTCGAAGGTCAGCCGCCCGCGGATCCGGCGGCGCGGGATACAGGCGTCCCGCCGGCACCTTCTTCTCCCGGGCCGGGTGCCGACAAGAGCGATACCGGTGATGTTCCGGACTTCCTGATGCCGGTAACCGCACACATTTCTTCCGCTTACGGCATCAGGCAGGATCCCTTCACCCAGGCGATGCGCCAACATCGGGGAATTGACCTGGCAGCGCCTGCAGGCCTGGAGGTGCGTGCGGCCTGCGCGGGCCGCGTGGCGTTTGCCGGCTATCAGAAAGGGTACGGCAACACGATTGTGATCCAGCATCCCGGCGGCTTCGAAACCCGGTATGCGCACCTTGGCACCCTGCAGGTGAAGACGGGCGATACGCTGCAGTTGAAGCAGGTTCTGGGTACCGTGGGCAGCACCGGCAGGTCGACCGGCCCACACCTCCACTTCGAAATCAGCCGGCATGGCGTCAAAATGAATCCGTCGTCACTCCTGGCTGACTGATGCTGTCCCGCCGGGCGATGCGCGCGCCTGAAACGGGGACAACACAATGAGCCCTAAAGTGTTGCGTCCAGGGGGACGATAAGGCGTTTGAGAAGAGTAAACTCTTGAGGACGCTATGGAAATAAACGGCAAATCCCCCCTGGTCGACCTGAGTACGAAACTGGACAGGATCGATATTCAGGACCAACAGGCGCAAAGGTTTCAAAAAGCTGGCCGTGACGCCGAAATCCAGGTCCCCGATCGGGTGGAGCTTTCCGTCCGGAGCCGCAAGATCCAGCATCTTGACGAGCTGATCCAGGCTACGCCGGACGTGAGGATGGACCGTGTCGAACAGGTGCGGCGCTCCATCGATAACGGCACGTACAATGTGAAGGCCGAACAGGTTGCCGACAAAATCCTGTGCGGAAACGTCTTCGACGAAATCTTCTAACTGGCCGCTTGTCGGAGGCTGCCATGGCGGATGACTTAGGCCGGGTCAACCCCGTTTCACCGCATTTCCTCAACCGCGGTGCCCGGGACGGGCCGTACCGGGGACGTCACGCAAAGAAACAACAGGGGCAGGAGACGGCATGCCCGGAGCCTGATGAGGACATCGTTGACGAGCAACAAGCAGCAGCGTCGGCGCCCCAAAGCCACATTGATCTCAGGATCTGAGCCATGGACGAACAAATTGCGGCATTGTTGAGAATTGTCGGGGAGGAGATCGGCCTCTATCGCGACCTCATCGCGCACGCTCGCAGAAAGACCGCCGTATTGGTGCGGGGCTCGCTGGAATCGATCCAGGAAATCAACAAGATCGACGAGACCTTCAATTCCAAGCTGCGCCTGCTCGAAGACGAGATGGCCCGGCTGTGCCAGCAGCTGTGCCAGGCGCTGCACATCGAGCGCGAGCAGTTCACGCTCCTGAAGCTGGCCGAGGGCTTGGAGCAATCGGTCGCCGCCGAGATCCGGTCGCAATCGATGATCTTCAAGAACCTTGTGGAACAACTGAAAAGCGTCAACCAGCGAAACCGGAAACTGGTGGAAAGCTCCCTGCATTACTCCCGCGGTCTCCTCGACTTCATCGCCAATGCCACCAGTTCCTATCAGAGCAATGGCCTGTTCACGCCTTATGCCGTCGCGCACAGCACGATTTCGAGCAAGGCATGACCGGCAGATGCTCAGAGAGCGGAATGCTTCCTTCCCGGCGGTGGCGAAGGGTGCATCCGTCGATTGGCCTTCCACCCCGGACTACCGTTCCTGCCGGATGAGGAAGAGCCGGAAAGTAACATTATGAGTCCTTCTCTGTTTGCCAGCCTGGGAATCGCGCGGGACGCCATGGCCGCCCAGCAGCTTGCCCTGGATGTTGCGCAGAACAATATCGCCAATGTCAACACCCCCGGCTATGCGCGCCAGCGCATCAACCTGGTTCCCGGGGATCCGGTGGCGCAGGAAATGTATCAGGCCGGGGCGGGAGTCAAGGTCGATTCCATTGACTCCTACCGCTCGCGATTTCTGGACCACCGGGTCAGTGAGGAACTGCAGAGACAGGGGGAGTTTTCCGCCTCTTCCTCCGCGTTGCAGCAGGTGGAATCCCTGTTCAACGACACAGCCGATTCTGGCCTGCAATCGGTCATTGCCGCCTTTTTCCACAGCTTCAGCTCGCTGGCGAATGCGCCGGAGGATGTCACGCTGCGACAGCAGGTGCTGGCGTGTGCCGAAAATCTGGGCACCCAGTTCCGGCAAAAATATGAAGCCCTGCAATCGGTGCAGAGGCTGCTGGACCGTGACATTGCGGACACGGTGGCTGACATCAATTCCATCGCGGCGAACATTGCCAGCCTCAATGTGGAAATCATCACTGCGAACGGCTCCCAGGCCAACGAGGGCACACTGCGCGATCGGCGCCAGGTGCTGATCGATCAACTCGCCGAACTGACCGACATCGCCTTTTATGAGACGGAATCGGGCGGCGTCACCATCATGTCACGGCAGGGGGCCACCCTGGTTGTCGGCAACCAGACGACACCCTGGCAGGTAAGCGCTGCCACCGACGACACGGCGCCGCGCGTGATGGCCGGGGGAATCGACATCACCGCCAAGATCCAGTCCGGCAAGCTTAGCGGCCTGCTCAAGGTGCGGGACGACCAGGTCACCGGCTATCTGAACATGCTCGACGATATGGCGGCCGCGATTATCGGCCGTGTCAACGCACAGCATGTCCAGGGCGAAGACATGAACGGCGCGCCGGGCGGGGATTTCTTCGTTCCTTTCGCTTCGACTGTGCCAGGCTCCAACCTGGGCGCAGCCCGTGCCATGAGGCTGGCCGTAACGGATCCCGCCCTGATTGCCGCAGCCGGCGTTGGCGCCGGCGTCGGATCCAATGCCAATGTCCGCAAGCTGGCCGGCATCCAGGACGAGCCGATCCTCTCCGGGAACCGTGCGACGATCGATCAGGCCTACACGAATCTCATCTACAACATAGGCCGCGACACCAAAAACGCCGTGGACGGCCTTGAAACCCAGAATCTGCTGATGACCCAGCTGCAGAACCAGCGGGACGCGCTGATCGGAGTGAGCCTGGATGAGGAGGCGGTCAACATTTTACGCTACCAGAAGGCCTATCAGGCCAATGCCCGCATCATCAGCGTCATCGACAGCCTCACCGAGGAAATGATCCAGCTTGTCGGAGGATAGTCATGCGCACCACCGAGTCCATCAGCTACCGGATCCTTCTGGACAATGTCAGGATGCTCAATGCTCAGCTGGCGCGGGCGAGCGAGCAGGTATCCTCCGGCAAGAAATACTCCCACCTGCATGAAGCGCCCTCGCACGGTGCGGAAATGCTCGAGCTCCAGGACCAGCTCGCCGACCTTGATCAGTATCAGAGCAACGCCGATAGCACCGGCTTCTTCATCAAGGTCACGGAATCCACCCTTGGCTCCATATACAATATCGTCTCGGCCGTTTTCACCCAGGGCAGCTCTGCCGCCAGCGGCAGCAACAGCGAGACCTCGCGCGCCGCTTTCGCAAGTGAAATCCGCTCCCTGCGCGATCAGCTCTTTTCCCTGGCGAACACCGAGGTCAACGGGCGCTACATCTTCGCCGGCTCGCTGGTCACCCAACCCGCGTACGTGATGGAAGGCGATGCGATCACTTACCAGGGCAATACCGAAATGAACACGATCGATATCGGCGCCAGCCTGCAGGTGCAGCAGAACCTGCCGGGTTCGCCTGCCCTGGATCCGATGTTCGCCAGCGTGAACTCACTGCTGAGCGCTGTGGAAAGTGGCGACCAGACCGCCATGCAGGCCGCTCTTGGACAGTTCTCCGGCGCTCTCTCGACGATCAACCAGGCGCGCGCCCGCGTCGGTGTGGATCTGGGGAAGATTGAGGACGCCGAATTCGCACGCGGTCAACAGCAGACCTACATCGAAACGCGCCAATCCGCCGTCGGGGATGCCGATCTGTCTGAGGCGATCGTCAAACTCAACCAGGCCCAGGCGGCGCTCGAGGCGGCGCTCACAACCGGCTCGCTGATAGGCCAGAAAAACCTGTTTGATTATATCGGCTGATTCTGCCGTTCCCCTGCCTGCCAAGGCCCGTGGAATCCGATAGACTCGGTCTTCCGGCGGCGTGTAGAATAAAAGGGTGCCGGGCAGGCAACAGGGGACACTATCACCCGGTAATCTCTGAAGGGCGAAACATGACGGACGCGAAATCTTCGCGCGTGCGAACGGCGAAATTCGGTGAAATTGATGTGCCGGAAGACAAGGTCATCCATTTCAGCGAAGGCATCCCGGGCTTTGCGGGCATCCGCAATTTCACCATCCTTGAGCTCGCGGACCTCAGGCCATTCCTGTATCTGCAGTCGCTCGACGATCCCCCCATCGCCTTACTGATCGTCAACCCTTTCCTGCTGCACCCTGCCTACGAATTCCAGGTGGGGGATGCGGACATGCGGGACCTTCAGACCGAGATGCCGGAAGAGATTGCGGTGTACACGGTAGTCACGGTCCCGGAGAATCACTCTGAAGCGACCATGAATCTCATGGCCCCGATCCTGATTCACGAAAAGAAGCACTGCGGGAAACAGGTGATTCTGCTGGAAGGCCGGCACCCGGTGAAGCATCCCATCTTTGGACCCGCGGCACGGGACCGTGCCGGATCGCAGTGATGCTCGTCTGAGCAGGCCGCCCGTGACTCCTGGGGGGAGCGGCCGGAGAATCGTGTGCTGGTATTTACTCGCAAAAAGGAAGAGAGCCTGATCATCGGCAACGAGATTGAGGTCGTGATTCTCGGCATAGCCGGTGGCGGCGTCAAGGTCGGCATCACAGCTCCACGCCATATATCCATCCACCGCAAAGAAGTGTACGATGCCATCAAAAGGGAAAATCTGGCTGCATCCGAGTCGCAGATTCCGCCCGCCGATGTTCTGAAAACACTTTTGAAATAGCCTGGGCCGTTTTCCCAGACAGGGGGGAAGCACTCCCGGCCAGGCGCCTGCCCCTCCGGACTGTCGCAGTCGACGGATTTACTCTACGGGGAGGCGCGACAGTGCCGCTGCGAGAATTTTCGAGCTGTCAGCGAGGGATCGGAACAACTCAGAGTAGAGGGTGCGAAGGTCCTGCGGCGCCGGTTGCGAGCCCGGCCTGGAAACAAGCGCCCTGTGCCGCCGGAGAAAAGAAACGTTGCCCATCTGGTTGAAGCAATCCAGCAGGGGAGCGAGGTTCGTCAACTGATACACAGACCGCCTCGTCCGGTCCAGGCGAGCGCCCCATCCGGCAGGCGGTGATCCGGAATCCGCTGCCCGACAAAGCGCAAACCCGCGTTCCAGGATATCCCCCAGCCGGCTCATTTCACCCTTCAGCCTGGCCAAAACTGCAAAGTCCGGCCACGACGCAGTGCTATCCGCGTCGGCAACAAGCCTGCGGATTTCACCGTGAAAATCACGTTCGGGGCAGCAGCAGCGGTGCAGGGCATCTCGCAGACTCCTGATCTCGACGCCATCTTTGAGGATGCCTCCTTCCGTAGCGTTGACAAATCGGACGTGCGGATGTTTTTCGATCTCCGCAGAAATCCAATTCCAGTAGGACAGGAGTTTGTCGGTGCTGGCGATCGGGAATCCCCACAGGTCCTCGGTCATGACGATCTTGCTGCCTGCGCGCAGTTCAGCCCATCTGCGCTCCCACTGCTCCGGGCTGCGGACGCCGGCAAACCACTGATTTTCCCAATGGAGCCCCGAACAGTAGGTGCGCCCTTCGCTGAAAGCCAGGTCCTGTCCTGCGAAGATAATCGGATCGCATCCCAGGTGCAAGGCGAAGTCGAGGGACATGGTGGCGACGGATCCCCAGGCCTGCAGGGTGCCTTTGGCTGCGAAAAGATCCGCCAGCGTTCGCAGCGATGAGTTGACGAAGGTACAGACGATCGTCCGTCCTTCAAAGGACGCCAGCGAGGCCGGATAGGTAGTGACCTCTGCGACCAGGTGAGTGCTTCGGGTCGCGGCATCCTGCAGATGCTGGTAATTCTCATAACTGGGATCACCGGTAAGGACCAGATGAGGTTCCACTCCGGCGGCCAGCAGAGGCTTCAGGGCAGTGTCTGCCGCCAGGAGCAGAGCACGGTTCTGGAAGGGGCGAAGTTCATGAACATTGCGGTCCAGGGACGGCCCGGCGGCGACCAGGACGGCCGGCGTTCCGGCAAACCTGCCGGCGAAGGCAGAGACTCCGGGCGCCCGGGAGGCGCGTGCGAAGTTGGCGACAAAATTGTCGAGGAACCGCGGGGACCTGTCGACCAGGGTGTTGATGTCGGTAAAGATCTGGAGTGTTTTGCTCTTGATGATCTCGGCGGCGGATTTGAACAGGGATGGGGCAATGGCCAGGGACGGGGTATGGCTGATATAGACGCTCTTTTTTGCCTGCACCGGATCAAAGAACTGCTCCCACTGCAGGGACAGCTCGTTGCCTGCCGGGGGCCAGGCAAAGTGAATGTTGCCGCGGGCAAGCAGGGACGTCAGGTCACGCGCCGTAAACGCCGCCCTTAGAATCTCCAGGTCCGACTCGACCACAAAGACGTGCACGTCATCCTGTGCAATGGATTCCAGCAAAGCGTCCAGGACGTAGCCGAGCCCAAATCCCAGGAGAATGAAGTAATCCGCCCCCGCCAGGTCGTATTCCTGCAAGGATCGCCGCGCTTCCTCCCGCGGATCGTAGCGGCTGTGCAGGGGGATGGGCTCGCCTGCAGGGCGTGAGTAAAAGCCCGTGGGGAGGCCTTTGCGTGCCGGCACCAGGTCGATATGGCGCAGGGCTGTGGATTTCAGGGTTTGGGCGAGCTCCGGCTGGGAGCGCGCAAGCACCGCGAGATTTCGTTCCAAATACTCCAAGGCGCTACCCGTTGTGCGAGCTCCAGGGGAAACCTGCGTCGCTTCGTTCGCTACTGACGGGCGTCAAAAAACCTGGGCTGATTTTCCCGATAGCCGCGCACGCTCTGCAGGAACTTGCCGCCGACCTGCAACTCGCGCAGGGCTTCCAGGGACGCACGTCGCAACTCACGACATTGTGCCGCATTTCTCTCAATGAGTGCAAGCAGGTGTCGGGCGCGTTTTTGCATTTGCGCCGAGCGAGCCCTGAACCGGCTACGCTCCGCGGATGCCGGCATGGAGTCGGGCGGATGCTGCCGCAATAGCCGGGCGAGTTGTTTTTCGGCCTTTTGCAGGTGTTCCGCGAGCAGCGCGGCCTCGTGGTTTTCGGCGGTATCCGGAAAGCGGCGCGACCGGAGATGCTGATACTGGATTTCCAGGCTGACTTCCAACCGATCGCAGAGTGTTTCGAGATTCTGCAGTTCTGTGTCGAGGGCGTGCATGTCTAGGCCGTGATGTTGATGCCGTCCAGCGACGGCGATCTCTCGGCGCTTACAGTCATGGGCAGGGCGGTCGGAGGTAACGTTGACCGGGACTCCGCAACCGGATGCGCGCCTTGATGGGCTTCTTTCTGGGAGATTTCCGCCCAGGCGGCACGCAGATGACTCAACAATTTCACGACCTCTTTCAGGGGAGCGGCGTCCTGATGAAGATTCGCCTGGCACAGGCGGCCTTTCATATATTGATAGAGTCGGTCCAAAGACGCGGCGATTTCACCCCCTTTCTCAAAATCCAGACTCGCCTGCAGCTCGGTGAGAATGGAGGAGGCCCTGTTCAGGCAGCGGGTGCGCTTTTCGATGTTGTGGGCGGCCAGGTGCTCGTGTGCTTTTCGGAGGCTGGCGATGGCGGCATCGTACAAAAGAACGACCAGTTCTACCGGGGCAGCTGTCTTGATCTCGATTTCCTGATAACGGTGAGTGTGGGAATTGATCGGCATTCGTGCTTCCTTGCCCGTGATGTTCCGGACACTATGATTTGAGCGAACTTACCAGTCCCTCCAGCGATGCCTGCAGTACGGAGAGTTGTCTCAGGGCTGCATCGGCCTTGGAATACTGTGTGATGAGAACTTCCCGCCGCATCTCCAGGCGGCTTTCCATCTGCTCGATCTGCAGGTTGAGCCGGCTGATATTCTGCTGCAAGGCGCCCGAGGCGTGGAATACCGGGCCATCGATGGTATCGGTGAGGCTCTTGAGCCGGTCCTGAATGGCCGGCATCATGCTGGTGGTGGCGCCCACGCCATTCAATCCATCGGCCAGGAACAGGTGCGCAAGATCGTCGAAATTGGAGGATAACTTGTTCCTGAGCAGGGATTCGTCGAGGCTCAGGGTGCCGTTGTTGGCCAAGGTGATCCCCGCCTGCGACAAAACACGGAATGAATTCCCGCTGATGCTGAGGCTCTGGCTCAGGATGGAGGCGAGATCCGTGTGCGCCGCCCGCATCGCAAAATCTCCCGCGAGGATGCCGGCGGTTTTTTGGGTCGCATCATACCGGGATTGAGATGTGACATACGAGACAACGTCATTGTACTTGGACACGAAATCCTTCAGGCCTGCCACGATGGCGTCGTCGTCACGCTCCACGCGGACCGACGCCGTCCCCGATTCGGCCTTCAGCTCGAAGGTAATGCCCTCGATGGCATCCGCGACCGTATTGGAACTGCTCGTGATGCTGACACCGTTGATTTCCAGCTCCGCATCCTGCGCGGCAGTGGTCTCGAGCAAGGTCACGTCGCCGTCGGCGCCCTGGGTCAGGTTGTTGGTGATTGTCAGCGCGTTGGCCGTCCCGGAATCGTCGCTGGTGATCACCAGGCGATAGGGCGTGCCGCTGCCGTCGTTCATGATGGTGGCGGTGAATCCGGCATTCTGGCTGTTGATGGCGCTCTTGATGCCCTGGAGGTTGTTGTTGGTCTCGTCGATGGTGATGGTCACCGCCGCTTCGCCTGCCTTCTGAATGACCAGCGTGCCGGTCTTCGTAAGGGTGTCCGTATCGGAAAGAAAGTTGTTGGAGGCGAAGGAATGGAATTTGGCGAGCTGGCTGACGGCAACCGAATAATTCCCGATGGCTGCGCCTTTGCCGGCAGTGGCGGTTACTGCGTCTTCATTGGAAGATGCCGTCGTCCGCAATGCGAAGAGGCTCTTGCTCAAGCGGTCGGCGTATGCCGACGGCATGTTGAGCGGGACGTCTTCCCCTTGAAACAGCAGGCTCTCGATGCTGGTTTTGAAAGCGAGCAGCTTGGAGTTCAGTGCCTGATAAGCGGAGATTTTTTTCTGGTAATTCTCGACTCGCGTTTCCAGCCTGTCGATCGGCAGCCGTTCTACTGCGATCAGATTGTCGACGATGCCGAGGACGTCTAGACCCCCATTAATCAGATTGATCGATGTCATATGCCGGAAACTCCGGTTCAGATTCGGACATCCACTTCGTGACGCTGCCAGAGGTGGGGCTCCAGCTCCGAGAGGTATTTCTTCGGAATACGATAGAGCTCCTCACCGGTAGTCTTGTCCTTGACGTGAAGATACATCCTCCCGTCCGTATCATCACGCTCGAAGGAAAGGGTGGTGTTCTTGGAAAACGTCACATTGCGGGCACGTTCCAGGATGGAGTTCAGAATTTCTCTTTCCTCTGAATAGCCTTCCGGAACGTCGTTTGCGCCGCTTTCGTCCCGGGATGCCGTTCTGCCGGGACCGATTCTCTCCGCAGTGCGCGGAGCACCGGAGCGATGCTGGGAGGCCGCAACGGGGGATGGATGGGCTTCCGCGACAGCTCCGGCTATGATGCTTATTTCGCCTGCCATCACCATTCTCCATGCCGGGCACGACCACGGCGCTTACCGCCATCGGCCGTACTCATGAGACGGGCCGATACACTCTCTCCCCTTATTACTATCGGCCGCGCACCGGCGCTGAATTAGCCTAATCCCGCTCGGAAAGAGGCGCGCCGCCGTTGGGCGGCGGCGCGCCTGCTTCTTTCCACTGCGCCTGGTGAAAGGACTACTGACGGAGCAACGCCAGCACGTTCTGGCTGGTAGCGTTTGCCTGCGACAACGCTGCCATGCCGGACTGCGCCAGGATCTGATATTTGGTCAGATTTGCGATTTCCTCCGCCATGTTGGCGTCGCGAATGGCAGATTCGGCTGCCTGGGTGTTCTCGGCCATGTTCTGGAGCACGGCAACGGCAGACTGCAACCGGTTCATGCCGGCGCCAAGATCGGCACGAGCGGTGGCGATGCCTGCCAGGGCGCTCTTGAGAGTTGTGATGGCCGAGGAGGCACCCTCCGCCGTGGCGAGTGATGTGCCCGAGATATCCACACCGCCGACGCTGGTGGTGGTGATGACCGCGAAGGTGACTGCGATGGAACTGACGGAGGCCGTGTCGCCGACGAAGACGTTCAGCGAACCATTGAGGCCCGCGGCGGTGAACAGCATCACGCCGTTGTAGTTGGCCTGAGACGCGATGCGGTTGATTTCATTCTTGATCGACGTCAATTCGGAATTGAGGGCTGTCCGGCCGGCGGTGTCCACCGTGTCGGTGGCTGCCTGTTCCGCCAGGGCGAAACCGCGAGTCAGGAGGTTGGAAATCTCCTGCAGCGCTCCGTCTCCAATCTGTGCCACGGAGATGCCGTCATTGGCATTGCGGACCGCCTGGTCGAGAGCGCGTACGTTCGCGCGCAGGCTATCCGCGATGCCCAGACCGGCAGCATCGTCCGCACCGGAGTTAATGCGTCTGCCCGAAGACAAGCGCAGCAATGTCTTGTTCAGGCTTACGCTGTTGATGTTGAGCTGATTCTGTGCGTTGATTCCAGCGATGTTGTTGAGAACACTGAAAGCCATGGTGGAATTCCTCCTTGAATTCTCTGCCGTTTCGTATCCGTACCTTTGCCAGACAAGGTTCCCCGCCGCCGGGATTTCCGGGCGGCCGGGCAGGTGACCAGTCCGGGCGCTTTACCGCTTCTTATCGGCCGGGGCGGCTAGGGGATTAGTGCTATTTGTCCGCATCCGGAGAAATCCGACAGGAATCCGGCAATACCCGTTCCCAGGGAAGAGCGGATCGCCCGATCGGGCGGTCCGCTCTTCGGTGCTGCCCTTGCCTGTTTTACAACGAAGGCTCTATCGGTCCTCGGGCTCATCGGGATTAGCCGAAAATGGCAAGGTCCCTCCCGGTGGCCGCCGGTACCGGCCGGCGGCCTTTGGATCGGAATTTGCATTGAATTCCCTGGAATCAGGCCGGCGATCCGGTTCGGCCCGGAAAGGACAGCTATGACACGTCTCTATGTTGACAAGCAGGAAGTCACCCCAATCCCCCCGGATCTGACGACGCTGGAGCAGGTCGTAAAGCTCGTGGAGACCAATCATCTCCCGCCCCAAACGGTGATCCGGCAGGTCCAGGTCGATGGCCTACCGCTGATGGCCGAGGATCAGGCGGGGTGTTTGTCGGGCCGTATCCAGAACCGGGAAAAGATCGAAATCGTCACAGGCACGCTTACCGAGGTGGCGGTCGATTCCATCCGGGAGGCCGTCATTTATCTCGAGCAGGTGGCAAGCGCAACTCCATCTCTGGCAGCGAGTTTTCGCGCCTCGCCCGATCCCGTTGCGTTCGAAAACCTGAAGCAGTTCTATGACGGTTTTTACTGGTTGAGCCTGTTGCTGGATCGCCTGAACAGCTCATTCGACATCTCACTGGAGTCCATGCCGCTCGGCGACGCCACTGCCGCGGATCATCACAGCAATCTGATCTCGTCCCTCAAAGCGATTATTGCGGCCCAGGAAAAACGAGATTATGCGCTGCTCGCCGATCTCCTGGAGTACGAGGTCCTGCCGCTGGTGCCGGTCTGCAGGGACCTCTTCGCAGCCGTGTGCGAGCGGATTGTTGCGGAGCATCGACCATAGTCAAAGGCACGACAGCTGAAGGGTTTGGAGCGCCAAAATCTTGACGCCGCGGATGTCGGACTCTGTCACCCGCGAGGTCATGGCGGCGCTTGAAGGAATGGGGGCGTTGCGCGGTGAGGGAAAAAACACAGGAGACGATTGCCGTCGGGAAGGTGCTTCTGGTGCGCACGGTTGCCGGGCCGGCCATCGGCTTCGGACATCTCCGGCGAACCTTGACGCTCGCCCGGATGCTACGCCCCGCCGTTTCCTCGCTTTTCCTGTTGGATGCAGGCGACCGGGATTCGCAGGAGCAGGTGCGGAATTGTCATTTCGGCTGCTGCATCTATAAGCCGCGCAAACCATGGCCGGAGCAGGCATCTCCGTCGGCCGTTCTGATTGACACACGGAGAGTGCAGGGCCTGAGAGGGTTGATCGCGGAGGCCCACCGCCGCGAAGTCCCGGTGGTAAGCATTCACGATCTTGGGTTGGCTCTCGTGGCATCGGATCTTGCCATCGACGGCAGCGCACGCCCTTTTGCCGCTGTTTCCGGTGTGGCCGCGATCCGACGCCGCGCAGGGCCCTCGTTCATAGTACTGGATCCGGCCTACACGCGCTATCGCCGACGGTCCAGGCAGGTCCGGCGGCAAGCCCGCAAGATCTTTGTCAATCTCGGAGGAGGAGACTCCCGGCGTTACTACCGGAAGGTGCTGGCAGGACTCCAGCAGACAGGTTTGGCACTGGACGTAGTGGGCGTCCCGGGCTTCGTTGATTGGGGGCAGGCGGACCTCGCCCGGGAAGACTGGCGTCCCTTGCACTTCCGTTGGGCCGCCCGGAATGAGTCAATCGCCGCGCTGGTGTCGCGCGCGGACCTCGCGATCACGGGAGGGGGAATAGCCGCCTACGAAGCGCTGAGCGTCGGCACTCCGCTCTGCGCGCTGTCTTACGACCGGGCGCAGCGGATGACCGTACGAACCCTGGCGGAGTCCGGGCTGTGCGTTGACCTGGGCTATGGAAAATCGCTCGCGCCCTCCCGACTGGCGCTTCAGTGTCGCCGGCTAGCCGGTGACCAGGAACTGCGGCGCATGCTTGCCCTGCAGGGATTGCGCACCGTGGACGGGCGCGGCGCGCTGCGCGTGTGTCGAATCCTCCGCGCCGTAATGGCGGGGCACATCCCGGAAGGAATCCAGGCGAAATCCCGATGATCCGCGCGCTGATCTTTGATCTTGACGACACCCTGTATCGTGAAAGCGATTTCGTCGCGAGCGGCTATCGCGCGGTTGCGGAATACGTCAGCGCCCGCTGCGGCCGCCCCGCCCGGGAGATCCTGGGGGTCATGGAGGAGGCATACGCACGAGAGGGGCGGCGCGCCGTGATGCCGGCGGTCCTCGAGCGCTTCCGCGGTTGCATGGCGGATGTTGAGGATCTGGTGCGCGTCTACCGCCATCACGAACCGGCCATCCGGCTGTTCGCCGGCTACGGGGATCTGCTGCGGGAGTGGCGCCGGCGCTACCGGCTCGGCATCATCACGGACGGCACTCCCGAGGTGCAGGAGCGAAAATGCCGGGCACTGGGGCTGTGCGAGGTCGTGGACAGGATTGTGTACACATGGCACTACGGCCGCGAGAAGGAAAAGCCGCATTCCCACTCTTTTCGAATCATGCTCGCCGATCTGATGGTGCGCGCGGAGGAAACCCTTTTCATCGGCGACAGCATCGAAAAGGACTGTCGCGGGGCGCGGGGCACCGGCATGGGGAGCGTACTGGTGCACCAAAGCCCGGTGGCAGGCACGGCAGCTGCGGCAGAACAGGCGGATTTTGTCATCGATTCGCTGCTCCAGATGCCGATGGTTCTGAAACAACTCGAGGACGGCAATGAATCACCGTGAATTTTTGTTGGGCGCCAGGCCGATCGGCTTTTCCTCGAAGGTCCTGGTGATTGCCGAGATCGGCGTAAACCACGACGGCAGCGTAGAACAGGCCATCAAGCTCATCGATGCCGCCTCGGACTGCGGCGCCGACGTCGTGAAGTTCCAGACCTTTCGCGCCGATCGCCTGATGATGGCGGTCCCGGACCGGCTGGCGCAGCAGGCCGACGGCAACGAGACGGCCTATGAGATGTTCCGCCGCCTGGAACTATCCTGGGACGATCATCGGAAGCTGAAGGACCATGCGGATCAGCGGGGCATCCTTTTCCTTTCAACCCCTTTCGACGAGGAAAGCGCGGATTTTCTCGATGGACTCGGCGTCCCGGCTTTCAAGATCGCATCCTCGGATCTGACTCACATACCGCTGCTGCGCCATATCGGGCGCAAACGCAAGCCGGTTTTGCTGTCCACCGGGATGTCGTTTCTTCCCGAGGTCGAGGAAGCGGTGCACACTCTGACGGATCACGGCGCGCGCGACATCGTTTTGCTTCATTGCGTCTCCAGCTATCCCGCCTCTCCTGAGTCACTCAACCTGCGCTCGATCCTCACGCTGCGGGACCATTTCCATCTGCCGGTGGGATTCTCCGATCACAGTCAGGGCACTCTCTTTTCATTGATCGCCGCTGCCCTGGGCGCCCGGGTGCTGGAGAAGCATTTCACCCTGGACCGGAACGCTCCCGGTCCCGATCACACAGCCAGCCTTGATCCGTGCGGCCTGCGGGATCTTGTTGCCGGCCTCCGCGCCGTGGAAGCAAGTCTCGGCAGCGGCGACAAGCGTCCCAGCCCGGACGAAGAACCGGGGCGCCTGGGCAGCCGACGCAGCATTGTGGCCGCGGCCGAAATCCGGGCTTTTGAGACCATTCGTCCCTGGATGCTTACCTGCAAGCGGCCTGCCGGCGGCCTGTCTCCCCGCGAGGTGGACAGGGTGGTCGGCATGCGGGCCCGGCGGGATCTTGCGCCGGACTGCATGCTGCGGTGGGAAGATCTGCTGCCTGCCGCCGGCGGCGATGCCATTCCTGAATCCACAACCGACGGGTCCCGGCCGTGCGGCGCCCTTGATTGACGGGAGAGAACTCATGCGCGAAATCAATGTCCTCGTTACCGCCGCCAGCCGCCGCGTGCCGCTCATCCAGGGCTTTGTGGAGGCGCTCAAGCATCTGGGGGTGCCCGGCAACGTCATAACCACGGACATGAACACGCTCAGCCCCGGACTGTATTTCAGTACCCGGCACTACCTGGTTCCGTTGACCACCGACGAGCGCTACATCCCGTACATCCAGTCTATCTGCTTCAAAGAGCGGATTCATCTGCTGATTCCCACCATTGACGATGAGTTGCCCCTGTTCGGCTCGTATGCCGCCTCGTTCATGGATATGGGCGTCTGGGTGGCCGTATCGTCTGGCGAGGTCGGAGCGATCTGCAACGACAAGCACCGCACGACGCATTATCTGGCAGGCAAAAGCATTCCCGTGCCGCGTACCTGGCTCCCATCTGAGTTGGATTTCGGCCGTCTCAGCTATCCGCTTTTTCTCAAACCGCGTCAGGGCAGGGGCAGCGTGGGCTGTCACTTCATTGCCGACGAGCGGGAACTCCGGTTTTATCTGGATCATGTGCCGGATCCGGTGGTCCAGGAGTATCTCGAGGGGCGTGAATTCACTCTGGACGTGCTTGCGGACTTCAGCGGCAGGGTCATCAGCGTCGTGCCGCGCGAACGCCTGGTGGTGCGCTCCGGCGTCACCGACCGCGGGCGGACGTGGAACCATCCGGCATTGATCACCCTGGGTGAACGAGTCGCGAAAGCTCTGCCAATCCGCGGCCCGGCCAACATCCAGCTCAAGTGGCACGCCGACCGGGGCACGGTGTTTGAGGTGAATCCCCGTTTCTCCGGCGGCATCGCACTCACGATCGCCGCAGGCGCCGATTTCCCGGCGTGGCTGGTCGAAATGCGTCTTGGGCGCCGTGTCCGGCCCGCGGTGGGGAAGTTCACCGATGGCCTGGTGATGTCGTGCTATGAATCCGCGGTCTTTCTCCCGCCGCAGATTGCCGCCGTCGGCGAAGACAAGGTGGAACCGGCGGAAATCGTGCTGCCCGATCCGTCGCCCGTCTCCTTTCCGGGCATGATCGCACTCAACCCCTGGATCGAGGCACAGCGGAGGCCGTGATGAAAGCGGTGATACTGGCAGGCGGCAGAGGCACACGGCTGGCACCCTATACCACGATATTTCCCAAGCCGCTGGTGCCGATCGGCGACCGGCCCGTCCTGGAAATCATCATCCGCCAGCTGGTCAGCCAGGGGATCGGTGACATCTGGCTGTCGGTCGGCTATCTCGGTGAATTGATTGAAGCCTATTTCCAGAACGGCCATCGGAACATCCCGGGCCTGAACCTGCGTTACATGCGCGAATCACGCCCGCTGGGCACCGCGGGTCCGCTGGCGCGCATTCCAGGGCTGGATGAGACCTTCCTGGTCATGAACGGCGACGTGCTCACCACTCTGGACTACCTGGCGATGCGCGCACACCACCTGGCATCGGGTGCCGCGCTTACCATTGCCATGCGTCGCAAAGATGTGCGCATCGACCTGGGCGTGCTGGAGACCAACAACCGGAATGAGTTGGTCGCCTATCGGGAAAAGCCGCTCTATTCCTTTGCTTGCAGCATGGGCGTGTACCTGTACGAGCCGTGTGTGCTGCGATACATCCATGCCGACGAAGCTCTTGATTTTCCCGATCTCGTGCTTCGCCTGCTGCATTGCGGTGAAAAAGTGGTCGGCTATCCCTCCGATGATTTCTGGTTTGACATCGGCTGCCGAGAAGATTATGAGCTCGCCCAGCAGGAATTCCAAAACCGCGCCGCCGCCTTCCCCCTCGGGTGATTGGCGCGTTCCGCTGAGCGCGCCGAGCTACGGCGAAGCGGAGGTTCAGGCGGCCGCCGCCGTGCTACGCTCGGGCTGGTGGACCTATGGTCCCGTGGCACGCCGGCTGGAGGCTGAGTTTGCCGGGCAAACGGGTGTCCCCCATGCGATTGCCGTCGCCAGCGGCACGGCTGCACTCCACCTTGCCTTTGTGGCCCTCGGGTTGAAACCGGGGGAAGAGGTGATCACACCTTCGCTGAACTTTGTCGCCGCCGCAAACTGCATAAGGCACGCGGGCGGCGTTCCTCATTTTGTCGACGTGTCCTCGCTGGATGAACCGCTCCCCGCTGCCGAAATGATCGAGCGCGCCATTACGTCCCGCACACGCGGGATCTGCGTCATGCACTATGGCGGCTACCCGTGCGCCATGGATGCCGTTGTGGATCTGGCGCATCTTCACGGGCTGTGGGTCGTGGAAGATGCGGCGCACGCCCCCGGAGCAAGCTGGCACGGCAAGGCCTGCGGGGCCTGGGGAGACGCGGGCTGCTTCAGTTTTTTCGGCAACAAGAACCTGACCTGCGGCGAGGGGGGCATGATCACCACTGCAGACGGCCGGATTGCCGAGAAGATCCGGCTCCTGCGCTCGCACGGGATGACTTCCCTGACCTGGGACCGGTATCTGGGGCATCAGTCCTCCTATGACGTTGCCGGTGCCGGCTTCAATTACCGCATGGATGATGTGCGCGCCGCCATCCTCCGGGTGCAGCTGGCCTCGCTGGCGGAATGCAACCGCCGCCGGGCAGAGCGCGTCCTGTGGTATCGCGAACTCTTGGGACATGAATCCTGCTGGCGTATCCCCTTTGCCCGCCACCCCGGGACGGCGTCCCACCATCTGTGCGTCCTGGTGCTCGGCGAGGGACTGGATCGGGCGCGGGTCGTCGAACAGCTCCGGGCGGATCGCATCCAATCCAGCGTCCACTATCCGCCGGTGCACCAGTTTTCCTTCTATCGCAGGCTGGCACTGCCGCGAGGCGACCTGAGCGTTACGGAGGCCCTGGGCCGGCGGCTGGTCAGCCTGCCGTTGTATCCGGATATGACTCGCGAGCAGGTGGAGTGGGTGTGTGCCAGCCTTGGCCGGGCAGCCGGCCGCTGAGGAGTGGAGACGGCACATGAGCCTGACCCTGGGTTTTTTGCAGGCACGCATGGGCAGCACGCGGCTCCCTGGCAAGGTGCTGATGCGCGTGCAGGGCATGACCATGCTGCAACGGGCGGTCGAGCGGTTGCGGGCGGCCCGCGCGCTGGACGGTGTGGCGGTGCTGACCACAACCCTGGACGAAGATACGGTCGTTGCGGAGGAAGCCGACCGGCTGGGAGTGGCGTGCTACCGCGGGCCTGACCGTGATGTGCTGGCCCGATTCCGGCAGGCCGCCGAGGTATTCCGGCCTGAGGTCATTGTCCGCGCCACGGCCGATAACCCGCTCATCGACATCGGCTCGGTGGACAGGATCGTGGCCACACTGCGGGCGGAAGGGCTCGACTATTGTATGGAGAGAAGTCTGCCCGTCGGCGCTGCGACCGAGGCCATCACCGGTGCGGCGCTGGCGCGCGTCGATCAACTCGGCCGCCTGCCGCACCACAGGGAGCACGTCACGATCTATATCAAGGAACACCGCGAAGAATTTCTCGCGGCATTCCCCGATCCACCGGCAGAACTGCGTCTTCCCGATGTGCGCATCACGGTAGACACCCCCGAAGATTTCCGGTTTGTCACCCGCTTGATCCGCCAGATTCCGGATACCTGGCCCCCCATACCCCTCCTCTCCTACCTGGAATCGATCCCATTTCTGATTTCCTGACGCATACGCTAACGATTTCCCCGCCGAACGCCGATATAGCACACTGATTCACCGGGCAAACGAGAAATCGATGATACTTTTGACCAAAATCAATGGCCAGCAGATCGTCGTGAACTGCGATCTGATCGAATATATCGAGGAGACCCCTGACACCGTGATCACCTTGAACAACAACGACAAGGTGATTGTGCGCGACCGCATGGTGGAGATCATCGACAGGGTCGTACACTATCGCAGGACCGTGGCCGGCCTGGTGGAGGCTGCAAACGAGTGCCGACTGGCCAAGGCGTGACGCCAGGGAAGGCTGAAGAACTGAAATGGATGTATCTACCATCTTGGGACTGCTGCTCGCTCTAGGCGCCATCCTGGGGGGGCAGGCCATGGAGGGCGGCAAGGTCGGCTCCATCATGCAGGGCACCGCCGCTATCATTGTTATTGGCGGCACCTTCGGCGCCTGCCTGGTCATGTTCCCGATGTCCGTGTTTCTGAAAGGCATGAAGTCGCTCGGCCACGCTTTCTTCGCCCGCAAGATCAGCAACCAGGAAATCATCGCCGAGATCATCCGTTACGCCAACAAAGCACGCCGGCAGGGAATTATTTCCCTCGAAGCGGATACGGAAAATGCCTCCGATCCTTTTCTCAAGAAAGCCCTGAACATGGCTGTGGACGGCATCGAGCCCAAGACGTTGCGCGAGACCATGGAGATGGAGATCGCCAACATGGAGGAGGAAGGGGAGCTGCCGGTCAAGTTCTGGGAGGCCGCGGGCGGCTACTCGCCGACCATCGGCATCCTCGGGGCGGTCCTCGGCCTGATCCACGTGATGGAAAACCTGACCGATCCCAGCAAGCTCGGCGGCGGCATCGCAGTGGCTTTTGTGGCTACCGTCTACGGCGTCGGACTCGCAAATATCGTGTATCTGCCGATCGCCGGCAAGCTCAAGCTCCGTCATCGAGCGGAGATCGTCGCGAAGGAAATCATCCTCGCGGGCGTGATCTCCATCCTCGAGGGAGAAAACCCGAGGCTCATCGAAGACAAACTCAAGAGCTTCCTCAATGCCAAAGAGCAGGAGGCCCTGTCCAAGGGCGCTTCGCCCCCCGGAGCCCAGGCCAAAGCTGCCTAGTCAGGACAGGTCATGCGGAAGAGAAAACCCCCGGAGAATCCCAACCATGAGCGCTGGCTGGTGTCCTACGCGGACTTCATCACGCTCCTGTTCGCATTCTTTACCACGATGTACGCTATATCCACGGTCGATGCGCAAAAGCTGGGCCGCATGGTCCTTTCCATGAGGGCTTCCTTCAACGGCACGGTTTTTCCCACCGGCAGCGACACGCTGAGCCTGAGCAGCGGAACGGATGCCGGCATGCCGCTCAGCCGCGATCTGTACGATCCGGTGGACAGTCCCAGGGACAAGGCGCTCAAAGAGTATTCCATCGAGAGCATCAAGGGCCTCAAGACCAGCTATCTGCGCGACGCGCTGCTGAAAGGCGAAGTCGTGTCGCTGGTGCGCCTCAAACAGGACGTGGACGCCATGGTAAAATCGAAATCATGGCGCACCAAGATGCGCACGCGGCTCGATCCGCGCGGTCTGGTGATCAGCCTGGGGGAAGAGAGCTGTTTCGACTCGGGATCCGATCAGATCAAGGGCGAAGGCCGGGAACTGCTGGATGCGCTGGCCCCGCAGCTCCTTGCCCGAACCAGCCAAGTGCGCATTGAGGGCCATACGGACCCCGTGCCGATAAGCACTCTGCGGTTTCCCTCCAACTGGGAACTGTCGACGGCCCGGGCCACCGCCATTATACGATACCTCGTGGAAGTCCACGGGCTTGATCCTTTCCAGCTGATAGCCTCCGGTTTTGCCGAATATCGCCCGGTCGCTCCCAACGATACGCCTGATGGCCGGAGCCGCAACCGGCGCGTTGATATCGTCGTCCTGAACACCCGATACGCGAGCAGCGAGCCGCGCTAATCCGGATCATTCATGAATTTCGGCTGCAACCTGACGATCCATGAAGCACTATATTGGGATCCGTTCAGGATCAAAGTTTTTGGGACACGGAAAAACACGGCAAGCGCGCAGCGCTGGGCCGTTCGGGCCGGCAAAAGCACTGCACACGGATTCCTGCCGTCCGTGTCTTTCCGTGTTCTTCCGTGTCCAAAGTGCATTTCGTCCCCCACCTCATGAATAATGCGGACTAGTGCGCGTGATTCGTGCCGAAACGCAGGGGACGCACAAGGACAGGATCCTGATGACCCGCCCCTGCGACCGGTGGAAATCTTCCCTGTCTCCCCCAGTATCCTGCAGGCGTGCTCTGCTGGTGTTTTCGGCAGCCGGTCACTCACTTTTCCAGAGGTAGGCACCGAATGTGCGCCGGATGTTGAATCCCAGGCGCTGGTACCATTCGCAGGCACGCCGGTTCCGCTCCGTGACCGTGAGCCGCGCGCTGCGAAAGCCTGCCTCCTGCAGGGAGCCCAAGGCGCTGTGGATGAGGGCGTTCCCCAGGCCCTTTCCCTGGTGCAGGGGATGGACCGTGATCTGGGGAATCATGGCTGCCGTCCTCGAAATGCGCGAAGTCAGAATAAAGCCGCAAAGCGAGCCGCGATTGTCGAGGCCGACGAAAGAGGATCCGGGCAGGAACACGCCGCAGCCCGGATTGTCGACCACGCTGCGCAGATACGCCGCGCAGCTCGCCTCCGAACCGTAATCCGCGCAGATCAGCGCATCGATCTCTTTCCGGTAACTCCGGCAGGCGACTCCCGCCGCCGGCAGCAGATGGCCGGAGTGCCAGGGGATGATGGTCCGGGATTGCGCGGGCTCCGCCCATTGACGGGCCGCCAGGTCCAGTTCCAGGTAGTAGCGGAGAAAGGACTGGAAGCCGTGCGCGGCAAAGATCGGATCGGGATTCAGGCCGTTGAGCGGCATGATCTGCGCCTCGATGCGGCGCACATTGCGAACCGCCTTCAGGCTCTCGATCGTGCGCTGCAGGATCGGCTCCGCCGCCTGTTGCGCCTGGGCCGGGGAAGCGTACAGCGCGCCGATCACGCCTTTGGATTGCGAGATGAGGAAGTAGCTGTATCCCAGGATCCTGGCGCCATTGGTGAGCACAAAGCCCGGCAGCAGCCGCTGCTTCAGGAAAGACTCCAGAATGCGGCGTATCGGCGCATAGTCCCAGTCGAGCTCGCGCAGCCAGGCCTGCTGCTCCTCATCCATGAGGGCCGCCATGAGGCGTATCTCTGCCTGGCTGAGCGGTTCAATCTTTATGTGGGACATAGAATGCCGCCCGCGCCCTGATGCTGCTGTCGGCAATTCACCAGGTCGTGGATCTCTTTCCAGGTGTCAATTTCGATGCTGAGAAACGCCTCGGCAACGCGGGGATCAAACTGGCTGCCGCAGCAGCGGCGGACCTCCTGCCGCGCGGCCTCGAAAGACAAGGCCTTTCGATAGGGCCTGTTGCTGGTCATGGCATCCAGCGTGTCCACCACGCCGAATATCCTGGCACCGAGCGGGATTTCGGTCCCCTTGAGCCGGTTGGGGTATCCCTCGCCATCCCAGCGTTCCTGGTGGGTCAGGACGATCTCGGAAGCCGACCTCAGGAACTTGATGTTGCGCAGGATTTCATAGCCGACCTGCGGGTGACGTCTCATCTGCTCCCACTCCTCCTGCGTGAGCTTGCCGGGCTTCAGCAGAATGGAATCCGGCACGCCGATCTTGCCGACGTCGTGCAGCAGGGCGCCGCGTCCGATGTGTATCAGTTCCTTTTCCCGGAATCCCAGTCTCTGCGCAAGGACGAACGCGTATTCACGCACCCGGTGGGAGTGAGCCTGAGTCTCGTGCTCGCGCGCATCCAGTGCGGCCGCCAGCGCCTCCAGCGTGTAGCGGTAGCTCTCCTCGACCTCCTCCAGCGCGCGATACAGTTCGAGCGTGCGTTTTTCGACGAGCCGCTCCAGTTCGCGCTGGTAGTAACGGTTTTCCGTAGTAAGCCGGTTCTGTTCCAGCGCCCTGTCCACCGCTCGACGGATGGCGAGCACATCGAAAGGCTTGGTGATGTAGTCACACGCCCCCAGCTTGAGCGAATCCACCGCCGTCGACAGATCGCGCACGCCGGTGATCATGATGACGGAAATATCCGGATCATGGCTTTTGATGTGGCGCAGAAGCTCAATCCCGGACATGCCCGGCATGTGCACGTCGCTCATGACCACGGAGAAGCGATTCTTGCTGAGCTTGTCCATGGCGTCGTACGGATCGGCGGCCGGGATACATTCGCGGGAACCGTCGGCCAGGCTGCGCGTGAGGACCGAGCGCATCTCCGCCTCGTCGTCGACGATCAGGATTTTGGCAGGGGCCGGATGCTCTTCGATCATGAAAATCTCACGCCTGGGCGGACTCGAACCTGGTCATGCGGCTCTCTATCTCACGGATCACATTGAAATGCTGGGCTCGCATCAGTTCCACCCGCTGGCTGGCGGATTGCAGCTCCTGTCCACTCGAGGCATACGCCGATTTCGTCGACAGTATAACACGGCCTTCGCAGAAGACCTGCGTGGTGATGCAGTGTCCGGCGTCGCCCGTGTCCTCGGTCTGAATATGCAGATCCTTGCCCATGAAGACAAGGTTGTCGTTGAGACCGGGCGCGGGCGTGCCTGCCAGCGGACTCCGAGGCCTGCCGTCCTTTGTGTCCTCGCCGCAGGCGCCCTGACCGGCCAGCTGCAGGGCCATTTGCCGGATCTGCCGTGCTGACGGGCAGTCGGGCTCACTGCCGTTTGTCCGTCCGGCACGCTGCAGGGTCCTGGGAACGGCGGCATCCCATGGAATCAGGCCGCAGAGGCGAAGATGGACATTGAGGAATTTTTTGGCTGCCGACTGAATGATCTCAGCCTTGCGCTGGTCCTGATCCGAAACAGCCAGGTTTACCAGCAGGAGCGGGCGGTAGCCGTCCACCAAAACGGCGATGCTGTCGGCCAGCTCCCGGGCGGCCGGCCGCACTTGATCACAGAACTCGGTCATCGTCCGCGCCTGATTGCCAGGCGCGCCCTGGCGCAGCTGGCGCAGGGCCGCACTCACGGCCCGGTGCGCTCCGTGCGCCTGCTGAACCCGGCGGTAGATTGAGCTCCTGATAAACCCGTAGGCTGACTGCATGGATACCTGGTCCGGCGATGCCACGACGATGGCTTCGGTTCCCATATTGAAGAAATCCAGCACCCTCCCGGAGATGCCGCTCCCCACGTCTATCAGCACGTGGTCCGCTTCCAGGGAGAGGAGCATCTCGGCAATCGCCGCCTGTTCCCGGGGACTGAGATCTGCCATGCCGGGCTGTTCGCCGACGCAGCTCACCAACTGCAGGCGGGGCTCCGCGGTCGGCTGCAGCGCATCCGGCACTGCGGCGCGCCGCTCCACGACATCCAGGAGGGTGACTTCGGGAGTTTTGATACCCAGATACGCGTACAGATCCGGCCCGCTCAGATCCGCATCGGCCACGATGACGGATTTGCCGGAACGGGCGAGCATGATCCCCATGGATGCGGTCAGGAAACTCTTGCCGACCCCGCCCTTCCCGCTGCCGATAGTCCACACCCCGCATTTGCGCACGGCCATGTCGATTCTCGAAGAGATCATGTCCCTTATCGTCGGGGCGATCGTCGAACTTTATGGCAGGGCTGAAGATGCATTACTGGAGGATGGGCACCACCGAGCGGGTGATCACTTTCGTGCCGGGCCTGGTGCATTCGATCTTCAGCTTGGCGGGCCGATCCGGAGACGATTCAGCCTGGAAGCCGATGGTGTAGTAGCTGGCAATCTGATAGGAGATGCGCCTGCCCAACTCCTCAATCCCCTCCTGCAGGGTAAAAAAGGCACCCCCCGCCGTGACTCCGGCCAGCTCGCGCAATGAAGCCTCGCTCTGCAGCGGCGGCAGGCCATGCGAACTGGAGGTTTTCGAGGCCGCGAAACTGGCGAAGAAGAGCTCCACGTTGGATGCGGACAGGAGGTTCTTCAGAGGTTTCAGCTTGCCGGCCGTCTGGATGTCCAGGTAATCGAGGAAGACGATCAGCACCCGGCGCTTTTCGTTGCGCTGGCTCATCTTCTTGACGGCTGTCAGCAGAGCGCCGTACAGCACAGGGTCCTCCCGGAGACGTTCCCCGCGCAATTGCTGGATCGTGTCTTTGAGCAGGCCCGTGTCCTGGGTGAAATCAATGGCGGGGCGGAACTCGGAGTCATAAACGGCAACCCATCCCGCATGGCGGCCCAGTGCCTGGTCGAGGAGCTGATAGGCAACATTCGTTGCCGCCGTGGCGCTCGGGATGCCGTAGCGCCCGGCTCCCGGATCGGCAAAGGGCTCCGGCAACATACTTCGGTCCCACAGGAGTCCATACGCGACCGGGACCTCCTTGCTGGCCAGGAACTCGACGTCGCGGGGCTTGCCATCCTCAAATATGCGTATTTCTTCGCGGCTCAGATTCTCGAGGTACAGGCGGTTCCTGTCAAGAAAGCTTGCGGTGACAAAGACCGGCATGCTTTGCGCAGGCTGAGCCTGGACCGCCCAGGAATGCAGCAGCAACATCAGCAGTCCGATGACAGCCATGGTCCCCCCTTCAGGCTCCTGACAGCTCCGGATCCGGGAAAAGCAGAGGGTGCAGCAACGTGGCGCTCAGGAATCTCCAGATGTACCTGGGCCGCAGGTGGTAGGTCACGTAGGCGAACTCACGGAGGCGATGGAGTTCCTCGGGCGGAATCGCCGGGTGACGGTATACGCTGGTCCAGCCGTTGAAGTGCTCCCAATTGCGGTCAAAAATCCTGCTTTGCACATTGCGGTAAAAGGCGGTGCCGGGATACGGTGTGGTCACCGTGAATTGAATGGCGAAGGTGTTGAGCTTCTTGGCGTAGCGGATCGTGTCGAGCACGCCGCCCACCGTGTCGCTGGGCAGGCCCAAGGTGTAATTGGCGATCACCCGGATCCCCAGGCTGTGGCAATGCTCGATGATCCGCTCCTGGTGGCTTTTGGGAATCGCTTTGCGTCGGTTGGCGCGCAGGATATTCTCGTCGGCGGATTCGATGCCCACCTCGATACTGCGCAGCCCGGCCCGGTGCAGCACGGTGATCAGGTCCGGATCAAGGCGATCGGTGCGCGCCTCCATGCTCCAGTTGATCTTCAGCCCGCGGCGCAGCAGCCGGTCGGCAAACTCCCGGGCCCGTTCCTTGCCGTACGTGAGGTTGGGGTCGCGGAAGGAGATCCCGCGAATGCCGTAGCGGCCGACCAGGTGCTCGATCTCGTCGACAATGTTCTCGGGAGACCGGACCCGGTACCTGGAGTTCACGAGATAGGGGCAATAGCTGCACGTATAAGGACAGCCGCGGCTGCCCAGCATGGGGAGGGTCGCGCCACGGCCCGTGATGATCTGGTAGCGGAAACGCCTGATGTCGAATTGATCCCACCTCGGATAGGGAAGCGAGTCCAGGTCGGCGACGAATCCGGCCGAAACCACACCCGCCGGCAGCTCACCGCGAGCCAGCGCCGGCGCGATGTTTTCCACCTCTTCCTTGACGATGAAATCCGCAGCGTCCGAAAAAAACTCGGGAACGGTCGCGGCGAAGGTCCCGAAATAGCCGATCCTGCTGCCGAAGCGGCGCCTGGCCGCCAAGCCGATTTCGCGCTCAAATGTGCAGTCGACAATCGAGGAGGAAATCAGATAGAGATCCGCCGGCTCGAGCTGCTCCGGGCTGCGGACGTCCAGGACGCGCACTTCGGCGCCATGATTTGCTAGAATGGCGTGGAGGTAGGCGAGGGTGATGTTGGGGATCGAGGCGATCCTGCGTTTGGCAATCTCCAGCAGGCGTGCGAAGGGGGAGCTGCCGACCGTAAAAACCGTGCCGAAGCCCCCCGCCACGTCCTTCAACGTGCAGTTCTTGTGACGGCCTGCGCTCAATACCACAACTCTCATAAAAGCCCTTGCCTGGGCATTCAGACCGCGAACGGGCGCCCTCGCCAGCCTTACTGTTCCGCGCCCAACGGCTGCCACGGCCTCGCATTGCCCACTGCGCCGTGGAGCATGCCCGGGGGGTTATCCCTCAGCCTCGAAAATCCGGCTGCCGATGCGGCACATCCGTGCGGGACGGCATGAAACATGCGAAAGGGCATTATAGCAGCTGCCGTTCGCTTCGTCGACCACGTAACAAAGCAGTTGAGTTTTGCGGGTGCCTCTGATAGCCTAAAATGTTGATTTGTTGGACCGTGTCTCGTTTCGGACACGGCCGCGAGATACCCAGACTCGATGGAACAGCGCTTGCCTACTCCGCAGGAAACTCCGACAGCAACTGAGCCTCGCGATTCACACGCTTCAGAATTGAGCCTGTTTTCCGAACTGAAGGCTTGGGCCCGGGACATCTTCCTGGCCGTCGCGATCGCCATCTTCATAGTCATTTTCGTCATTCAGCCGGTAAAAGTCGAAGGCACCAGCATGCAGCCGCGCCTGGTGGATCAGGAACGGATTTTCGTAAACCGGTTCATCTACCGTTTCGAAGACATCCAGCGGGGCGATGTCGTGGTTTTCTGGTATCCCCGGGACACAAACAAGTCGTTCATCAAGCGCGTGGTGGCTGTGCCCGGCGATATGGTCGAGATCAGAGCGGGTTTGCTCTATATCAACGGGGTCAAGGTCGAGGAACCCTACCTGAAATCGGATTTTCGGGATCATGAGTCCTTCTCCAGGAGCGTGGTCCCGCCGGATCATTATTTCGTGCTTGGGGACCACCGCAATTCCAGCAACGACAGCCGCATGTGGGGTTTTGTGCCGAGAAACCTGATTTACGGCAAGGCGATCTTCCGCTACTGGCCCGTGTGGCGTCTCGGTTTGGTGGAATGAGCCCGGGGCGCGCACCTCGAGAAAGATGTACTGTGTCGTGTCGTAAGCGATTGGATGATCCGGACGGCGGAAATCAGGCTCATCCGGCCTGTGTCTGCCGCGGTCCACACCTCATGGATTCAGCCCGGTATCAATGAACGCACTTCTGGCACTCGAAGACGGCCGCACATTCACGGGCCGCGCCTTCGGAGCCGAGGGCGAAGTCTGCGGAGAAGTGGTTTTCAACACTTCGCTCTCCGGCTACCAGGAGATCCTCACCGATCCGTCCTATGCCGGGCAGATCGTGGTGATGACCTACCCCCACATCGGCAATTACGGCCTGAACCGCGAGGACGAGGAATCCGGCAAGCCCTTCGTCCTGGGTTTTGCGGCACGGGAATTCAGCACCTATACCTCCAACTGGCGCGCGCTGGAATCGCTCGCGGAATATCTGAAGTGCCACGGGATCGTTGCCATTTCCGAGGTGGATACCCGCGCGCTGGTGCGGCATATCCGTGCGCGCGGCGCCATGCGGGGCATCATCAGCTCGTGGGACCCGGATGCGGGACGACTCGTCGAACGCACCCGGCAGATACCGGCCATGCTCGGCCAGGATCTTGCGTCTGCCGTCAGCTGCCGCGGCCCGTACGAATGGCCGGATCCCGCCGTCGCTCCGTCGGAGCGCTTTCGCATCGTGGCCTATGATTACGGCATCAAAAGGACCATCCTCGCCAACCTGGCGCGCTCCGGCTGCAACATCCGGGTCGTGCCGGCCGGAACGAGCGCCGAAGAAGCCCTGGCGCTTCGGCCCGATGGAATATTTCTTTCCAACGGACCGGGAGACCCGGCTCCTCTCGGCTATGCCATCGATACGGTGCGGCGATTGCTCGGCAAAGTCCCGCTGTTCGGCATCTGTCTCGGCCATCAGATCATGGGATTGGCGCTGGGAGGGAAAACCTACAAGCTCAAATTCGGCCATCGCGGGGCCAACCAGCCGGTGAAAAACGTCAAAACGGGACGTGTGGAGATCACGGCACAGAATCACGGCTTTGCGGTCGATGTGGACTCACTCAACCTGAGGCGTGTCGAGCCGACCCATTTCAACCTCAACGACCAGACGCTGGAGGGGATACGGCATCTCCAGGTGCCTGCCTTCTCGGTGCAATATCATCCCGAAGCATCCCCGGGGCCGCATGATTCGCATTACCTTTTTACCGAATTCAAACGGTTGATGGCGGAATTTCGCAGGTAACTCATGCCCAAGCGCACGGATCTCCGAAGAATCCTCATCATCGGCTCCGGCCCGATTGTGATCGGCCAGGCCTGCGAATTTGACTATTCAGGGACTCAGGCCTGCAAGGCCCTGCGCGCCGAAGGCTATGAGATCGTACTGGTGAACTCCAATCCGGCGACGATCATGACCGATCCGGAGCTGGCCGACCGGACCTACATCGAGCCGCTCACCCTCGAATCCGTGGGCGCCATCATCGCGAGGGAACGGCCGGACGCCCTGCTGCCGACCGTCGGCGGACAGACCGGCCTGAACCTCTGCGTCGCGCTGGCAAAGGCGGGCATCCTGGAGCAGTACGGTGTCGAGTTGATCGGCGCCAAACAGCGGGCGGTCGAGATCGCCGAGGATCGTCAGCTGTTCAAAGATGCCATGGCAGCGATCGGGCTCCAGTCGGCGCTCTCACGCGTGGTGCGCAACCTGGACGAGGCGCGCGACTTTCTGTCGCTTGCCGGCCTGCCCGCGATTATCCGTCCCAGCTACACGCTGGGGGGATACGGGGGTGGCATTGCTCTCGATCCCCAGGATTTCGAGGGGATCGTGAGCCGCGGGCTGGCTGTTTCCCCCGTGCACGAGGTTCTCGTCGAGCAGTCGCTCATCGGATGGAAGGAGTACGAGCTCGAGGTGATGAGGGACCTCAACGACAACGTGGTGATTGTCTGCTCGATTGAGAATTTTGACCCCATGGGCGTCCATACCGGAGATTCCATCACCGTGGCCCCGGCGCAGACTTTGACCGACAAAGAGTACCAGCGCATGCGCGATGCCGCGATCCGCATCATCCGCAAGATCGGCGTGGAGACCGGCGGGTCCAACATCCAGTTTGCCGTGAACCCCCAGACCGGGGCGCTCGTCGTCATCGAGATGAATCCGCGGGTGTCGCGCAGCTCGGCGCTGGCGTCCAAGGCTACCGGTTTTCCGATCGCCAAGATCGCCGCCAAGCTTGCGGTCGGCTACACGCTCGACGAAATTCCCAATGACATCACCAAGAAAACCCCTGCCTGCTTTGAACCCAGCATCGATTACGTGGTGGTCAAGATTCCCAAGTGGAACTTCGAGAAATTTGCGGGATCCGACGACACGCTGGGGACACAGATGAAATCGGTCGGCGAGATCATGGCCATCGGACGAACCTTCAAAGAGGCCCTGCTGAAAGGCGTGCGCTCGCTTGAAAAAGGGAGAAAGCCGGAAACGGTCGATCCTGACAAGCTCCGGCGCAATCTGCAGATTCCAGTGCCGGAGCGCCTCGACTATCTGCTCTATGCCCTGATGCAGGGCATGACGATCGGGGAACTGCACGACCTCACCCGGATCGATCCCTGGTTCCTCAACCAACTGAGCGAGATCGTGGATCTGCAGAAGCGCGTGTCAGGCTACCGTTTCGAGCAATTCCCCGCGGACCTGTTTCGTGACTGCAAACGCGCCGGCCTCTCGGACGCCATGATCGGACAGCTCCTGCGCGCGGGTGCAGACGGACCAGTCTCTGCGGAGCGGGTCCGGTCCCGCCGGCAGGAGCTCGGCCTGCGACCCGTCTTCAAACGGGTGGACACCTGCGCCGCCGAATTCGAGTCTTATACGCCTTATCTCTATTCGACTTACGAAAGCGAGTGCGAGGCGGCCCCCACCCGGCGGAAAAAGGTCGCCATCCTGGGCAGCGGCCCCAACCGGATCGGGCAGGGAATCGAATTTGACTATTGCTGCTGCCACGCCTCCTTTGCGCTCCACGAGATCGGCTACGAGACCATCATGGTCAACTGCAATCCCGAGACGGTTTCCACGGACTATGACACCTCGGACCGCCTGTATTTCGAGCCGCTCACGTTTGAGGATGTCATGGAGATCATGGCGGTGGAGAAGCCCGACGGGGTCATCGTCCAATTCGGCGGGCAGACTCCCCTCGATCTTGCCCTGAAGCTTCAGGCGGCCGACGTGCCCATCTTGGGAACATCGCCCGAGAGCATTGATCTGGCGGAAGACCGGGAACGCTTCGGGCGGCTGCTCGGGGAACTGGGCATCCCCCAGCCGCGCAACGGCACGGCCCGTTCGCCGGCCGAGGCCTGCGTGGTCGCCGCCGGAATCGGCTATCCTGTCCTCGTGCGCCCCTCCTATGTGCTCGGCGGCCGCGCCATGTCGATCGTCTATGACGAGCCTTCGCTGATGCGCTACATGGCCACCGCCGTGCAGGCCTCTCCGGAGCACCCGGTGCTGATCGACGAATTCTTGGAAGACGCCTTCGAATACGACGTCGACGCGCTGGGCGACGGTGAGCGCGTGGTGATCGCCGGGGTCATGGAGCACGTCGAAGAGGCGGGCATTCACAGCGGCGACAGCACCTGCGCCATGCCCCCGATCATGATTAGAGCCGACCTGCTGGCGCGCATGAAGGACTACACCCGCCAGTTAGGACGTGCGCTCCGGGTCATCGGCCTGATGAACGTGCAGTTTGCCGTCAAAAACCACATCGTCTATGTGCTCGAGGTCAATCCCCGCGCTTCGCGGACCGTCCCTTATGTGAGCAAGGCGACCGGCGTGCCGCTCGCCAAGATCGCAGCACGCCTGATGGTCGGGGAAAGGCTGGACGGTCTCGGGCTCGGCGAGGAGCTTCCGGTCCGGCATTGTTTTGTGAAATCGCCCGTCTTTCCCTTCAACAAGTTTCTTGGAGTCGACACCCTTCTCGGTCCCGAGATGAAATCGACCGGCGAAGTCATGGGCGTCGCGGACAGTTTCGGCATTGCCTTTGCCAAAGCGCAGATTGCGGCGGGATCGCCACTGCCGCGCCAGGGCACCGTGTTCCTGAGCGTCAACGACAACGACAAGGAAACACTGCTCCCCATCGCCCGTCAATTCGTCGCTCTCGGTCTGCGCCTGGTGGGCACTTTGGGAACAAGGCAGTTCCTGATGGATCGCGGTCTGGAGGTCGGTTTTGTTTTTAAGGCCGGCGAGGGAACGCCCAACGTGGTGGATGCCATCCGCGAAGGGGAAATCGATCTGGTCATCAATACGCCGCTCGGCAGACAGTCGCGTTTCGATGAAAAGGCCATCAGAAAGGCCTCGATACAGTATGCCGTACCCTGCATCACAACCCTTTCCGGAGCCCGCGCGGCCGCCAACGCGATTCGCGCGCTGCAGTGCGAAGACCTAGGCGTGTGCAGCCTTCAGGAATACCACGGGGCAGTATGACCGCAACCAGAGCATCTCACCACGGATCTCCGAGGACGGGATCCTCGAAGAGGCGGCAGGCAACAGCCCCGGCCGCGAGGCGCGGGTGGGAGGGCAATGAGCACGAGCGCCGGAGGTGCGGCACATGACCTCTGTTCCGGTCCTTCGGACCTCCATCTTAATGCCGCCCCCAACCCCTGAAGGGCGGGGCCAGTCTCCGCCGGCGCTCCGCGCCTCGAGTTTCCATGTTCCGGGGTGCAAAGGGACCGTTGGCTTGCACCACAAGAATATGCTCAATAAACGCGAAGTTGCAGCGTGGTGTTGCAGAGCGCCGGCAGCCATGGCTTCGGATATGGCAGGCTCATAAGAGTGCCGGCTTTCCGGACTGAGAAGGGAACGCCTCCGGGCTACGTCCGCCGGCACGGCCTCAGCGCTCGAGCGTGGTCTTGGGCGGGGCCGGCGCCGCGCTCCGGCCGCGCAACTCCTTGAGAACCTCCGCTGCCGGCGCGCTCAGATTCTCGAAGTGAATCCCGATGCCGTCGAAATTGCGCACCGCAGTCATGTACCACCCGTAATGGCTGACCGTGGCTTCCAGTTGCAGTTCTTCGGTAGCGGTAGTCAGAAGGATGCCGATCTGTGAGCCCGCTGGAGTGGGAGCGGGAGTCTCCACGAAAGCGCCCTCGTCGGATAGATCGTGAATGCAGCCGTCAAAGGAATGTTCCTGCCACAGCACGCGGCAGGGGATGTACACCTCGTACCGGGGCAAAGCGCGTTTCCCTCCTCCCGCGAGCCGGCGATGGCTCGTGACCACCGTGTCGGCAGCAGCCGGCTCCCTTTTTGCGGCGGTCTGCGTCTCCACCGATTCCGGCGCCTTGGGGATGGGATCCTCCCAATGCAACGGCGCCGGCGACTTGCCCGCGGCGTCGGATTCATATCGGGCGAGCGCTTTTTCGATCACCGCCGGCAGGTCCCTGGCAAAACTCGGGCCTTTAACGATGCGCTCATCGGCGCCGGCTTTCAGCGTCTGGATCGTGGCGTCTTCCTCCGCAGCGTCGAACATCAGAATGATGGGCAAAGGAAGTTTTTCCTGATGGATGTGGGCGATCAGCCGGGAACGGTCCCGGCGGGAAACACGGTGGTCCACGAGCACGGCGTGATGGCGCCCCGGCCTGAGACGGTCGATCGCATGCAACACCCTCAGGGAAACGTCTAGGCGCAGGTTGGGTGCCACCTTGTGGACTTCATACACAAGATGGTCCGCCTCTGCCAGATCGACCGTGAGATACAGGATCGTGATCGGATTGCCTGCCAACCAGGCGGCATGAATGATGCTGCTTTCACGATTGGTGTCAGATATCCAGGTACTCATAATCTTCCGCTCACCATTAATTCAAAGGCCGGGCAGCAGCGGCGATTGCAGGGCAATGCTCCCGCCATATGTCAATCGTTCCAGGCGATTCTCGCCATCCCCGGCGCCTCAGGCCTGGGAAAAGCATACCTATCAGATCGGCAAATCCATGCGAAGAATGAGCATTGAATTGTGCCCGGCCCGCCGCCTGTAACTTCTCCGGGTAAGCCGGGATTTGAAGCATTGAGCGCTGTCGCGACAAAGAGGGCCTTAAGGGAGACCAAAATGCCCATGTACAGCCGCACTTTGACGTGGTATGGCGATCGGCTACCCGGTCGGTGGCTTTCGGTGTCCCGACGACGGCCTGGGAGGATCCTTTTTCGTTCCGGGCATTCCCAAGGCAGGGAAGAGGTCAAAAGCCTGGTTCTGGTCAACGAGGTGCGCACCTTCCGTGTAGAGGCGGATGAAATGGGTGCAGTATTTGCGGTTGTCACCGCCCATGCAGTGCTCGACACAGAACAGGTCGGTATCCGTACAGTTCGCGCATTCGCCCAGAGAAATGCAGACCTTGGGAACTGTGATGTGGCAGATTGCGCAGAGAGCGAAGAGATTCTCGCTTTCGACGTAGTGCGGGCAGCTTTCGAGCGCCTCATTGCCCTCGCGGAAGCCGAATATGCGGCAGCCCATAAAAAGATGCGGGCCGGTGCTTGTGTCGGCCCCGATGCGTTCGAGGCTCTCATCCACCCAGTTGATGCAATTTCGGCAATTAATCATCCGGATGGCTTCATTCCTTTCCGGCGCTGCACCCAGTCAGCCTTGATGGTCTGCCTCGAGCGGGCGATTCCAAGGGCTCCGGGAGGAACGTCGTCGGTGATGCAGCTTCCTGCTGCGATGTAGGCGCCGCGCCCGACCCGCACCGGAGCGATCAGCTGGGAATCGGTGCCGACGAAGACCTCGTCTTCAATGATCGTGGCGCTCTTGCGGACGCCGTCATAATTGCAGGTGATGACGCCCGCGCCGATATTGACATTTCTGCCGATGGTGGCATCTCCCAGGTACGCCAGATGTGCCGCTTTGGTGCCATCGCCGAGTTGGCTTTTCTTGATTTCCACGAAATTGCCGATACGGCACTTTTCACCGATGATGGCATGCCCTCTCAGATGGGCGCAGGGTCCCACCGTCGTCCCTTTGCCGATCTCCGCATCGGTGATCAGGCAGGACTCCAGGATGGTGACCTCCGGGCCGATCCTCGAGTCAACGATGCGCGTTCCCGAATGGACCGTAGCCCCCTCGCCGATGCGGGTGGTTCCCGCCAGGGTGACCATCGGGTGAAGTGTGACATCCTTTTCGATCGCGACGTCCAAATCGACATAGGTACGTTCCGGGTCGATCAAGGTAACCCCGGATTTCATCAGTTCCTCGTTTTTCTCCGCCCGCATGGCTTTGGCGATCTCTGCGAGTTCCTGGCGGTTGTTGATGCCGCGCAGCTCTTCGAAATCGCCGTGCAAGAGCGGCTCGACCCGCAGTCCCTGGCGCTGCTGCACGGCGACCAGGTCGGTGAGATAGTATTCCTGCTGCGCGTTGCGGTTGGATATCCGCAGAAGCGCATCCAGCAGGGGCCTGATCTGGAAGCAGTAGAAACCTGCGTTGATCTCCCGGATCCGTCGCTGTTCCGCCGTGGCATCCTTTTCTTCGACGATCGCCTCGATCTGTCCGCCGGCATTGCGCAGGATGCGGCCGTAGGCGAACGGATCTTCGGCCGTGGCGGTCAGGAGAGTGGTGGCGGCGCCGCTTTTCCGGTGGTGCTCGACCAGCTCGCGGAGTGTTGCCGGCCTGAGGCGCGGCGTGTCTCCGGAGAGCACCAGGAGGTCGCCCTGTCTGGTCTCGAGATGCGGGAGTGCGGTCAGGATTGCGTGCCCGGTGCCGAGCTGTTCCTGCTGGAGGACAAACTGTGCCGGAAAGCCGTCCAGGGTGCCGCGCACGCGCTCGGCATCCTGGCCGATGACGACGAACATGTCATCCGGTTCCAGGCTGGCCGCAGCCCGGTAGATCAGGCGCAGCATGGGGACGCCGCAGATCTCATGCAGGACCTTGGCGCGGTTGCTGACCATGCGGGTTCCCTTGCCCGCGGCCATCACGAGAATGCAGAGATTGTTCATGGTCAGGTGGCGGCCTCCTCCCGGACACGCATGCCGGCTGCCCGCGAGCTGTGAAAGGTCTTGTGGACCGCTTGCGCCACCAGATCGTGATCATGACGCACGGAACGGCCCCGGGCCAGCAAGGCATCTTCGTAAATGGCAAGGCCGAGGTCTGCGATCCGCTGGTAGTCGTTGACCACGGGCGATGCCGCCTGCCGGCGGTACCTGGCAAGCACTGTAGGAGGTATCGGCTGGTTGTTCAAGATAATCCAGTGAAATAGTCTGTCACCCGTGTGATCGTAGATGGCAGTGACGTGATCTGCCGCCGAGAAGCCTGTGGTCTCGCCGGGTTGGGACATCAGGTTCGAGATGTAGATTTTGATGGCCGGGGACTCTCTCAGCGCGTCCGCGATTCCGGGAACCAGCAGGTTGGGGAGCAGGCTGGTGAACAACGATCCCGGTCCCACGGTGATCAGGTCCGCGCTGCGGATCGCCTCGATCACTGCTGGCACCGGCCTGCAGTCGGGAGGCGACAGGGACAGCGAGACAATGCGCGACCGGCTTTTCGAAATCACGGATTCGCCCAGCAGACGGTCGCCGTTATCGAGCAGCGCTTCCAGCCTCACGTCGTGGAGGGTTGCCGGAAAAATCCTGCCCTTGATCGCCAGGACGTCGGAGCTTACCCGGACCGCCTCCAGAAAATCACCGGTCACGCCCGTGAGCGCGGTGAGGAAGAGGTTGCCGAAACTGTGTCCTTGCAGCTGGCCGGATCCGGGGAACCGGTACTGGAAGAGATGCGAGAGCAGCGACTCGTCGGCACTGAGCGCCACCATGCAATTTCGTATGTCACCCGGCGGAATCATCTGCAGCTCATCCCTGAGACGACCGGAGCTGCCGCCGTCATCGGTCACCGTCACGACCGCGGTCAAGCGTTTGATCCAGGCCGCAACGGCGGGAGCTTCAATCACCGGGGGGTCAAGGACGCCGTTCTTGAGCCCTCTCAGCAGGCAGGAGAGTCCGGTTCCTCCTCCGATGGAGACGATGCTGAGCAGGTTATTGTGAGCCATGTCAGGACTGCCCGCCTGTGGAAGTCGGGGTCCAGCCAACGAGGTCGTCGAATTCCTTTTGTCCGTGCAGGGAAGCGAAGTCCGAGTCGTTTTTCGCGTATACCCGGTTGTCCTCATTCAATTCGACTGCCTGCCGCAGGTTCAGAATGGCTTCGGCACTCTCGCCTTTCATAGCCAGCGATGCGGCCAGGGAATAGTAGACGTGATCGGACTTTTGGTGCTTTTCCAGGGAAATCCGAAAATACTCGACCGCCTTCTCGTAGTCCCCCCGGTTGTGCTCCATGACCCCCAGCGTATAGAGCTGCTCGTTGCCGAGAGCCATCTTGCGGTGAACCGTTTCCTCGCGTTCGCAAATCTGCAGATACGAGCGGGCGCGCGCAAGGATCTCCGATTCTGCAGGGTAGCCTTCCAGCAGAGACTTGAGCTCGCCGCGCGCCTTCTTGAATTCTTTCTGGTAGATCAGCTTGATGCCTTTCTCCAGCAGGGACAGGGCGGCCGTCGTGGTTCTGGTTTCCCGCAGAAGCCGCGGCGGCGGGGCGGCTATCTTATTGAAAGAGCTTGTCTTGACGGGCGCAGCTGCCGCCACCGCGGGAGCGGCTGCTCTCTTTGCATGTCTTGCCGGCTTTCGGACGACCCGGGTCGGTTTCTTGCCGCGGGCGGCAGCTCGCGAAGGAGCCGGCTTCTTTGCGGCAGGACCCGATTTTGCCCTGGATTTTGAGCTGCTCCGCTTGCTTCCTTTTGATCCCTTCGCCATGCGATCTGCTTCTTTCCCCGGCAGCCCATCTACCGGAGGCCTCGGGCAAAAGACCACTAAGCGCTTTAAAATCACTCGCCTGTGGCGCCTCAATCAATTGCCAAATTTGAGAGTTATTATTAGGAAAAATCGGCCGATAAGTCAAGGGCAAGGTCAGATAGGATCACGATACAGCTCCTGCCCGTTTGAAGATTCGCAGCGAGGGGAGGTCCGGTGCGGCCATTATATCTGATTGATCTGTTGCATATTCCATTCTGACACTGCGGGGTACCTGCCAGTGATGAGTCCGAGCAACATCGTGCTGTACGAGGCCGAGTATTTGCGCTTGAAGTCGATTCTGGCGATGACCCAGAGAGACCTGCGGGCGGAATTGGTCCTCCTCATTGACCGGAGCGGTCAGCAGATCGCCTTTGAAGGTCCGGCGCGAGGCATCGATCTGACCGCTCTCGCATCATTGGCGGCTGCCAACATCGCTGCCACGGACGGTCTGGCACGCCTGGTAGGCGAACCCGAGTTCTCGATTCTCTTTCACCAGGGAAAGCGCCGCAGCATCCACATTTCGGATGTTGCCAAAAGATGTTCGCTCGTGGTCGTGTTCGACGACAGCATTTCGCTCGGCATGGTTCGCCTCAGAGTCAAACGGGCAACCTCGTACCTGGAGGAGGTCTTTCGCGGTTTCATACGCAAAACGGAAGTCGGCGGCTCAAGCTCGAAAGCCGGCCCGGGATCGAAACCATCCCTCTACTTCACGGATGAAGATATTGACAAGCTGTTCAGCTTTTTTAAGCCTAAAAGCTGATTTTCTGAGTGAGAGGATTCCAAGTTGACGTTCATAAACTACGTGGCACGCGAGATTAACTGCAAAATCGTCTATTACGGGCCGGGACTCGGCGGCAAGACCACCAATCTGCAGTATCTCTATGACATTACCAATGCAGAGAATAAGGGGAAGCTGATCTCCCTGGCTACCGAGACCGATCGGACGCTGTTTTTTGATTTCCTGCCCATCGATTTGGGGCAGATCCGCGGATTGCGCACGCGCTTCCATCTCTACACCGTGCCGGGCCAGGTTTTTTACGATGCCAGCCGCAAGCTGATTCTCCGGGGTGTTGACGGGGTGGTCTTCGTGGCCGACTCCCAGGAGGAGCGGTTGGACGCCAACCTGGAGTCGCTCGCCAACCTGGATCAGAACCTCAAGGAACACGGTTTTGACCTCGGCAAGGTCCCCTACGTGCTGCAATTGAACAAGCGCGACCTGCCGAACGCGATGCCGGTAGCACAGCTCTCCAGGCTGCTGCTGACCCGGGGAGAGCCGGTCTTCGAGGCCGTGGCCATCAAAGGCGAAGGTATCCTGGAGACACTGAAGGCTGTTGCCCGGCAGGTGCTGGTGGAGCTTCGCAAGAGCGCCTGAACTCCCGGCAGCACCCGGAGGAATCGTCGTCAGGCGGATATCGGTGAGTATGAGGACGCGGAGAAACCTGGGTTTCTCCGCGTCCTTTTTGTTTCGGGAATTACTTGGTAGGCAGGTTTTGCACTCGACTGTGTTTCCGGCCGTACCCGAAGTACACCGCCATTCCGATTGCCAGCCAGATAACCAGCCGAAGCCACGTGTCCCCGGGCAGGCTGACCATCATCAGCAACGAAACGACAATGCCCAGTATCGGCACCAGCGGCACCATGGGCGTCTTGAATGGCCGGTTCAGGTCGGGACGGCGCACACGAAGTATCCATATGCCCGCGCACACGATCACGAAGGCCAGCAGCGTCCCGATGCTCACCAGTTCGCCCAGGATGCCGATCGGCACCAGGGCGGCGAAGATGGCGACGAAGATCCCGACGGTAATCGACGAAATATAGGGCGTGCGAAATCGCGGATGAACCTTGCCTGCCCACCGGGGCAACAGTCCGTCGCGCGACATGGAGAAAAACACCCGGGACTGGCCGAGCAGCATCACCAGCATCACGCTTCCCAGACCCGCGATGGCGCCCAGCTTGACCAGGAAGCTCCCGGCGCGCACCCCGGTGGCATCGATGCCGACGGCGACGGGATCCGGCACGTTCAGGGCGGTGTAAGGGACGACGCCGGTGAGCAGGCCCGATACCAGAATGTAGAGAATCGTGCAGATCACCAGCGATCCCAGGATGCCGATGGGCATGTCCTTTTGCGGATTCTTCGCCTCCTGCGCCGCCGTCGAGACCGCATCAAAACCGATGTAGGCAAAAAAGATCACACCTGCCGCCCGCGCTATGCCGGTCCAGCCATACCTGCCGAAGACTCCTTCATTGGGCGGGATGAAGGGATGCCAGTTCTTTGCGGCCACCTCGGGATTTCTGAAGACGAACACCGCGGCAATGCCGATGAAGAGCAGAACGATGGCCACCTTGATGATTACGATGGTGGAGTTGACATTGGCGGATTCTTTGATGCCGATCACCAGAATGAGCGTCACAATCGCGATGGCGATGAAAGCCACGAGGTTGAAGGCGCCGACGGCGTGCGGCAGCGTCGAAAAGTCCACGTTCTGCACGGTCTGCCTCAGCGTTTCGAGCCGCTCCCAACGGCTGTTGTAAAAGACCATCTCTGTGCCCGGCGTGGCGGTCAACGCCGGAGGAATGTGGATGCCCCAGTCCTGCAGAAAACTGACGACATACCCGCTCCAACCGGAGGCCACCGTTGCCGCGCCGAAAGCGTACTCCAGGATCAGATCCCAGCCGATAATCCACGCAAAAAGCTCTCCAAGGGTGGCATAACCGTAGGTGTATGCCGAGCCTGCAATCGGAATCAACGAGGCAAACTCAGAGTAGCAGAGTCCGGCGAAAGCGCAGGCGATGCCCGCCAGTACGAAGGAAAGCACGATGGCCGGTCCCGCATATTGGGCGGCCGCGGCGCCCGTGAGAACAAAAATGCCGGCGCCGATGATCGCGCCGATGCCGAGAGTGATCAGGTTGATCGGGCCCAGAGCACGCTTCAATGAGTGCTCACCCGACTCTTGTGCCTCTACGGTAAGCATGCTCAGGGGTTTAGTGATGAACAATCGATTTCCCATGCGACTCTCCCCGGTTAGATGAGTTTTGCGGGACGGTCCCGGCGGGCGCACATTCTGCGGTCCGATGATCGCCATCTCCGCGTCGGAACCATGAAGGGAGAAACTAGCACTGAAGGCACTCGTCCTGCAAGCGCAATTGCGATCGGAATGTACCTGCTGCGGACGGCCCTTACCCTTCCAGGAGGAATCTACCCGTTTCCGCGATGAAGATGTCCGGCTGGTCATGGTGGACCCAATGCCCGGCGTCGGGGACGTTGATCAACCGGTAGTCCCGAATGGCATGAATGCGCCCGTCCTTCTCGGGATCCACTGCCCAGCTGTCGAGCCCCCGGAACAGCAGCACGGGACACGTGATGTGACGCCAGATCTCCTGCGCATCCTCCATGTTGAACCCATAGGGCGAAAAAGCCCGCACATAGTTGTCGAACTTCCACACCAGGGTGCCGTCCGGATTCCAATTTGATCCAAACAGCGTCAACCGCCGCGCCATGCCGTCGGAGAGGTGAGGATTCGCCTCTTTCATGCGTTCGACCGCTGCTCCCAGGCCTGCATACCGGTGCGGCACGCGCTTCTCGTAATCGCGCATGTTTTCGATCCATTCCCGGAGCCGTTCATGAGCGGGCCGCGGCACCAGCCTTCCCGGTGCCGGACCATACCCTTCAATGGAAACGAGCTTCCGGACCCGCTCCGGGTAGGCGCCCGCATATTGCAGCACCACGGCTCCCCCCAGAGAGTGACCAATCAGATACACGGGGGGTTTGCCGATGATGTCGATCAAAGCCGACAAATCGAGGACATACTCGGGGATGCTGTACATGGCTCCCTGGGCCCAGCTGCTATCCCCATGGCCGCGCAGATCCGGAGCGACGATCCGGAAGTGACCGCAGAACGCTTCCGCTGCCAGATCCCAGGTGCGTGCGTGATCGCGGCTGCCATGCACCAGGACCAGGTTCGGCTTTCCCTCGCCGCCCCAATCCCAAAAATGCAGCTTCAGCCGGTGCGAATAATAGTATTCAGAAATGGGTTCCATGAGAGTCCATCCAATAATGAGGCCGCAGATTGCCGAAACCACAAAACTGACCGGATACACGAAATATTTGAAGAACCGGCGCTCATTTCCTGACTCTTCTCGAGTGCAGCAGCGAGAGCAGGATCGAGGCCGTGAGAATGGCGGCCACGATGATGAGCGACACCCTGATATCGATGGGGAAAATGCCTCCGAGCAACATCTTGGCCCCCACGAACATCAGAATGATGCCCAGTCCCATTCCCAGGTAAACGAAACGATCGACCACCGCGGCGAGCAGAAAATACATCGAGCGCAGGCCGAGGATGGCACAGATGTTTGAAGTGAAGACAATGAACCAGTCCGTGGTCACACCGAATATCGCCGGAATGGAGTCTACGGCAAAAACCACGTCCGTGGTTTCCACTGTCACCAGCACGAGAGCCAGCGGCGTGGCCATCAGCCTGCCCCCGCGGCGCAAAAAGAAGGCGCCCTCCTCGTAACCGGTGGACATGGGCATGATGCGCTGGAACAGACGGACGACGGGATTGCGCTCGGGTTCGACCTTGGACTCCCCTTTTTGCTGCAGGATCTTGATACCGGTGAAGATCAGGAAGGCGCCGAAGATATAAATCACCCAGTGGAAAGCGCTCAACAGGGCCGTGCCCGCGAAGATGAAGATGCCGCGCAGGATGACGGCGCCCAGGATTCCCCAAAACAACACCCGGTGGTGCAAGATCGGTGGCACGGAGAAATAGGAAAATATCAGGACGAAAACGAAGATGTTGTCGACGCTCAAGGCGTATTCAATGAGGTAGCCTGTGAAAAACTCAAGCCCGGTTCGGGAGCCGAATTCCGCATAAACCCAGGCTCCGAAGCATACCGACAGGACCACCCAGACCACGCTCCAGCACAGCGCCTCGCGAAGACCGACGGCGTGTGCGCTGCGGTGGAACACACCGAGATCCAGGCTCAGCAGCACGAGAACCACGGCCAGAAAACCCGCGAAGAACCAGGGATTGGCAACACTAGGCGCCATTTTGTTCCTTTACCTCACAATCCTGCGGTCCCATGCCGGCATCCATTGCCGATTACCGCCTTTCCCGCCGGGCAGCCTCGTATTCCTCGAGAATATCCAGATCCGGCCTGCAATCTCGCAGGGCCGTCAGCCAATCACAGGCTTCGCGAGCCGTGATGCCGCGCGACCGGATGAGAAACGCCGCCGCCGTGGTGGGCGAGCGGTTGATCCCGACCGAGCAGTGCAGGTAAAGCCGGATCCCGGAATCCGCAAGCGCTTCCGCGACCTGCGCCACCGCCTCGGGCAGGTTGTGCCGCAGCGCCTCCTGGTCAAAATCCATGGTCGGCACACGGCGCAACTCGATCCCGATATCCCGATACGCCCGGGCAAGCCCGACCGGCGATATTCCGTAGTCCAGCAGGTCCTCGTCCGTTTGCAGGCTGACCACAGTGGTGATTCCCAACTGCTTCAGCTGCGGCACATCCGCTTCATACACCCTGCCGCCTACCCAGAGACGGCCGGGAACGATCTCAGCAAAATCGAGCATAAGGACCCGTCTCTCCCGAAGAGACTAAATGTAGCATGAGTTGTTTCGTGTATTTGGTCTATTTCGCGGTTTCTTAGCCGGCGGCGCAGCGCCGCAGACGGTCCATAATGGCAAGGCCGAGCCCGTGTTCAGGGATGGCATGAGCCGCGATCCGGTCGAGCCTCTGCTTGTCAAGCCTGTGCAGCGCCGCGAACAGGTTGGCTGCCGCAGCCCGCAGATCCCCCGTCTCGGACAGCACCTCGACTGCGGCATATTTCTCCGGATGTCTTGGGGCAGTCAGGGTCAAGAGGCCCACACGCTCCCCGGGGCCCGGCTCGGCCCTGCGATCCCCTTCTTTCAGGATCTCGAGCGGCGTGATCGTAGCATAGTGGCGGGTAAGCTGGCCCGGCGACTGGGGCCGGTCTTGCCTGCCTGCCGGCCATTCGAGAGGACCGAGGATTTCCAGGAGGGCCTCAGGTGGGATGCCGCCCGCCCTGAGTATACGGGGGGGGCCGTCTGTCAGTGCCAACACGGTCGATTCGACGCCGACGGCACATCTGCCGCCGTCGAGAATGAGATCGATCCGCCGGGCCAGATGATCCGAGATGTGGCCAGCCTCCGTGGGACTGACACGGCCGAACGGATTGGCGCTCGGCGCCGCCAGGGCGCACCCGGCAGCACGGATCAAGGCCAGAGCCGCTTCGTGGGCAGGCATCCGGATGGCGACCGTCGGCAGGCCTGCCGTGACGATCGGAGGAATACGTTCGCTCCTGGGAACTACCAATGTCAGCGGGCCCGGCCAGAATTTCCTCATCAATTCGACGGCAGCGCCTTCCGGAAAGCGGCCGTAGAGGCGGGCTGACTCTGCATCGGCCACATGGACAATCAGGGGATCCATGCGCGGGCGCTGCTTGACCTCAAAAATGCGCGCCACGGCCAGCGGATTGCACGCGTCGGCGCCCAGTCCGTAGACGGTCTCCGTCGGGAACACGACCAGGCCGCCGTCACGGATGATTCGGGCAGCCTCTGCGATGGCAGCCGGATCGGATGCTTGGAGAAGTTTCGCCATTTCCAAAGTGCCGCCTGCCTTGCTGCGGGCCTTGCTCCTTTCCCAGAAGTATGCCATGACCGGACGGTGATTTACGAATGATGATTGCCGCGCGCACGTTGTATGGCTGCTGCATCCCTGGTATTGACACGGAGTAACGCCGACATTATATTCCCAGACAGTTCAGGCTCTCGATCTCCCGGATTGCCGGATTCCGGTTCCCGCCTTCCGTGTGCGGGACCGGAACCACAGAGGCGTATCCAGCGATCCGTTTGCGCGAGAAGGGAAGCCATCCGCATGGACCACGAAGAGCAACCAAGTCCTCCTTTACCGCGTCCTGACGGGAAATCCGGCAAAAAGCCGCTCATCGAGACCCCGGACATCGAGATTTCGGCACCGGAATTGCTGGTTCCCTCGGCGGAACTGCCGGCGTGGTATGCCCTGTACACACGCAGCCGGTTCGAGAAGAAGCTCATGAGCGAGCTCACGGACCGGTCCATCGAGGTCTTCCTCCCCATGCGCGAGGTCCTCAGCCGGTGGAAAGATCGAAAAAAGAAGATCTGGATACCGCTTTTCCCCGGCTATATCTTCGTGCACCATGTAGACACCCCCGCAAACCGCTACCGGATTTTGAACGTTCCCGGCGCAGTGCGTTTCATCGGCTTCAACAGCCAGACGGTCCCGATCCCGCAGGAACAGATTGACGGCGTCAGGCGGTTTCTCGAGTCGAACCTGATGGTGGATCCTTATCCTTACATGAGGATCGGAAGACGTGTGGAAGTCGTCGCGGGTCCCCTCAAAGGGATTCAGGGGAAACTGGTGCAGAAGAGGGGACGATTCCGCTTTGTGCTGCAGGTCGATCTGATACGCCAGGCCATCTCGGTCGAGATCGATGCCTCCGACGTCCGCCCCATCTGAGAAACAGCGCTTCTGCGGCCGGGCGCGGCCTCTCGCCGCGCCCGGCATTCGCCTTACAACTTTTCCTGGACCAGCTTATCGCAGATTGACCATGAACCACAGCAGGAACAGGATGACCAGCACAAGAAGCCAACTGCCGCCGAATCCCAGAACATCCAGCCAGCCCGGCCGGTATATCTCCCAGTTCGAATGGGGAAAGATCTTGTTCTGCTCGGCCCGCTCCGGGTGCTCTATGGCCTCAGCCAGCGCCTGCCTGTCCAGCTCGGGAGTCTTCTGGACGGGAGTGCGCAGTCGGGCGAAGAACCGGTCGAGGTCCTTCTTGGCAACAGGCCGGCTGAACATGCTGAAAACAAACAGCAGGAGAAAAGGGAACAGGGCGTCAAAACAAAAGCGCACCGCGACCAGTTGTGCCTTGCTGAAACGCCGGAAATCGATTCCCAGCCCGCTCAGCACCCAGATCTCCGCATGGAAACGGCCCATGCCGACCTTTGGCGAATTGGGGTCCGCCGGATTGCGGCGCGCCACCTGCTCAAAAAAAACGGCGCTCGGTTCCTGGGGCTGCATCCTGCGGATCCTTTCGCCGACGCGGGCCACGCGGCCCGCGGCGACATCCTCGGCGCCGGCCGGCACGCTGACCTCCGCCAGGCCCGGCCGGGTCTCGACCACCAGGCGCGGGTTCGTGCGCGCCCACTCCAGGTTCAGAAAGACATTGGGGATGACAGCGTATATGGCGAAGCAGATGAACACCTGAAGGATCACCGCCCAGCGCGTCAGGCGGCGCCAGATAAATCCCAGCCACACGGCGGCGCCGAAGATGGCGGGAATGGAAATGAAATATTTGAACAGTTCGAGCAGATTGTCGATGTACAGCGCCGTCGCGGCCCCGCCAAGAATGGTGACGACGATCATGACCCGGCCGGCGTTGATGTAATGCCGGTCTGAACGGCCGGGGGCGAACGGGCGGTACAGGTTCTGGATGACCAGGGCAGAGTTTGCCACACAGGTGGCTGCCAGGCTCGACATTTTGCCGGCCAGAACTCCTGCCAGCATCAGGCCGATGGCTCCGGGGAACAGCAGATCGCGGGTCATGTAGCCCCAGATCAGGTCGGGGTCGTGCAGCTGGTTGCTGTACAGGGCGATCGCCAGGAGACCGGCCAGCGCCCAGAAGATCATGATGAAGCGCTTGAAATACATGCCGCCGATCATGCCCACGCGGGCGGACATTTCGTCCTTTGCGGAGCCGGCAGTGGCCATGCCGGGAGCCGAGGCGATGATCGATACCAGGTTCGCCAGCGCCATGGCAGCGATGGTGTACCAGGCGTACTCTCCCATCGCGGTCGAGCCGAACAGGTTGAACATGTGATCGGGAACTGCGGCATGCAACCCGGCAAAACCGCCGATCCTGGCCAGCCCCACGGGGACGAGCAGCAGGGAAAACACGATGATCAGGATCCCCTGGATGACATCCGTGATCACGGCCGCGATGAATCCCCCCATGATGGTATAGAGCGCGACCACCAGCGCGTAGACGGCGTAGATGAACGCGGGATTCGTGTAGGAAATGAAGGCGCGCAACTCACCGCGCTTCATACGGTCGACGAGCTCCTCCAGCCGCCGCGACTCAGCCTCGGAGAGCGCGGCGCCGGAATCGCGGCGCGCACGCAGGCTGTTGTACTCCCGGAACTGTTCGACGCTGCGCCGCTCCTCCATGCTGTAGCGGGCTTCCGCCTTGGGCGTCAGGGCCATCATCGTCTTGGCCGCCACCATGTAGCCGACGCCGATGCCGATGAGGGCCATGACCAGCGAAAAGACAGCGAAGGCGGCGGCGAGGAAGCGGCTGCGGAACCGCTCCTCGAAATAATCCCCGATCGTCACCAGGCGGACACGCCGGAACCAGAAGGTGGTGAACCAGTAGAAGGGAGTAAGGAACAGCACCAGATATTGAATCCACATGCCGCCGATGCCCTGGCGGTAGATTTCCCGCGAAACCACCACGGCCTGATCGGGACTCGTCGATGTTCCCAGGTTGAGAAAAAACTGATACGTCTTGCCGATCTTCCTGCCGGCGACAAAAAAGTCCTCCGTGGTCTTCATCCGCCTGCGGGCCCGATCCCCCAGCCAGAGAACAAACGCCACATAACCGATGACGATGAGAAAATCGATCCAATGCAAGCCGAAGATGGTCAACCTGTCCCCCGCGGCGCGGTTGCAGAAATCCTAGGATGATTTGCCGGGTCATCATACAACGAAAAAACGCGCACCGCCGCAAAACTTGTCTCGACGCCGGTCCCTGAATCGGCTAAGATCGCTGCTCTTCGCCTTGGGATCGATAGCGGACAGGAAATCACCTAATCCCTGGAGAAACGGCCACGCCATGACCCGCAACACCGATCGGCCCGTGCACAGCATTGCATTCCGGCGGCGGCGTGCGCTCAACTGGCTGACGCTCGGCACCACGTATGCCACGATGTATATGGCGCGTTACAACCTCTCGTTTGCCAACAAGTCCCTCTCGGACACGTTCGGCTGGGACAAGACGCAGATCGGCGCCATCATCTCCACCATGCTGACAATCTACGGTTTTTCGGCGTTGTTCAACGGGCCGATCGCCGAACGGATCGGCGGGCGCAGGGCGATGCTGATCGGCGTTTGCGGCGCCATCGTGGCCAACCTGGCCTTCGGCCTGGGCGCCTACATCGGCATCCTGGGCACAGGGACGCTGCTGCTCGCCTATCTCTCCACCGTCTGGGCCGTGAACGGATACTTCCAGTCCTACAGCGCGCTGTCGCTGATCAAAGTCAATTCGGCGTGGTTTCACGTGCGCGAGCGCGGCGTTTTCTCCGCCATCTTCGGCTCCATGATCCAGAGCGGGCGCGCCCTGATTTTCTACATCGGGCCGATCGTGGTGACCGTGCTGCCGTGGCAATGGGTGTTTTTTGTCCCTGCCGCATTCATGACCGTGATGGCGGTTCTGACCTTTCTGTTTGTACGTGACTCGCCGAAGGACGCCGGCCACGAAGACTTCGACACCGCGGACGCATCCAGCGGGGATACGGAAAAGGTCGACCTCAGCTACATTTTCAGGAAGGTCTTCACGAATCCCGTAACCCTCACCATCGCGCTTGCCGAGTTCTGTACCGGCTTCGTGCGTCACGGGTTCGAGCAGTGGTTTCCCCGATACATGCAGGAGGCGCAGCATCTGGCACTCACTTCCTCCCTCTTCAAGTCCGGCTCGATGGCGGTAGTGGTCGCCGGCATCCTCGGCGCGTTCGCCGCCGGGACGCTTTCGGACTGGATATTCAAGTCGCGCAGGCCACCGGTGGCGTTTCTGGGATATGTGCTGCAGATCTTTTCCCTGGCGGTCATCTGGTGGGCACCGGCCATTACCGTGATCGTGGCCGCGTTTGTCCTGAACTCATTCGCCATCAGCATGGTGCACTCCATGCTTTCGGGAACCGCGTCGATGGACTTCGGCGGCCGGAAAGCCGCGGCCAGTGCTGCGGGCATGTTTGACGGCATGCAGTACATCGGCGGTTCCGTCGTCGGTGTCGGCATGGGCTGGTTGCTGGAGCAATTCGGCTGGGGCGCGTGGGGGCCCAGCATGATCGGCTTTTCGCTGATCGGCGCCCTCCTGATGCTGCGCCTGTGGCATGCAGTCCCCAGGGGCCGGGCGGCGCACTAGTGGCATGTATCTTTTGAATCGGTAGTGACCATAAGCACGGGTTTTGATGAGGCCCGAAAGGCCGCCAGTGAATAGGCCCGGCCGTCAGGCCGGGATCAGTGCGGCCACCGAAATGAGCGCCGAAGGCGCGGCACAACTGGGCGGAGTGCCGCACCTTCGGTGCTCGTTCCTCGGACATTCACAATCCCGGCCTCATCAGCAGGGATACCCCGTAGATCCGCGCCAGTTCTGGGAACTCATGAAAGTCAGTACTTCTGCAAGCGACGGGAGATCGCCTCGGGCTCCGAGCCTTGTGCAGTTGAGCCCTGCCGCGGCATTGGCGAAGGTCATGATCTTTTCAAGGGACCAGTTCTGGAGAAGGCCGTAGACGAAAGCCGCGCGAAAAATGTCTCCGGCTCCCGTAGTGTCGATGGCCTGAACGCTGTATGCAGGGAACCGGATGCAGGAGTTGCCGACGATCGCCATGGCTCCTTCGGCCCCCAGCGTCACGGCGATGAAGCCCGGACAATGTTGTCTCAAAGCGGCGAGTGACCGGATCGGATCATCGATCCCGGTCAGTTCTCTTGGAAAGTTCTCGCTGACAATCAGAAAGTCGATCAGCGGGAGAAGTTGGTCGCAGCGCGCAACGACCTTGTCGAGGTCGATGACGACCGGAATGCCTTCCTCCTGAGCCCATGTCGCTGCGCGCAACGCCGATTCAGGGTCTTTCCCGTCCAGATAGAGGATCCTGCCGGCGCAGATGTCGAGCCGGTTAAGCTCGGCTTCTTCAAAATTCAACCTCGGGTCGCGTTCCCAGAGGATCGTTCTTTCCCCGCTTTCCTGATCGATGATGATGAGCGAATACTGGTTCCGGGCGCCCGGCGCGACCAGCACGGAGCTTGTATCGATATTCTCCTGCCTGAGGCTTTCGAGGGACATGCGGCCGAGTTCGTCGGCACCGACCTTGCCGATGTACTTGCCTCTCAGTCCCAGGCGCGACAGAAACGCGAGGGCGGTCGCGACCTGCCCGCCGGCCAGGACTTCATGGTGCAGGATTTCCGACTTGGTGTCGAAGTGAGGGAACGCCGCGACCACGCAGACCCGGTCGACGACATTCTCGCCGAACCCGACCACGTCAAACGTTTTGTCGCCGGCGAACCGGAGGTCGAAGCATTCGCAAGGGTTTTGCGGCTGTCTGATCCGCATAAGGGGCTGAATTGTAGCAGAGAAGCAGCCTGGCTTGAAGATCGGAGTTTGGCACTCTCACCAGCTGATTGGAATGCGGAACGTACGGCTCCGGCGCCTGCGGGACGCCGCCGGCTCAGGCCCTCGTCCGACGCGCGCGCAAGGCCCAGATCCTGGAGGCGGCGCGTTCCAGTTCAGCGGCCAGCGACTGCGGATCGAGGGTCTTTTCCGGCATGTTCTCGAACACGGCATAGGGAAGCCGGTGCTCCCGCACGTCGATGAAATCCGTATCCGCGGCCTCAATCTGTTCCCAATCGTTGGTCCGGTAGTAAAACTCCATCTTCTCATCGGGGAGCGAATGGTACAGCACGGAGTCCTCTTCGCCCTTCCGCGCCCGCCTGCGGTTTTTCCGCACCGATTCCTCATAGTCCACGCGGATGTAGAGCAACGATGCCCTGCTGAGCATCTCATCGGAGAGGAAGGTGAGGGCATGACGGATCGCGTTGTCTCCCCCCCGGGCAAATTCCACGAGCGTCGTCCTCCGGTCGTGGTAGGCGGGATCCTTGACGGTCTTCTTACGGTAGTCCAGAGCGAGGCGTTTGATATAGAGATCCCAAATGTAGGGATCTTTGAACCAGTACCTGTCGTCGCTCCACACCCGCTCCCTCCCCATCTGGGACATCAGGTCGTCGAGCTCAAAGGTCTCCCATACATACACGAAATCGTCCAGCTCATCGAAGCTCGCGATGTGAAACCTCTCGAGGCGCTCGATGGGATCGCATTTCTTCAGGAAATCGATGATTTCGGACTTACCCGATGCGGGGCGGCCCGTGAGAATCAGAATGGGGAAGTGGTAGCTCATACGTTCCTTTCGCAACTCGCTGCCGCTGCCGCCCGCTCCGGAAACACATGCGGCTCCCGGGAATCAATTGCCGATGCCCAGGGCACGCACCACGGACTCCGTAACCATCCGGCGTGCCTCGTCGATCGTGGCGTTCTGGCGCGTCGGGTGGACACGGTTGGTCAGCAGGATGATGAAGAGCTGCCGCTGAGGATCGATCCAGATGGAGGTGCCGGTGAAACCGGTGTGACCATAGGCCCCCGGCGAAAATACCTTCCCGGTCCATCCTGAATCGGAAGGTTTTTGCCAGCCGAGGCTTTCGGGAGCCCCGGCAAAGCGGTCTATGGTCTCCGGCCGGAAATACCGGCGGTGGTCGTAAAGGCCGCGGTTCAACATCATCTGCGCGAAAACCGCAAGGTCATGAGCGGTGCTGAAGAGACCCGCGTGTCCGGCAACCCCGCCCATCGCGAAGGCATTCTCGTCATGGACCTCGCCGCGCACGATGCGCCGGCGCCAGGGATCGTTCTCGGTTGGCGCGATGCGTGGCCGCAAAGCCTTCGGCGGACGGTAGAGGGTGGATGTCATGCCCAACGGCGCGAACAACTCGTCCGTGAGAGACCGGTCGAGGGGATGGCCCCAGGCGCGCGTTACGACCTCGCCGCACATAATCATGCCCAGATCACTGTAGATCCTCTTGGTTCCCGGCGGAGACTCCACGGGCGTAGCATAGACTCTCTTCATGAACTCTTCGTAACCCTGAACGTCCTTGTAGACCGGCAGCCAGGCCGGCAGCCCCGAGGTGTGCTGCAGAAGCTGGACGACACGCACCTGCTCCTTCTCCGGTCCCCGGAACTCCGGGACATAATCCTCGACCGGAGCGTCGAGAAGCAGCCTGCCGGATTCGACCGCCATCATGGCAGCGGATGTGGTGCCGACGACCTTGGACAGCGAAGCCAGATCGTAGATCGTGTCGCCGGTGACGCTGGCCGATGACGCCGCGTAATCGAGCCTGCCGGCGGCGGTATCCAACACCAGGCTGCCCTGATAGCCGACCGCCAGCGCAGCGCCGGGAAAAGCCTGTTGCGCGACGTAGGAGGCGAGCAACTGCCGCGTCTCATCAAAGGCGCTTTCCGCAATACCTGTACCCGGCTCCGGTCGTTTCAATGTCAAGTCCAGCTTCGGAACCTGCATCCCGTCGCCGACCTTGAAGTACCCGGGGATCGAGACCGGCGCCCTGCCGGTCACGGCGATTTCACCGGAAAGCGCCCGGGCGGCAGCAGTCTGGGATACATCCGAGTAGCTGAACGTGCACAGGTAGGCGGGTATCTGCGGATACAGCTTCAGCACATAGGGATTGCCGAGAGCAATCCAGATGATGGGCTTGCCGGCGGCCGCCATTTTATCAAGCAATGCCCGCTGGCTTTCGGGCAGCGCGATGGTCCCGGAACCCGAAGTGAGACGCACCAGGGTGGCACATACGACGACATCAGCCTCGGAAGCGTTGCGCAGTATTCTGGCTGCCAGCTCATCCGGGATTCTCGGGTCGACAGCTTCCGTTCGCGCGGCAGGGAAGCGCCGCCGCAGTTCAGACTGGAAAACCGCGCCTGGACTGGTATCCGCTTCCGAACTGAGCACCAGGCTGAATATTCTGGGCGGATGCAGGGGATGGATCGGCAGCAGATGAGCGTCGTCTTTGAGCAGCGTTATCGATCGATCCGCGAGCTCCGCGGCGAGTTTCTGGCTGTCCGGCGCAGCAACGACCTCCGCAATGCGGTCGATGGGTACGGTTCGTTCGCGGTGCAGCCCGAGGCGGGTTTTCAGCGTCAACACGCGGGCGACCGATTCATCGATGCGCGCTCTGGAAATATCCCCCCGCTCAACGGCCCGCACTACCTCGTTGATCGCCACATCCGTATCCTGAGGGAGCAAAAGCAGGTCCGCGCCCGCCTGCAGGGCGCGAATCGAAGCCAGCCCGGTCCAGTAACGCGTCGTAACACCTCCCATCTCCATTGCGTCCGTGACCACGATTCCCTGAAACTGCAGCTCTCTGCGCAACAGGTCGGTCAGCACCTTCGACGACAGGGTTGCCGGTGTGCCGGGTTCCCCCGTGACCTGGGGTACAGCGATGTGCGCCGTCATGACAGCATCAACCCCCGCCGCAATCGCGCTGCGGAAAGGCACCAACTCGAGCGCGTCGAGCCGCGCACGATCCGCCGGAATGACGGCAAGCCCGATGTGGGAATCCGTCGCCGTGTCGCCATGGCCGGGAAAATGCTTGGCCGTCGTCAGCACACCGTAATCTCGGGCCCCGCGGATGAACGCAGATCCAAGACGGGCCACAAGTTGCGGATCTTCGCCGTAGGACCGGATGTTGATGACCGGGTTGTCGGGGTTGTTGTTGACGTCCATCACGGGAGCAAAAATCCAATGCACGCCCAGGGCACGAGCCTCGCGAGCGGTGATCGCTCCTTCCTGGTAGGAGAGTTCCTCCGAGCCGGCGGCCCCTATCGCCATCGCCCAGGGGAACGAGGTGGTGTCGGCGATCCTGAAAGAAGCCCCACGCTCGAAATCAGCCTCGACGAAAAGCGGCAAGTCCGACATCCTTTGCAGATCGTTCAAAAGCACCGCTGATTCATACACATTGCCGGCAAACAGCACGACGCCGCCGATGTGGTTCCGGCGAACCTCGTCCGCAAGTTTCTGAAACTGAGTGCTTTCACGATTGAGGAATCTGCCGGGGACCCGGACGTGAACAAGCTGAGCAACCTTGTCCCGCAAGGAGAGCTTCTTCATACTCTTCGACACCCAGGAGGTGTCGGGACGACGGAAGGTCTGACGGGCCGCCGGACGGGCAGGGTCCTGCGGACTGGTGGGCCGCAATGAGGCAGCCGGCAGGCACAGAGAAACAATAAAAATGACCCCTGGAATGTGCACGCGTTTCATGACTGTCCAGTCCGGTGAGAACCGCAAATCTCTTCGGGATCGTTATGCATGCCGGACCATATTACCACATTTAGTAGTATATCCCATCTTAGAAGGCCCAATATCTTGGATATCAATTGCTGAATGATTGATCCGCGGGGAAGGAATTGTCGGATGCTGTCTTTTTCCCTCCAAGGATCAATTCTCCGGTTTACATCCCGGCCCGCTCAATGGCACCTTATAGGACTGGATGGTGATCCGACCAATGCCATCCCGGAAACGATGATCTAGAGACAGTGACGGGCCGTTGCCATCACCGGTACTCATCACTCATTACTCGTTAGGCGCGGAGGCAAGGATGCCACAGACAATCCCGACGACCCCGATCTCCGGGCAGCGTCCTGGCACTTCGGGTTTGCGCAAAAAAACCCGCGTTTTCATGCAGCCTCATTACGTGGAGAACTTCGTCCAGTCTGTGTTCGATGCGCTGCAGGAAATCTCAGGTGGCGATTTCAGTGACAAGGATCTGATCGTGGGTGGGGACGGGCGCTTTTACAACCGCACGGCCATTCAGACTATCGTGCGCATGGCCGCGGCGAACGGCTTCCGCCATGTGCAGGTCGGGCGGGGCGGCATTCTCTCGACTCCCGCGATGTCTGCCGTAATCCGCCGACGGGGAGCCCTGGGCGGGCTGCTGCTTACCGCGAGCCACAATCCCGGAGGCATCGAATGCGATTTCGGCATCAAATACAATATCAGCAATGGCGGACCGGCGCCTGAAGGCGTAACCGAATTGATTTATGCCCACACCAGGAAGGTATCCCGCTACCTGACGCTGCAGTCCTCCGACATCGATCTTGATCGTGAGGGTACGGTCCGCGTCGGCGGCTCCGAAGTGACGGTCTTCGATCCGCTGGCCGATTACACTGCCTTGATGGAACGGATTTTTGATTTTGATGCCTTGCGCTCCCTGTTTCACGGCGGTTTCCGGATGGTGTTCGATGCCATGAACGGGGTCACGGGCCCTTATGCCCACCACATCCTTGAACATTGCCTGGGCGCACCGGCAGGGACGGTGCTTCATGGGCAGCCGCTGGAGGATTTCGGCGGCCTGCACCCCGATCCCAATCAGGTGCATGCGGCCGCACTGGTGGCGCGGCTGGCCGGCGAGGGAGCTCCCGACATGGGAGCTGCCTGCGACGGCGACGGCGACCGCAACATGATCCTGGGCCGCGGCTTCTATGTCAGTCCCGGAGATTCGCTCGCGGTAATTGCCCAGCATGCGGCCGCTTCCGTTCCAGGCTATCGTGCCGGTCTCGCCGGAGTGGCGCGGTCGATGCCGACGAGCACCGCCGTCGACCGCGTGGCCCGCAATCTGGGGATTCCTTGCTTCGAAACTCCGACCGGCTGGAAATTTTTCGGAAATCTGATGGATGCCGGGATGTGCACCCTGTGCGGCGAGGAAAGTTTCGGCACCGGGTCCGATCACGTGCGCGAAAAGGACGGCATCTGGGCCGTCCTCTGCTGGCTGTCCATTCTTGCCGCCAACCGCAAGCCGCTGGCGGCGGTGGTCGAGGATCACTGGCACCGTTTCGGACGTAGCTACTACCAGCGGCATGATTTCGAGGGCCTGGATGCCGATGTGGCAAACGGAATGATGGCAGAGCTGCGTCACAACCTGCCGCTCCTGGTAAGCCGGCCGCTGTCGGGCAGCACCGTTTCCGCGGCGGACGATTTCGGTTACACCGATCCCGTCGACGGCAGCGTCAGCGCCGGGCAGGGCATCCGCATCATGCTGGCGGACGGGTCGCGCATCGTCTGCCGTCTTTCCGGCACTGGAACCGAAGGGGCCACGCTGCGTCTTTATCTCGAAGGATACTGTGAGGACGGCGGTCTGCCCATCGAGAACATACTGGAACCGCTCCTGCGGGCCGGGCTGGACCTGCTGCAGCTGCAGGCCCGGACCGGCCGCACCCGGGCCACAGTCATCACGTAGCAACCCATGCCGGCAATTCGAAATTCAAGATTCGGGATGTGAGATTGCACGTTCCAATCTCGGGCTGCGAATTTCGAATTCCGTCTACATTACTCCGGACAATGCATGGAAAAAGCCGAAAAGATCGAGGGCAGCCCCGGCCTTTTGACGCCAATGCAGGGATTTCTCCATGGGATGGGTGTGCGTCACGAAGGGGCTGATCAGCAGGCGGGACCTGGCGTGGAGGATCTTCTGCCGCAGCCGCACGCTCTCCTCCGGCGGTATCAGATCATCATAGGCCCCGTGCGCCAGAAACACGGGGCAGCGGATTTCGGCGCCCGGCCGTTCTGTGGCCAGATCGGGATACAGGATCGGAGCGATGTGTTGCACGATCTGGTGCGCCAGTGCCGGATCTTCCTGGTCCTCGCGCATGAGCGCGAGCCTGTGCCAGCGACGGCCCTCCGCGGTCAGACTTCCGGGAATGGCCGGCGGCTCTTCTTGCAGGAGGAGGCTGCGCAGCACAGCCTGAAGGAATTCGCGATCCCCCCGGGACTCGATCATGTCGATGGCCGCCAGCATCATGATCCACTTGGCATAGAAACGCGTCGGATAATATCCGTCGCCCACGGTCACCGGTCCGGCTGCAAACCAGCCAGTGCTGCAGCGGATCAGATCGTCAAAACAGCCGATGCCGACAACATAGGCGACCGCATCCCGATTTTGCGGCTGCGACGCCGCGATCAGGCACAGGGTTCCCGAGAACGAAATGCCGGCCAGGCCGACGCGGCGGAGCCGGCGACCTCCATCGAGATTGCGCACCTCCTTCAGCCAATAGGATATTTCATCCAGCGGAGGAGGATGGATCCGGAAGTCGCGCAGCATGGCGATATCGGGAGTCAGCACCAGATAGCCGGCTTCAGCCAGGGCGCGCGCAAGCGACACCAGGCGTGGATGATAACAGCCGAGTTCGCTGACGCCATGCACGAGGATGACGGCGCTCGCAGGGTCTGCACTCGCAGGACGGTACACGATCCCGATTCGCTTTACCCCCTCCGGATAACGGGTGATCGTCTCCTCCGCAACCGCGTGACTGCTGCCGATCTCCCCGGCTGCGACGCGCCGCACAACTCCCAGGAGCCGCACGGTCGCCACCGGTCGGCCGAAGGAAATGAGGGCTGCCAGCGAAGGAACCAACAGGATCGCGGCGATCAGCCAACCGCGTTTGTTCCTGAGCGGCGACACAGTCCCCTCCAGGGCTGAATGTTTCGTAAATTAGCCCGGATTGTTCATGGGCGTGCTTTGCATACGGGTTTTAGACGGTGCGTAATGCCGATACATGTCCAAAATACAATGCGTTCAGCACACGGGCAGCGCGCAGCGCTGGAGCCTGCGAAAGCGCAGCACACGGGTCTAGTGGCCTGTAACAGTGGAATCGAGAGTGCACCGCACTCGGCATCCTGAGGCCCAAAGGGCCGTCAGTGCATAGCCCCGCCGTCAGGCCGGGGTTGAGAATGTCCGAAGAACGAGCACCGAAGGTGCGGCACTCCGCCCAGTTGTGCCGCGCCTTCGGCGCTCATGTCGGTGGTCGGACTGATCCCGGCCTGACGGCCGGGCCTATTCACTGGCGGCCCTTCGGACCTCATCAAAACCCGTGCTTATGGTCACTACCGATTCAAAAGATACATGCCACTAGTATGTGTTTATCCGTGTCCGCAGACGCTATTTTAGCCTTCCCTCCGCCATAATCCAGGTTAGGGTGCCGGAACGAGTCCCGACTGCTGCGGATCGGGCCCTGAATCCGCCGAACACGCCACAAGCCGCCTTTCCGGATATCAACCTGGCACCGCCGGACCGGTCTTTCCGGATCCAGACCGCGGGCACGCGGCGGCCAAAGTCTAGCAAAAGCACGGACACCGGGTTTGATTTTTGCCGGTATGACGGCGATAATCAAGCGTTTCGGTGCGTTCGACCGGATTTCATCAAACCGCAAAGGAAGGGACTGAATATGCGCGCCATCAGACTGCTGGAACCTGGCAAGCCGCTGGCAATGCGTGAGGTTGAAATTCCCCGGCCTGGCCCGGAAGAAGTGCTGATCCGTGTCGCGGCGGCGGGAATCTGCCACTCGGATGCCCATTACCGTTCGGGGATGACCAAGGCCGGCCCTCTGCCCGTGACGCTGGGCCACGAGATCGCCGGAGTTGTCGAGGAAATCGGCGCCTGCGTGCCGACGTGCAAAGTCGGGGATCGCGTCTGCGTGCACTACCTGGTCTCGTGCGGCAGGTGCCACCACTGCAACCGCGGAGCGGAGCAATTCTGCACCTCGGGTCAGATGATTGGCAAACATCGTGACGGCGGGATGGCTGACCGTGTCTGCGTGCCTTACCGCAGTGTCTTTGGCCTGCCGGCGGAAATCGCCACCGAGCACGGGGCGGTCATGATGTGTTCCTCGTCCACTGCCCTGCATGCGTTGAGGAAGGCGCGGGTGCAGGGTGGCGACACCGTGGCCATCTTCGGCGTCGGCGGCCTGGGCGCGTCGGCCGTGCAGCTGGCGCGGGCTTTGGGCGCGCTTCCCGTCTATGCCGTGGATATCAATCCGGTGAAGCTCGAGCTGGCGAAGGGCTGGGGAGCGGTTCCCATTCACGCGGCGGCCGTGGATCCGGTGAAGGAAATCCGGAGGCTGACAGCCGGCAGGGGAGTGGATGTCGCGGTAGAACTGTTGGGCCTGCCGCTCACCATGAGACAGGCCGTGCAGTCGCTGGCCGTTCAGGGGCGGGCTGCCATAGCGGGGCTGAGCGACCGCACCTTCGAAATCGCTTCGTACACCGAACTCCTTTCCCCGGAAGCCGAAGTCATCGGCGTCGCTGACCACCTCGCTCAGGAGATGCCGCAACTGCTTGAATTCGCCCGGCAGGGCAAGCTGGATCTGTCGAAGGTGATTACCCGGGTCGTGCCTCTGGATGCGGATGCCGTCAATGGTGTTCTGAATGAGCTGGACCGGTACGGCAATCACGTGCGGACGGTGGTTGTGCCGTGAGAGACTGCTTCCATGATGAGCCTGTGTGAAGTGCAGCGCGCTGCCGGCATACTGGAATCGACGCTGGCAGGGACCATCCTGCAACGCATCGTCCAATCCGACGATTGCCGTCTCCTCCTCGAGTTCTACGGCCGGGCTGCCATCCGGCGCGTGCTGATGTCCTGCGAGCCCAGGTTTGCCCGCGTGAGCTTCCTGCCGGAAATGCCCGCCGCCGCCGCGGCTCCCCGGACTTTCGCCCAATATCTGCGCGCCCATTGCGGCAGGGCGAGATTTGGCGGCGTGCGCACCTCGCTCAAGGACCGGAGGATCGGCATCCTCATAGACTGTCCAGCCGGGGCCCATGAGATCGTCCTTTCCATCCTGGGCCCCCGGAGCAATCTGTATCTGCTCGACCGGGCGGGAGTGCTGCTTCTGGCCATGCGCCCGCTGGCATCCACCCGCCGCGACCTGATTCTCGGCAGCGCCTGGCAGGAACCTGAGGGGAGCCCGCGCTCCGCCGGCACGGACCGTTGGGCATCCGTTCCCGACCATGAGTATCTGCCAGCCGTCGAAACAACCTACGCAGCTCTCGAAAGAGGATTGGCGGCCGAAGCCCTGGCACGCCGCCTGGGACAAGCCCTTCAGAAGGAGGCGGATTTTCTCGACCGCAAAGCCGTCAACATGCTCCAGGACCTTGGGGAAGCCATGAAGGCGGAAGAGTACCGTCAGAAGGGCGAGTTGCTGAAGCTGGCGCTCCCTTCGATCCGGACCGGCGACGAGTCCGTGACCGTGACCGATTACCAATCGGGAAAACCCGTGGTCATTGTATTGAATCCCCGGCTGTCAGCCGCGGAGAACCTGGCTGCCTATTTCAAGCGCTATCAAAAGGAGCTCCGCGGGGCCGACGCGCTGCGTGAACAGCTGCAAATGGTGAGGAAAGCCCAGGAAGAGGTGGCAGGGCTGTCCCAGCGCCTGGAGGGCCTGCTCCAATCCGCGGGGCAAGATCTCGAAGCGCTGCGGGGATTGTCGGGGGAGCCGCGCGTGCGCAAACTGCTTTCCCGCTACGATCCCGGGCGCAGGCCTCCTGCCCCCAGGCTGCCGTCGCCGGGCGGGAGGGAAATGCCCGCCCGCCTTCGCCCCAAACGATACCGGACGGAGCAAGGCCTGGAAATCTGGGTGGGGCGCAACGATGAAGGAAACGACTATCTGACCACGCGCCTGGCGCGTGGCAACGATCTCTTTTTTCATCTGGAGGGCTATCCAGGCAGCCATGTCATATTGCGCACGGAAGGCAGGACCGACCCTCCCTCGCAAGCCGTTCTGGATGCCTGCGAGCTGGCAGTTCATTTTTCGCAGCTCAAGAGCGCCCGCCGGGCCGACGTCCATGTCGCTCCGGTCAAATCAGTCAGGAAGCCGAAGGGAGCAAAGCCCGGTCTGGTTCAGGTCACTCGCGGCAAGACCATACATCTGCGGCGCGACCCGAAGCGGCTGGAAAGCATCCTGGCTGCACGGCTGGACGAGTGATGCGCGCAGCCGGCAATGGCTAGCGCGACCTGTCGTTGCCGGCGGCCGACCGTCTCTTGGCGGTATAAAGCTGGCATTCCAGGCCTGAGGCCTCGGTCACCTCCAGGGACGGATTCTTCCTCGATTTGAAACCGTGAGCCCGGCAGCCGAATGGAAAGCGGGAATCCCAGGTGGTGTAGTAATGCTCGCAGTTGTGACACGCGATCCGTTTACCCTGGGTGCCGGCATTGTGCATGGCGGCGTTTCCTCCTCCTGCTACATATCGGCGTTCCGGCAGGAGACGTTCCGGAAGCCTGCTTTGAAAATAGATCGACAGCCGGGAACATCGGGGTCGGGATCGGGATCGAGCTGATTCGCCTTCGATCCAGAACGTTTTCATGCTGGGGGGTGCGCCGACAGCCCATGGATTA
>Ga0316620_10000036_pt1 | contig 60798 bp, 46 predicted proteins | sample OWC_Aug_M1_C1_D5_FD_207651 | JGI IMG/M metagenome (GOLD analysis project Ga0316620, IMG submission 207651) | Wetland soil microbial communities from Old Woman Creek delta, Ohio, United States - OWC_Aug_M1_C1_D5_B | ecosystem: Environmental > Terrestrial > Soil > Wetlands | place: USA: Ohio...
CGCCAGCGAGCTCCTGATCGAGGCCCACAAAGTATCCGGAGTGATCGGGTCGTAATGGGGATTGTAGACCGAACCGGAGCTTTCATAAGGGCCGGATGTAAAAATCGCTGCAAAGCCTTCCGCCACTGGAGTGTTGACGATCAGGCCCGCGCAGATGCTGTCCCCGGTGGGCCAGTGTTTGGATTCGTTGTTGACGTAGGAAAGGAAGACGTTGCCGTTTGAGTCCCCCGACACAGCAAAATCGGCGGCCACCAGCGAGTTGGAAGTGACCGCAGCACCCTGGGCAAAGCCGACGAGCTGAAACGGGGCATTGGGCGTGATTGTAAAAGTGTCGCCGCTCTCGATGCGAGCGGGATAGCGGGCACTACCGAGAGAAGAGCCGTTCGTGAAGCAAACCAGAATACTCTGGTTAGGTGCGTTAACCGGAAGCATGGAGGGAGTCACAGACGCAGTCGGCGCTATGGGCTTGCCTGCCGCTGCCAGCGAAACAGGCAGCACCAATATGGCCAGGAAAGCGATGATCGATCGATGCATGGTTCACCTCGCCTGTAGGGGAATCCAAAGCGCACCGACGTGAGGGGGATTCGCCGGCGATACACTCGCACAGGTCACTAATCGGAGAAAACCACAGTTTGTTCAGTAATTGTTCAACCGGCAGGTGAAAACCCGGCGCCGCAGCGACTGCGATTGATGATTGTCTCCGGAGGCCACACGTTGAACCGCCGCATCACTTAATCCTCAACCCGGCAGAATGCGCATCCGATATGCGGAAGTGTCAGGGGGTTGATTTTATGGGATTTCTGGATGCGGCAATGATACTGCTGCGTGTGATTGCCGGTTGCTGCTTCACTTTCATACTGCTGGTTCCGGCTTGGTGGCTTGCCGGACGGATCGGGGAAAAAAAGACAAGCCCCTTCTTTCGCCTCCTGTGTGCCATCGGGCTGGCCCTGACAGGATTCGTGTCATTCGTCAATCTCCTGGGGCGTGTCACCGGGAATTCGATTGCCGCAGTTCTTGCCTATACTGCATTGAATCTGCTGGCAGGCCTGTTCCTGTGGTTTCGCCGCCGGGCAGAGCTGCGGATCGTTTCACCGGGACCGGGCTGGCGCACCCGGCTCGTTCCGATCCTGCTTGCCGTTGTACTGGCGGTCCCGCAATGGCTGCTGGCAGTCAGCACCAACTATTGGGACGAAGCCGCCAGCAGTGCGATCTACCTCACCGCACCCAGCCAATTCAGCGAGGGGTTGTTTCCCCCGCGGCACAATGCCTTTCCTGATGTCACGATCAAGTACCACTACGCCTTTACGATCCTGTCCGGAACCGTAAAGCTGCTGACTGGGCTTTCCGCCAATGTCTGTACCGACCTGGCAAGTACCGCGCTCTGGTTCTTTGTTTTCCTGTTCATCTACGCTTGGCTCCGGCACCTCGAGTTCGACAACCTGCCTTCGATCTGGGGCAGCTTTGCCGTGCTGCTCGGCGGGGGGCTGTCCTGGCTTTATCTGCCCCGTCTGGAGGCCTATTCCGGATGGTCCAAGGTGCCCGCGCCGTCGGAACTGATTCATCGCTATGATGCGGCCAGAAGCTGGCTGGAAAACCTGGTGCTGACGTCGGGCAGCACGCACGTGCACCTGCGCAACACCGACGGCAGCATCTCCGGCCTCCCTTGGGACATCGCGGCGCAGTTTCAGCAGCACGCGGTATCGATGGGGATTGCGTTGACTGTCGTCGCCCTGTACGTCTTCACAACGTGGCAGCTCAGAAAGGGCTTTGGCCCTCTGTTGACGGCAGTCAATGTAGCCTGTTTCAGCGTGCTTCCCCTCGGGCATGCGGTATTCGGGGGTGTGGCGACCGTTGCGGCCGGCCTTTTCCTGCTGGGATCATGGCTGCGGCACCGCACCCGGGTGAAGTTTTATCAGGGACTCGCCTTCGGCGCCGGCGTGATGATTTTTGCCTTGCTGCACGGCGGCATGCTGACGGCAGGGCCCGAATATGGATCGGGCGGATTTCTTACGTTGAGGCAGTCGTTCGGATACGGGGCGGGCGGGCTCAGCGGCTTTCTTCACTGGAATGTGGCGGGCTTCGGCCTGCCGTTGCTGCTGGCGATGACGGGCTTGGGTTTTTGCCTGTGGCGCGGCCGCGACTGCACCGCGCCGCAGAAGATCCTCTTCGTGTTGCTCACCATTTTCGGCCTTTTCTCCTATCTCGTCCCGCAACTGGCTTTCTACTCGTCGGATACCAGCCGTGTCGAACAGCAGACGGAAATCAGCAAGTTTTTCTTCAGCAGCCACTTTGCTCTTGCGCTGCTGTCCGTTTTTGGCGCCGTGTTCCTCGTGCGCTATCTGAACAGATTCATCCTGATCCCCGGCTTTCTGGCGATGGCGATCACTCCGCTTGCCGTCTGCTATGAGGGATCCTTTCAAGCAGACGGTTCCTGGCGGGGTTTCTATCATTCCCCGTATGAGTTTCGCGGCAGATCCGTTGAAGTTCAAATGGGAGAAGAGTTGCGAAAGCTGAAGCAGGGCAACCGGGCCGCCTACTTTGACGTCTCGGCGGACGAGGCCAGGATCGGGTATATCAGCGAAATGCTGATATATGGAGGGAGCGTCTTCACGCTGACTCCCAGCCGTTATGAGCGTACGGGATCGGGATATCGCCTCGCCGAGCAGGTCGTGGCTCAGCGCTATATGCAGAACAGCCGAATGAGCCGCCTGCTGCCGGGAGCTGCGGAGGCAGCCGCCTGCCAGTGGCTCTACACCCGTCCTTTTGAGGACATGGCCTTTGCTCCCCTCATCGTCCGCAGCCGCTTCGACAAACTCGTCGGCCAAGGCTACCTCAAAGAGAGGTTGAGAGCAGGAGCGCGCGTGCTCTACTCCATCGAGAAACCGACCCTTGATCTGGATCGGGATATCGGCCTCTACTGGCGACCCCGGATCGTTGCCCAGGCCAGAACGGATTGGGACGGGGACGGCAAAAGCGATGTGATTTTCTTTGACTATCTTCAGAAGCGTCTTGTATCCGGGACACAATTTATTGATCTGCCTGCATGGCTTCATGGTGAGCTCGGACATCTCTACGTCGGAAGTTTTTCCGGCAGCCCCAAAGTCGGTTTTCTGGCCGGGCGGATGGCGGACACTGTGTTCCGGCTCGGCGCCCGGATTGAAGACATTGTCCAGTACAACGGCTGGGCCTGGACTCTCTGGAACTCCGCAAGCGGCACCTGGCAGTCCGAATATGAAAACTGGCTCTGGGACTACGATATGCCCGTGCTTGCCGACCTCAATCGGGATGGCTTCCACGATCTGGTGGCTTATCGGCCCACTTCAAAGGCATGGTTGATCGGGCGCGAGCAGCGCCTGGCCGGACCCGCCGTTGATGCGAAAGACCTTCCCGTTCCCTTGGCGGGCCGCTTCCTCAGCGACTCCAGCGGAGACCTCGGCCTGTGGTGCCTCCGGACCGGCCAACTGACGCTGAAGAGCCCGTCAAGCGACAGGACTTTTTCCCTCAAGTGGGGCGGGCGCGCCGGCGACATACTTGTGCCCGGGGACTATGACGGCGACGGATACGACGAGATCGCGATCTGGCAGCGCACAAATAAAACCTGGTACTGGCGCCATGCATTTGAAGAGACTATTTCGCAGGCGACGTTCGGGTCGGATACCGGCATTCCTCTGCCCTGGGATTACAACCATGACGGGCGGCTCGACCTGGCGTATTGGGAACCTCGGGAGGGAAAGATCTACGTTTCGTTCGATCAGGGTCAATCCGTGACCTGGATCGTAACGATCGCCCCCAATTGTCTGCCGGCCTTTGTCAATATGTACTAGCTTTCGCCTTTCAGTTCCAACCGGTAGCGCCGGTGCCACACACCGAATTCGTGATAGGTGCCGAGCAGGCGAAAGCCCAGCCTCTCATAGAACCCGATTGCCGGCGAATTGTCATCGTCCACGCTCAGTTCGTAAGCCTTGACGCCGGCATCCAGCATTGCCCGGGTGAAAGCATCCACCAGGTTTCTGCCGATCCCTCCGCTCCGGCAATCCCGGGAGACCGCGAGATACGTGAGCTCGGCAGCCTGCTTGTCATAGGTACCGGTATCCGGGCCGCGGAGACTCTTCATCAGAGAGGCCAGTACCGCAGGCCTTCTGGCAATTCCCGTGAGCACGCCCGCCAGGATTCCCGCCGGATTTCGCAGCAGGACCTCCCGCAATAATCCATCCGGACGGGCTGATCCGAGAACATAGCCCAGGACCCGATCTCCTTCCGAGCACACGAAGCCGACACCGGTTCCGGCCTTCACGAATCCGGCATAGTACGCCCTGGCCGCCCGGATACCCAGGTCTGAAACCAGGCCTGTCAGGCTGGCGCAATGAAGTTCCGCCACCTGGGGCACATGCCGTTTGTCGAGAGGAAGAATCATGATGGTGCCCATGCCGGATCCTGCGCGAGCTGCCTGAAGGAGGAGAGCCTCCAGCCGTGGAGCCAGCCGCGCGCCTCAATGCAGGCCGCTAACTCCTTCCGTCTGTCTTCCAGCGCCAGATACCGTTCGAGCTCATGATTGCCCAGCGCCAGGTCCCGGCTCTCCTCCGGAATCCCGGGATGCACCATGATCTCGGTCACTCCGGTTGCAGGCGGGCGCTCCAGCACGCTCTTCCAAAGCAGGTCCAGCCGGCCGGAATACAGATAACTCGCGAACCACTCTGCGCTCGCAATCCCTCCTTTAAGGAGTTTTCGATTCCGTCTCGCCAACCGCGACAGGAGGGAGTACTTGAGGATTCCGCCCCCAAGCAGAAAGCCGGTGGAGTGACTGAGTCTGGCATGTCGGGGCCCTATGTCGCGCCCCAAACGCAAAAAAGGGATTCCGTACCGCCTCGCCGCAGCGGCGACTCTTTCGAAGATGCCGGGGATAAGGTGGATGTGGCGCTCACCGTCGATATGGTCGGGCCGCACGCCATCGCTGACGATCTTCTTCAGCTGGGCCTCCAGTTCGATCTCGACCTGCTCAAGAAGATCCGCGCGCTTTTGCAGAGATGCAGCCCTGAACAGTGGCAGGAAGCGCCAGCGGAAGAACCCTCGGTCATCGATAAGTAGCGGGACCTCGCGAGGCGGGCTGGCAGGCCGGCCTGCGGTCAGTGTGAAATGGAGTCCGATGCCAAGTTCCGGGCAAGCCTGCACACAAACCTCGAGGGCGTGCTGATAAAACGGGGTTGTGGCTGTTAAACTGGCGCTGGTGACGATGCCCTCGCGGTGAGCTTTGACGATTCCCAGAGTTGCGCCCTTCGACACACCCAGGTCGTCCGCGTTGACTATCAGCGCGCCCTTCGTCATACCAGCCCCCGGATCAGCTGCGGGCCGAGCGTTTTCGTCGCAAACAGCGGCAGCTTCCGCCACACGGCAATAGGAATGCGGTACTTGGGATTCCGAGGATCGAGATACGGCGGCTGCTGGAGCCTTCTCAGATAATAATTGTACGATAACGGCACCAATTCAGGGTTCCAGTTCGATTTGAAATTGAGGGTGGGGCTGTCCGATTCCGACCTGCCCATGTCAAACCGCTTGCAGCCGCGGGTGCAGCTCGCTTCGATCATCTTCCAATAGATGAGGTAGTTGGGGCAGCGCCGGTTGTATTTCCGCAGGGCCACGGTGTGGAGATTCATCGCGACATCATTGACCCGGAAGAGCAGAGCGCCAGCGACCAGTTCCGTGCCTTCCCTGACGATAAAGAACTCGGCCCGGTCCCTGAGGTGCTTGATGATCGACTGATAGAAATGAATGCTGTGAGCCGGCGAGCCCAGATCCCGCATGTGCCTGTGAAAGACACTGTGAAAGGTCTCCAGGAGGCCGGGACCGGATTCAACGGAGAATCCCTCCTTCATGCCGCGCCGGATCTGGTTCCGGGTTTTGGCCGGCAGCCGGGCATTCCATATTTCCTCGGCACCGCCGGAAAGATTGATCACCGCTGTGCGGTAATGGCTGTCGACACAAAAGCCCTCGAGTTCCACTCCCCGCGTTCGAATGACGAGATATGCGACGTTCAGCCGATCGGCCAGATCCCTGGCTTCTCTGAGCAACAGCTCCCGGGCAGCGGCGTCGTCGAAGTGGAGGCCGCCGTCGTTTCCGAACGGCGCCGTTGCCAGATAGTGGCCGAACACCGGGTGTCTGACTTCATACAGCGCCAGCGTGCCGGCAATGCGGCCATCCTCCTCCGCCGCATAAAAATGGGAACGCAGACCGTAAGTCGTCCCGACGATGCGACGCCAGGCAAACAGATCCGTTACCGCGCCGGTCCGGGGTTCGACGTATGCGTCCCAGCGATTCGCAGGATCATCCTCGCCGATCTGAATGACTCGCATTCATCTCCATAATCTCGGCACGGTGCTGGGATCGGCACAAAGGGCGAGCTTCCTTCACGCGGCCGATTCTAGCATGCCCGGTTCAGGATTCGATACGTTCAGGATTTTCGAGGCTTTTGTGGTTCATCTTTTTTCCGCCTTTTCCCGCTCCGGCGCCCCTGCCGTCTGAATCACAGATCGGCAAAGGAGATGCATGCCAACCCGGTTTTGTTTAAAGCATCGCAACCTTCTTCTCGATAACAATTTCATGTATATGCTGGATCAGCCTGCCGTCCAACCCCGCGCCAGGGCGGAGAGTGAGTGTAATGAGCCGGGTTTCCTGTCCGTTGTGGTTCCCTGCTTCAACGAGTCAGAAGTCATTGAGCTTTTCTATCGGGAACTGCGCCCCGTTCTGGACTCGTTGAAGGACGTCGTTTTTGAGATCATATTTGTTGATGACGGCAGCAGTGACGGCACCCTGGACCGGTTGAATCAGATTGCCGAGGGTGATCCGACGGTCCGCGTCTGTTCCCTCTCGCGCAACTTCGGGCACCAGATCGCGCTGACGGCGGGACTCGACTTCGCCGCCGGCGACGCGGTGATCATGATGGACGCCGATCTGCAGCATCCGCCGCACCTGATTCGCGACCTGGTCGCGAAATGGCGGGAAGGCTACGACATCGCTTCGGCCATCCGGCAGAGAACGGAGGGCGAGCCCTGGCTGAAGCACCTTACCTCACGCGGATTTTATTCCCTGGTGAACGTGCTGAGCACTACCAAAATACCGTATGGTTCCGCGGATTATTGCCTGCTGTCTCGTCGCGTGTACCAATCGCTGCGTGGGATGCCGGAACGCCACCGGTTCCTGCGCGGTCTAGTCTCCTGGGTAGGTTTTCGCCGGGCGTTCGTTCCTTATGAAGCCAATCGGCGGGCGGCAGGAAAATCCAAATACAGCGCCGCCAAGATGGTCGCGCTCGCTCTGGATGCGGTGTTCTCCTTTTCAGCCGAACCGTTGCGCCTGGCGCTTCGCGCGGGGGTTACGATCAGCCTGCTGGGTTTTGTCTACCTGCTGTGGACCCTGATCAAAGGCTGGGTGTTGCACGCCCTGGTTCCCGGCTACGCCTCCCTGATCGGCGTGGTATTGATCCTGGGCGGCTTCCAGCTGTCGTTCATCGGCCTGATCGGCCAATACCTCGCCCGCGTATTTGAGGAAGTCAAAGGGCGGCCCATCTATCTCGTCAAACAGGAACCTCGCGCCGTGAAGCGGCCGCTGCGTGCCCGTGCCGGACAACTCTCCACCTGAAAGACGATCCTTTCAACCTACAGGACGTGGTGCGCCGCAGGCGCCTTCGCCGCCGCTTTCCCGGGGACTACGCCGTGACAATGGGAAGAAGCCGCAAGGCCGGTCAGTGAACAACACCTTCAGCCAGGACGTGGGCGCCAGGGGCGCCTTGGAGTGCGGCGATCATTCGCCGCTTTGGGCTGTGGCGGGAAGGCAGGGGGAAGCCCAAAAGCGGCGTATAAACGCCGCACTCCAAGGGCGCTTCGCGCCGCTTTCCCGGGGACTACGCCGTGACAATGGGAAGAAGCCGCAAGGCCGGTCAGTGAACAACACCTTCAGCCAGGACGTGGGCGCCAGGGGCGCCTTGGAGTGCGGCGATCATTCGCCGCTTTGGGCTGTGGCGGGAAGGCAGGGAGAAGCCCAAAAGCGGCGCATAAACGCCGCACTCCAAGGGCGCTTCGCGCCGCTTTCCCGGGGACTACGCTGAGGCAATGGGGAGAAGCCGCGAGGCCGGCGTGTGAACAGCACATTCCGCAAGGACGCGGGCGCCAGGGGCGCCTTGGAGTGCGGCGATCATTCGCCGCTTTGGGCTGCGACGGGAAGGCAGGGGGAAGCCCAAAAGCGGCGTATAAACGCCGCACTCCAAGGGCGCTTCGCGCCGCTTTTCCGGGGACTACGCTGAGGCAATGGGGAGAAGCCGCGAGGCCGGCGTGTGAACAGCACATTCCGCAAGGACGCGGGCGCCGGAGGCGCCATGGAGTGCGGCGATCATTCGCCGCTTTGGGCTGCGACGGTGAGGCAGGGCATAGCAGGGCGACGGCCCGCCTTGAAAAAGAAGAACAGTCCGGGCAGGGCCGCGATGAAGCGAATCACAATGAACAGGGAAAACAGCTCCGCCCCCAGGTTCGATCCCGCCATCCTGAAAAGCGAATAGAAAGCCACGTGGCCGACGCCGATGCCGCCTACCGAAATCGGGATCTGCGCCACGATCAAACCCACCGGGACAAGATAGATGTAGTCTGACAGGGTCAGGCGAACTTCACCCAAAGCGTGGGCCAGGAGCACGAAGCAGAGCACCGCCAGGAGCTGGCAGCCGAGGGAGAGGACAAGCGCCTTCAGCAACAAGCCCGCGCCGCGTTGATATCCGCGGAAAGCATCATAGATGCGGACCGCTACCCCGGCGGCCTTGAAGCGCGCGGCGCATTTCACGAGCAGGTTCCGCCCCGGGTTGCCGCCCGCGCAGAGAAAAATGAAAATCAGCAGGAACACAAGGCCCGCGGCGCCGGCGATCAGTGCCACCGTCTGCAGAGCCGGGTCGTCCCGTATCGAGCGCACGCGGAGGCCGAGAGCGAAGCAGGCGAGCAGCACCAGAGCCATGATGCTGATGAAGCGGTCGACGACAAGGGAACTTGCTGCAACGATGCGCCGCTGGGGCTGAAATTTCCGATCGAAATAATACCCGCGCACGACATCGGAAGTGCCGCCGGGCATGAAGGTATCGAAAAACACGCCGATGAAAGTCAGGCGCACGGCATCGGCCCAGTGAACATCAAACTTCAGGTGATGCAATAACAGCCGCCACCGGTAGCTGACGATGAACGGCAGGGCCACAAGGATGCCCAGCGCCGCGAGCAATTCACCGGGTGAATAAAACGCAGGCAACAGCCGCGACAAGCCCAGCCGCTGCGTGCGGACAAGATAAATCACAATGGCTACAGCAAGGGTTGCCTTCGCGGCAAAGAGAAGAGCTCTGCGAAGTGCGGATTTCCGATCCACCTGCGACGGATCTTGAGGCACTGCAATTTCCTCACTGGCGCTATTCACGCGGAATGCGTACCGCAGACATTCCATTATCGGCCGACCTTGAGAAAGGGTGCGACACGCGCCTGCATATGAGCTCTATCGGCAAACAGAAACCGAAACATAGGTCTGACGTAGCCTTCATACAATGGGTGGTCTCCATCACGGATGTCGAAGTTGCCACTCTGAGAAACAACGTCACTTCTTTCAACATGGATAGGGTTTTGGCAAAAGGCAGGATATTACGGCACCATCCGCTCCTGCCAGGTTGGCTGTCGCTGAAATCACTCCGGCATGGTTATGCGTCGCTGCGAATCCCCGGAAATGTCAGCTCGCAATCTGCTAGTGGCCTGTAACAGTGGAATCGAGAGTGCACCGCACTCGGCATCCTGAGGCCGGGGTTGAGAATGTCCGAGGAACGAGCACCGAAGGTGCGGCACTCCGCCCAGTTGTGCCGCGCCTTCGGCGCTCATGTCGGTGGTCGGACTGATCCCGGCCTGACGGCCGGGCCTATTCACTGGCGGCCCCTCGGGCCTCATCAAAACCCGTGCTTATGGTCACTACCGATACAAAAGATACGTGCCACGAGTCGGGAGTTGGGTCGCTCGAATCCAAGAGCGATGCTCAGTATCTGTGGCTACCTGTTCATGCACGGTGAGCATGGCGATCTCGGAACAGCAGCAGCAAGATGCGTGCCGTGAGGCAACAGGGCCCAGAGAATCGCGAGTCGTGACGCCTGCCCTCCTCGGAGATGGCGCGGCGTAAAACGAGAAACGGGGGACCCGAAGAGTCCCCCGCTTCTTTTAGATCATGCTCGACGGTAAGCTGCGGGTTATTGAATTGCTGCGCCGCCGCCGAAGATCGCCGAGAAAGTCACCGTCTCCCCATCTGGGCTACTTGACGTTACAATTCGGACGTTCACCGTTTGTCCGGCCGTCAGCGCCACACCAGAGGAGCTCGTGCATGTTGAGGAAAACTGGTTGATGGAGCAAGTGTTCGCACTTGCCACCCCGTTCACCATAACGGTGAAGCTTATCGGACCGCCGTTGCTAACAGAAGAGCCGGTGATCACGGTTATCGGACCCAGCGTACCGGAGCAACTGACGGTGGCATTGCCGTTCGTCGTCGTGGAGTTTGGGTCGCTGCCAGCGGCGACAAGCGAGGTGTACTCGGTTGTAGACGAGGTGCTTGTCAGGTTAGCCCCGGTGTTACCTGCAACGACCATGAAGCACGCCGGCGCACCCGGAACACCCTGAATGCCTTGAATTCCCTGTATGCCCTGAATTCCCTGAGGGCCGGTGTTGCCGGTCGCACCCGTAGCACCTATGGCACCGGTAATGCCGGTGGCACCTGTAGCACCAGTTGCTCCGGTGTCGCCGGTGGCACCTATAGCACCAGAGGCTCCGGTCTCGCCGGTTGCACCGGCTGATCCGGTTGCCCCTGTCGGACCTGTGTCGCCCGTATTCCCAGTTGGGCCTGTGGCACCCGTTGCGCCGGCAGGTCCGGTTGCTCCTGTCGGCCCCGTATCACCTGCGGGTCCAGTCGGGCCGGTAGCGCCGACGGCGCCGGAAGCACCGGTTGGGCCCTGGGGCCCGGTAGCGCCGGTAGCACCAGCAACGCCGGTAGCTCCTTCAGGACCGATGGGGCCGGTAGCGCCGGAAGCTCCCGCGGGACCGGTAGCACCTTGAGGGCCGGTGGGTCCGATAGCACCGGTAGCGCCTGTGAGACCTATGGGACCGGTGGCACCAGTGGCGCCTATAGGGCCGGTAGCTCCTTCAGGTCCGACGGAACCGGTCGCTCCGGTGGGTCCGATGGGTCCGGTATTACCCGTGGCACCTATTGGACCGGTAGCCCCTTCGGGACCGATAGGACCTGTATTGCCGGTAGCACCAATGGGACCGGTAGCGCCCACAGGACCGGTGACACCGGTAGCACCTGTGGCACCAATGGGACCCGTCGAGCCGGTAGCACCCATGGCTCCGGTAGCTCCGACAGGGCCTACGGGGCCGGTAGCGCCTTCAGGCCCGGTAGAACCTGTGGCGCCCGTGGGGCCGGTTACGCCGATGGGACCTGTCGCGCCCACAGGACCGGTGACGCCCGTGGCACCGGTAGCGCCCACAGGACCCGTAGATCCTGTAGCGCCAACGGGACCCGTAAATCCGGTAGCACCCTCAGGGCCAGTCACGCCTGTAGCTCCGGTAGCGCCAATAGGACCGGTCGATCCGGTCGCTCCTACCGGGCCAGTCACCCCGGTGGCACCAATGGGACCGGTGGCGCCCGTATCGCCCGTCGGGCCCAAGGGGCCGGTAACGCCGGGAACACCGACGGGACCCTGGGAACCTTGCGGGCCGGCCGGTCCGGTGGGACCTGTCACACCGGCAGTGCCGGAACCAAGGGCCACCTTAAGCGAAACCCACAAGGTGTCCGGCGAGGTCGGATCAAAGCGCGAATTGTACGTTGACCCGGAATTCTCAGCAGGACCGGCCACGAAAACCGCGGCAAATCCTTCCGTAGTCGGGGTATTGACGATCAATCCCGCGCAGACGGTGTCGCCCGTGGACCAGAGCTTGGCTTCGCTGTTGATATAGGAAAGGAAGACATTGCCCTGCGAATCCCCGGATACTGCGAAATCCGAAGCCAAAAGGGAATTGGCAGTGACCGCAGCACTCTGGGCGAACCCGACGAGACTGAGCGGAGTATAAGGAGTGATCGTAAAAATGTCGCCGTGCTGGATGCGTGCCGGATAGCGGACACTGCCGAGCGAAGAGCTGTTCGTGAAGCAGACCAGAAGGGCCTGGTTGGAGGCGCCAATCGGAAGCACGGTAGGGATCACGGAGGCAGTCGGCGCAATCGGCTTGCCGGCGGCTGCCAGTGTGAAAGGCAGCGCCAGAACTACCAATAACGCAATCATAGATCGTCGCATAGTTCACCTCAATGTAGGGGGAGATAAGAAGCGCAATCAAGCGAGGGGATTCGCCAGTATTACAAACACTCTGCCGAAACGAGCAGTGTGCATTCAGGCAAAAGCAAATTGCGGTCCAATTGTGGAACGCTCTGGTTTCTTGCCTACGCAAGTATTTTATTTTCAGCCATTAATCGTTCCTGTGTTGCCTCGACGCAATCGGGGACGTCAGACCCAGGAATGTAGGTTTCCATTACATTGAGGTATCATGGGCTCTCCAAAAGTTGATCCATAAATACAGCAATAGCAATCATTTATCTGTGGATGATATTCTGTAAACTATCAGGACATATTTTTAGGCGATTCGATCTCTTCTTGAGCGACATTGAAGGCCATAAAACTCAGGTATCCATACCCTGCTACGGAACTCATGGTCTGACCTTGTTATGTGGTTTATTTGCCGAAGAATGGTCCCAGGCCTTGGAGGGAAGCCTAACGGGCAGCCTGTGGCTCACGAGGAGGGTCATGCCGCTGAGCAGTTCGGAGATCTGAAAAGGCGATAGAAGTCACTGCCGAAAAATCTCTTTGGATGCTATCGGCTATTGACCAATATCCTAACTTCTCAGCAAAGCTAAGTGGATGATGCTGATCCAGAGCCACTTTTCGCGGGCACGCTGGTCTAATGGCAGTATAGATGGATAGAAGAAGGGGAGAGACTTATTTGATCTCTCCCCTTGGGCGTTATGCTTTCTTCGATGGCCAAAAAGCGGCAGGGATGACGCGTGTTAATCCCGCTGCTTGATAATTCACCTCATCGAGCGGTCCAAGACATTGTTGCACCATTAGGATTGCTCGATGGCTCAGATCTTATGGAAATCCTGTCACCCTCGACGAAAGAAACAGAATTGGAAGTGTCTGAGCATGTGGTTGCCGAATTTCCCGAAATTGTGCAAGTTACGAGGGTTGCCGCATTATTCTTCATCACCGTGAAAACATAGGAATTGCCTGATCCTGGATTTGACGAAAGCCGAACATAGAATGCGGTGATGGACATTCCTCCTGGTACTGTTGTCACCTCCGCTGTGCCGTATTGTCCACTGCTAAACATGGGCACATACACGGTACTGATTGAGTTCAGATTGCTGCCAGATCCCCCGCCAACCATGCTGCTGCCAGCAGAACCAGCCGGACCTGTTGCGCCGGTTGCACCCGTTGCACCAATTGCGCCAGTCGCACCGAGCGGCCCGGACGCGCCAGTCGCGCCTTCCGGACCAAGAGGACCTATGATGCCCTGAGGTCCGGTCGACCCAGTGGAGCCAGTGGGTCCGGTTGCTCCGGTTTCACCCGTAGAGCCTGCCGGTCCGGTTGCTCCCGATGGTCCCGTAGCGCCTGTTCCACCCGTCGGGCCTGAAGCTCCTGTGTCTCCGGCAGGACCCGTTGGTCCCACTACGCCCGTCGCACCGGTCGGACCAGTGGCGCCGGTAGCACCATCAGGGCCGATGGATCCAGTTGAGCCGGTTGGCCCCGCGACACCAGTAGCACCCGTCGGGCCTGCAGCGCCGCTGGCGCCCGTAGGACCAGCCGGGCCTTGAAGGCCGGTATCACCCGTTGGTCCTGCAGGACCAGAGGCACCGGTGGCACCCGTTGCACCAGTAGCACCTTCAGGGCCGATGGGACCTGTCGCACCGGCAGGCCCAGTCGGACCAATGGGACCGGTGGCGCCGGTAGCACCTGCAGGTCCGGTTGCGCCCTCGGGGCCGATGGAGCCCGTAGCGCCTTCGGGACCGATGGGACCGGTATTGCCGGTGGCTCCTATTGGACCGGTAGCACCTATTGGACCTGTAGCGCCTTCGGGACCGATGGGACCGGTATTGCCGGTAGCACCGATGGGACCGGTGGCGCCCACAGCACCCGTGGCACCGATGGGACCCGTCGAGCCGGTAGCACCCATGGCACCGGTGGCGCCGATGGGGCCTACGGCTCCGGTAGAGCCCTCAGGGCCAACAGGACCTGTGGCACCTGTGGGGCCGGTGACGCCGATGGGGCCGGTAGCTCCCACAGGTCCGGTGACACCTGTTGCACCGGTTGCGCCCACGGGGCCCGTGGAACCGGTTGCGCCCACGGGGCCAGTCACGCCTGTCTCGCCTGTAGCACCAATAGGACCGGTCGATCCCGTGGCTCCCACAGGACCGGTGGCGCCGGTAGCGCCGATGGGGCCGGTCGACCCGGTAGCACCGATGGGGCCGGTTGCACCCGTATCGCCTGTCGGGCCTAGGGGCCCGGTGACACCGGGAACACCAACGGGGCCCTGGGAACCTTGCGGGCCGGCCGGGCCGGTGGGACCTGTCACGCCGGCAGTGCCGGAGCCAAGCGCGACCTTTAGCGAGACCCACACGGTGTCCGGAGAGGTCGGATCGAACCGGGGATTGTAGCTCGAGCCGGAATGCTCAAAAGGCCCGGATACAAAGATCGCCGCAAATCCTTCGGTCGTGGGAGTGTCGACGATGACACCGGCACAAACGGTGTCGCCCGTAGGCCAGAGCTTGGATTCGCTGTTCACATAGGAGAGGAAGACGTTGCCCTGCGAATCCCCTGTGACTGCGAAGTCGGAAGCCGACAGCGAACTGGAGCTGACCGCAGCGCCTTGCGCGAATCCGACGAGATTAAGCGGAGTATAGGGAGTTATCGTAAACAGGTCGCCATGATCAATACGCGCAGGATAACGCACGCTGCCAAGCGAGGAGCCGTTCGTGAAGCAAACGAGAAGAGCCTGGTTGGAAGCGCCAATCGGAAGCCCGGTTGGAGTAACCGATACAACCGGCGCGATCGGCTTGCCTGCGGCCGCCAGCGAGAAAGGCAGCGCTACAACGACCAATAAAGCAATGATGATTCGTTGCATATTCACCTCATTCAAGGGAGATAAGCGCACATAGGCGAGGGGATTCCGACACTGATATCCTCACACACTGATGCCTTGGGAGCATGCAATGAAAAAAGCAATAGCCGAGCCAGTCAGGAGCCGTTCCACAGTTTGCGGATGCAAATCTTGTGACTTTGACTGTTAGAACTTTTCTGTCGCAGAATTTCAATATCCGGCGCGAGGGTGTAAAACAGCCGATTGTAAGCTTCTCTTACATACAATTAACAATGCACGAGAGAGTTTCGACCTAATTGCTGTAATTTCAATTATTTATTTGATTTAGCCGTTCTGTAAATAATTACGACACGAATAATAATTATTTGATTATTGTATGAAAATCGCCTGTGATCGGAAAAAGAGATTCCGCTCTCTAAGCCTGCTGAAGTGGTCAGGCCTGATGTTCGGGAGGAGCCGAAGCGCCCCTTGTCGCTTCACCTTTCCGAAGGACGATCAGATGCTGGAGCGCCAGCCAGCGATTGAACGGGCGGAGGAGGAATTCGACACCACGGATCAGAGGTGTCGTCCACGTCGGTGCCAGTTGTCTGAAATTGACGCCCCCGCTGGCAAGGTACCACAGGTGCGTGTGCGGCTTCTGACTCAGAATTCGCAAGTCCGGAAAAGCCACTTCGAATCGGGCCCGGTCCCGTGTGAAGACCACGTAGGAGAGCGCCTGATTGGCTTTGGTAGAACTGCCCGCAGCGGCGTCCGCTTCCCAGCCCGGCGCGCCCATGTCATAGGTTTCGGTCTTGTGAAGATGGCGGAACAGCCACCGGGCGCAGGGCCCGTGGTATGGCTCGATCAAAACCGCACCGCCTCCCGGCTGCAATACCCTGCGCAGTTCCAGGAAAAAGTTCCCGGGCGAGGCGATGTGGTGGAACACGTTGATGCCGTAGACTGCGCGCAGGCTCTCATCCCGGAAGGGGAAATGGTGTGCGTTCAGCACCAGATCCACGAACGGAAGAGGTTTGATGTCGCTTGTGATGACTTCCGGATAGAATTCCTTGATGATGCTTGATCCGCTGCCGATCTCCAGCTGCATCCCCTTACAGGAGCCGAAATAGCGGAGGTCGGCAGCCCTGCACTCCGCATAGAACTTCCTGAACAGCTCCCGAAGCATCCTCTTGCGCAGCAGAATGCTCCGATGTGCGATCGAAAAATCAGTTCCGTCGGCATCCAGATCCCTAACTCGAGGATCGATCAGCCAGTCGCGCAAGCGGTTCCACATATTCGGCACTTTCAGCCGCCTCCTCTGAGGCCAAAGCTGAACCGGTTTCCGCCATCCCGGCGCCGCCCGCAAGATTGCCGTCCACTGAGTGATGGGATGCCGGGCCGCCGGGACGCGGGGTGTTCTGGATGTCGAGCGCGACGGCCTGCAGCATGAGCTGGAATCCCAGGATCATCGGCAACGCCGCGATCATGACCGTGCCGCCGGGGGTGACGGCGCCCTGGAGAGCGTGAGTTATCCATTGGCCGAGCCCGAATGCCAGCCCGGAACAGAACAGGAACAGTCCCAGCACTCCGAAGACCGCAACGGGGGAAACGGAATAAAACAGGTAACGCCAGAAAATGCGCCGGACCAGGCCAATGAACAGACGGGGCGGAAAACTCCACAAGGCCTTGCCGACCGACAAGGAGCTTTCCTCGTCCCTATAGCAGGCGGGAAAAGGAACGTCCGCGACCCTGGCCTCTACGACGTTCAAGCGGATAAGAAGATCCGATTCAAAGAAAAAGCGCCGCGACAGTTTTGCCAGCGGGAGGCGGGACAGGGTTCCGGCACGGGTGGCAAAGAATCCGTTTACCGGATCCATGGTGTGCCAGTATCCGGAAGCCGCCTTAGTGAGAAAGGTCAATCCGATATTTCCCAGGAAGCGCCATTTGGGCATGGTCCGGAGAGCATCACCGTGGTGAAACCGGCACCCTTTGGCATGGTCTGCATGACCTTTCAGGACAGGCTCCAGCAGCTGCGGGATGTATCGGGGATCCATCTGGCCGTCCCCATCGCATTTGACAATCACGTCGGCGCCGGCTGACAGCGCAGCCTTCATGCCGGTCACGGTTGCGCCGCCGACCCCCTGATTGGCCTCATTGCGCAGCAGAGCCAGGCGGGGATCCCCGGCCTTTTGAACGACGGCGGCCAGCCCGTCCGGAGAGCAATCGTCCACGACGAAGATCAGGTCGACTGCCTTTGGAATCCGGGAAATGACCTCCTCAATCCGGTCGGCGACTTTAAATGCGGGAATCACGACTGCGATCTTCCGGTTTTGCATCATGGCGTCATCTCCCCAAAGCCGCGTTTTCCACGGCCTTGCAGATCAACGGCCTCAAACGGCCCTCACAGGCCACCAGACTGCTTAGATCAGATTTTGCCGGACGATCCCGGTTGGCCCGGTATCCTCTGACGTTCTCCATGGCGGCCGGGAGCGGTATGGAAAGCCAGTCGAATGGTGCAGCCATTGCGGATATGAGTCCGGCAGGCACCGGGACAAACCTGGTGCGGGCCCGAAGGACATCCCGCGTCGCCAGCAGCAGTTCCTTCATGCTGACCGAGGGATCATAAAAGAGATTGTACGATCCCCCTGCCTGCCGGCACATGACAGCTTCCAGGGCGCGGGCAAGATCTTCAATGCCGATGACCGGCACGGCAGTCCTGCCGCGGTCCGGCATCGGCAGGATCGGATATTTCCCGATCATCCTGCACATCCTGAGAAACAACCCCCCGCCGCCTATGACCAGGCCCGGCCGCACAGCCGCGTGCCCGCCGGCCAGGAAGCAGGATTCGAGGCGATACTTGGTTTGCCCGTAGACGCTGCGGGCGAGGGGGTGCGCCGAACAGGAGCTGACGTAGATCTGCCGTGCGACCCCCATGCGCCGCGCGGCCTCACTGATGCGGACGCCGCCCGAGTAATTGGCCTCGCCCGCCCGGGTTGAGAGATCGTGCGCGCAATGGACCAGCACCTCAGCGCCGCCAAGCACCCTTTCCTCGAAGTCTTCACCAAGCCGGATCACCGACAGTTTCTGAATCCACTCCGGCCGGGGATCGAGCAGGGAAGCCGAGCTGACGGAACCATGGATTTCGTGGCCCGCGGCAGCCAGGTGAGCTGCCAGGTGCGACCCGATGAATCCATGGATGCCCGTGATGAATATCTTCATGTTGCTTCGCCACAGATGGTGGCACGGCTGCCGGCCAGCTCTTCGCGCACCCTCTGCGCGATGCGCATCGCGTTGGCCATGACCGTGAAGGTCAGGTTTTTTGCGGGGAGAACGGTGAAATTGGCGGAATCCACGACATGAACCCGCCGCGTTCCCCACAACAGGCCGCAGGAATCCGTCTGGCACGGACCCGGACTGGTCTGCATCGGCAGGCAGCCGGCATAGTGGTAGCTGTTTCCGGGCGCCGGGTACCTGCACAGTGAAGGTGCGCTCCACTGGCCGATCCTGCGGAATACGCGGATCAGGTGCCTTTCCAGCCGCCCCAGCCTTTTGGGTTGGTATCTGATCTGAAGCCGCCCTTCGGGAGTCAGGCTGATGAAATTGTGGCCCTCCGGCCTGTCCGGATAGAACAACTGCATAATGCCGACGGCCGGCATGACGTATCGGGCCGCCGCCAGGTTCCCCTGCAGCGCGAACGGGAAGTCCCACAGGACGTCGGAACGCAACGGCCCCGTGATGCCGTAATACGTCGCCTGGACGGGGTCCGGTTCCAGCGGGCCGCGGTACACCAGGTTGAGCTGGGCTATCGACAAGGCGGTGCGCTCGAGGGGGCAGCCGATCAGTTTCCAGTTCAAAAGCGGCACATAGGAAATGGCATTGTCGAGCAGCGGGAGGCGGGTCTCACAGTCCGCGCGTGACTGCAGCACGATCTTGGCGGTATTGATGGCTCCAGCCGCCAGCAGGACTTTCCTTCCCAGGAAGCGCTCCATCTCCCCCGTATGAAGATTCCTGGCTGTTATCTCGACGTGGGCTTCGTGCTCCCGGTAGTGCAGCACCAGCCGGCCGGACAGGTAGCTGACTTTCCGCCCGGCTATCATCTCTTCCAGTGTGAATGCGGGATTGTAGATGGAAGGGATGCGAGGTTTGAAAAACTCCAGGTTGGCATAGTCGTGCCGGAGGCGTTTCCCGTGGTCCCGGGTCAAAACGGCAAGGCGCGGGCGGCCCATGATAATCCCTGCGTTTGCGAACAGCTGGCGACGGAGCCGGTAGCTTTCCAGCAGAGACTCGGAGAGCCGGCTTAGTTGGACCGGGGGGAGCAAGTGTGCGGCGCTGCCGAACGTCGAGGTCAGGTCGTCATCGGTCCCGCTTATCCCCATGTGCGCCGTCAGCTCGTCGTAGAAGGGCTCGAGATCGGCAACGGAAATCGGAAAGCCGCGCAACTCATCCGGGGTGCAGCGATACACGCCTGCCCCCCATCCGTTGGCCAGGCCGCCCATGGCGAAACTCATGATCGGTTCAAAGCCGGTTGCCTCGACGGGGCTGAGCCGCGCCCAGTCCCTGGTGACGAACCGCATCAGGGGCGATTTCAGCTTCGGGCTGAGATAGCTGCCGTCGATGTTGGCCAGGCTTTCAAACTCATCCCCCAGCAACTCGCGCGACAGATCGCCCCCGGTCTTCAAGAGATCATAGAGATTCCGGTTCAACCGCCTGGCAGGAGTGTGAGCCAGGCCAACGTCCAGCATCAGGGTGTTGAGACCGCGCAAGGGATAAGCGGCAAATGTGCCCGCGGCTCCGGAACCCACGACGATCGCGTCAAACAAGGGCATGCCTCCGTATAAGGTATTCCCCGCGGAGCCTTTTGAAAAGGGATCGGATGCCGTGCAAGCCCAGGCAGCAGCAGGCCTTCAGGAAGGCGGCATCTTCGTTCACGAACCGCGGATAATAGGCGGAGCGTGCCTCAGCGAGATAGCAGAGCACATGCAGCTTCTGGCACAGAATGTGGCGGGGAACCTGCCGCCGCAAGACAAGCTCGATGGCTTCCGCGTCGAGTTTCAGGTTCACGATCCGGTCAAGGGAATGCTTCATAGCGGGGGAGGCGGGCAGCGGAAGAAATTTATGAGCGAGGCGGTACTGGACGATGATGTCGTCGGCGGGCGGGAAGCCGAAAAGACAGTCGTGAAGATGCCGGACCTCGCGGTCCAGCGATCCTCCCTGATCGGCAATAGAACCGCCGGATGTCGATGGGATCATTGCCGCCTCATTTCATTGGAGTTCGGCGCTGACGCGCCGTTTTCCACAATGCCGTGCCGGAAACCGGCTAGGAAGCTTATCGGTCCGGATTCTAATGGATCTGACACGTTTTTCACCGGCTGAACGGTGCGCCGCATCAGGCATCCGTCGTATGATAACGCCGGAGGCCGAAATGCTTCTAAACCTTTGAGGTATCAGTGACGAATCGTGAATCGACTGCGAGTTTGCGGGGAGGAACGTTGCTGAGCACGCTTCGGAGATTCAGGACAGCGATTCATATCGTGCTGCTTGTCGGAGCGGCCTTTGCGGTGTTTTCCAACAACTACCGGCACGGCTATCCGCTCGACTGCTGGCACGTGCTGCTCGACAATTCCTACGTACGCAGCTTGAGACACATCCCGTTGTATTTCAAAGATCCGCTGACATCCTCAACCCTGCCTTCCAACGCCGACTACCGGCCGGTGCTTCAGGTAACCTACGCACTCAATTATTGGATAAGTCAATACGAGACCTGGTCATGGCACCTTGTGCAGATCCTGCTGCACATCGTCTGCATCGTCTGCCTGTACCTCATCGCGCGGCGGCTGCTGAAGGCATTTCACATGGATCTCGATCCCGCCGGAGCCGGCGCCGTCGCCTTCTTTGCGGCCCTGCTGTACGCCGTTCATCCCGTGACGTCGGGAGTGATCAACTACCTTTCCGCCCGTTCTTCCCTGCTGGTTGCCGCCCTGCTGCTGCCGTCCTTTCTCCTGCACATGAGCGACAGGCTTCACGACAGGCGCGGGTGGCGGGCGATCCCGTTGGTCTCTCCGATCCTCTATGCCCTTGCCTTGTTTTCAAAAGTGGAGGCGGTGGGCGCCCTGGCGGTATATTTTCTTTGCGACACCCTCCGCATTGCCGCGCACCGCAGCACGCAGCCTGCTGATGACGCGGGCAGGGGCGGCTTTCTCAAGGATGTGCTGGCGACCTTCCGTCGGCAGACGCTTTTGCGCATGACACCCTTCCTCGCAGTGACCGCCGTTTACTTCGCGATCCGGATCAGAGTCATGCCGGAATTCAGCGCAGCAGCCCGCCACAACGCGGACGTCACGGCACTGGTCTATCTATGGACCCAGATCACGGCCTGGTGGCACTACATCTACACCTGGTTCGCGCCGGTCAACCTGATTGCCGACGACATGACCTATCCGATCTTCCGCACGCCGCTGGCGCCTCCGGTGATCCTGGCTTCGGCAGGGTGGGTGCTGGTCGCGGGGATAGCGGCGGCGGCGTACCGGAGGCTGCCCTACCTCGCATTTCTGGCCGTGTCGGCCCTGGCCCTGATCGCTCCGACCTCGTCGGTAGTGCCGCTGGCAGAGATGGTGAACGAACACCGCCCCTATCTGCCGCTGGCGCTCGCGTCGCTTGCCTGGCTGCTGCCGGGTCTTTCGGCACTGTGGATTCCGTGGGCGCGCGGCCGCCGACGGGCCGCCTTGATTGCCCTGCTGGGAATCGTTCTGGTGGCCGTTTCGTTCTTCGCGCTTACCTTCGAGCGCAACCGCGTCTTCGCCGACGAGGAGAGCTATTACAGGGACATCATCCAAAAGGCGCCCTCCTACCGCGCTTACCTCAATTACGGCCTCGTCTTCATGAATCGGGGAGACTACGCCACCGCGCTGAAATATTTCCACCTCGCCCTGGAGGAAGCTCCCAACTGGATGTACACCCACATCAACCTCGGCCTGGCCTATCAGAATATGGGAGACGCCTCGCAGGCCCAACAGTATTTTGACCAGGCGGTTTCCCTGGACATGTATTCGTCGCTGGCGCTGACCTATCGCGGCGAGTTCTTCCTGAAAACACAGATGTACCCGCAGGCGCTCGCCGATTTCCTGGCAGCCCTGCCGCTTACCAGGGAGTTCTACAGACTCTACAAGGGAATGGCTACGGCTTACGCCGGGCTTGGACAGTGGCAGGAGGCCCTCGACTACACCAGGCGGTGCGGCGAACTGGACATCAGGCAGATCGAGCAGGATATCGTGACCATCGCGACGCCGTTCTGGAACAGGCCTGAATTGTATCCGCCGGGGATATGGTATTTTCAGTCGCTGGAAGGCATGCTCCCCGGCCGGTGGTGGGTGCACTATAACATCGGCGATCTGGCCAACCGGTCCATGCAGTCCGAACTCGCGAGGACGGAATTCAGCATCGCCAAAGAACTGCAAAAAAAGCATTGAGGGCGAAGCCGCCCGGCCCTATTTCAGCATCCGGTCAAAAAAATCCTTGAGCACCGGGTAGGGGACGCCTCCCACAATTCTCTGTTCGCGCCCGCGGGCGGTAATGAAAAAAGTGGGCGTAGTGGTGATTTCCCTGCGCCGGCCCAGCGCGACGTCCCGATCGATGGCCCGGTTGATCGAGTTGTCCTGCAGGATCTTCCTGAGCCGCTGAGAGTCCTCCGGGGACAGTGCCTTTGCGACCGCGGCGGCCAGTTTGCCGTCCTCAGACCACTGGGGCTGTTGGAAATACAGGGCTTCGACCACAGCCTGGTACTGCTTCCGGCCCAGCACATGCGCGGCCACCGAGTAGCGGGCTGCTTCGCGGGCGTACTTGTGGCCGTCCAACGGAAACTCGCGATACGTCACGCACACCTGGTTGCCGGCACAATAGTCCTGGAGCACCTTTTTGATCGTGTCCAGAAAAAACTGGCGGCACCCCGGGCACTGGAAGTCCGAAAAGACTTCAATGAGGATGGGAGCGTCGGGCCGCCCTCCCAGGCACCGTTCAGCGTCCGCGTCCTGGCCGCTCGCCGGCAGCAGGAGGATAGCTGCCGCCAACAATGCGGCAGGAACCGGTTTGAGCCCAAGGCGCCGGATACTCATGAAGGTCCTCACACATAAAGAGGCCGGATACGCCGGTTTGTTGCACCCCGACACCGTTTCATATCGGACCCGGCCTCTTACCTGTTAACCTCAATCATGTATAATCCGCGCAATGGATCAACCTTCGGCTGCGCCATTCCTGTCCGTGGTCATTCCGGTGTTCAACGAGGTCTCTCTGCTTGAGGGCGTGGTGCAGAGGCTGCGCGGGGAACTGCCGGCGGTCGCGGATTCCTACGAGATTGTCCTGTCCGAGAACGGCAGCACCGACGGGTCGCGGGAATTGGCGGATGCCATCGCATCCCGCTGGCCGCAGGTAAGGGTCATTCACGCCCCGGTGGCAGACTACGGCCTGGCGTTGAAACGAGGGCTCGAGGCGGCGCGCGGCTGCTATGTCTTTCACTGTGCCGCAGATCTTGCGGATCTCGGGTTTCTGCGTGCAGCGCTCGAACGCATCGGGACGAACGACGCGGTGCTGGGTTCCAAGTACATCGGACCCGGCACCGATACCCGGCCCTGGTTCCGGCGCGCAGCCGGGCGGATATATGCCGGGATGCTCCGCATCCTGTTGCGGCTGCCCGTCGTCGACACTCACGGCATCAAGCTTTTCCGGCGCGACGCGATCGCCCCCCACATCGCCGCGTGCCGTTTCGGGGGCGCGATGTTTGACACCGAGCTGATTCTCGGCATTTCGCAGGCCGGGCTGAGGCTGACCGAGATCCCCATTGCTGCCGGCGAAATCCGGCCCAGCCGCAAGAGCACCCTGACGGTTGCCTTCAAGTCCCTGTGGGACCTGAGCCGGCTGGCCGCCGCACGGCGCCGCTTTCGCTCAGGGCCGCGGACCAGAACGGCAAGGCGGGGCTGAGAGTCGCACGTTGCCCGAATTTTCCTCCGGATAAAGATGAGCCCGAACCGACCGAACAAAACACCGTGCGTGTACTTTCCGGGATGAAGCGCCGTCCTCACATACCCGGAAGAAGAGCGCAATCCGACCTTGGATTGACATGGTAGCTACATATAGCTACCATGCAGGCATGACCAGAGCAAAAACCGTCGGTGTCAAGGAATTGAAAAACAAACTGAGCGCCTACTTGCGGGAGGTCCGATCCGGCGGCACGATATGGGTTACGGACCATGCTACCGTGGTCGCCGAGCTGCGCGAACCTTACATTCGCGCCGCCGCCGGGCACTCCGCGGAGGCCTTGATCCTTGACTGGGTTAATGCGGGAACGCTGACTACACCTCGGATTTCCAGGAAACGCCTGTCCCAATCTCCTGTAAGGCTCCGGCACAAAACAGCCCTGTCACTCCTGGAATCCGACAAGGTCGGCGAGCGAGAATGAAGGCGCTATATCTCGAGACTTCGGCGGTGCTGACCTGGCTTTTGGGAGAACCCCGGGCCGCCGAGGTGATTTTGATCGTTAACCGGGCCCGCAACATCGCTACATCCGGTTTGGCCATCCTCGAAACGCAGCGAGCTCTGGTCCGAGCGGAAACTCAGCGGCTTTTGTCGCCGGTCGAGACACAACAACTGATGGGCCTGCTGGCGAGAAGCCAGGCCGGCTGGCTTATCATGGAAATTTCCGCTGAGGTACGGCAGCTGGCCGGGAGCAGGTTTCCCATCGAGCCTGTTCGCACTCTGGATGCAATTCACCTCGCGACTGCGTTGGTCTTCTCGCGCGCGTTTCCCGGCCTCAGCCTGCTGAGCTACGATCGGAGGATTCTGGAAAACGCCCGCGCGCTCGGCATTCATTGCGCAGTTCGGTGACCGCAATTTCCATCTTCGCCCGCGTTGGCCGCCTCAAAAGAGGGGGCTGTCCAGGGCGTCTCCGATCATGGAACGAAGGCGGCGGGTGTCTGCCAGCATTGATAGCGGCGCGCCGTCACCGCGCTCGAACTGCGGCAGCTTGCCCAGGCGCGCGCCCAATTCCAGCACGGCCTGCTCGAGCGTGACCGCCCGGGCGCCGGCCACGTTCAGGACCCGGCCCGGGGGATCCTGACCCTTCAGGAGAAGCCCCAGAAGCTCCACCAGAGCTCCCCTCGGGCAGGGATTCATCGAAAACACGGGCGGTTCCAGCCGGATGGTGCGGTGATTCAGCAGGTCGCCGGCCAGACGCGCAAAAAGCCGGGAGCAATCGCCCGCCGCCACCGCATGCCGCAACGCTGCTGCGGCCGGAGCCGGAAAGTGCAGGCGCAGGTGAGTGGCGCGCCTGCCTGCATCCGCATCGTTGAAAAATGCATCGATGATGGTCTCCGCCGACTCCTTCGCCTTGCCGTAATCGGTTGCCGGCGCTGCCTCATCCTCCTCCGAGCGACAGGCCGGCCAGTTCCGGCCATAAACGGCGCCGGAAGACGCGTGTATCAGGCGTAGCGCACCGCAGCGGAGCGCTATGACTGCGGCATTCATGGCGATGCAGTCGGACTCCGCCGGCGTGACCTTATGCTGCGGTCTGGGTGTGGGCGCGGCAAAGTGCAGGAAAAACCTGCTGCGCAGGCCATGCAGATTTTTGCCTTCCGCCGCGCCTGGCGCCGCCAGATCCACCCGCTCGAACCTGGAGCCGGGGCCGGGCGGCGTGCGCCCCAGGAAACACAGGCGAAAGCGGGAACCCACAGACTCCGCCAGCATGTACTTCCACAGGAACCCGGAACCGCCCGTCACCAGCGCGTCAAACTCTTCCATAAGCGCCAATTACTATTCGTGACTTCGAAGTGCACGAAACCATTTTCGTATATTTTGTGTATTGCGTGGTTTCAAAAGAAACGCTACAACGGCCAGGGCAATGACACAGAGCACGATCCCGATCCGCAGCGGCGCCGGACGATAGACAAACCTCACCTGGTGATTTCCGGATGGCAACTCAACGGCGCGGAACAGGTAATTCCCCTGATGAATCGGAGCCCGCACGCCGTCGACATAGGCTTCCCAGCCGGGATAGTAAAGATCGGAAAGCACCAGCCACCCGCCTGCCGGGGCCGCCGCGCTGATTCGGACCTGCCCGGGAGCGTAGGAATCAATGCGAGCAGGCAACAGGTCACGCTGCCCAGCGGGATCTTTCCGGGAGGGGAGCGATCCTTCCTGAAGCGTGATCACCGCCGTCTTTCCTGCCGCAAAACCGGGAGACAAAATCCGGTTGAGCGCCTCGGCATCACTGGCGACAAATTCCGGCTGCGCGCTGACAAAGGCCCGGGGAAGGGCTGCCGGATTTTCCCAGACATCCGCGTCCGAACTGTGAACCAGAGGAAAGCCGGCGGCCGCCGGCGCTGCCGCACCCTTCGGCCCGATGACATACCTGACTCCGAGCACGGACAACAGTCCAGGATTCTCGATGCGCGTGACGTCGTAGCTCCAATAATCGAGCCGCTGGAGCGCGGAACGAATCTCCGGATCCGTGGTTTTCAGGTAGTGTTCGATCGACCGGAAAAACAGGGTTCCCGGGGTCCACGTGCCGGGCTTGGGCGCGCCGGACTGCAAACGCGCCAGCAAATCGTGCACGGCCGGATCGATCCTGCCCAGGATCTCGTAGCAGCGGAATGGGGTGTGTCCGTCAATGCCGCGGGCATCGTAAAGTCCATAGAGGATCGAAACCTCGGGCGGCACCCATCCCGCGAGCCCGAGGAACCTGCCTTCGCCGCCATTCTGCCGCACAAACTCCACGGCGGTGGAATGCGGCAACTCTCCTTCGACCCGGGGCGAGGGGTAATAGTACAGCGATATCCGGAACAGGTCCGCGGCGGTAAGGGTGAGAAGAATCCAGGCTGCCGCGGCCGGACGCAAGCGGTGTACCCTCCACAGCCAGAAAACGGCGGTCACAGCGATCAACATGCCGAGCTGGAGCAGCAATTCCCCGGACAAAAAGCGCGTCAGCCCGAGTTCGCGGATGGCGTCTCGGAAGAAATAGGCTGTCCCTGCCGACAGCACGACCAGGCACAGCGCCGCGATGTGCCACACCAGCGCGGGGCGAGCGCGCGGGCCTGCTCCCTCACGCAGCAGGACATCGAGGCCCGCCACGGCAAAGGAAACGACGCCGAAGACCACCAATGCCGGTAGCTTGTTGTTGTCGAGATGCGAAAGAAAAGGCAGGAGCTTCATGGCCTCCTGGGCGGGAGCCGCATACAATCCCAGGATTCCGAAGCCCGCGACCGCCAGAAAGCTCCAGTAACAGCGGTCCTTCCGTCCTGACACCAGCCCGACAGCAGCGAGCAGCAGCGGCGCAATCCCGATGTACACCGCCTCACCCAGATAGCTGGAAAATCCCCAGAAATTCCCGGCGCGCGGATCCCCGAAAAAGCGCGGCACGACCCATGACTGCAGGGTAAACCAGGGGTACAGTTTCCAGCCGAAACCGCCCCGGAAGTGCGCTGCCGCTCCTTCCCCCAGGTATTCGAGAAACAGCAGCAGCTGGGGAGAGGCCAGGCAGAAGCCGAGCAGAGCCGCCACACCCAGGGCCGGATAGAATCTGGCGCGCGGTGCCGCCAGGGCGAAGTACAGCGCGCTCGCCAGCGACAGCAGCAAGGCAGTCTGCAACCCGCCCCCCACAAAGAGCAATCCGTAGCCTGCAGCCATCCAACCCATGTACCGGCGGTCCCCGCTCGCCAGATAGCTCTGCACAGCCCAGAAGATGAAAGGCATCGTGACCAGCGTGAAAGCCGCCGGATAACCGAGCCAGACCACGGTCAGGGACCCGAACATCAGGGCGATGGCGCCGAGGACGCAGGCCTGTCGATGAAAATCGAGTTTGCGATAGAACAGGAAAGCGAAGATGCCGCAGAAGGAGAGCTTCGCCACAGCGATGATGATGAGCGACGGCGCCAGCGGCATGAGGCGATACACCCAGCTCAGCGGATACAACAGGCCGGTCTGGCCGTTAGCCAGCAGCGGCGAACCGCAAAAGGAATAGGGGTTCCACAAGGGGAGCCACTCTCCGGAGCGGCGGAACTCCTCGATCCACGGGTAGATCATCACCGCCAGGTCCCACAGCAGCGGGTTGTGGACGGGAGCCGACTCCGGGGAGACGGAAGCCGAGAACGGCGCAAGACTGTGGAGGATATCCGTGGGGAGCATGAGCCCGCCGCGCACGATGTTCGGGGAGAAGAACAGGATGGCGAGGAAGATAATGATGAGGATATAGGGCGTAGTTTTCATGGCTGCCAGCGAACTGAAACCACGAAACCCACGAAATGCCCGGGACCAACTCGTCCATTTCGCGGGTCTCAAGGGTGCGCCCGGTACCACTCCCATGTTTCGGCGAGCCCCTGTTCCAAGGGACTCAGGGGGATCAGGCCCAGCACTTGCCGCAGGACACTCACATCCGCGCAGTGCCGCAGCACGTCCCCGGGCCGCGGCGGAGTGTTCCGCACTTCCCCCGCGTAACGGCTGACGAGGCAGATCTTCTCGACGAGATCCCGGATCGCGATTTCGCTGCCGGATCCCAGGTTCACGACGGCGCCGTCCAGTTCGTCGTGTTTGCCGAGTTCCACCGCAAGCCGCGCGGTGTCGCGCACGAAGCTGAAGTCGCGGGTCTGGGCCCCGCTGCCGCAGATCACGGGGGGTTCGCCACGGATGATGCGGTTCATGGTCAATGGGACGACTCCGGCGTACAATCCCGCGTTCTGCCTCGGTCCGTAATTGTTGAAAGGCCGCAGGGTCAGCACCCGCATGTCGAAGCTCTCCTGATAGGCCCGGATCATGAGATCGGCCGCCGCCTTGCCCGCCGCATATGCAGTGTTGGGCCGCAGAGGGTGCGATTCGGACATGGGGACCTGTAGAGCCGTGCCATAGGCTTCGGAGGATGAAAAGTGCACAAGACGGGCGATCTCGCCGGAACGCAACGCCTCCAGCAAATGTCCGGCAATTGCGACGTTGACGTGGAAAGCGTCGAGCGGGTCCGCAAACGAGTGGCCCAGTGCTTTGGTGGCCAGATTGAATACCATTTCAATCCGGCGGCGGCGCAGGAGGGCGCGCAGCGCAGCCCCGTCCGTGGCATCGAGGCGATGAAATGCGAGTTCCGGAAAGACGGCGCGCGCCGCCCCCAGATTTTCCTCGCGCCCCAGAAACAGGTTGTCCACCACGCAAATACCGGCCGGCTGTTCCCGCGCCAGGGCGTCGATCAGGTGGCTGCCGATGAATCCGGCGCCTCCGGCAACCAGGATCTGTTTCCCAGAATATTCGATCATATGATGCGGTTCAGATCATGGAGCCGCTCGGGAAGATCGCTGAACCGGGCCGGGCTGCCGATGGCGAGCGACCAGGCCGGAACGTTCTTGGTGACCAGAGCGCCGGCAGCGACGAAGCAGCCTTCCCCCAGCCGGATCCCCGGGAGGATCGTGGCGTTGCCTCCGACGGTGACGCCGCGCTCGAGAACGGGCGGGGCGAGCCGCGAGCCTTCGCGGATGGGGTATGGATCGTTCAGGATCACGCTGTTGGGGCCGAGAAATACATAGTCGCCGATCTCGGTCCCGGTCGGAATATAGACGCTCGACTGGATGCTGACGTGGCTGCCGATGTGACAGTTATTGTCGATCACCACGTTGGAGCCGATCATGACATGATCGCCGATCCGGCAGTTTTCGCGCACCATCGCGCGGTGTCCGGTACGCACGTGGTGGCCGACGGTCACGTTGCGATAGAAGATGGCATGCGAGCGGATCACGGCGTTGTTCGCGATCACCGTTCCGGAGTAATCCAGGTATTCCGCCGCGATGCGCCGCGCGCTGACGTCCAGCAATATGTCCGTTGTCGGGTAGCCCAGAATCACGTCCTCGAGCACGATCCCGTCATCTCCGACCCGGTTTTTCCCATAGGCGCGGACGGACTGGTGGATGTAGACATTGGTCCCTTGTTCGATAGGCATAGTCAGCTCTGCCGGAATGAAATGGTTGCTCTGATTGTGATCCTTCCCTCATGAACAATCCAGGCTAGACCATCCAGTCCTGCGGATCGAGGCCGAGGGGATCCACAGGGACGAGCAGGTAGCCGTTGGAAGGAAAGCGCTCCACTTCCCGCTCTTCTTCCACAAGCGTGATGAAAAACCTGATTTCATCCGGCCCCTCGAGGCCGAGTACCTTGAGCGGCACGGCGACCTCAAGGATTTTGCCGCCCGCAGCCGTCGGCGTCTCGCCGGAGATTTGGGATGTGAATGAGCTGCATCCCCAGCGGCCGTCCGTACGATCCAAGGCCAGAAGGCATTCCGTAGGGCAGCGGAATTGCAGCCGCACCGACAGCTCCGGCGGCAGTTTCTGCAGCCCGCCGGTGAAGTCCAGGCGCACGAAGAATTGGCTGGTGTTGTAGCCGAAGAAGACTCTTTCCAGGTAGCGCACGGCCTGGTGCATGGTCCCGCCTCCGGAGGGGACGGCGAAACCCGCTGCCAGCCATTCGAAATAGTCAGTCACCTTGCCGTCGACGCGCGGCGAGATGGTGCGGACCGGAACCCGGAACTGGGTCCGGATGTCCGCTTTCTTGATCGGAATGTCCAGCTCGGGCGGGCTCGGCCGGCCGAGCCGCCGATACACGTTTTTGAGGTGGCTTCGGAAAAGAGTGTCGAACTCGACGGCGTTTTCGGTTTGGTGGTCATCGCCGTACCACCAGAACCAGTCGCTCCCTTCCGCGATCATCAGTTCCCTGAAGGCCGGCTCCCGCTGCCGGTCGTCGGCGGAAGCATTCCCGGAGCGCGCGAAAGCGAGGCGCGCGGCGGCGAGCGCTTCCCACGCGGCGTTTTTTTCCGGATGCCCGATCCAGGTGGCGAGACTGCTGTAAATCCAGCTTCCGGCGGCAATCGTCTGGAGGGATTCCCGGCGCGGCTCCAGGTCCAGAAACTCGGAGAATGTCACGGTGCGGACAAAACCGGCTTCCGTAAGCCCGCGGTACAGCAAATCGAGAAACATCGCGCCGTTGCCGGGATAGTGCTCCCAGGCATTCTCGCCATCCAGAATCACCGGCACGACATAGCTCCTCGTGTCGTCGGGCAGGCTCTCGTGAATGCGGCGCAGCCGGTGTATGAAGTCGGCGGCAGCATCCTCTGCGGGCCAGCGCCCGTAGGTGAACCCGATCAGATCGGACAGTCCGTGATCGCGGAAGAACAGGGCGGGGCCCTCCGAGCGCCGCCAGACGCTGAACTTCTGTTCCAGCGAGAGAGCGCCGGCAGGCTGCCCCGATTTCCGCAGGGAGTTCAGCAGCACGCCCTCGTCCGAGGCGAGCCAGCGAAAGCCCTGCTCGTAGGCCAATACGGCCGCGGCATCACTGATCGATCCCTCGGAAGGCCACATGCCCTGCGGCGCCCGGCCGAAGACCTCCTCGTAGCGCTTCCGGGCCCGCACAATCTGTTCCCGCGCGTCCCCGGGATGGGCGAACGGGGCGGCCGGCAAGGTCGCTTCCGGCACGGCATCGCGCGCGGAATTGCTGTCGCACAGCAACGGCAGGATCGGATGGTAGTAGGGGGAAACCGAGATTTCGATGCCGCACTCTTCCGGGAGTTTCCGGTAGCGCGGCAGGATGCGGCCGATACATGCGGCTTGCAGCTCCAGCAGGCGCGCCTTGTCGTTCTCGCTGAAGCCCCTCCCCTGACGCACCATTTCCGCGATCGCCGGATCGCGGCGCATTTCGTTGCCGCACCAGCTCAAGTTGAACCACACCTGCAGATCCCGGTAATCCTGGGCCGTGTAGTGCTTCATGGCAGGGCGATATTCCCCCTGGGCATCGGGCGTGCCGCGCCGGTCGAGAAGCTCCTTGTACCGGGGATAAGGAAGAATCATCTGCTTCCAGGGAAGCTGGAAGAAGCTCCGGAGCAGGAAGAGCTTCTCCCGCTCGTCGAGCTCGCCCGCGTTGCGCAGGGTGAGTGCCGCATAGGTCTCGCGCGCAGTGCCGCGGGCGTAGGACTGCAGCTGGTCGATCAAGGAAGGGACGATGTTGATCGTGAGGTGCAGGCCGGGCACCTGAGCCGCCAGAGCCGCCATGTCGTAGTAGTCCTTGACGGCATGGAAACGAGTCCACGGAAGATAAATTTCGCCGGTTTCCTCGTTGCTGTAATCGGGCTGATGCATGTGCCACAAAATGGCGACACACAGCGGCTTTTTGGCCATCTCCCCTCGCTGCCTCGGCGCGGCCGGAATCGCCGTGTCCAAAGGCGCCTTACTCTAGCAACATCGGCCGCAGAATTACAATCAGTAATGAGTGATGAGTCATGAGTGATGAGTGTGGTGTGCGGAATGGTCGCGGTGATACCGGCTGCAGCCGGGCCGGCGGCGCGGCATTCCCCCCTGTTCCACCTCCGGCCCCTCTTCACTCATTACTCATCACTCATCACGTATCACTGATTTTTGCTTGACTGGCCGGTGATGCAATGCAATAGTGCCGTCATTCTGAATCCACCGGCAGTGACCCCCCCAAAGGAGGATATATCCTTGAACAAAGGAGACCTGGTTGCCAAGATCGCAAAAGACGCAGGCATCTCGAAGCGTCAGGCTGAAATCGTGATCAATTCCCTGATCAAAGTCATCAAGTCCGCCATGAAGAGACAGAAGGTTACCCTTGTCGGTTTTGGAACTTTTTCGGTCTTCAAGCGGAAGGCGCGCAAGGGGCGGAATCCCCAGACCGGCGCCCCCATCAGGATCGCGGCGCGCAGGGTTCCCAAGTTTACTGCGGGGAAAGAGCTGAAGGAAGCGGTGAAGTAAGGGCGAGCGGCGCTGCTGCGGACAAAAAAAAGCAGGCAGCGGCGTCACCGACACCTGCCGCTGCCTGCCCGAACCTCAGTTCTTGCTGACGAAATCGGCGAACTCCCTGAGTCTGCTGGAGCGGTAAGGGCTGCGCAGCTTCAGGAGGGCTTTTTCCTCGATCTGTCGTATCCGTTCACGGGTGACCTGGAACATTTCGCCCACTTCCTGCAAGGTGTATTCCTTGCCGGTCTCGTTCAAGCCGTAGCGCATGCGGACGATTTCCTGCTCGCGGGGAGAGAGAGTCTGCAGCGCGGCATCCGTGACATCCCGCAGGCTGTGCTTCATCACGTCATCGTCCGGGGATATCGCGCTCTTGTCCTCGATGAACTTGTTCAGGACCGCATCTTTGTTGTCGGAAATCGTGGCTTCCAGAGAGATGGGCTCCTGAGCCGCCTTGAGAATCTGCGTGACCTTCGATACCGGGGTCTTCAGTTCCTTCGCCAGCTCGTGCACGGAGGGCTCGCGGCCCATCCGCTTGGACAGTTCATTCGAGGTTTTCAACACCCGGTTCATCGCCTCGACCATGTGAACAGGGATCCGGATGGTCCTGCCCTGATCCGCGATGGCACGGGTGATGCTCTGGCGGATCCACCAAGTGGCATAGGTCGAGAATTTGTGACCCAGCCGGTAGTTGAACTTGTCGACCGCCTTCATCAATCCGATGTTCCCTTCCTGCACCAGGTCGAGCAGGTCCAGGCCGGGATAGGAGTAGTTTTTCGCGATGCTGAGGACCAGCCTCAGGTTGGCGCGGACGAACTCATCCTTGGCCCGTGCCATTTCCATCTTGTTTTCATTGATCAGATTGACGATCCTGCGCAGCTCGCCCGCGTCGGTCAGATACTCGACCTCCAATGCCCGCCGGCGCGCCCGGGCGGCACGGACCTTGCCCTGGTTTTTTGCCGTGACGCGCGACACGCAGCTGATCTTTTCGCTCCACTCGATCTGGTTCAGAACGTCCGCCAACCCCTCAACCAGGTGATTGACCTGGTTTTCGGTCAACTCAATGCGCGCCAGAGTCTGGAACACCTGCTCGCGGCAGCTCTTGATTTTCGCCAGATCCCGGGTGCGCCCGATGTGGCGGACACCCTTGCGTTTCATGTCGAGCTTCATCTGGCGATAGCGCTTCTCGAGGCGGTCAAGGCGGCGCAGGATACGCTGGATTTCCTGATCCCGCATCCGGTTGCGTTCCTCCAGCGGCATTTCGAGATCCGCTTCCTGCGGAAGTTCCGTAACATTGGCCGTGGCGGCATTCTGCATCATCGATGCCGGCTGCAATTCCGCCCCCAGTTCCATGAGCCGGGCAGAGCTGATCGCCGTCAGCGAAAGCAGCCGGAGCGTGTTAATCTTGGCTGCTTCAATCTTTTTCGCCAGATAGACTTCCTCCTCGCGGGTGAGAAGAGGGATCTTGCTCATGCTGCGGTAATAGACGTAAAGAGGATCGGTCGAAGGAGCAGATTCGCCTTTTACCACAGGTCGGTCCTCTGACGGCATGCGGCTGAACCGGACACGATCGACATAGTTCGCCCGCGTCACGCCGGCAAACTCATCGTCCATCCCCACCCCGTCCGATTCGGCCGCGTCGTAGAGATCCGAATTCTCTAACAACTCCTCGTCATCGTCGAGTTCTATCATAGTAGTTTTTGCCTCAACCCTAGGGACAGCCCCTGACAGGCCGCCTCTTAATACCTTCTTTTGCAGTCACTTAGGAGAAACCTGAGGTCTCACCTCCGGCTCCCCTCCGCTTACCCGAGTAACATTCACCAACTAATAGATAGCAGCCACAGGAAAATAGTTTCAAAGTGAAGGCCTTTTTCTGCCATCCCAACCCCGATCCTGCGAATGCCTTCCTTCATACTATCGATCCTACTTGTATACGCCGGCTTAAACAACCGGTTCCTGTTTCCTTGATTTTTCCCAGCGAATCGGATTCCGGCGCCGGCGCATCTGCCGGGTCCGGCAATGCCATCAGGATTTACTGCTGCGCATGACCGTCATGGGAATCACGGCCCCATGACGAAAGTAGGATCTACGAACGCGGGCTGCTGTGAGCAGCGCAAGGAACCTTGTCAAATTTATAAAGACCGTCGGCGAAACCATCCCTTATACGATGGAAAAATCCATTTTGCAACGATTATTTTTAAAAAAATGCAGGTCCGGGGGCCGGCGCAGAATACGGTTTCCCAGTCTGCACGTTGACGGATCGGGCGGGATTCACTAGAATTCGATATTTTGCGGGTTATCCCGGGAGGTTCAGGCGTGATAGAAGTAGATCATCTGACCAAGGTATTCAACGGCCGCAAAGCCGTGGACGGCATTTCCTTCACGGTGCAGAAGGGGGAGATTCTCGGATTCCTGGGCCCGAACGGAGCAGGCAAGACGACCACCATGCGCATCCTGACCTGCTACATGCCCGCTTCGGACGGCACAGCGCGCGTCGCCGGTTACGACGTCTTCGACGAAAGTCTCGAGGTCAGGCGCCGGATCGGCTATCTGCCGGAAAATCCCCCGTTGTATCCGGAGATGACCGTTGCCTCATACCTGCATTTCGTGGCCAAGATCAAAGGCGCGCCTTCGGCCCGCCGCAGGTCGATGGTCGACGACGTGATGCAGAAGTGCTCGATCGGCGATGTCGGCAACCGCATCATCAGCAAGCTGTCCAAGGGATACAAGCAGCGCGTCGGGCTGGCGCAGGCGCTGTTGAACAACCCGGAAGTGCTCATCCTCGACGAGCCGACGATCGGGCTGGATCCGAAGCAGATCCACGATGTCCGCACACTTATCAAGAGCCTGGCGGGCGATCACACCGTGATCCTCTCCACGCATATCCTTCCCGAAGTCAGCATGACGTGCGACCGCGTGGTCATCATCCACAACGGCAAGGTTGTCGCCATGGACACGCCGACCGGCCTGACCAACCAGATGAAGGGCGCGGAAAAAATCGCCCTCTCGGTCAGGGGGCCGCGCCCGGCGGTGCTCGAAAAGCTCGGGGCGATCGAAGGCGTGCTGAACGTGAGGACGGAGGGCGAAGGGAATGGCAGCCCTGCGAACTATGTGGTCGAGTGCAAGCTCGAGACCGACCTGCGCGGCATCCTGGCCCGGGAAATCGTCTCCCAGGGCTGGGACCTGCTGGAACTGCGCGGCGTGTCGATGAGCCTCGAAGACGTGTTCATTAACCTGGTGACGCAGGAGTAGGCCGGCGGCGAAGCCGCCGGGCCCACTCCGCGCCGAGGATTCTGCTATGCAAAACATACTGGCTATCTGGCAGCGAGAGATGAAGAGCTACTTCGTCTCCCCCATAGCCTACGTGGTATTGACGGTCTTCATCTTCTTCACGGGCTTTTTCTTTTACAGCATCCTGTCGGCGGTCATGCAATCGGCCATGTACCAGGCTGCGTACGGCCAGGGCGCGACCCCCATGGATATGCCCGGGATTATCACCCGCAACGTCTTCGGCACGCTCAGTGTCGTCCTGCTTTTCATGATTCCGATGCTGACCATGGGCCTCTTCGCCGAGGAAAAGAAACGCGGGACCATCGAGCTCCTGCTGACCACACCCGTGGGCAACCTGCAGGCCCTGCTGGGGAAATACTTCGCGACGCTCACCTTCCTGCTGATCATGCTGCTGGCCAGCGGGGTGACGATCTCCATCCTCTTCATCTACGGCGATCCCGAGCTGAAGCCCATCCTGGGCGCGTACCTCGGCCTGTTCCTTTACGGCGCCGCCCTCCTCGCCGTAGGCCTCTTCATTTCGACGCTCACCGAGAACCAGATCGTGGCCGGCCTGATCACTTTCGGCGTCATCCTCGTCCTCTGGCTGGTAGACTCCTTCGCGGGCAGCCTGCAGGGCACGGTGCGGGACGTGCTCAGCTATCTGTCCGTCATCAGCCACCTGGATGATTTCATCAAAGGTGTGGTCGACACGGCGAACGTCATCTTCTATGCCACATTCGCCTTTGTCGGACTCTTTCTTACGTATCGCTCCCTTGAATCGCTGCGGTGGAAAAGCTAATGAGTAAACTTCTGCAAAAGCTGGACTGGCTGGGCCTGCTGCTGCTGGTATTCGCTGCCATATATTTTTCTGTAAAAGGAATCTGGGACCGGTGGGCGATTTCCCTGTTTGTGCTGGGCGCGGTCACCATCGTGATCGGGCTGGTCGCCAACTACAAGCAGATCCTGCAGACCCTCGGCAAACGCTCGACCAAGTATTTCACCAACTACGTGATTTCGGTTGTCCTGGTTCTCGGCCTGGTGGCGGGACTCAATTTCTTCGGTCAGAGGCACGCCAAGCGCTTCGACATGACGGCGAGCGGCCGGTATACCCTGGCGCCGCAAACCACCCAGATCCTCGACAAACTGAACAAATCTCTTGAGATCAAGGCCTTTTTCCCGGGGGCGAGCTATGCGCCGCTGCAGGAGTTGCTGACCCAGTACCGGGGCGCCAACCGCAACGTGCGCTTCGAATTCGTCGACCCGGAGAAAAGCCCCGAACAGGCCAGGCAGTACGAGGTCAAGAACTACGGCACCTACCAGAACATCCTCACCGGCTCCCAGCTGAAATTCGGCACCCTGGTGCTGCTGTATGGCGATCGCAAGGAAAAGATCGAGAAGAGGCAGCAGGAGGTTTCCGAGGAAGATCTGACCAACGCCATCATCAAGGTGCAGCGCACCGAAACCAAGAAGGTCTACTTCGTCCAGGGGCACGGGGAGAAGGATCCCGCGGACACTGAGCGGGAAGGGTACGCGGCCGCGAAGCAGGCGCTGGAAAGCCAGAGCTTCGCGGTCGACACGCTCAACATCGCCGCCAAAAATGAGATCCCGGCCGACGCCAAGGTTCTGATCCTTGCGGGGCCGACCACCGAACCCATGCCGGAGCAGATCCAGCTGATGACGGGCTTTCTGAATCGCGGCGGCAGCATGCTGGTCATGATCGATCCGGCGCCTTCGGCCGGCCTGAACACTTTTCTGGCCGCTTGGGGTGTCGTGCCCGACAACGACCTCGTCATAAGCCCCGGCGGATATGTGCGCACGCCGTCGTGGCCTGCCGTCACCCGTTCGGAATACGAGGCCAGCCCGATCACCGAGCGCTTCCGGCTCAATTCCTTTTTCCCCGAAGCCCGCTCCGTTCAGCAGGCCAAGAACAGCGTGGACGGTGTCACGGTGAGCACGCTGTTTAAAAGCATGCCCGGCAGCTGGGGCAAGACCGATCTCAAGAACACCGCGCTGGAAATGAACGAGAAAACGGATTTGAAGGGGCCCCTGCCGCTGGCGCTCACGGTTTCCAAGGAAATCAAGCCCGGTGACGAGAAGTCGCCGAAAACGGAAGCCCGTATGGTAGTGGTCGGCAACTCGTCCTTTGCCGCCAACAGTTTCATCCAGGGCGAAGGCAACGCGAACCTGTTCCTCAACATGGTGAGCTGGCTGGCTGCCGAGGAAGATCTGATCTCGGTGCGCCCGAAAGCCCCGGAGGACCGCAAGGTGATCCTGTCCCAGGGTCAGGAGCAAATGATCAAGTGGCTCTGCCTGCTCATCCTCCCGGGCGCCGCCCTGGTGAGCGGCATCATCGTCTGGACTCGCCGGAGAAGATAGTATGCGTTTCAAGGGAACCCTGATTCTCCTGATCCTCTGCGCCGGCCTGGCAGCCTTCCTGTATTTCTATGAGTACAAAGGAGCCGAGGTACGCACCAAGGCCAAACAGGAAGAAAACGTGGTCTGGAAAGTGCCGGGCGCCGACGTTTCACAGCTGGATCTGATCGCGCCTGACCAGCACATCACGGCGACCCGCACCGGCGATCAGCGCTGGCAGATCACCGCCCCCCGCTCCCTGGACGCGGACGCGGACGAGCTCAACCGGCTGGCGAATTCGGCGGCCGAAATCAGCCGCGAGCGGGTTGTGGACGAGAACGCCGGCAATCTTGCCCAATTCGGCCTCGAGCCGGCGCAGATCACGGTCGCGATCAAGACCAAAGACGGCAAGACTCACGAAATCCGCTTCGGCCAGAACAGTCCCAACGGTGAATCCACATACGCGGCCCTGAAGGGGAGTAACCAGGTGTTCCTGGTTACCAGCTACGTTGCCAGCGGCTTCAACAAGAAACTCGGCGATCTGCGCAGCCGCGTGATCCTCGGCTTCGAGCAGTATGAAACGCAGACTCTGGACCTGAAAAACGCCAAGGGCAACATCGTTTTGGCGAAGGAAGGCGACCGCTGGTGGATTCAGGGGAAGGACCGGTGGGCTGCGGACTCCTCGGCCGTGAACGGCCTCCTGGGCGACCTTGCCAACGGGCGTCTCAAAGAGTTTTTCGACGAGAACCCGGATGATTATGCCGGACTCGGCTTGGATAAGCCGCTGGTGGACGTGCGCCTGACCGTGGGCAAGGACAAGGCAATCAAACACCTGGTGGTCGGCCTGGAAAAGTCAAAGATGGTCAAAAAGGGCCGAAGCACGCCCAAGCCGCCCGAAAAGAAGCCTGCGGAAACCCCCGCCGCGGGATCTGAGCTCTACCTCGCGCGCGACGAAAGCCGTGCGGAGCTGTTTTTCGTCGACAAGGAATTTGTCGACAAGCTGCTGAAAACCGCCGACGACCTGAGGGACAAAACTCTGGCCTTCTTCCAGCGCACCGATATCGACGCCGTCGCCGTCACCAATGCCAAAGGCACGGTCAGCTTTGCCCGCCCGCAGGCCGGCGGGGACTGGGTTGTGGGTGACAGCAAGAAGAAGGCAATATGGGATGCCGTCAGCAGCATCTTCGACGCCCTCGAAAAACCGGTCAAAGGATTCGTCGACGCGCCCGGTGCCCTCTCGAAATACGGACTCGACCAGCCATCGGCGCACGTTGTGCTCAAGCAGGGAGCGCAGGTGAAGGTCGACTGCATTGTCGGCAAAGAAGCCAAGGACGGCGTCTATGTCCAGGTCAAGGGCGAGCCGTATATCAAGATCGTGGAAAAAGAACTCCTGGAAAAGCTGAACAGGGGGGAGGCCGATTACCTGGAACCCCCTCCGCCTCCTCCGGCTCCCCCGGCTACTCCGGCCACCCCGGCCCCCAAAAAATGAAACACAAAGACCTCGAAGGATAACATTTCTTTCTTTGAGGGCTTCGAGGTCCTTGCAGTTCGTCGGGGGGATTTGTGCCGGCTGATTCGGAGCCGGCGAGCTTGATATTTAGCCTTTTTTCCTCTAAGATATCCACTGGCTGACTTTGCAAAAAGTGGGCTCATGCCCACTTTTTTATTTTTGGGGTCACGAAATCATGACCCGGGATGAACGGAACCAGGCCGAAAGCCTGAAGGCGAGGATCCAGGAACTTGCCGAGCATGCGGCGACATCGATGGGGCTGGAGATTGTCCTCGTTGAGATCAAGGGTGGCAGCGACCGCCCCGTAGTGAGATTATATATTGATCAGCCCGGCGGCGTGACCCTGGATGATTGCGAGCGCCTGAGCAAGCGGCTCTCCGTCGAGCTGGATGTGGAGGATTGGATCCCGCACAGCTATACACTGGAGGTGTCGTCGCCGGGGCTGGATCGTCCGCTGGTGATCGAGGCGGATTTCGCCCGTTTCGCCGGCAGGAATGTACGTGTGCGTACGCGTCTTCCCGTGCAGGGGCAGAGAAACTTCAAGGGGAAGATCCTCAGGGTGGCCCTGGGCAAGGTTGAGCTCGAGGTGGCCCCAGGAAGGCAGGTCGACATTGCGGTAGGGGAGATCGAGAAAGCAAATCTCGTTATTGAGATTTAGGGCTGTACGCCCTGGGGGTTTTGGCCATGTCGAACATCATCACTCAGACCATCGAGCAGATCAGCAAAGAAAAGAATATCGATCCGAAGATCATCATCGATGCTTTGGAAGACGCCATGGTGGCGGCGTCCCGGAAGCATTACAAGACGAACGAAGACATCAATGCGCGCTTTGATCCGGAAACGGGCATGGTGGAAATCTTCGCGGTGAAACGCGTGGTCGAGCAGGTTGAGAACCCGAGCCTGGAAATATCCCTTGAAGAGGCGAAGGCGATTGACGAGAGCCTCGCCGTGGACGACACGGTCGAAATCCCCAAACCCACGGACGTGCTGGGGCGCATCCCGGCCCAGACGGCCAAGCAGGTGATCCTCCAGAAGGTACGCGAGGCGGAGCGGCAGAACATTTTTAACGAGTATTCGGAAAAGATCGGCGAGCTGGTCAACGGGGTGATCAAGCGCTTTGAGGGCCCGGACCTCATTGTCGATGTCGGCAAGACCGAGGCCATGCTGCCGCTGCGCGAACAATCCCGCGCCGAAACCTACAAGCAGGGGGAGCGCGTCCGCGCCGTGATCGTCAAAGTGCTGCCGGTGGCCAAAGGCCCGCAGGTGATCCTGTCCCGCACGGATCCGCAACTGCTCATCCGCCTGTTTGAAATGGAGATTCCGGAGATCTATGACGGCACCATCGTCGTCAAGAGCGCCGTACACGAGCCGGGGGACAGGGCCAAGGTGGCCGTAGCCTCGCTCGACCGGGACGTCGACCCGGTGGGAGCCTGCGTCGGCATGAAAGGCTCGCGCATCAACTCCATCATCCGCGAACTGCGCGGGGAAAAAATCGACATCGTGCAATGGTCCGAGGACGCGGCCCAATATGCCGCCAATGCCCTGAATCCCGCCAAGATTTCCAAGGTGCTGATCATCGATCCCGCAGAAAAGCGGATGGAAGTGATCGTCGAGGAAAAGCAGCAGTCCCTCGCCATCGGCAAGAAAGGCCAGAACGTGCGCCTGGCCTCCAAGCTCATCGGGTGGCAAATCGACGTCAAGAGCGAGGAACAGAAGAAGCAGGAAGTGCTCAGCGTCATGGAGTCTCTCACCTCTTCTTCCACGGCCCTGGGCGAACTGGAGGGGATCAGCGAACGCATCATCGAGAAGCTGCGCGAGGCGGGGATCGAGAATGTGGAGAAAATCCTCGAATTGGGCGATGAAAAGCTGATCGAGATTCCCGGTGTAGGTGAAAAGACGGCAGCCAAGATCATGGAAGCCGCCCGCGACCTGTTTGAGGAAGTCGAAATAGAAGTTCCCGAAGGCATGGAACTCCCCACTGCCATCAAGGCCCCGGGACATGCGCCGGCGGCAGACAAGGTCGAGCCGGCGACTGCGGAAACGAAACCGGACGACGCCGGCAGCCAACCGGCGGGCGGGAGCGCGGCCGGCGAAGAAACACCCGCAGGCGGGGCCGAACCTGAGAAGCCGGAGGGCGAGGGGGCCTAGGAGGCGGTTGCATGTAAGGACTTTGTTGTTTTAAGATGATTGATTGAGCTTTGCCGAGTGGCGAACCGGGCAGAGCGCAGAGGTGCGTGGTCGAAATGGATAAAATCACGGTCGCAGAACTGGCGACGGAATGTGCCGTTCAGAACAAAGTGGTACTGAATGAACTGAAGCGGCTCGGACTATACGTTTTTTCGCCCAGCGCCACGATCGATGTCAGTTTCGCCGAAACCATCCGCAAGAAGATCCTGTCGCAGCGTGAGGCCGAGGAAGCGAAACTTGCGGAAGCGGAGAAGAAAAAGGAAAAGGAAGCCGAGGCTGCCCGCAAGGCGGAAAAAAAGGCGGCCAAGGAACCGGAAGCCGAGAAGAAGGCTGCCGGCCGCAAAGCCGCTGCCAAGCCCGCCGCGGAAGCTCCCGCCAAGGCGGCTCCGTCCGCCAAAGCACCCCCGGCCCGCAAAGGGAAAAAGGCGGCTCCCGTCGAGGTCAAGAAGCCGGTTGAGGAACCTCCCAAGCCTTCCCTGGCTCCCCGGAAAGGGCGCAAACACTACGATCGCGACACCGGCCTGGTGGAATTGCCGCAGGTGGCAGCACCGAGGCCGGCGGAATTGCCGCATGTCCCGGGCGAGGCTGTCCAGGAACCGGGCGTGCTGGCCCCTGCTGCCGCAGAAGTCACGGCGCCCCCGGCCGAGATCAGGCCGGAAATTACCGAACCGGTGCCCGCAGTTGAACCTGCCGCCGCAGCGCCCGCCGAAACTGCGGCTCCCGCGATCGCCGCGTCCGCCGAATCCGCCCCTGCTGAGACGGCAGTTCCCGTTCCGGAAGCCGGTCCCGCGGCCGGCATGGTCTCCAAGAAGGTCGTCGTCCGGAAGACCAAGTCCAAGATCCTGATGCGCACGAGCACCGAGAAAGTCGTGACACCCGAGATCTCGGATCGCATCCTGAGGGGTCTGCGCGAAGAAAAGCCCGCGGCGGCCAGAGGGGTTTATCCTGCCAGGCCGCTGAAAAGGAAGAGGCTGGAAAGGCCGGAGGCCCCGGCTGCCAAGGTCATCGAGTTCCCGCGCCCGCCCGTTTCCCCTGAGGAATTCAAGCCGATACGCATCACCGAGGGCGTGACGCTCAAAGAGCTTGCGGAGAAGATGGATATCAAGTCGAAGTACATCATCCAGAAGCTCATATCCAAAGGCATTCTGGCCTCCATCAATCAGACTCTCGACCTCGATGTGGCGGGGGAAGTCTGCGCGGAATTCGGATTCAAAGCCGAAGTGATCAGCTTTGAGCAGGAAGCGGAAAGCAAGCAGGAGGTTGTCGACCGTACCGAGGATTACGTTCCCCGTCCGCCCGTGGTGACCATCATGGGTCACGTCGACCACGGCAAGACTTCGCTTCTGGATGCGATCCGTGAAACCAACGTGACGGCCACGGAGGCCGGTGGCATCACCCAGCACATCGGCGCCTACCAGGTGGATATCAAGGGCCGGGGCATTGTGTTTCTCGACACGCCGGGCCACGAAGCCTTTACCCTGATGCGGGCGCGCGGCGCGCAAGTGACGGATATTGTGGTGCTGGTGGTGGCGGCAGACGACGGTGTCATGCCCCAGACGATCGAGGCCATCCACCATGCCAAGGCGGCGAATGTCCCCATCATCGTCGCCATCAACAAGATCGACAAACCGGGCGCCCAGCTGGACCGCGTCAAGCAGGCGCTGTCCGATCAGGGCCTGCTGGCCGAGGATTGGGGCGGCGACGTCGTCACCGTGCCGGTATCCGCCAAAATGAGGACCAATCTCGACCTGCTGCTGGAGATGATTCTGCTCGTGGCCGACCTCAAGGATTTCAAGGCCAATCCCAGGCGGCTGGCGGCCGGCGTGGTTCTCGAAGCCAAGGTGGACAAGGGCCGAGGGTGTGTGGCTACAGTGCTCGTTCAAAACGGCACGCTGCACGTTGCGGACGCCTTCGTCGCAGGCGCGGTCAGCGGCCGTGTCCGGGCTCTCATCAATGACCGCAGCATGCATATCGGCGAGGCCGGGCCTTCGGCGCCGGTGGAAATCCAGGGGTTGCAGGACCTGCCGCAGGCCGGCGACACCTTCCACGTGTTCGAGGATGCCGCAAAAGCGCGGCAGGTGGCGGAATACCGCCAGGCCAAACTGCGCGAGCAGTCCCTGCGATCCTCCTCACGCCTGTCGCTGCAGGCCCTTTTTGAACAGATGAGGGAGGGGAAGGTCAAGGAGCTGCCGCTCATTCTCAAAGCCGATGTGCAGGGTTCCGTCGAAGTGCTCACCGACATGCTCAACAAGCTGAGCACCGACAAGGCCAAGGTGCGCATACTCCACGGCGGGGCCGGCGCCGTTACCGAGACCGACGTGCTGCTGGCATCCGCGTCCAACGCCATCATCATCGGCTTCAACGTGCGGCCCGAACGCAAGGCCCAGGAGCTTGCCGACAGCGAAGGAGTCGAGATCCGGCTCTACACGGTCATCTACAATGTCACGAATGACATCAAGAGCGCGATGATCGGCATGCTCGAGTACACGACGCACGAGAAGTATCTTGGCCGGGCCGAAGTCCGCGACACGTTCAAGGTTCCCAAGTACGGCTTCGTCGCGGGATCCTATATCCTGGACGGCGTCATCAAGCGCACCGCCGAAGTCCGCCTGCTCCGGGACAACGTGGTAATCCACGAAGGCAAGATCGGCTCGCTGCGCCGCTTCAAGGATGATGTCTCGGAGGTCAAGTCCGGCTATGAATGCGGCATTGCCTTCGAGCGTTTTTCCGATGTCAAGATCGGCGACGTCATTGAGGCTTACGTCATCGAAAAAGTTCAGCCGACATCGCTCTGAGTGCGCCCGGCCGGATGAGTCCAGCCGCCGCGATTTTCCATCATGCCCATCGCATACTGTGTCCTGGAACTCTACCTCCCCTATGCGCAGTCCCTGAAGGAGAAGCGCATGGTCCTGCGCAAAGCCCAGGACCGGCTGCGGGCGCGCTCCAATTTTTCCATAGCCGAGGTGGATCACCACGACCTGTGGCAGCGGGCGAAGCTTGCGGCCGTCACCGTAAGCGGCGATCACGGCACGCTGGAGCGCGTGACCCAGCAGTTTGTCCGGGAAGCGGAAAACACGCTCGAGGAACTCCTCGTCGATTGCCAGGTCACATACATCGATACCTGATTCGCTCCGGCCGCGGTTTGCGAATGCGGCAAACCTTTCCGGGCGGGCGCGCGGGACGCGGATCGCGCGGGCAGACCGGTTCCTCTCCGCCTCCACAGGCGCTTTTCGTAACGACGGCAGGTTCGGCACTATGCAACCATCTCGAAGGCCGCAACGGCTGGCACTGGAAATCCGGCACGAAATCAGCCAGATCCTTTTCCGCGACTTGAAGGACCGGCGCATCGGGTTCGTAACCGTGACCGGTGTGGAGCTGAGCCCGGATCTGCGCCATGCCAAGGTGTATGTCTCCACCATGGGGAGCGCGGCCGAGAAAAAGACCAGCCTCGATGCGCTCAACCACGCCGCGGGCTGGATCCGTCGCGAACTGGGTCAGCGGATCCGCATCAAGTTCCTGCCGGAGATCGTGTTTCGCGCCGATACTTCCCAGGAATACGGCGAACGGATCGACAGGCTGCTGAACGAAATCCATGAGGAATAGCGAGGGGCCGGGCTCCGGATACCCATTGCGCAGGATCTGGCGGATAGGCGTGCACAGCAAAATTAAAAAACGCCACGGATTCCACAGATTTCACGGATGGTAACAGCTCTTTTGAATCTGTGGAATCCGTGGCGTTTTTTAGTTGGTCGTCGAATGGGACATTTTCGCAAAGTCGGTGTCAGGGCAGTCTATGGACGGAGTGCTGATCATCGATAAGCCGGAGAACTGGACGTCTCATGACGTCGTGGCCAAGATCCGGAACATCACCAAGGTCAAGAAGGTGGGGCATACCGGCACGCTCGATCCCTTCGCCACGGGGGTGCTGCCGCTGACCTTGGGCCGGGCGACACGCCTGACCAGCTATTTCCTCTCATCGGACAAGACCTACCAGGGCGTCATCCGATTCGGCCTGGCCACCACGACGTTCGACCGCGACGGCGAGCCCGTCGGAGAAGAGACCTTTCCGCAGCTGGAGGCGGCGCGCATCGAAGAGATTTTCAGCCAATACGTGGGGACGGTCAGGCAGACGCAGCCCCCGTACTCGGCCAAAAAGATCCACGGGAGACCGATGTATCAGTACGCCCGCAAAGGGATTGTGCTGGAGGAAGAGACCAAAGAGGTCACCATCAAATCGCTGAAGCTGCTCAGCCTGGACGGGTGCGAAGCCGGGTTTGAGCTCTGCTGCGCCGCCGGCACTTATGCTCGCAGCCTGGCACACGACGTCGGCCGTGCCTACGGCTGTGGCGCGCATCTGGCGCGGTTGCGCCGCACTCGCAGCGGCGAGTTTCCCATCGAAATGGCCAGGCCGCTGGCAGAGGGAGGAAAGTTTTTCCCCCGCGAGTACTTCTGCAGCAGCATCATACCGACGCGGGACCTGCTCCCGGATTTGCCCGCCATCCGGCTTTCCCGCGGAGATCTCGAAAAGATCAGGCACGGCATGGATCTGAACCTGCTCACCTCGGCATGGGATGCCTTTGAGTACCGCCTGCTGGACGAGAGCGGCGAACTGGTGGCGCTCGCCCGGCGCGTGCAGACCTTCGCCTCGCCGGTCGCCCAGCCCGTGCGCTGGGTGCGCATCCACCCCCGTATCAATCTCTCCGTCGATGCATGACCGGCTGCTCCCGGACCGTGACGCACCCCGTGACGCATGAAAGAGACTGGCGGCAGCCGAGATAACATCGGCGTCGCTATCGGTTTCGATATCGACAGCGATTGCGACCCCGACATTGGTGGCATTCGTTCTGTTTTCGAAGCAGTCCCTCACACGCCTCGCGGCGCACCCGGTGACCCATGAAAATGTTCGGGGTCGGGATCGGGATCGGGATCGAGGTGATGTGAGCTTCGATCCCGATCCCGACCCCGACGTTCCCGGCTGAGGTTCTATTTTCGAAGCAGCAGGCAGCGGAGCGTCGGGCGGCAAGCCCCAGCTTGTCCTTGCGACGCCCGATGCCTGCCGCATTCCGAAGACATGCCGCCAGGCCTGTCCAGGCCGCAGCTAGACAACCAGACGGTCCTTGATCTTCTGGAACATCTTCTCCCCCACCCCCTTGACGTTGAGTATCTCCTCGATCTTGGTGAACTTCCCGTTTTTGGCGCGGTGATCAATGATCGTCTTCGCCAGCACCGGCCCAATGCCCGGCAGCGCCTGCAGTTGCTCGGCAGTGGCTGTGTTGATGTTGACCTTGTCCGTCGCCGGCGCTTTGGCCTGACCGGCCTGTGCCGCCAGCGGCGCCAGCGCCAGGGACAGGCAGACCATCCAGGCGCAAAACCGCAGCATTCTGTTCGCTTTCATCGTTGCCTCCTCATTTCACAATATCCGTGGAAGGGGTGATGATCCCCCCGTTACACACTCTCTAACCGGCACCCAGTGCAATGAGCGAAAAAATCTTTTCCCGCCATTTCCGACCTCCAACCTCCGACTTCCGACCTCGGACTTTTGTCGGAAGTCGGAGGTCTGATGTCGGAGGTCTGACGATAAGTAGCGCCATTTGACAGGCTTGGAAACGCTATGTCATAATTCGCTGATATTCCGTGGTGGAAAAGGAAGATATAGTCCTATGAGATATGGGTTCGGGCGAACATTCGAGCGCAGGCTAATCCTGCTCATTACAGTGGTCGGCGCCGCATTGTTTGCCGCGGTTCCGCCGGGCGTGGCGTTTCAAAATCCCGTCAATCTCGACCGGGCGCTGCAGGAAAAGCCGGCACAGGACAGGGCCAGGAGCTACTACCATTTTGCCCTCGCCAAATGGTTCGAGGATGAAGGCGATATGGCACGGGCCCTCAGCGAGATGCAGACGGCGGTGGGTTACAACGAAAACGATGCCAGCCTGCACGTATCGCTGGCGGATATCCTGTCGCGCGCGGGCAGGGTGAACGAAGCCATCGACGAGGCTCAAAAGGCCTCCCAGCTGAATCCGAAGGATCCGGAACCTCACTGGCTGCTTGCCAGCATCCACCTGCGGTCGACCGAAGGCGCGCGCAATCGGGAGGCCGCCCTCGAGTCGCTGAAGAAGGCGGTCCAGGAACTGGAGGCGATGAAGGTGGCGGCGCCCGACGATCAGCGGGCCTTCTTCGCGCTCGGCGGCTGCTACCTGGAGCTGGGACAGCCGGAAAAAGCGATCGCGGCTTATGAGCGCTGGCAGACCTTGGTGCCCGATGCCGACGCCGGCTATGTCGCGGTGGCGCAGTATTATGATCGTGAAGGCAAGACCGACAAAGCCATCGACTACCTCCGGAAAGCCCTGGAGAGAAGGCCCGACTCCATGCAGGCTTTAAGCTTGCTGGCCAATCTCTACAGCAGGTCGAAACGAGACCAGGACGCCATCCCGCTGTACCGCAAGATGGTTTCCCTGAGCGGCGGCACTCCCGAAATCAAGCAACAGCTCGCCGCCGCGCTCCTGGACAGCGGGGAATATGCCGAGGCAGCCAAGATCCTGACCGAGTTGGCCAAAGAAGACCCCTATGATCCGACCGTCCGCATGATGATGAGCCGGGCCCAGGTCGGAGCACGCAATTTCCCGGAAGCCATCGAGACCCTGAAGTCGCTGGTGGCGGGCGATCCGGAGAACATCGAATTCCAGTTCTACCTGGGAACCGCCTACGAGCAGGGAGGCCAGCCGGCCGAGGCGGTGAAAATCTTCAGCAAGCTCCTGGAACTGTCCAAGGGGGATTCGGAAGAACTGAAGGCCAACCGCGGCGTATTTCAGCAGCATCTGGCGGCATCCTATCAGGATATGGGGGAATACCAGCAGGCCATCGCCATCTATGAGGACATGGTCAAGAGCGACCCGACGCCCGGCACCTACTTCATGCTGATCAACGCCTACCGTGTCGACCGGCAGTACGACAAGGCGCTGAACCTGGGCAAACAGCAGCTCGAAGCCCATCCCGGAGACGAGAATATCGCCCTGGTATATGCCCGCAGCCTTGCCGATGCAGGCAAGGCCAAGGAAGGCGCCGAAATCCTCAACAGGCTGATGCAGAAAAATCCGACCAACCTGGATCTCTATGTCAACCTGAGCCAGATTTACCTGGTAGCCCGCCGGTACAGCGATGCGGAAAAGGTCATGTTGCGCGCCCAGGAACAGAAACTCGACAAGGAGCGTGTGAAGCTGCAGCTGGCTACCGTCTACGACAAGCAGAAGGACTATGATCGCGCGGAATCCCTGCTCAAGGAGATTCTCCAGGAAGACCCCAAGGATGCGATCGCCCTCAACTACATCGGCTATCTGCTGGCCGACCGCGGGATCCGGCTGGAGGAAGCCGTCGATTACGTCCAGCGGGCGCTTGTCCTTGATCCCAACAACGGCGCTTACCTGGATTCGCTCGGCTGGGCCTTCTTCAAGATGAACGACATACAAAAGGCCGAGAAGTATCTGCTGCAGGCAGTGCAGCTCGAACGCAAGGATCCCGTGATTCAGGATCATCTGGGAGATCTGTATTTCAAGGCCGGCAACCTCGAAAAGGCCCAGGAATTCTGGAAGCGGTCGCTGGCCAACGGCGGGGAGACGGAAGACGTCCAGAAGATACGCGGCAAGCTGGAAAAAGTGCAGGAAACCATCCGCAAGCAGAAGCGCTTCCCGTAGCCCGCACCTGATGCGCTTATCCGCATACAGGTTCCCCGCCGCCGTGCGGCACCCGCGGCGATACGCCGGAGATTTCTTGAGCACGGCAGGATGCAGCAGGTCCGCACGCGCTCTGCCGCGTCCGCTGCTGTTTGGCCCGATCGTCCACGGTACCGGAGTCCTCGCAGGTATGAACCAGTGATGCAGCCGCCGATCCGCATCCGTTCCTTCGCCAAAGTGAATCTGGCGCTGGCCGTGCTGGGCAGGCGCGACGACGGCTTTCACGAGATCCGCACCGTATTCCAGAGCATCGATCTGCACGATGAGATCGAAATCCGCCCTTCTGCCCGGCTGGAACTGCACTGCGAGAATCTCGCCGCGGTGCCCTTGGAGCAAAACACCGTCTGGCGCGCCGCCCAGGCGCTGGCGCGGGCGGTCCCGCCGCCGGCGGGAGCGCGGATCACTCTGAAAAAGCGGATTCCGCCCGGCTCGGGGCTGGGTGCGGGGAGCAGCAATGCAGCGGCCGCGATCCTCGGCCTCTGCCGGTTCTGGGACCTGAAGGTTCCGGCCGCAGGGCTGCGTCCGATGGCCGCCGGCATCGGCTCCGACGTCCCCTTCTTCCTTCAGGGCGGGACGGCTCTGGGAATCGGCAGGGGAGAGGAGATCTACCCGCTCCCGGAAATCCCGCCGGCGCATCTGGTCGTCGTGTGCCCGGGAATCCAGATTTCCACTGCGGCGGCCTACCAATCGCTGAATTTGCCGTTGACATCAAAAGATCGGGCAAATAGAATTGAGAGTTTCTGCAGCCAGTTGACGGACAATGCCGGTTATCTGGCTGAGATCTTTAATGATTTCGAGACTGCGATCCTCCCTGCCTACCCGGAGGTCACGGAAGCGAAGAACTTCCTGAAGAAACGGGGCGCAAGGGCGACCTTGCTTTCGGGCAGCGGATCCTCTGTCTTCGGATTCTTCCCAGATGAGGAGTCAGCTCTCGCAGCCTCCCGCAGCAGCACCGGGCGGGAGCTCTGGCGGGTGTTTCCGACGAAGACCCTTTCACGCGTTGCGTATTTCCAGAGCATGTTCGGGTAGTCGCCGGCGAACCGGAGTCAAGTACTGGGGCGTCGTCAAGCGGTAAGACACAGGTCTTTGGAACCTGCATTCGGAGGTTCGAATCCTCCCGCCCCAGCCATTGCACCCTGTTACCAGGAGAACGAACTCAGTATGAGGCGCCGAGGATTCCGGCCGATAAATGGCGAACTGAAAGTCTTTTTCGGCAATGCCAATCCGTCCCTTGCCAAGGAAATCTGCCGGCGGCTGCGCATTCCGCCCGGCAAGACCAATCTCGCTTCGTTCAGTGACGGAGAGCTGTATTTCCAGATCATGGAGAACGTGCGCGGCAAGGATGTGTTCGTCATTCAGCCGACGTGCTGGCCGGTGAACGACAACCTGATGGAACTGCTCATCATGATCGATGCCTTCAAACGGTCATCCGCCGCACGGATCACCGCCGTCATGCCCTATTACGGCTATGCGCGGCAGGATCGCAAGGACAAGCCCCGCGTGGCCATCAGCTCCAAGCTGGTGGCGGACCTGCTGACGGCTGCCGGCGCCGACCGCATCCTGACGATGGATCTGCATGCCGGTCAGATCCAGGGCTTTTTCAACATCCCCGTGGATCATCTCTTCGCGGCCCCTGTCCTGATCGATTATCTCAACAAACTTAAGCTGCCGGACCTGACGATCGTCTCTCCCGATGCCGGCGGGGTGGAACGCGCACGCGCGTTTGCCAAAAGGCTGAACGCCGATCTGGCCGTGGTCGACAAGCGGCGGACCGCGCCCAACACCGCCGAGGTCATGAACATCATCGGCCGGGTCACCGGGCGAAACGTCATCATCTGCGATGACATGATCGACACCGCCGGCACGCTGGTCAACACCGTCGCCGCGCTGAAAAAGCACCGGGCGAAACGGGTCTTCGCCTGCGCCACCCACGGGGTGCTGAGCGGCCCGTCCATCGAAAGGCTGAACCGGGCGCCCCTGGAAGAGATCATCCTGGCCAATACCGTCCGGATCGACAGTTCCAAGATCCTGCCGAACATGAGGATCCTGAGCGTGGCGGGCCTGCTGGCCAAAGCCATTCGCAGCATCCACGACGAGACCAGCGTCAGCAACCTGTTTGTATAAGGAAGGAGTCGGATTTCATGCAACAGATCGTAATCGAAGCTCAGCGGCGGGTCCCCGGCGGCAAGAATGTGAACCGCCGGCTGCGCCAGTCGGCGAAAATCCCAGCCGTGATCTACGGCTCGGGGCGGGAACCGCTGCCCCTGGTGGTGGACCCCGTGTCCATTTCGGACATCCTGCACTCGCAGAGCGGGCACAACACCATCTTTGCCGTCAGCGTTGACGGGGGCGCGCAAGCCAACGTCATGGTGAAGGACTACCAGCTCGATCCGGTGCGCGGCAACCTCATTCATGCCGACCTGTACGAGATCGCGATGGATCAACTGCTCAAGCTCACGGTCGATGTCGAGATGGTCGGCGAAGCCGAAGGGGTCAAGGTCGACGGCGGGATCATGGATGTGGTCTCGCGCTCGCTCGAAGTGGAATGCCTGCCGTCGGACATTCCCAAATCGATCAAAGTGGATGTCGGCCATCTCAAGATCAACGACTACATCCGGGTGAAGAACCTGCCGGCCGATCCCAAGGTCAAGATCCTCAATGATCCCGAGGTCGTGATCGTGACCATCGTGCCGCCGGTCAAGGAAGAGGTCGTCGAGGCGGCTGCGCCGGTTGAAGCCGCCGAGCCGGAAGTCATCCGCAAGGGCAAGGCGGCTGAGGAGGGTGAAGGAGAGGCGGAGGAAAAGGGCAAGGCCGCCAAGCAGCCTGAAAAGGGCAAGCCGGAAACCAAGTAGCCCGGCCCCGCGCCATGAGACTCATCGTCGGTCTTGGCAACCCCGGGGCCCGCTACCAGCGGACCCGGCACAACGCCGGCTTCATGGTGCTGGACGAACTGGCCCGGGAGGAGCGGGCCGCGTCCTGGACTGCCGGGTGCCGCTCCGTGCTGTGCGCGGTCACAATCGCAGCACAGCCGGCCCTGCTGGCCAAGCCGTGCACCTATATGAATGCGAGCGGCTCGGCCGTGCGGCTTTTGCTGGCGGAGTACCGGCTGGATGCCGGGGAGATGATTGTGGTCCTCGACGATCTGAACCTGCCCCTGGGCAGGATCCGCATTCGCGAACGCGGATCGGCCGGAGGACACCATGGTCTGGAATCGATTGCCGGAATGCTCAACAGCGACGAGATCGTCCGCGTTCGCCTCGGCATCGGCGAAGAGAACATGCCCGACGACAGGGCCGGCTTCGTGCTTTCCGCCGTGCCGCCGGGCAGGGAAACGGAGTGGCAGGCGATGATTGCCAGAGCCGCCCAGGCCGTCCGCATGATGCTCAGCGACGGCCTGGCCAAAGCAATGTCGGTCTTTAATGCCTGAGGCAGAAAAAAGGAGAAAAAACCGTGAGAACTTATGAAGTGGCTTTCATCGCCGCGCCCACGCTGACACCGGAGGAACTGGATGCGTTCATCGCGCAGATGCAGACCGTGGTGGAGGGCAAGAACGGCAAGGTGATGAAGGTCGACAATTGGGGGAAGAAATCCCTGGCGTACAAAATCAAAAAATACCGGGATGGATACTACGTCATCCTCACACTCGAAGCCGACGGCCCGATCATCGCCGAGCTGGAGCGCCGCTTCCGGGTCGCGGACCACGTGGTCCGGTTCCTTTCAGTGCGCATCGACGAAGACCTGAAGCGCGCCGAAAAGATGACGGCTGCCCGCCGGCGCAAGGCCCCTGCGCCGCCGGCCCCGGCTGCCGCGCCGCACAGGGAACCGGAGAGCGAGCCCCCGGCGCCCCCGCTAGGATAATCCAAACAGGAAAGGGATACAGACTCTATGCCAGCTCCAAAGAGGTTTTCTGTCAAACGCAAGCGCGTCTGCAAGTTTTGCGCTGAAAAGATCAGCTACATCGACTTCAAGGACGGGAAGCTGCTTTCTCATTTCATTCCCGAACGCGGCAAGATCCTGCCGCGGAGAATCAGCGGCGTCTGTTCTGTCCATCAGCGGCAACTTTCGGAAGCCATCAAACGCGCCAGGCACATGGCTATCCTGCCGTTCGTCGCGGATTGACGCAATCATAGGGGAAGGTATGAAAGTAATATTGAAACAGGACGTGGAAAAGCTGGGCAAAAGCGGCGATATCGTCAAGGTCGCCCACGGGTACGGGCGCAATTACCTGCTGCCGAAGCGCATCGCCGTCGAGGCGACAGCGGGCAATCTCAAGATTATGGAAATCGATCGGCTGGCAGCCGCCCGGCGCGACCAGCGCGAGAAGGGGGCCGCGAACCTCGTGGCCCGGGAACTGGTCAAAATAGTCGTCACCATCCGGCGCAAAGCCGGCGAAGGGGGCACCCTCTATGGTTCGGTCACCGCGCTGGACGTCGCCGACTTCCTCACCAGCCACAAGATCGACATCGACAAGCGCAAGATTCAGCTCGAGGACCCCATCAAGTCCATCGGCGAATTCTCCGTGCCGGTCCGCCTGCACCGCGAGGTCACCGTTCCGATCAAGGTGATCGTCGAGGCCGAGCCTGAAGCCGAAGCTTGAGCGGCACCTCCGTGAGAAGGAGACAGAAAACAGGAGACAGGAGACAGAATACTGGAGTCAGAATCCGGCCCTGCGGAATCCGTGAAATCTGTGGAATCCGTGGCTGGTTTTGAAAGGGCTGAACCGTAACCGCAAATGTGCCCTGAAATATTCTGTCTCCTGTCTTCTGTCTCCTGTCTCCTGTTTTTCGTCTTCTTTCTTCGGAAAACTAAAAATACTCCTTCCCTCCGCTCAGGGCTCGTGTAGAATTGCCGCAGCCGGATAAAGTGAACCCCCATGCCAACCGACATCAGCCTGGAAAAAACCCTGCCGTGCAATCTTGAGGCGGAACGCTCCATCCTGGGCGCCATCCTGCTCGACGACAAAGCCATCTATGTGGTTCTGGGCAGCCTGCGCACGGATGACTTCTATCTCGAAAGCCACCGCAGAATTTTCGGCAAGATGACAACCCTGGCAGCCGACGGCACGGCCATCGACCTGGTCACGCTGAAAAACGAGCTCCAGCGGTCGGACGACCTCGAGAGCGCGGGCGGCGCCGCCTACCTGGCGAGCCTTACCGACGGCATGCCGCGCGCCGTCAACGTCGAGCACTACGCCCAGATCGTCAAGGAAAAGGCCACCCTGCGCCGGCTCATCCAGGTCTCCAACGAGATCATGGCGCGCAGCTACCAGGACGACGAACAGGCCGGCGATCTCCTGAAGGATATCGAAAGGTCCGTTTTTGAAATTGCCAACCGGCAATTCCGGTCCGGCTTCGGGCCCATCGCGCCCCTCGTCGACGCCGTCTATAAGGAAATCGAACAGGTTTCCAACCGCAAAACAATGGTCACCGGGGTCGAGACCGGCTTCACCAGGTTCGATCAGATGACCGCCGGTCTGCACTCCTCGGACCTGATTATCGTGGCGGCCCGGCCCGGTCTGGGGAAAACCAGTTTCTGCCTGAACGTCGCCCAGTATGTGGCGCTCAAAAAGCATCAGTGCGTCGGGATTTTCTCGCTGGAAATGAGCCGCGAGCAGCTGGTCAAGCGGCTGTTGTGCGCGGAAGCCGAGATCGACTCCCACAAGGTCAACACCGGTTTCCTCAACAAGGATGACTGGGGCAAGCTGGGCCACGCCGCGGGCCTGCTCTCCCAGGCGAAGATCTTCATCGATGATGCGGCGACCATGTCCATCACCGAGATGCGCTCGAAAGCGCGGCGCCTCAGCACCGAGCACGCCGTGGACCTGCTGATCGTCGATTACCTGCAGCTGATGAGCGGCTCGGGCCAGCGCTACGAGAACCGCACCCAGGAGATCTCTCAGATCTCGCGCGGCCTCAAGTCGCTTGCCAAGGAAATCAACATCCCGGTCATTGCCATCTCCCAGCTGAACCGCGCCATCGAATCGCGCCGCGGCGATCCGCGCCCACAGCTGTCCGACCTGCGCGAATCCGGCTCCATCGAACAGGACGCGGACCTGGTGGTTTTTATCTTTCGCGAGGACATGGCCAATGCAGCGGCGGAAAACCGGGGCGTGGCCGAGATCATCATCGGCAAGCAGCGCAACGGCCCCACCGGCTCCTTCGAGCTTGCCTTCCTGCAGCAGTACACCAAATTCGCCAACCTCTACCAGGAACCGTAACCCCTGGTGCTACCAGGTTGTCCTGGAAAGCAATTGCGACTTCGTCCAGGAGCCTGCCTGCCCGCCAATTCCTAAATGCGCTGATATAAGTGCAGGCCGGATGGATCCCTCCTACGGGCGATTGCCGGATTCTTCGGGGATAATCGGGACTGCGGTGACTTCGACGCCGCGCAGGACGGTCAGATCCGCGCTGACGCCGACACGGGTTTCGGTCATCAGCTTGTGGAGATCGTCAACGTCCGCGGTCGGCTGGCCGTCGAATGCGAGGATCACGTCGCCGGCACGCAATCCGGCACGCTGCGCCGGGCTTTTCTCCTCGACCGAAACCACCAGAATGCCGCTCTCGATGCCGAGCTTGTGAAACCTGCTGATGCGGCGCGCCAGCGGCACATTCTGGCCCGCAACGCCGATGTAGCCCCGCCGGATCTTGCCGTCACGGATCAGGAGGCTGGCCACGAATTTCGCGGTGTTGATCGCAATGGCGAAGCAGATCCCCTGAGCGGGCAGGATCACCGCCGTGTTTACGCCGATGACTTCGCCGCTCGAGGTCACGAGCGGGCCGCCGGAGTTGCCGGGATTGAGAGCCGCATCGGTCTGGATCACGTTGTCGATCAGCCGCCCCGAGGTCGACCTCAAAGAACGGCCCAGCGCGCTGATCACACCCGCGGTGACCGTGCACTGAAACCCGTAAGGATTGCCGATGGCAACCGCCAGCTGCCCTACCCGCACGGACTGGGAATCTCCCAGCGTGACCGGCTGAAGCGCAGCGGACGGTATCCGCAGCACCGCGAGGTCCGTGTCGGGATCGTCGCCGATCAAATCAGCCTGGAATCGCCGCCCGTCGGTCAGCAGCGCTTCAATGGCCGTGGCGCCGTGCACCACATGGCTGTTGGTGAGCACGAATCCATCGGGAGTAAAAATGAATCCGGAGCCCGTCCCCTGCAGTTCCGGGGATGGATGCGAGCCCCTTCGCCCTTCCGGCTGGGCCTGCTGGCGCACGCCGATGTTCACTACCGATGGGCTCACCCTCGCTGCCGCACGGGTGACAGCCTGCGAATAGGCATCGAGGAGGCTGTCGTCCGTCGTGCCGGAACCGCTGTTCTGAGAGCCAATCTGGCCGGACGCCAGCGGGCTCGCGATCCTGCGCAAAGTCTGTTTCAAGGATAGACCCTTCCTTTCCACACTCACCCCCGCACCATTAATTATAGGATCGCGACAACGCTGTTGCAGACAAAAACCACTACCTGCGACGCTTCTGCGCAGCCTGTACCGCCGGGTCGAGGCCAAGCCGCGCCTCTTGGCCATACTCTGCACGGACCGTCGATTTTCATGCCCGGCTGGCCTGCCGGAATTTCTCATATGGTTAAATAGACCTTATCGATGGAGAGTAAATTTTTAAGTTTGGCAAATGTTCGGCCGGCGCTCGATGTTGCCGGGAATGGTCCCGAGCTTGAGGGCGGCTTGCAGGTAACAGTTTGGCCGGAGCTTTTGTGTATTCCGCCGCAAACCAAGCGTGTCGAGAAAATCCAAGAAATCTCCAATAATAGAGATATCATTACATTAGACTTTCATGATGTGCTTGCAACCCCTTGTAGCCATAGTTACGATCGAGGCATACGAAGCCCGACAATGCGGTCCTAAGTATGGGCGGCATCGGGCCTTAGTGTCAGGTGCGGGAGTAGAAGGATCGCGCTCCGGGCGATCAGGGCAGCGAAGGCGTTGATTTTCTGTAAGTCGCTGCAGCTGATTCCGGGGGCGAGAGAGTGCACCTGATGGTGGCGGGCCTCCTGGCAAATCCCGCAATACTCAAGGCGCGGTCCGGCTTATTCTGCGAGAGCAGTGGCCGGGTGGCGCCGCAGCGGTCATGGCTGATCACGGGACGTTTAGCCCGTTTCCTGTGAGGGACGGGGCTTGCAGATATTTGAGCAGCCTTGAACGGGAACTGATATGGGTGCGCAGCCGGAGGATGTTGTCCGGGCTGCGGGAACTAACATTTTTGCGAAGGAATAACCCTATGAGACGTGGTTTAACAGGTTTGTTTCTGACCATGCTGCTGATGGCGGTGCTCAGCCTTGTCGTGTATGCACAGGGCACGAGCACCTCGCTGTCTGGAGTTGTTGTCGACCAGTCCGGCGGAGTGATCCCCGGCGCTGACGTCACCGTCAAGAGCGAGGCTACGGGCACTGAGTTCAAGACAGTCACGGCCGACAACGGGACCTTCTCCATTCCGGCCCTGGCGCCTGGTGTATATACAGCCACCGTGACGGTCCCGAACTTCAAGCAGGCAGTGTATAAGGATATCAAACTGATCGCCGGCACCCCCGCTTCCATCCGGGTCACCCTCCAGGTCGGCGGCAGCAGCGAAACCGTCGTAGTGCAGGCCGGCGCGGAGATCGTGCAGTCGCAGACGGCCAACATCACGACCACGCTGCTTTCCAACCAGATCACCAATCTGCCGCTGGCAACCCGGAACGTGATGGACTTCATCGCCATGCTGCCGGGCGTGAGCACGACGGGCAGCGTCCGCAACTCGACCATCAACGGCCTGCCGTCGGTGACGATCAACATCACGATCGACGGCGTCAACACGCAGGACAACTACAACCGGAACGGCGACGGCTTCTTCAGCTACATCAGCCCGCGCCTGGATGCCATGGAGGAGGTGACGGTTTCCACGGCCACTCCGGGAGCTGAAGCTGCCGGCCAGGGGGCAGTGCAGATCAGGTTCGTCACCCGCTCGGGGAACAACGACTATAAAGGGAGTCTCTACTGGTACCACCGTGATCCCTTGCTAAATGCGAACTACTGGTTCAACAACCGCGACCGGGCCGCCCTCTACAAAGGAGATCCCGGCAAGTGGCTGCCCTGCACGGCCACCCAGCTGCAGAATGAATTTGACAAGTGCAAGGCCGGCCACGACCGTTACCTGGTCAACCAGTTCGGCGGCCGCGTCGGCGGGCCGATTTCGATTCCCGGGCTGTTCAGCGGGAAGGACCGGGCATTCTTCTTCGTCAACTATGAGGAATTCCGGCTCCCCAACCAGATGACCAGGACCAAGACCCTGTACAACCCCAGAACGGAGACGGGGATCTTCCGGTATACCGTTGGCGGCGTCGTCCAGGAAGTCAATCTGCTCAGCCTGGCGGGAGCAAACGGATTCACCTCCACGATCGATCCGACTGTCCAAAAGGTGCTGGCGACCGTGCGCGCATCGACGGCCCAGGGCTCTCTCAACGACCAGACGGATCCCAATCTCCAGTATTTCTACTTCACGAACGGCGGCTCCCAGAGGCGCACGTACCCCACGGTGCGGCTGGATTTCAACCTTTCATCCAGGCACAAACTCGAGGGCAGCTGGAACTATTCCACCTACAACTCCAGTCCGGATTTTCTGAACAGCGTGGATTGGGCGTTTCCCGGATCCAACAATTTCGGCACCCAGACCGGGCCCCGCTGGCAGGCCACCGCGGCGCTGCGCTCCACCCTGACACCGCGGCTGGTCAACGAAGCGCGCGTCGGCCTCACGGGAGGCATGACCATCTGGTACGGCAATGTAACCCCGTCCATGTTCGATTGGATGGACGGCTATGTATGGAACCTGTCCGCGGGCAGCGCCAACATATCCTCTCCCTACGTCGTGCGCAGCGGCCAGCGCCGCGGCACGCCGACGATGAACATCGATGACACGATGAGTTGGACGAAAGGATCACACAGTCTGAGCTTCGGCGGCGGCTTCACAAACATCGGGTCGTTTTACGTCAATCAGACGTTCGTCCCCTCCGTGGGCTTCGGGCTGGACAGCACGAATGACCCGGCGAGGATCATGTTTGATGCGACAAATGGCCCGAAGAACTTCCCCAGCGCCTCATCGGGGCAGATCAGCAATGCGGCAACCACCTACGCATCCCTGACCGGGCGCGTCACCGCCATCAACGGCAGCGTCTATTTGAATGAGAAAACGCTGGAATATGCGTACATGGGCCCCACGATCCAGCGCTCCCATCAGCGTGAGCTGGCCTTTTTCGCAACGGATGCGTGGCGGGTGCAGTCGAATCTTACGTTCAACTACGGCGTGCGCTGGGAATTGCAGCTACCCTGGACGCCGCTCAACGATGTCTACAGCTGGGCCTCGTACAAAGAAATCTGGGGCGAGTCAGGAGTCGGCAACCTCTTCAAGCCCGGCTCAACAGGCGGGGCGGTGACGCAGTTTACACAGTTCAAGAAGGGGGATCCTGCCTACAACATCGACTACAAGGCCATAGCTCCAAGCGTCGGCTTGGCATGGACTCCCAGATTCAGCGGCGGTTTCCTCAACCGGCTTTTCGGGGAAAACGGGAAGTCGGTGTTCCGCGGCGGATTCTCGATGTCGTATAACCGCTATTCGATGGGAGACTATAACAGCATCTTTGCCAGCAATCCCGGAGCCAGCCTGACGGCCAACCGTTCGCAAAGCCTCGGCAACCTGATACTCACGGGCGAGTCGTGGCCTCTTCTGTTCCGCGAAAAGAGCCGCCTGGGAGCGCCTGCTTTCGCGACCAAGCCGAACTATCCGTTGATCCCCTCGATCGACCAGTCGGCCAACGCGTTCGATCCCAACATCCGCACGCCGTACACTATGTCG